>Ga0209761_1003785_pt1 | contig 10007 bp, 4 predicted proteins | sample GraSoi013_1_40cm_4_FD_185818 | JGI IMG/M metagenome (GOLD analysis project Ga0209761, IMG submission 185818) | Grasslands soil microbial communities from the Angelo Coastal Reserve, California, USA - Sample 09_25_2013_1_40cm (SPAdes) (version 2) | ecosystem: Environmental > Terrestrial > Soil >... | reverse complement strand
GGTCTGCCATCGTGTTGTAGAGGGACATTGCCTGATCGAAGAGATAGGGGAAGATCGCGACGAGGATCAGCAATATCACGTTCAGGAATGTTACGAGACGTGTCTCGACCGGGAGGACGGACATGTCACTGGTGTAGATGATCCAGCTGGTGATCAGGATCAAGAAGACGAAGAGAAACTCGAAAACATTCCTATTGATATCATTGGCAGTGGAAGCCTGGTTGTTGGTTATTACTAGGCTGATTGCGCCGATCGACAAGGAGAGCCCGTAGATCAGGTCGGACAAAGTCTCTAGACGAGGTCGCGGATGTTTGCGGTGCTCCTCTCCTCGTTGCACTGACATTGTCTAGTTCGTTGTCTGGGTCGGTTATGATGACTTGTAGAAATAGACTGGGATAGGCGTACCTTCTCCCCTGGAAGAATCTGTTCTTCAGCCTAGTCTCGCGTCTTTGAATAACTTGATCTTGGGCTTCGCTGATACCGGGGGAGGGACATTTGGCTTGTAGAGTCTGTCGACTTCTATCTGGAGCACCATCATCAACTCCTTGATCTTCATCGGCACAGCCTCCCTTCCCTCCCAGTCGTAATAGACATCGACCACTTCCCTTACGAACCCAGGAGCCAATTCGATATATTCCAGACCCAAGACTATCTCGTCGCTAATTCTTGGCCTTGAACTTAGACACATCAGTAGGCTGAAACTATTCTGATCTCTCTCGCTCTACCCTTACGAGGGGCGAGGCAAAGCCTTTCACTACCCTGATTCTGCATTAGGGCTTAGGGGGAATCGGCAGTGACGGAGTCAGAGGATACCGACATTATTCCCGCGGCAAGCAGTATCGTGCGCGCGCCCTCAGAAATCACTTCAGTAAATTCAGGTCTAGCTAAGACAGTTATTCCAAGCAAGGACTCGCTGGCGAAGGTTACCTATTACAAGCTCGACCTGGACACGATACTGGATGGATTGATTCCTGATCCTCTTCCAGAGTCAGGCGGTAAGGACAATGCTATTCACCATTTGAACATCATAATCTTTGGAAAGCCAAACACTGGCAAGACGACTTTGGTAGAGTCACTTGCTCAAGCGTTAGCGCGTAGGTACGGGCAGGAGAATGTGAAGGCCCTTCGATCGACTAGAGACCTTCCGGCGTTGTTTGAGAATCTCGATAAGTTGTTCAAGCGTTTTCGGAGGCCTCCGAAGGCGGTGGTGTTGTTTGCTGATGATATGACGAAGGCGTTGAAGAAGCTCTCTGGGACTGTTTCGGTGAAGGATTCGAATGGACGGTTACAGAAGATGAGGAGGGTCGATTACTGGCTTGACAAGTGGTACGATATCAGAGGCGAACTCTTCAAGCGCGGCATGCGCCAAGGACTCGTGATCATGGTCGCAGCCCTCCACCGCTTCTATGGGGGAGATATTGATCTGCGGGCTGACGCAGACTTGCTATTGGTTAGGAGTACGGGAACCCCGGGGACGTTTGATGCGAATAAGGTGGAAAAGATGCTTGGCCCGGTTGTCTACTACGCCATGCGCCAGCATGAAGTTGATGCTTTACGAGATAGGAAGGAGCTCGCATGGACTGCGTACGTGGCGAAGACCGGGTCAGGAGTCTTCCGTGTCCCACGCCCACCAGTTTCCAAGAAGTGGATTATGCGAAACGTGGGGGCCAGTGAAGCCAGGGAGGAGACCGCGGTCGAGCTGGCTGAGCCTGATGAGAGTTCAGAGGCACTTGTGCCATCCAAGAGGTCCGCGGTCAAGGAGGAACTTGCTGTTCAGCCCGTACGGCACCGCGGCAAGTGGGCTCGGCGGGTCCTTATGGCTACGGGTGCCTTCGCGATACTGTACTTGGCTTGGATCTACATCTGGCCCTTGTTGAGGTTGTAAGGGGTTCTTTGGACGGCGCGACTTGAGTAGGCCCCCGGGCCCCCCGAAAGTTCATCAGTATCCGGATTTCTGAGAACCGGTTTCAGGAACCGTGTTTCAACAAAGCGATTTCCGAAATACTGATTTCGAAAAGTGGTTTCAAATTATGGATTGCTACAATACGATTTCATGTGCTATTTTTCGAATATGCCGGCTTTGAGCCCTCAGTCATCATGACAGTCCCTAACCAACGGGGTAACCATGTTACCGTGCAGGAACTTCGTTATTCAAATACTGGAGAGACCTTTGACCCAGCAGGCAAAGTGATTTTCCCCTTGGCCAGCCCTAGGAGCAACCAGCAGGAAAGAGATGTCTCTTCTTTTTTCTGTGACCTTTTGGCCTTGGACCACGAACAAAGGAAACGACACAGCGTCTTAGCAAAGGATCTCCTCGCGAAACATCTTGAACTTAGGGAACTGCCCGATGGCTATGGACTGCGGTTCCCGAACGACCGCTTGCTCTTCACAGCAATATCAGAGTGGGCTACTCTGGAGCAACTCTGCTGCCCATTCCTCACACTCACCCTAGAACTGCATCATGATCTAGGACCCATGTGGTTGAAGGTAACGGGCACAGATGGTGTCAAGGATTTTCTTCGGGCAGAATTGGGGATCTAAGCATAGATACCTCGGTATTCCGAGCCACTTCGGGTTCCCCGCCCCGGAGCCAGCTGACGATACAAGAGTTGCAGAATCGCAACTTGCTCCTCGGCTACTTGGTAGCGATAGGACTTTGCAAAACGACCACCCTCCCACATGCTCCACCCATTGCGGCGCCGGATTGTAGCTTTGTAATAGTTTCTTCGGGCCGCACGACTTGAGTACACCCCTGGGAGCCTATGAAAATTCACGGCATTGGATCAGATATTGGTTTCGGGGCCTGTTTCAGGATTAGCTTCAATATAGTTGAGCGAACAATTTCAATAGGAGATCCAAGGCGGTTTCCACTGCGGCCCAGGTCGGTGGTCCAGTTCTTCCGAGAACTGAGTTCCAGATCTCTCTGGAATTTTTAGCCGCCCGGGTTTGACATCTCCCCGAGATAGTCCTTCACGGCCGGGTGCTCGTTCGCAACTCGCACCTTTGCGATTTCTCCTCCTCTCCCCCTCTCGCCTGGAAAAATTCGGGAATCTACCAGGCCCGATCTCAGGAGAGTTTCGAGCTGTTTTCCATGTCGGCGTCCATATCTTGGTTCTCCGTAGAGGTGACTCCTCGGGATCTTGAGAGCGCGAATAATTTCCATGAAGGTTCGCCATCCGCTGTGACTCGGAGCGAGAAGCTTCCCCTCGTGATCGTCCAGAAACGCTCTCGACAAGAAATCTAGTATTGGGGAGGCTAGCATGATCTTCGGTGATAGCTCGTGTTCGAGGCTTCTGCCCTTCTCGTCAAAAAAGATGATCCGAGGCTCAACAAGAACCGTTGCCTGGTCGTTCGGCCGAAGAACAATCCGAAACCTCTCCAGCTTCGAAGGGTCAAGTCTACTGTCCTTCAAAACTAGCGCACCGTTCACAAGCTTGCTAGCTTCAGGAGCGAGTACAAGCGAGACACCGTCCGGGGTCAGCCCTTCCATCCTGTCCAGCCGAACAGCTTGACTCCCAATGTTCGCTATTTCTATCTCCAGCTCGAGATCCCCGCTAGGATGGGAACGCTCAGGGATCATTGTCAGCTTGACTTCGACATCAGCCCTATCGAACCTTGCGAGCCCGAGGGGTTTCTCCCCGCTATGTGATGATGTAGGGAGTATCGCGTTCACGGAAGTGTCTGCTACCCTGGATATCTCGGCGAGACGCGAGGAGAGCGTCCATTCATCCTCTACTTTCCGGAGGAGCCCAAGCACTTCTTCTCTCTTTGACGACTGCTGAGCTTTCTCGAAGGCGTCAGCAACCTCGTGCAAGAGTGTCCTAGCCTGGTTGTAGTGTGCTGATCTCTCGTCTGGATTTTGATCTCTGTCCGCGAAAGCGATTTGAGCGTGGGCGTCAAGCAACAATTTGCAAGCCCTCGCCTGCTCTGAGGAGATCGCAAAACCGGAAGCGATGAAATGATTTGTTGCAATGGTGAAATGTTTGGCTGCGGCATTGTAGTGGTTGAGTTCGAAACTGTTAGCGAACAAGTTGCTTGCGTCAACAGCTTTGCAGAAATGGGCGTGTCCTGCCGCAAGTGTTCTCGCGTTCTCGTCAGGGCCCATCTTCTGCAACCTCGTGAACACGTTGCAAGCAGTCTGAAGCGTGTTCCCTGCACCTGTGATCCTAGCTTCCGCCATCAAACCCCAAGCCTTGGAGAGAGATGCTATGAAGAGAAGTTCTTTTCTTTCGGTTTCAGAGCGAGAAGCATTCGCCAAATCTTCTAGCTTTTCCGCGGCGACTCTGAACTTTTCTGAGCTTGTATTTTGATCCCCTTGACTTTCGGCGACTCTTGCTTCTTCGATCAGCATTCTCGCGTTGCAGTACTCGCCTTTGAGGGGGTCTGCTAGGGCCTCCAGCATGGCTCTTTCATCAGGTGTACCAATCTTGGCTCTCTGATCCGGCTGTTCAAGTGAGGCGAGCTGATCACGAAAAGAAGCGGCAGATTCTTTGAACAGTCTGGTCGCCTCTTCAAACTCGAGAACCGCGCGGGAGCTTTGGCCCATCTTGCTCGAGTGCTCAGCGAACTCCATCTTCGCCAAAGAGAAATAGTACGGAGAGAGGAAGCACCATCTCTTAGTCAGACCGTGGAGATTGGCGCATCGTCCGTAGAGTTCTCCCGCTTTGTCGTATTCCAATTGTCGGTGGTAGGATCTTGCCTGTTCGATCATGCTCCAGGCTTTGAGATAGTTTGCGTATTCCAGATAGAACCAGCTTAGTTCAGGAACCTTAACGGAGGTGGTTTCATAGGCTTCCGCAGCAAGCCGAAAATTGTCGCTTGCACCGGAATAGGCTTGGAGACCATCATAAGTCAATGCCGCCCTCCAGTAATACTCAGCTAGCGGACTAACTCTGGTGAGCCTCTTGCACCACCGTATTGCCTCGCCATAGGCCTTTGCAGCATCCCTCAAGTAATCTGAGTTGCGATCCAATTTGTAAAGACGGGTGAGAAGCTCGCCATATTCCGCGTAGGTCATTGATACCGTTCCTAAGAGGGGGTGACCATCGCCTTTGGCGACGGACTCTACGTACTTGACACGAAGACGAAGTCCCCTCTCTTCTTCCTTGACCGCCTCGCGAAGCAGTGCTCTTGCTTTTGCATCTGGTTCTAGTGAAGCCAAGTCCGCCCTCATGTCGGCAGTGCTCCTCAAGTTCACCGCTTGATCCCAATATGACTTCGGCCGAACTGCATGCACAACCTGGCCGGACCGAACCCTGTCTCGGAGGGCCTCCTGAATCAGACGTCTCTTTTTTCGGCGGTTTGATTCCCCCAAGGCTACCGAGGATTTGATCTTGCTGGCCAGGTGGTGCCCGTACTGGACGGCCATGGGATACATGGACAATCTACAGAGCCTCAAGAGGTCCGGGACTTCGGAGAGACTCTTTCTCACCAAATTACGAATCCTCTCCGGATCAGCTTCAAACCAAGAGAGTTGCAGAAAGTGTTCGGCATACGGAGATGAGGCCCACAACACCCCGAAATTGGTAGATGTAAAACCGATGACTGCGAACTTCTCTGCCGCGGCTTCTGCCAACCCTAGCGCCTTCGTCGCCAGCCTTATCCTCAGCCGTGAATCCTCAGCGCCTTGGGCCTTCCAGAACATCACGTTCGATAGCGCGTCAAACGACCAACCTATTGCAAAATTGTCCCTTCTTCTTTTCGCGATCGCTAAGGCTGCCTCCCAGACTCGTGCCGATTCACTGTAGTCGAGAATGCGATAGAATCCTGGAGGTGGGCGAGCTGTCTCGAGAGCTATGTTCTCATCAAATTCCTTCGCGCTTTTCCAGTATTCTAATGCTTCCCGATGATGCGGTTCGAATTCCTCAGGTGTATAGATTTCGTCCCCGGACGCATCGATGAATAGAGCAGTTTGCGCGTACATTCTGGCGAGCAGCCCCTTGTCCTTTTCACGGGACATCATTGTCGTCGCGAGCCTACCGTAAGCGATAGCCTCTAGTAGCTTCTGCCTGCGAACTTGGAAGTCCCAGTCTAGGTTGAAAGAAATCGCTACCGTGACTGAGAGCCGGTCGTAGGTCGTTGCAAATTCAAGACCATTGCCAGTTTTCTTGAACCCCAACAAGGCGACTCTGACCATGCGCCAAGCCTTGTCGAGCCACCTCCTCTTCATCGAAGAGCTGTCTGCCAGCCAATATCCCAAGTAGGCCTCCATCGCTTTGCAACGAAAAAGGAAAGGTTCCCCTTTCCGCTTGAACCCGTGATAGAAGTCGACTGCTTTCTTGTAGCATATACTCGACTGATGAAGGCGATCACGAAATTCCGCTTTGTTATCTGACTGCATAGCCGCGCGGAAATATGCATACCCGATGCGTTCCAGTACCTCGCCGCGAATCTGCCGGTCCCGCACAGTGCTCGCGAGAAGTAATTTCTCATACTCCCCAGCGGCTCTAAGCCAGAGGAATTCTCTCTCTAATTTTTCTGGTCCTTCAAGAAGAGACTGAAGGTTATCTTCGCCGAACAACACGAAAACTCCGACGAGGCTGGATTCACATTTCCGCGAACTTCAATAAAAGGTTCTATCCTTCCGATTTTGGAGCGTTCTGTTATGAGCCAGGTTTCTGAAAAAAACCCACATAATTTTCAGAGATCTTACCCGACGTATGGCTTCCGGTAGATTCCGCGTCACTCTAGGGCTAGTGGTTTTACTGTCGCTTACGAATGCCGTAATCCCAGGATTAGCTGTGAGTGATTCTCACCATCGCCACTTGAGCAATCCTTCTTCCACCTCTAGCCAACAAGATTCGTCTACCGTTTCGGTTACTTCAGGTGTGCCAGTCGCGGTCCCTCGCACCAGTATCGTGGATGTTCGGACTCTCTCGTCGTCAGCACCGGGCACGATTTCCAGCCGGGCCCTGTTGCGGACGAATAGCTTTGGGTTACCTGTTGCCCCGGCGGGACACGTCTTGTCCTCTTCCACACCCAACGCGCTAACGGCACAATTCCCATCAACCTCGAACTCAAGCGTGAGCATTGCAGGCGCATTTGAAGGCCTGAACCAGCGTCAGACAGGTTACTGGTATCCTCCCGACGTACAAATTGCCACGGGCCCGAATTACGTGGTGGAAATGGTAAACTTGGAGGGAGCCATTTTCACGAAGCAGGGTTCTGTCACTCAATATCTCAACCTCTCAGCGTTCTTCGGCACCGGAACCGACTTCATCTCTGATCCTAAGATTCTATTTGATTCACAATCAGGTCGATGGTTTGCTTCCCTTCTGGACGTCGTAGGGTGTACGACGAGCTCATGCAGTACCTCCGATGTTAGAGTAGCCACGTCCATGACAAGCGATCCTACAGGCTTCTGGAATGTATACAGCGTTGTCACGACCCCCTATCTTCCTGATCAACCCATACTGGGGCTCAGCGATGACAAAGTCGTAGTCAGTGTCAACGATTTCGCCGGGTTCGGACCCTATGTAGGTGCCCAATACTGGGCGCTGAACAAACTAGATCTGCTCGGAGGAAGTCAATCTGTCCGGTCTAACATGTTCGGCCCTTTCAGCAACCAAGAATCCGTCCACCCTGTAACATCTCGCTCGCCCACGACGACGCAATACCTGGTCAGCACTGGAGGTGGAAGTGTCAACACGAACATGAGCATACTTCAGTTCTATGCAATAACTGGAGTCCCGCCCTCAGCAGGAATCTCTCAGGCATTGAACATCACAATTTCACTAATTGGTACCATAAATACGGGAGTTGGTGGGTGTGGGATTCCTGGTCCTAACCCTCGCCAGTGCACTCTTGGTCTCCCTGGCGGAAATCAACCAGGGGGTGGTCGCACAGTTGCCACTAACGACTGGAGAGTGCTTAGCGCGGTGTGGTCCTCAGGAAAATTGTGGCTGACATTGAACGACGCATGCACGCCTCTAGGTGATCCTAACCCTGAGTCTTGTTTTCGCTTGATCCAGATCGACACAGGATCAGCTAGTAAGTTACAAGATTTTGACGTCGGAAAGAACAGTATGTCTTACTTCTTCCCTTCCTTGGACACTGACAAGAATGGGAATCTCGGCCTCGTCTATGGATTTTCCTCTGCCACCAATTCCACGTGTTGCTACCCGAGCCTTGCAGTGACAGGTCAAGCAACTATCGACCCGCCTGGAAGTCTCGCTCCAAGTCGTACGATAAAAGTCGGATCAGCAAGCGACCAGACTGGAAGGTACGGAGATTACTTTGGAGCCGGGGTCGATCCAACTGATGCTACTCAGATCTGGGTTGCGGGAGAGTATCATACCGTGTCTACCGGCACCTGTCCGAATGGCGCCTCGTGCTGGTCAACGTACCTGACATCAATCCGGCTGGTGGCTTATACAATTTCGACCGCTCCATCGTCGATTTCCATGTCTCCAGGTTCGAGCGCGAACTCGTCTATTACCCTGACCAGTCTCCAAGGTTCCGTCGGTACTGTCAGTCTGTCATCTTCCATTTCACCATCCGTCACTCACGGCCCAACGGCAACCCTTAACCCGACCTCGGTAGCTCTTTCTGCAAACCAATCAGCCACGTCCAGATTGACTGTTAGTACAGTTTCAAGCACGCCCACCGGTTCCTACGTCCTCACACTAACAGGAACTAGCGGTCAACGGTCGTATTCGCTAACGATTCCGGTGATGGTCGGTCCGGACTATTCATTGGCACTTAGTACAGGATCAACCACTGTCATTCCCGGGGCCTCATCGACAGCAACCATCACTTTGTACAGTTTGAATCATTTCAATGGGACGGTTACCCTCTCATCTTCCACCATACCAAATGGACCATCGCTGACACTGACGCCGTCCAGCGTTACGCTGAGCAGCGGGAGTTCAGCTACATCGACTTTGTCACTGTCCGTCAGCACAATAACTCCCGGGACTTACATCGTGACAATAACTGGAACCTCGGGCGGTTTGTCACATTCCTCAACGATGGCGCTGAACGTTGTAGACTTCGCCGTCCTTTCTGGACGGTCTGGTCTAATCTTCATAGCTGGAACTAACAGTTCCACTTCAATAACCGTGAACAGTCTCGACATATTCACCGGATCAGTAGCCCTCTCTGCCAGCACATCATCCGGTCTCACTGCTTCTCTATCCTCAACGAGTGTCTTCTTGCTGCCCGGGTACACGAACAGGACGATACTCACAGTGGCCGCTTCAACCAAGGGCAACTACACCGTGACTGTAACTGGCACGAGCGGCAGCCTCACGCATATGGTCACAGTCCCGGTTACTGTTACGGGCGACTTCACAATCTCGGCAAATCCCTCAAGCATCACCGTTGCGGTCGGGACTTCCGCGAGTGCCACGGTTACATTGACGAGCATCAAAGGATTCTCCGGAACTATAACTCTGTCTGCTGGTGCAGGCTCAACTGACACAGTTTCTGCCGGAATCAGTCCTGTCACAGTAACCCTGTCGTCTAGCACGTCTGCGACTTCAACCCTCACGGTGACAGGTCAGAGCCTAGGCACCTGGCAAGTAACCGTCAACGGGACCGCGTTGGGATTCATATTACACCAAGTCTTTGTCACTGTTTCGGTCGGAGGTACGGTCTGTCTCGCCGACCCTTCAACTGCCTCCAACTGTTCCGGCTCGGCCGGTGTAATTTTCAACGGCCCATTGACGAATCCGAGGTCTCAGTTGAGAGTTGGAGTTTTCATTGACAACTCCGCAAGGTTCTACGCATTCGACATTACATTGAAGGCAGACCATAACATACTTCTTCCTTCTGATGCCGATATCACAAATACCATCCTTCCAAACGCGGTCTTTCTGACAAAATGTATTGGAGGAGTCGCGAAGGCTGGAATATCCTGCCCCACGACCGACACTGTTGACACTATAGAAGCATACGTGTACGATCCTTATGGAAGTACGTTCGACCCAACCGCGACGGGCCTTCTCTTCACCGCTGTCTACAATATTACCACAACAACATCGAACACGGCAATCGCATTCCAGACG
>Ga0209761_1003784_pt1 | contig 10007 bp, 8 predicted proteins | sample GraSoi013_1_40cm_4_FD_185818 | JGI IMG/M metagenome (GOLD analysis project Ga0209761, IMG submission 185818) | Grasslands soil microbial communities from the Angelo Coastal Reserve, California, USA - Sample 09_25_2013_1_40cm (SPAdes) (version 2) | ecosystem: Environmental > Terrestrial > Soil >... | reverse complement strand
GGAGGTGATGCGGGAGGTCCAGGTGGACGGCGTGGTGGAGGTGACGGCGCGGGTGGAAGCGTGGCTCCTAGGAAAACTCCGGCGGGAAGGGATCATCGTCGAGATCGGGTGGTGAGCGGTCCGGACACGGTGTCGCTCCCCGCTGCGCCGGAGCGCGAGGCCGGTCAGGTTAGCTCAGGGAGCAAGCGAAGTACCCTGTCCCCCTATGACAGGTGGTGACGTAGCAGCAACGTTTCGCGACTGCGCGCAGGCCTGCCCAGACTCTTTCAGGGGAGTGCTGGCACGATGCCGTATACGTTGCCCCCTTGTGTGATGACGTAGAGCTCCCCTCGCGTGTCCTCACCGAAGGACGTGATATTACCGAGGAAGCCGAACTCAGGGGTGTAGTCGTGTTGGTCTTGCACGGCCCCGTTCACGTACCGGAAGCTGCGCACCCATCCTGCGCAATAGTCGGCATAAAAGTACTGGCCCACCAGTAAGGGGAGACGCGTTCCCCGATACACATACCCCCCAGTGATCGAGCACGCCCCGCCCGCGTGCGTGTAGTCGAACACCGGGAGTACTAGTCCAGCCGTACTGCATCCGGTCGGGGGACTGTAACAGATGCTCCCTTCCATGATGTTCCAGCCGTAATTCTCGCCGCCCGTGCTCGCGGCTGGCTGTACGTCGACTTCCTCCCGCGCATCCTGGCCCACGTCCGCGATGTAGAGCTGGCGCGTCACGCGGTCGAAGGAGAACCGCCATGGATTGCGCAGCCCGTATGCCCACACCTCCGGTCTCGCCGGTGGTCGGCCGACGAATGGGTTGCTGGCTGGGACGACATAGGGCGAGCCGGAGTTGACGTCGATCCGCAGAATGTCCCCGAGGAGGTCGGCGGTGCTCTGGCCGTTGCCCAAGGGATCCCCGCCGCCGCCGCCGTCACCCACACCGATGTACAGGAAGCCATCGGGCCCGAACAGGAGGAGGCCGCCGTTGTGATTGGGAAACGTGTGGTGGTCGATGGAAAGAATCGGCTGTGCAGAGGCGGGAAGGGCGACGTCCGGATCCGCCGACACCGTGTAGCGAACTACTTGGATGTCGCCGTTTCGGTCCGTGTAGTCGACGAAGAACTGGCCATTGTGCCCGTAGTTGGGGTGAAAGGCCATGCTCAGCAGACCGCGCTCGCCATCGTACAAGACGAGGCTCGTGATGTCGAGAAACGGTGCGGGCACCAGTGTGCCGTTGTGAATCACGTGGATTAGTCCCGGCTGCTCGACGACGAAAAGTCGCGAAGCGTCCCCTGCGGGCTGCGTGAGGTACAGGGGTGCGCTCAGGCCACTCGCCAGCAGTTGGACGCTGGGAGTTGCAGACACCACGATCGCCGCCGAGCCGGCGCTGCCGCCAAAGCTCGCCAGCACGCTGGTCGCTCCCGGTCCAGCCGCAGTCACCTGCGCAGTCCGATCGCCGGTGCGTGCCACCGTGGCGATGGCGGGGTCGAAGGTCGCCCAGGTCACGGGCTGCGCCACCGGGACGCCGTTCGCATCCAGGATCGTAGCCGCCACAGCAGTCGTGCCGCCGATCGGCAACGTGTCCGCAGGTGGGGTCACGGTCACGACAAACGACCCCAGCGTCACGTTGATCGGCGCGTCGCCGGCCAGGGGGACGAGCACGAGCGCGATTGTCGGATTGGTGCCTGGCTGGATGTTCACGGTCACCGTTCCCCGGTGTGTTTCGACGCCCCCCGCGTCGAAGGCGTGCATCGTGATCGTCCGATTGGAGCCCGCCGGGAGCGTGATGGTGCCGGAAGCGACACCGTTGGCAACGGGAATATTGAACACCAGCGGCGTCGTGATGTCGGGCGCGGTCACTTCAACCACGATGTTCGCAACCGAGGCGGCGGAGACGTCCGCCCTCACCAACAGAGTAGTCTCACGATGGTCACCCGGAGGTTCGGTCAGGTCACGCGACACGCAGGAGCCGATCACGAGGAGAGACTCCACTAACACCGAGAGACGCACGCATCCGTTGCGAAACATGGTGAGGCCTTTCAGCGCTGCGCGCCAGCGTCCCGTGCCTGCACCGCACACAGCCCGCAACGTCGACATGAGCTCCGGGCAGCCGGTGCTATGACGTGACCGTGACCGCCGCGGAGCCGACTGCTCCCTGGAACGTCGCAAATATATTGGTCTGCCCCACACCCACCGCCGTCACCAAACCGGTGGCACTGACGGACGCGATGCCAGGGTTACGGGTGGCCCAAATGACGGTTCCAGTCACGGCGTTCCCCTTTTAACAGATCCACCGATTGAGATACTGTTGGGTGTCGGTGTCACCGCTACCCTGGTACTGCCCAGGGTCGCATTGATCGGCACGTCCCCGGTTAATGGCGTGAGCACGATTGAGATCGACGGGTTGGTTCCCGACTGGACGTTCGCCGTCACCGATCCGCTGTGCGTCTGGACGCCGCCGGCATCGAAAGCGCGGATGGTAATCGTTCGATCGGATCCGGCCGGGATCGTGACCGTCCCACTAGCGACACTGTTGGCAATGGGGATGTTGAAAACAAGCGGGGTCGTGATGTCTGGCGCCGTCACTTCCACTACAACCGTGGCGACTGAAGTCGCGGACACGTCGACCGTCACAACGAGGCTAGCCTGACCATCGTCGCCGCGAGGCCTTGTCACGCTGCTTGCGGAACAGGAGGCGAGCACGTGTAAGGAGACGAGAGCCGCTATCGCGGAGCCACGGTGTGTAGGCAGCATAGCCAGGTGCCTCCACGTACTGGTTCGGGGACGGTCGCAACATCGAGATGGATCGGGCCGCTACCGCATCGGCCCGACCCGGCTCGAGGTGGGGATGGACCTCGACCACCGGCATTTCGGCGATGCCCTGCTGTAGCGGCCGCTCGATCTCTCGCCAATCAGCGATGCGCGGGTCATGGTGCCTGCGCACTTCGAGTGTGCAGCCCGGGCGCGGACGCGAAGGGGCTGCTCACGCGCAAGGGATCAATGCCGGCCCAAGCTGGCCCGACTCGGGGCTGACGGATGACGGGCAAGAGAAAACCCCGACACCAGCTTTGTTGGTGTCAGGGTTCTAGCAAGCTTCGGACGTCGCAGTCTGTTTCAACTGTTGGCCGAGAGCTCTTGAAACATGTCTGGGTGGCAGTTGGTCACGCAGCCCTTGTGTCCACCCGGGGTCGTGAAGGTGCAGTCGGCGATGCGACCGTACACGACCAACGTCGGTAATTCGTACGGCTTCCTCATGACACCCCCCATCGCTTGGAAGTCGAGATCCACGTTCTTAACCCTGCGGCCGGTGGATCGGCCAAGCAGACACGGCCGCCTACCCCGCGGAAAACTCTTGCAAGTTCCCTGCCTGCGCGGTTTGCGGTTTGCCCGGCCCCGGCGCAGGCCCTGAAAGTGTACGGTCTGTGTGACAACTGAGGCAGGACGCTGGCAGCACAGACACCCCGCCTCCGTTCCCGCATTCTCGGACTTTGATGCCTGATCGCGCGTATTGGCGGTAACCGAATCCTGCCACGAACGCTTCGCCTCCTACGAAGGAACGGTCTGCAAGAGCCCTCCTTTGCTGCTGGGGAGTCTTGATTCATTTGTCGACGCCCAGGACTAGTGGCGAGTCTATTTTCTCCCTGGACTGATATGGAAAGAGCTTCTTCAGTTTCAGGAACTGCTTTTCATAGAGGTGCCAGCTCACAACAGCAATGCTGACTGAGACTCCTGTTGCTAGGATCAGGAAAACCAGCTGGCGCAGCAATTGCGATCCGCCAATGGTCGGAACGACCGTCAATGGAATGGCGCCCGGCCTGAAGAACAGCATTGGGTGATGGAACACGTACAGCGCATAGCTGTAGCGGCCAAAGAAACACAGAAATGAAGAGGCACATATGCTTCCGATGAAGCTGTCGCGCGCCGATGTCAGGGCGAGGACCAGGATTGCGCCGAAGAGGCAGGCGAGGAGAGTGTGGCCGACGGTCGATACAATAGGGTCTTGAGCGACAAAGCCTTTCCTCAGGACGAAAATGGCCAGTAGCGCACCGCTCAGCAACGCCGCGGATGGCAGGGCCCAGCGGGAGATCCGACGCAGACCTGTCGGTCCGCGGGCTGAAATGGCGAGATACGCGCCAACAGCCAGCGCATCTATCCTGGCGGGCGTGAGCACGAACGCAGCCGTTTCATTCCCCTCAACATTCAGTCCGACCCGCACCGCAAGCGCCCCGATGACGCAGGCCAGGCAGGCGGCCTGCAAATGTCGCGGGCTGAGAGCGAGAACGATAACCGGCCACACGAGATAAAACTGCTCTTCGACGGCCAGGGACCAGAAGTGCCCGATAGCCCCGAAGCCTGGCCACCCGTTGTATGCAATCCTGACGTTGGAGAGGTACGTCCAGTACCAGATAGCGTCGCGCTTCATCAACTGGACTCCCGCATGCTCCGCAAGCAACCATGGAAGGACGACAAGAAAGATGAGCAATGCGCCGTAATACAATGGGAAAATGCGCAACACGCGCCGGACGTAGAAATTCCGGAAGTAGTGCTTACTTCGCTTGGCGTCGTACAGAATGCCCGTGATAAGAAATCCCGACAGGACGAAAAAGAGATCGACTCCAATCCAACCGGCCCGGCTGATGAGGACATCAAGCCGATCAATAAATGGAGACGAGGAGGTTAGCCCAAGACCAAAGGGACCGAAGTGGAAAATCAAAACCAGCAGAATCGCAACGCCGCGCACGGCATCCAGGGCTGGGATGTGGTCGCGAAGATCAACGGCGCCCGGCGTCGGCTTCGGTGAAATCAAGACCGACGCTGTCACGGGACGTCTGGGGTCAAGCGCAGCAAGAGCCTTCGCGCCGGGAACGCGATCCGGCCAGCTCCGAGAAACAACCACATCGAACTCCTCCCCGCGCGCAGGCTGTCTAGTGAGCGTCCAGAAGCAAAGGCTGCACGGCGGGCACGCTCGAAGAGGTTCTGTCTATCGGACAACCGAAACATGATCACCCAAAGGCCCCACCGGACCAAACTCCCGGCCAAACCGAGCAGACATCCAAGGGCATTGCGCCTCGGAACCCATCTGACTTCATGCCAGATGGGAAGGTCGTGGATCCAAATGTCGTTCCGTCCTCGGGAGAAGGCTGTCGACGAAATCCGCCGCGGGGTTATGGTCTGTCGGTCGACTCGATGATGCACGACGGCAATCGGGCAGAACCAAACACTGCCTCCGGCTTTCCGGATGCGATCCTGGAACTCGGTATCCTCGAAGCATTCGGGGTCGTCCGAAGGGATCTCCTCGTCTCCCTGCCGCCCTGCTGTCTCATCCCACAGACCAAACTGGTCGAAGAGACGCCTGGGAACCGCCATGTTACCTCCCCAGACGTACTCATATTTCTTCAGCACCCGTTCCGCGCGGTGGTGTAGCAGCCCTGCATCTGGCAGGGCAGGCTCTTCCAGCCAATCGGGCCATCGACCGAGATCGTGCGGGATCGGAACGATGGGACCGCCCGACAAGATCAGCTCTTCCTTGCGCCGATCGAAGAGGTTCTGATAAGCCTCGACCCAATGCGGGTCAACGCGCATGTCATCGTCGGTGAACAGCAGCAGAGGGGCACGGGCCAACCGAATACCTGCATTTTTGCCGCGGCTGAGGCCAAGCCGAGGCTCGCGGGCGGTTCTGAACCTCGGATCCGTACGGCACCACTCGTTGAGAAGGGCCGGTGTGTTGTCTGTGGAAGCGTTATCGATCACGATGACCTCGAAGGGCGCATCGCAATCCTGCGCTGCCAGAGTCCTCAGGGCATCGGGCAGATAGTGGGCACGGTTACGGGTCGACATGATGACGCTGATCGCCACCGCGCGCTCAGACGGGCTTATGATACCAACCCCCAATGCTGAGTCTTTGCTTCGGTCCGCCCTCGTCAGATTGGATAGGTGAGACGAGGTGCGCCGGAGCGGCCAGGACGTCAAAGGCGATTATGCTGTTGTATTCAGGTTCAACGTCCGTGAAGCCGCCATCTTTGTGAACCACCCGCAGCAACCCACCAAACTCCGGCTTCCATCCCGGTGTCAAGTAGATGACCAGAGCCAGCTGCCGGCTACGGTTGTCGTCCGAATGGGGGCGTAGAAAATCTCCCCGAGTCATTGAGTGAGCTCCGAAATCGTCGCTCCAGCCCAGGGGCATGTCAGCAATGGTCTCAAAGAAGGCTTTGAATTCGGGGCGCTGGAACGTCATACGAAACTGCAAGTAGGTCAGGGCATTCGGACTCGTCTGGAACTGGGGAGGCATGCCTACCAACTTACCAAGCCGGAAGAAACGATCCTGATCGTCTGCGAGCAACCAGTCCTCCTCCTTCACCGCACCCTCGATCGTATACAACCCGTATTCGGGTTTGAACTCGGCTTCGTGTGCCAGGAATCGCCTCAGCCTGTCGGCCGCCTGCGGTACCAGAAAGTCTTTGATGACAACCAGTCGCGCAGCGTGGGATGTGAAGGCGTTCTTGTACACCTCGAGAGCCCGGTCCTCGAGGTGCTGAGGTTGGATCCATGATGCCAACCGCTGGCGATCAATCATCGTCTGGTTCATGGTCTGGCTCCCTGTCCTGCCGCGCCTCCTTGGTGATGCTAAGGCGTCACCTGCATCTCGGAGACTGCAGCGGCCGATTCCACCTGCGCTCTCCAGGATTGCGAGTACAGGCCAGGCTTCGCCAGCAGGTCCTGGTGAGTTCCCGATTCGATGATCTGACCCTGTTTCATGACATGAATCACGTCGGCCCGCATGGCAATGGTCAAACGATGGGTGATGATGATGGCGGTGCGACCACGGGCGAGGGCTCGGAATCTCTCGAACCACTCCGCTTCAGCCCAGGAATCCATAAAGCTTGTCGGCTCGTCGAGGATAATGATCTCGGACTGCCTGAGATATGCCCGAGCCATGGCTACCCGCTGCCACTCGCCCGCACTCAGTTCCGTGCCTTCCGCGAACCACTTTCCCAGCTGCGTATCGTATCCCTTGGGCAGAGGCGCAATCACCTCGTGAGCGCCAGCATCCCGTGCAGCCGCCTCGATCCTGAATAGACTCTTCTCCGCCTGAAGATCGCCCATCGCAATGTTTTCGCGCGCCGTCCCCTGATACGGGACCGGCAGTTGAAACATGACCGTGATCATCCTGCGCAGCTCGGTGAGAGAAAGGTCCCGCAGATCGATACCATCGATCTCGATGTGCCCGGACTCGGCATCGTAAAAGCGACAGAGCAACTTGAGAAGCGTCGTTTTACCGGCGCCGTTGGCACCCACGATCGCTACGGTACGGCCCGCGGGAATCGTCACGTTGAAATCCCTCAGGGCCACGCGATCGGTGCCGGGATACCGAAATGTGACATTGCGGAAGCGGATGCCCTCTTTCAACGTCGAAGGAGCCGGAATCGGGTTGGGGGGATCGACAATGCGTGTGTCGAGATCCAGGAATTCGAACAAGTTCACCAGAAATAGGCCGTTGGTGTAAATCTGACCGACGTTTGTCAAGAGAGCGCGCATCAAGCCCTGTCCCCGCTGGAAAGCCTGGTAGAACAGCGCGATGTCGCCCAGGGTGGCGTGGCCCAGGAACGCCCGCCAGCCCATCCAGGCTATTGTGGCTGCTGAGACCAGGAGGGCGACAACTTCCGCACCGACGCGGGCCAGGCTCTGATCTCTCAACAGACTGAGACGCTCGGTGCGCAGGCGTCGGCGCAGTGCGCGATATGCACTGCGGAAATGGCCCGCCAGACCAAAAAGGCGAACCTCCCCTGCGTGCCATGCCTCCGTGAGGACGACGCCGACATACTGGCTGCGACGCCGTTCCGGCGTCGTGTGCTTCCACCATTCGTGATAGCGACGGCTGGTGCGAACGACCACATACAGGGCAGGCAGGGTACTCAACAGCAAGGCTGGGGGCAGCCACGTGCCGTAAGGCATCAACACTGCCGCCATTGCGATGAGGGTGATGCTGTTCTGCACGAGGCTGCCGCTGCTCTCCAGCAGGGCCTGAGGACGATTACTCGCGTCGCCACGCGCCCGGTACAGGTGGTCGTAAAAGTCGGGCGTTTCATAAAAGGCGAGATCTACCGAAGCCGATTTGGCGTGCACCAGATCGGTGATATGGTCCTGAATGAGGTCTGACTGGACAGTGCCGATCCACTCCAAGCAGACCTTGAGCAGTTCTGTGAGTAGCAGAACGCCGCCAATGCACCCGGCCACCACAACGACCGGGTGCACGCTGGCCCAAGATGCGCCTCGTCCCACCGTCGCTTGCAAGCCATCAACCAGCGGCTTCGTCAAATAGACTAATGCCACTGGCATCAAGCCCTGCACGGCCAGCACAATGCCCCACGCGACCATCCATCCCTTAGCTGCTGTCCAGATCAGACGAAACACTCGTATCATGTAAGACAGCTTGACCGCCGCATCATGAGTCATAGGCTTGGGTGACTGGTGTTCTGTTCGCATCGGCACGATGGCTTAATTACTGGTCGAACTGCTCGGCAATCCGCGCCACGGTTGCATCGAGGCTCGCAAGGCGAACCGGACGGTACAGGTTCCAGGCGGGGAGCGCACCGGCCAGTTGCGTCAGTTGGCGGAAGGCTCGGGCCGCATCGGTCCCGAGCCGGAAGCTGAGAGACCAGAGATCCGCGAGCGCCACCGATGCGGCAGCGCGCTCGATCCTCAGCTCGTCCGCCGATTGGCGCAGGAAAATGACAGCCTTGATCGGGACGGGGGCGCTGCTGCCCCTGCGATCGTCGTCAAGCGCCAGGTAGACGCGGTCGAGCCGCGCCAAGACGACCTGGGTCCCCAGGGGGGGGTGTCCGTCGTATACGTCAGGTCTGATGCGCAACAGCGCGGGACCCGGGAGCAACTCGGGCGCGGGACTCAACCGGCAACACGCAAGGTCCTCGCTGAGAACGCGGTAGCCGTGCTTATGAAAGGCGAGGGCCAGCGTGGTCTTGCCGTGTCGGGGTGGCGCGGCCAAGACGACGGCTCCCCCCCCGACTTCAACGGCGGCGGCGTGCAGCGGGACGTCTCCCCGATGCAGGAAGCAGAGCGCAGCGGGGGTGCCCCACAAGCGCTGCTCGCGCACCACCTCGTCGTTGCTGTCCGGGATCTCGATACAGCCGCGTATAGGGTCGATATGATACGCGCCGGCGTCCGTCACCCAGAACTCGAACCCGCGATCCCTTTGGTACAGCGTTCCCCGTACCTGGTGGTCAGCCCCAGCCAGCATCCAGTCGGCGAGTGGCGCGGTCTCCGGTCGCTGCCGCGGCTCGCGAGCCGTAACGACCTCCAGCGCCTCCACCCCTCCGCCCGACCGGAGGAAACGCAGGGATTGCCGGCAGTGAACCCCGAAACCGAACGTCGAGGGCGCCGCTCGGGCCAGGGGTGAGGGGCAGGCCGCAGGGAAGACGCTCACCATACGCTCAGGAACGCGTGGATCCTGGCTAGATCCTTCGCCCAGTACCAATCGACCAGGTTGAAGTTTCCCTGCTCGATCCGCTGCCCCAGGCGCCGGTAATCCACCCCAGGGATGCGATGGCGCGGCTTCGCGAGCAGGCGCTTCAGTGCGGGATAGTCCACCTGGCTCATGACATGGTCATCGAACAGGGTCTTGTCGCGGCGATCGAGGATTGGGTCGGGAAGTCTGCCTCGCAGTAGCCCGCGCACCAGGGTCTTGTGACGAAGGTCCGGACACTTGAGCTGGGCGGGGAGACTGAGGAAAAACTCCCACAGGTCGATGTCGGCGAAGGGTCGCCGGACCGTGACACCCGCGAGTGCCGCACAGACCTCTTCCGCCTCCATGGCGAGCGTCGAGGTTTCGAGGCCAACGAGTTGCCATTGCAGCCAGCGCAGGTGGCTTGGTGGCAGCAGGTCAGTGCGATAGGGAACCTCGTTGATCTTACGGGCGTCGAGCCAGTCGGGGATCCGGTGGGGGGAGTCGAGGCGCCGCCAGTGGAGGTACCAGTTAGCCAATCGGCCGGGGATGAAGGTGGC
>Ga0209761_1003782_pt1 | contig 10008 bp, 20 predicted proteins | sample GraSoi013_1_40cm_4_FD_185818 | JGI IMG/M metagenome (GOLD analysis project Ga0209761, IMG submission 185818) | Grasslands soil microbial communities from the Angelo Coastal Reserve, California, USA - Sample 09_25_2013_1_40cm (SPAdes) (version 2) | ecosystem: Environmental > Terrestrial > Soil >... | reverse complement strand
TGTCGGCTTGCGTCCCATCTGACGATCGAGCAGGCGGACCCAGGCCTCGAGGCGCTGCTTCAGGATCGTGCCAATCGGGTTGGCGGGCCACTGGACCTCGAGGACGAACAGAGTGCCCGCGGCGACAAGTGCGTCAATCGTCTCATCGTGGCGTTTCAGGACCTCGTCGGCTTGAGCCCGCCAGCACGAGAAGTCGGTTCCGTGGCATCGCTGTGGGTACGCTTTGTGGTGGATCTCCCCAGATGACAATGCCGCGCCTGTATGTCTCCACCTCCGACAGCATTCGGGGTTCGCACCTTCGACCTCTGCTCGGGCGATCTTTCGGGCCAGTTCGACGTCTCCGGAACCGAAGTCGTGCTGTCGGATGACTTCGAAGGTCACCGGGACTTCGCCCTTGAGGACCGTCACCGCTTCGCGCAGCACGTCGGATTCCGCGCGGCCGCGCACATCTTCTGAGAGTTCAAGGAACATCTGGAGGGAATCGTCAATCGCCGCTTGCCGAGCCTCGCGATGTTCGATAGCGATCTGGACCGGGTTCGCGACCGCGCCAGTAGGCATCTCGACGTCGGGCGCGCATCCCTCGTGATAGACCCTCGCGCCGCGAACCACGTACGGAGGGACGGCGACCCGCTGGCACGCCGCGCACTTCTGCAGGCCGCTCGGGCTCCACGAGACCGTGAGGCTCACGGATGCACCACCCGCGCGCCCGCGCGTTCGCCGCGGATCCACTTCTCGACCTCGATGTATTCCTTAAGATGCTCGCGAACATGTTCACCGACGGCCGAGATCACCCAGTCCGGATCGCCGGACCACGCCCGTGGTTGTGCGCGACACGACGCGGCCTGGCATCTGGCCCCGAGGGCCGCTCCATCAGGAACACGACGGATGCCTGCGAACCGGATCGTGACCTGCATCATCGGTCAGCCCTCCTCGAGCTCGTAGGAGGGATCGGTCGAGAATGATTGAGCGACTTCTTGCCACGAGCAATCGATGCAGTCCGATCCAGCGATTTCTTGGAGAAAGCGACTGAAGATTTCGACGAACGAATGCGGGTCCGTTACCTTTTTGATGCGCGACAAGTCACGCCCGTCTCGCCCGTTCCCCTTAGCGAGAACGGATGGCGACGGGCGTCAAACCACCCGCTCTCGGCGGCCGCCGCCCCCACCGCCAGTGAGTTCGAGTCGACCGCGATTCCTGAAGACTCGTACTGGCAAATGAAGGTTCTCCGAGAGAGTATAGGTCACACATATGTAGATATACATGTCATACATATCTTTCCCACTTTCCCACATTGAATAGTCGCATACCCCCACGTTAAGGGCAGACATTGTCTGGGACGTCGATCTCTTGAGGTCGATTCTCGAGGGACGAAACGCAAGCGGGTGCGCGTGGCGGGACGGGGCGTTTGCGGGAAACGGGGCGTACTCGCGAGGCGAAACGCCCCGCCATGCGAAACGGGGCGTTCGTGTACACGTGTTACGGGGCGGGGCGTAAAGCATTTTATCCCGGAGAGACATGTCGGGATCAGCAGGCTCGGGTTCGCCGACACACAGAGTGCGAGGGGCGTGCGACGAATGCGAACCCATGCCAGCAGTTCCCTGTCCGTTAGCGGGTTGTTCTGAGGAGCACGAGCTCCGGCGCGCGAAGAACAAGCGCGCGAGTGCCTTCATCAATTGCCCGACGTGGGGATCGTCGATCATCTGGTTCCGGAGTCCCGCGGCCTCCGAGTTTCTGAACGCGAACAATGGTGGCGCGTCACTCCCGATCCGCGAGAACCCGGCCGAGTCCGACGACGAGCCACTGCCTCGCGAGCCGCGAAACCCGAACTTTCGGCCGACGATCACTCCCGATCCGACGAGAGTCACGCATCTGACCGGTGTCTTGGAACGATTGCGAGCCGCTCGGCTGCTCCGCGAAGAACGCGAACGATTGGAAGCGCAGGGCATCGACTCGGGGAACTGATCACGTGAACCTGCTCGAGTTCCTCCAAGATCGACGCGGCTCCGAAACGAGGGGACGCGTGATCATCGTCCGCATCCCACCGAGGAAAAAGAGTATCATCCCCGTTCGCGCGGATCCTCAACTTGCCACTCCTCCACAGGAGAAAGAGAGAACTATCGAAGGAGGCGGATAGAATGGGACTGATAGATCAACTGAAGAACGCGCTGGGATTGGGACCGAAAACTTACGCCGGCGTCGTATACCCGACGTCCTACGCGGCCGCTGCTGTGGTGCGGGTTCCGACGGTCGCGATGAGCCCGACGAACGACGTGGGCTCGACCGAGAGCGCGAGTCTGGTGTCCAGCACTGGCCACAAACGAGGAATCAGTTCGGACAACAGATCCTCGTTGATCGACGGAAGGTGAGCACGTGACGACCTACATGGGCGAAGGGGTCACGCAGGTCCCCCGTCCTCGACCGCCGCTGATCGAGATCGGCTCCACCAGGATCGTCGTCGGAACTCCGAACGTCAGCATCAGCGCGATGTCCACGGCGGAGTCGAAGGGGAGGGAAGGCGTCGCCTCTTTGGTCGGAGGGAAATAAAATGGAGGACGATTACGAAGAGGAGCTCCGCGCGATTGCGCGAGCCCTCGCGGACGAACTCGAAAACCGCGGCGCTCTGACGACGTTAGCGGAGGCTCGCGCGGTTGACAAGGCCGAGGGGAATCTGATCTGCAAACGCTGCTCGAATCCTGTGTCGGTTCAAGACGAGGTCTGCAACCGATGCGGTGCGAGACAGGCCGTCGACGCGGATGAAGTGCGCTTTCGCTGTGAGGACTGTGGCATGCCGATCTCGGACCCGAATACGGCGCGGTGTCCAGCGTGCCGCGGCACGAAGGTCCAGCGAGCCGGGGCGGAGCCTTTCGAGTGTATCCGTTGCGGACACGGGATCTCCGACCCAGAGAGGACGCCCGAGTGCCCCGAGTGCGGCGAAACGCGCGCTGTGAAACGCATCCGTGGCCATCCCGCGCGGAACGTGGTCACGGGAGCGACCGGAGACTGAGTCGATGGAGATCGTCCAACGGAGAGAGCGATCACGCCTCTCACGGATCTTCTCTGCCCTCGCAAAGGCGTTCTCCCGTCCCGAAGAGGTTCCGAACGAGCGGGAGAGAATCGTCATTGCCTCGGACGGGTCCCGTCTCCGTGAGCACTGCGGCGTCTTGCTCGTCGGCGACACATGCGCGGTCTGTGGCGTCCGCCCGAGCTGGAGGGATGAACCGTGAAGCGGATGTCGGGTCCGCTCGTTCGGTTCGAGAGCGACAGCGAGCGGATCGAGCGGTCCACGAGGGAGATCCGCGCCCGCGTCGACCGGTTTCTGCGGCGGCGGATTCGCGAGTTGAAGGAAGAGATCGAGGATCTCAGGCGGTCGTGACATGTCCGATCCGGTCGAAGAGGGCCTGCGCAAGACAGAAGCCGAACTCGAGGAGCTCGCGAGGCGGCTGAGCCCGCAGCCCGCGCAGACGCCGACGGAAACAAGCACGCTCGCCAACGACGCCGCATTCCTGCTCACCGATCTTCTCGGGGCGGGGCTCCATGCATTCATCTTCGCCGAGAAGCGTCCGCGCGCTCCGTCGCGGTTCACGAATCGAGCCGCTGTCGCGCCGCGCGTCCCCGTTCCGCTGGCAGATACGCCGAGTCCTGCTCCAGCGGCCCCCGCCGCGATCGAAGTGGTCCCCCGTCCATCTCCTCCGAGCCAAGACCTTTCCGTCGAGCACATCGAGGACTGGGATCGGCCGGATCGACTGGATCTGACTCACCCCGAACCTCACAATCCTCGCCCTCTTCGCGGGCCAGTCGTTGGCCGTCAGGAGTGAGGACGAATCATGGAGGCGACACACATCAAAAGCCCTCTGCACCGAAGGCGGCCCGTCGTCGATGAGCCGGATGGCCCGGACTTCCGTGGCGTGCGCGGTTTCCCACATGCCGCGCGTGACCGAGGGAGGCGTTCTCCCGAGTTGACCGCCCCCCACCGGTCTCGTGTTACACCGCGGGACGAAGGCCGCCTTTACCTCGAGATGGAGTAGGACGTGACGTTGGTCGCGGGGGACGATCGCCCGTTGAGACTCCCCCGGTCCGAGCTGCTCCTCCCTACGCCACGATGTGCGGTGTGCCCGGAGCCCGCGACGTCCATGTGCGACGGCACCTGGTACTGCCTCGAGGACTACAACAAAGTCCACCACCGCGATCCGACCTCCGGAAACCTGATCCATCCGATCGGGTCACGGGCGCGGTGAGGATCCGAGGAATGATGGTCGAACTTGAGGACATCTTGGGTGCGCTCTTCAGCCGAATCAAGCCCGACCTCGAGCGGATCGGATTTCGGCTCTTTCGGATCGAGTCGCACCTCGAGGAAGGCATCCTCACGCCGGGCTCGTTCCTCGGATTGATGCGGGAAGTCGTCGAGCTGCGGTTCGTGATCGAGAACCTTCCCCTGATTCCCGGAGACGCCTCGAAGATCATCGGAGCCCAGGTTGGCGTCCGCACGGCGTCGTGATTATCGTGATGGCCCGGTCCTCGGTCAGCATCGTCCTGCCGGTCAAGGGCGAGCCGCTCGACTGGATCCAGGACATCTGCAACGTCGCCACGTGGGAGGCGAGCGACATCTTCATCGTGGTTTCGAGGGACGACGATCCCGTCTCCATGAAACCGGGCGGCACGTTCGAGCGCGTGCGGGTTTTCCAGCAATCGGGCTCCTCGAAGTCGAACGCGCTGAACATGGGACTCGCCCACGTTCGGAGCGAGCTCGTTTGCTTTGTGGACGCCGACGTGATCCTGCGAGGCGGCGAGATCTCAGCAGCTCGCGAGGTCCTCGAGGGCGGCGAGGATTTCGTCTCCGCGGGCTACGGGAATCCGGCACGCCCGAATCCGTTTCCGATCTTCTCGTTCGGAGGCGGTTGGTTCCTCGCAGGCCGCACGTCCCTGTTCCGCGAGATCGGTGGATTTCCTGATGCCTTCGTCGAAGATGCGGCGCTGACGAATCGGATCAAGCGCAGCGGCCACACGATCGCGCGCCTTCCCTTCAACGTCGAGCTCCGCCGGGGTCCGAGGAACCCGATCGTGAAAGCCTTGAGCGCGATGTTCACACGGTGAGGATCTCTCGGAGAAAAGTGGTCCGTTCCTCCCGGGAGTTTCGTGCAAACGCGGCATTCCGGAACCGTGTACGAGGTCGTTGTCATGGAGAAAGACGCGACTGATAGTTACTATCTTATCTTAGCAAGTTGAGGATCCCGACGACGAGGTTTACAAAGAAGGCTGCGAGAGCGATTGTAATCAGAATCGACTGGTACGCCTCGCCCCGACTCTTTGCCCGAAAGGCCGCGAACGCGGGCTCAAGTGCGATCTTGAACACGCGCTTCCCAAGTTCTGGGATGATCGGGTTCTGGATGGGGGCGTCGAGAGCGGCAGCCTGACCCCGAACGTCGAGAACCGCGAGACCGAGCCCGCCGCTGAGCCACAAGAGTTGCAGATGGAGCATCGCGTAACCTGACGAAAGGACGTGATGATCGACTCCGGGGAACTCGTAAATATGGTTCGGCGCAAGGCTGTCCGGGACCAGGAACCGGTGGACATTCCCTTGGCCGGACGGAAAGCGCCAAACGAACTCGATCGCCCAGAGGGTCGCATCGCGCGGATCCTTCTGAGGCGCTTTTGATCCCGCGTCCTCATCGCCTACGTTACTCAAGATGATCCGATACGTGTACAGCCCTCCCTCGACGAACTTGAAGAGTCGTCCGAGGAACCCTTTGGCACGAGTCTCCACGCCAATCTGGACTGCTTTCACGATAGGCTCCTTGACGGGATTCTCGGAACCGTGCATAAACTGGCCGGCGCATCGCGGAAGCCTCTTGACCGGGTCCGCGCATCTCGGTAGCACAAGCATCCCTCCACAAAGGCCGCCCGGCTTGTCGACGTCAATCGTCGCGGGCGGCCTAACTTCTTTCACGCGAGGTACGGTGTGGTCCATGGCGGAAGACGCCGACGAGGAAGCGCGTCGCGATGCCGCGCGGGTGAAAGTCATCGAATGGTGGTGGAGTCGATGAGCCCCCGGCTCCCGGCCGTGGTCGTGACCTCGGTCTTCCTCGAGGTTCTCTTCGCCTCCGCCTTCCTCGCGTTGGGCAACGCGATCGGCGCGGTCGTCGCGTTGTTGTTCGGCTTGGTCGCTGTTTCCCTCGGGATCTTCGCGCTCATGGTCTCCAAGGTCGCCAATGCGGCCTCGACTTGACGATTTCTCGGTCTGACGTTCTCACAGTCGAGTCTCACGACCTCCCATTTCATGCTGGCAGGATCCCGTTCACTGAACCATGACTCCGCGGTTGCCCCGAAAAAAATGTCACTGGTGCCGGATAAAGCGCGGCAGGTTCCCGCTGAAAGTGCCAGGCCGAAAGTGGCCTTTCTGGTTCTGCTCTCTGCGTCACAAAGCCGCTTGGATCGAGAAGAACGGTAAGGGACGTCGATCCCGCAAGTAATCCCCGCGTTCGCTGACCCCTCCCCGAAGAGACGACCACCTGATCAGAGCGTCGCTGCTCATGCGCGACGAGAAGATCCTCCGCGAGAGACTCGAGCAACTGCGCGGCCAGCTCCTCCAGTGGGGCACGCCCGAGCTCCGTGTCTTCGTGACGACGAAGGACGAGCTGCGCGGCTGGATTCAGGCGCTCGAGTGGGTGCTCCACAAGGCACACGGGTCACCGACGGAACCTTGATGCCAACCGGCAACCTACGCGGGAGCGGAAAGGAATCTCAGGACGGCCTCGATGACCCGAGAGACTCGAACCACACTCATTCGGAAAATCGAAGAGGAGCGCAATTCGCGGGTAATCATCTACGTTACCGGCGACCGTAAGGGTCTCGAAACTCGGATCGCCACCGACAGTTTTCCATTCGTTCTGCAGCTCCTCGCGAAAATTGGAAAACGGGAGAGACTGGATCTGTTCCTATACAGCGCAGGCGGGCTGACGATGGCGGGCTACGCACTGGTGAACCTCCTTCGCGAATATGCCAAACACCTTGGCGTCATAGTCCCCTTCAAGGCTCACAGTTGCGCAACCCTGATCGCACTCGGGGCCGATGAGATACTCATGACGCCAATGGCGGAGTTGAGCCCCGTAGATCCTTCCGTGGCGTCTGCCTTGGGACCCCAGGTTACCCTTCCCGGCACACCCTTCCCTCAGACTGTGCCCGTCAACGTGGAAGACGTCGCCGGGTACATTGACCTCGCAAAGAAAGAACTAGGTCTGAAGGATAGCAAATCCCTGGCGCAAGTTCTGGATCGGCTCTCCCAAAGCGTACATCCACTCACTCTCGGGTCTGTCAATCGGATTCGGCAACAGATAGCTTTTCTCGCTGAGACGTTGCTCAGCATTCACGAGCACGATGCCGCTAAGGTCCGAGGGATTGTTGGGACGCTCACGAAGGGGCGATTCTCCCACGACTATCTGATTTCCAGGCGCGAGGCGAAAACGGTTCTGGGCCTGAATATCATCGAGCCGGAACCTCCATTTGAAAAGTTGATCGTCGATCTCTATCGCGAGTACGACGAGCAACTCCAACTCAGCGTCCCCTACCTCGCTGAAACAGTCCTTCAGGGAGGCGAGTCGGCGCGGGGGGTTTTTGACCGGGCGGTAATTGAGAGCACGGACGCAAGTTTCATATTCCGGACGACAAAGGATGTCCGACGGATCATGGTCGGCCCTCCAGCAGCTCCCATACCAACCGAGGCCTACCAAGAGAAAATCATATCTGAGAGTTGGGTAGGAACCGATATTATTTAAGCCAGGGGCTTCCATCTGCAAAGGGGGATACAGTGGCCGAAGAGCAGTTGATTGAGCCGCCTGAGTACAGCACAGCAGGCCTCGCGTCTGGGCTCCAGATCGTTGACTCGACCGGCTTCCAGGTGTTCATGCCGACTCAGTCAACATCGGTGGTGGCATCGGGTCTTGTTGAGTGGCCGATTCTCCCGAGGCTGGCGACCCGAGAGATGCTCCGCGCCCCTGCCCGTGATGTCCGCTTCGAGGTGGCATTGCGAGAGTCGCTCCGCGAGAACAGCGAGATTCTCAGGGAACTCGCTAACTACTAACAAGGCTTCAGCGATAGCGCTTGTCTCCCTTCGAAGTTCTGGATGAAGAGCAGGTCGTTCGGATCAATCGGGACATTCTCCACTCCGCCACCGGAGAGAAAGGGGCCATACTGCTTCCAGGCAATCTCTCGCTCGCCGTTGATACCCCAAATAGGACTCTCTTCGGGGTCGAGGCGTTCCCGTCCCTCAATGAGAAGGCCGCCGCTCTTTTCCATGAACTTTCAAAATTGCATCCTTTCGTCAACGGTAACAAGCGAACCGCTTTCGCAGCTGCGGACACGCTGCTTAGGATAAACGGTTGGAAGGTTTTGGCTCCGCTGGGAGAGGCTGTCGATGTCTCTCTCCGGACAGCGCAGTGCCTCGTGAATATCGAAGACCTTTCGGGTTGGATCGGTGCGCACATGGTCGTCGCGTAGCCCGCACAGTGGGCTGCCCGTCACGCTCGACCTGCGTCATCGTCGAGAGCGGACTCGAACCGCTCGCCGAGAGCCCGGGGGATGCGAACCTGGCCCTTCCCCGCCGCCCCGAGGGCTGCCATCTGGCCGAGCAAATCCTTGAGGAGCTCGAGCTCCGTTGGAGTGAGGTTCCACCCACCAACCGTCGACGGCGACGGCTTCGCGCCGAGGTAGGATTCCGCCTTCGAGTAGGCGTTGCGCATCTCCTCGACGATTTCAGGCGAGAGCTGCTTGTGGTGAGAGTACTTCAGGTCGATCGCGGACTTCCGTCCCTCGAAGAACAATTTGTCGTGGACGGAGACCTTCCCGTCTCGGAGGGCGGACTCCATGCGGGACACGAAGTAGTTCCGCAGGGCGTACGGCCGGACGGGCATACCGCACGCCCGAAGGGTCCCGCGAATCTCCTTTGTGATTGCGGTCGTCTCCAGGCACGAGGATCCCTGCATGTGTCCAGGCCGCCCACGCCGGTCATAGTTCCGGTTGTACTCGGGTCGCACAACGGGGCTTTCCTTCGTGAGGATCTCACCATTCGCGGCGCGGCGTGCGAGGTACTTCTCGATAGCGAGAGCGCCCTCCCCACAGAGGAACGTAGAGTACCGCTTGCGGACCTTGCTCAGCTCTCTGCGGACGATGACTTGGAGGGGGTGCGTGGTCGCAATCACATCGCCGTCCTTCACCTCGAGATCCGGGATATCTCCGATCCTGAGGCCATCCGACGCGTCGTGATTCCCGAGGACCTCGGGTCGCAAGCCGGACCAAGCGATGAGGGCGACGATGACCTGTCCCCGAGGCGACGAGGCCGTCATGATCGCGCGGACATTCTCCGGCGTCAAGAGGGGCTCATCTTCGACGAGGGTCGCATCCGTGTCCCCGACGTAGATTTTCCGGAGGACGACGTCGTGGTGGTCCAAGTACGAACGCAGGACCTTCGGAAACCGGTTGACGTATCCGGGCATGTGGCCTCGAGCGCAGCGTCTCAAAGCCTCCGTGTCGGCGTCATCCTCGCCGTGGCTCGAAGGCGTATGCGCCTTCCGCATCGCGATGGCGAAGTCCTGGAGCTGTTTCTCGACCGCGCGCCGGCCGCCGTCCTGATCCTTCGCCTTCGCGACGATCGCCGCGGGCGTCGTCTTGACCGCGGTGCAGTATCGACCAAGGACGCGCACGTACTCGTCACCGGTCAACGTGGACCGCATCGCGAGTTTGTCGTGCCACGCTTGGACCTCCGCATCATCGAGGCCCGTCCGCCACTTGGCCGCGGACTTGTGCGCTATACCGTTGGACTCCTCCGTCATAGCGGATATCTCGGCGTCGGTAAGGGAGTACCAGGTCAAATCCTTTGTGTGCCAAGAAGTTACGGGCCTGAAGGGATTCGAACCCTTGACCTATCGGTGTCCCTCGGACGTTCCGATGGAGCGTGCCGATAAGAGCCGATCGCTCTACCTAGCTAAGCTACAGGCCCGCGGCGGCGCCTATTAGCCG
>Ga0209761_1003781_pt1 | contig 10009 bp, 8 predicted proteins | sample GraSoi013_1_40cm_4_FD_185818 | JGI IMG/M metagenome (GOLD analysis project Ga0209761, IMG submission 185818) | Grasslands soil microbial communities from the Angelo Coastal Reserve, California, USA - Sample 09_25_2013_1_40cm (SPAdes) (version 2) | ecosystem: Environmental > Terrestrial > Soil >... | reverse complement strand
CAGGTGAACCGATGCAACGAGCCGCAATTGTCCTCGCGGTGACCGCGGCGGTCCTGACGGCTGTCGCGCAGGCCTTCAGGCCTGCCGTGGCGGCCGTGACCGTCACGCCAAACGCATCCTCGCGCCGCGTCGATATCGCGATTGGCGGCGCGCCGTTCACCTCGTACATCTGGCCGGAGCGCGTGAAGAAGCCGGTGCTCGATCCGATTCGCAGCGCCAGGGGGACGATCGTCACGCGCGGCTGGCCGCTCAATCCTCGTCCGGGCGAGCGCGTCGATCATCCGCATCACGTCGGTCTGTGGTTCAACTACGAGAGCGTGAACGGCGTCGATTTCTGGAACAACTCCGACGCGCTGACGCCGCAGGACGCCGCGAAGATGGGCGCGATCGTCCATCGGCGGATCGTGACCGCCAAGAGCGGCGCGGATCGCGGCGAGCTCGTCACCGAATCGGACTGGGTGCTGCCGGGCGGCAAGACCCTGCTGCACGAGCGCACGCAGTTCTTCTTTTCCGGCGACGCCTCGACGCGAACGATCGAGCGCATCGCGACGCTGACGGCGCGCGTCGTCTTCGCGGACGCGAAGGACGGCATGCTCGGGATGCGCGTCGCGCGACAGCTCGAGCAGCCGTCGAACGAGCCGCAGGTGTTCACCGACACCGCCGGCCGCGCGACGGCCGTACCGGCGATGGACAACACGGGCGTGAGCGGTCAGTACACGAGCAGTGAAGGCAAGAAAGGCGACGCCGTCTGGGCCACGCGTGCCCGATGGACGAGCCTCACCGGGACGATTGGCGGGGAAGCGATCACGATCGCGATGATCGATCATCCCGAGAATCCCGGATTCCCGACCTACTGGCACGCGCGCGGGTACGGGCTGTTCGCCGCGAACCCGCTCGGACAGAAAGTCTTCAGCGAGGGACGCGAGACGATGAACTTCACCATCGAGCCTCGCGCGTCGGCGACGTTCCGCTACCGCATCCTCGTCATCGACGGGACGGCCAGCGCCGATCGCCTCGAGCGCGAGTTCTCGTCATTCTCGGCGAGCCAGACGTCCCATCCCAGTCGATACTGACGGTGCACATTGGTCTCATCGGTGCCGGCAACATCAGCGGCACGCACGCGCGCGCGATCAGCGAGATTCCAGGCGCCGTCGTCGCGGCGGTGCACGCGCCCACCCGCGAGCGCGCGACCGCGCTCGCGACACTCCACGGCGCCGCGGCGTACGACTCGCTCGACGGCTTTCTGAATCATCGGCCGATGGACATGGTCGTCATTGGCAGTCCGTCGGGTCTGCACGGCGAGCACGGCATTGCGGCCGCGCGTCGCGGCCTGCACGTCCTGGTCGAGAAGCCGATCGAGATCAGCACGGCCCGCGTCGATGCGCTCATCGCCGAAGCGAAGCAGGCAGGTGTGACGCTCGGCGTGATCTTTCAGGATCGCGTGAAGCCGGACATCGCGCGGCTGAAGGCGCTCGTCGACGAAGGGGCGCTCGGCAAACCGATTCTCGCGTCGGCGCGCGTGAAGTGGTACCGGCCGCCCGAGTACTATCGGGACTCCAGGTGGCGCGGGACGTGGGCGCTCGACGGCGGCGGCGCGCTGATGAACCAGGGCGTCCACACCGTCGATCTGCTCTTGTGGCTCGGCGGTCCGGTCCGCCGCGTGTTCGCGCGCACGGCCGCGCAGCTCCACGCGATCGAGGTTGAGGACACCGCCGTCGCTGTGCTGGAATTCGCGAGCGGCGCGTTGGCGACGCTCGAAGCCGCGACGTCGGCGTATCCAGGCTACGCGCGTCGCCTGGAGCTGACCGGTTCTGAAGGCACGGCGATTCTCGACGGCGACCAGCTGGATTTACGAGGTGTCAGACACGTGTCAGACACAGGTCAGACTGGTGTCAGACACGTGTCTGACACACCGGTGAATGCGAGGTCGCCGGTCGTGGCGGATGTGTCGGCGCATCGACTCGTGTTCGAGGATTTTATCCGCGCGGTGACCGAGCGGCGTCCGCCGCTCTGCGACGGCGCGACAGGCCGCGCGAGCGTCGCGGTCATTGAGGCGATTTATCGGTCGTCGTCTTTGCAAGTTCCGGTGGAGATGGAGTGAGGCGGCCGTTGACCATACTTCAACGGCGATCTCAGCGCGCTCAAGACGAGCTACTCGGGGAGCACGGACGTGCCCGTGGGATACGAGTGGCTTCTACTTCCACGACGCGGCGGTGCAGACCAACGGCGTCGACGATCCAGCCAAGCAGCGCAACGATCCGCGCATCCGGCTGGCGAACAACATCCGGTACTTCCCGTCGCGCATCTCGGGCCTGCGCGGACCGGGGCTCAACACCCTGTGGGACGTCTCGATCGTCAAGCAGATTCACGCCAGCGAGCGCGTGCGCGCGCAGCCGCACGTGGAGTTCCTGGACGCGTTCAACCGCGTCGTGTACGCGAACCCGAACACCGATCCGACAGCCGCGGAGTTCGGGAAGGTGACGAGCCAGAACGATCACCCTTTCGATCTCTCCGGCCGCGTGGCGCTCGTCACCGGCGCATCACGCGGCATCGGCGCTGCGATGGCGCGCGCACTCGCGAGCTGCGGCGCTGACGTCATCCTGCACGCGAGCCGATCCGAGCCGGACGATCTTGCGGCGGCGATCGCGCGCGAGAATGGCGTCAAGGCGTCGTGTCTCGTCGCCAACCTCGAGCAGCGCGAGGAAGCCTACACATTGGTGCCGCGGGCGCTCGCGGCTGCGGGCCGCCTCGACATCCTCGTCAACAACGCCGGCATCATCCGCCGCGCCGATGCGGTGGACTACAGCGACGCGGACTGGGACGCCGTGCTCGAAGTCGATCTCTCCAGCGTGTTCAGGTTGTGCCGCGCCGCGGGCCGCCACATGCTGGCCGAGGGGCGGGGCAAGATCGTCAACGTCTCGTCGTTGCTCGCGTTTCAAGGCGGCATCCGCGTGCCGGCGTACGCGGCGGCGAAGGCGGGCGTCGCGCAGCTCACCAAGGCGCTCGCGAACGAATGGGCGGGGCGCGGCGTCAACGTGAACGCGATCGCGCCCGGCTACATTCGGACCGACAATACACGCGCGCTCGCCGACGATCCGATCCGCTACAAGCAGATCCTCGAGCGTATTCCGGCGGGCCGCTGGGGCGATCCACAAGATCTCGCCGGCGCCGTCGTGTTTCTCGCGTCGCCGGCGGCCGACTACGTGCACGGGCACGTGCTCGTCGTCGACGGCGGGTGGATGGGGCGATGAGTCGAGCGGACGTCACCAAGGCAATCGAATCGATGGGCGTCGTCGCCGTGATCCGTCTGAAGGATTCGGCGAAGCTGCGCGGCGTCGTCGACGCGCTGGCCGACGGCGGCGTGCGCGCGCTCGAGGTCACGATGACGGTGCCGCGCGCCGTCGATCTGATCCGCGAGCTGGCGCCGACGCTGCCGTCTGGATTTCTGCTCGGCGCCGGCACCGTCATTGACGTCGAGACCGCGAAGGCCGTCATCGACGCGGGCGCGCGATTCGTCGTCGGTCCGGTGTTCCGCCCCGACGTCATCCGTGCGTGCCACGAGCGCGACGTGCCCGCGATGCCTGGATGTTTTTCGCCGACGGAGATTCTCACCGCGCACGAAGCCGGCGCCGACATCGTCAAAGTATTTCCGGCGACGATGCTGGGGCCGCAGTTTCTGAAGGATGTCCGGGCGCCGCTGCCGCAGGTGAAGCTGATGCCGACCGGCGGCGTCACACTCGACAACGCTGGCGACTGGATCCGCGCGGGCGCGGTCGCGGTCGGTGTCGGATCGGCGCTCGTCGACGTGAAAGCGATCGACGCCGGTCAGTTCGACGTCATCGCCGCGAACGCGCGGAGAGTGGTGGCAAGCGTGGCCGCGGCACGTCAACAAACTCTCCACCACGGGGGACACGAAGGACGCGGAGGTTAAATCGTGTTGTGTACAAAACGGCGTTCCTCCTCAGTGTCCTCCATGTCCCCCGTGGTGGAGAGTAGCGCGACCGCTGGTTTCTATGACACACACCGTCGTCACGTTCGGCGAACTGCTCTTGCGATTGAGCCCGCCCGGGTTCGAGCGCTTCTTTCAATCGCCCGTCCTGTCCGCCACCTTCGGCGGCGGCGAGGCCAACGTCGCCGCGAGCCTCGCGCAGTTCGGACTGACCAGCCGCTACGTGACCGCGCTGCCGAAGCATGCCATCGGCGACGCGGGACTGCGCGCGCTGCGCGCGGAAGGGATCGACACGAGTCACGTCGTCCGCAGCGGCGACCGCGTCGGCATCTACTTCGCCGAGACCGGCGCCAGCCAACGTGCGTCCACCGTCATTTACGATCGCGCGCACTCGGCAATCAGCGAGATGGATCCGACCGCGGTCGCGTGGGACACGGTGATGGCCGGCGCCGCGTGGTTTCATGTGACCGGCATCACCCCCGCGCTCGGCGCGAAAGCCGCCGAGTCGACGAAGGCCGCGGTGGCCGCGGCGAAGCGCGCGGGCGCACAGGTCAGCGTCGATCTCAACTTCCGAAAGAAGCTGTGGTCCGAAGCGCAGGCGCAGACGACGATGAAGCCGTTGATGCGCGACGTGGACGTCGTCGCCGCGAACGAAGAGGATCTACAGACCGTGCTGGGCGTGACGGTGGAAGGCGCGGATGTGACGAAGGGCACGCTGGATATCGCGGGGTATCGCGCGGCGGCCGAGCGGGTCACGCGCGAGTTCGGCCCGAAGCTCGTCGCCGTCACGCTACGAGAGAGTCTGTCCGCGAGCGACAACGGCTGGAGCGCGGTGTTGTGGGACGGGTCCGCCGGCGTGCTGCATCAGAGTCAGCGGTACGTCGTGCGCCTCGTCGACCGCATCGGCGGCGGCGACAGCTTCGCCGCCGGACTGATTTACGGCATCGTGACCGGCCGTCCGCTCGACGCGTCACTGCGCTTCGCGGTGGCTGCAAGCGCGCTCAAGCAGACGATCCCGGGCGACATGAACCGCGTGACGGTCGCCGAAGTCGATGCGCTCGTGAAGGGTGACGCGACAGGTCGTGTGCAGCGATAGAATCGCGCCATGTTGATGTGCCCACCTCGTCTGCTGACGGTCGCCGGCTTGACGCTCACGTCTCTCGTGTTCGCGCCGATGCGTCAGGCGCCGCAGGGACAGCCAGCAGTCGCGGATCTCGTCCTCACCAACGGGAAGATCATCACGGTCGACGGCACGGATTCCATCGTGCAGGCGATTGCGATTGCCGCCGGCCGAATAGTCGCGGTCGGTCCGAACGACGAGATTCGATCGCGCGTCGGCCCATCGACGCGGGTGATCGATCTCTTCGGACGCACCGCGACGCCCGGCCTCATCGACACGCACGTCCACTTTTCAGAGACCGACGCGCTCTACTCGGTCGACCTCGGCGTGGTCGACGTCAAGACCATGGACGACGTGTCGAAGCGCGTCGCGGCGGCGGTCGCGATGCGCAAGCCGGGCGAGTGGGTGCGCGGACGCGGCTGGGACGAAGGCAAGCTCGCCGAGCGCCGCTACATTCTCGCGTCGGATCTCGACAAGGTCGCGCCGAACAACCCCGTGTGGCTCATGCAGACGACTGGACACTACGGCGTCGCGAACAGCTACGCGCTGAAGATGGCGGAAGTTCGGGCAGACACGAGGGATCCGCCGGCCGGCACGATCGATCGCGACGCCAACGGCAATCCGACCGGCGTGCTGAAGGAATCGGCAGCGGGCCTCGTCACGCGGCTGGTTCCGCCGTATACGCGCGAAGAGCAGCGGCAGGGCCTCCTCAAGATGATCGAGGACTTCAACAAAGAGGGGATGACCGGCGCGAAGGATCCGGGCATCGGTCAGATGAAGTGGGACCTCTACGAAGAGCTTCGCGCGAGCGGCAGGCTGACGGTCCGCATGTTTGCGCTCTGGTCGGGCGCGCGACGCGTCGAGGACAACGCGGAGGTTCTCTCGCACGTCCAGGCCCATCCGAAACCATCGGACACCTCTGGCGATCGCGTACTGATCTCCGGCGGCGTGAAGATGTTCATGGACGGCAGCGGCGGCGCGCGGACCGCGTGGATGTACGACGACTGGAACAAGAACTCGATCGAGAAGGACGCCGGCAACGTCGGCTATCCGGCGACCCCGCCCGATGCGTATCGGCAGATCGTAGACGCGCTGCACAACGCCGGGATTCACGTCAGCACGCACGCCATCGGCGACCGCGCCATCGACTGGGTCGTCGACACCTACAATCAGGTGTTGAAGGCGAAGCCGACGCGCGGTCTGCGTCACGGCATCATCCACGCGAACACGCCGACCGATCACGCCATCGACGTGATGGCGCGGCTGCAGACCGAGTACGACGCCGGCTATCCCGAGTCGCAGGCCGAATTCATGTGGTGGATCGGCGACAACTACGCGGGGAATCTCGGTCCGGATCGCGCGCGGCGTCTGACCCCATTCGCGACGTATCGGAGGCGCGGCATCATCTGGGCCGGCGGATCGGACTACAGCGTGACGCCGTTTCCGGCGCGCTACGGGCTCTGGTCATCGGTCGCGCGTCAGACGCTGAACGGCACGTTCGGCGCAACGCCATTCGGAACAGAGGAGCGTGTCGACACCAGAACCGCGCTCCGCTCGTACACGATCTGGGCGGCGCATCAGATGTTTCTCGACGATCGGATCGGATCGATCGAAGTCGGGAAGGACGCCGACATCGCGGTGTGGGACCGCGACATGCTCACGGTCCCGACCGACGCGCTGAAGGATCTCAAATGCGAGCTGACGATCTTTCGCGGGAAGATCGTGTACACCGCGGGGCGCTAGAAACACAAGGGCGCTAGATAACCGATGACGAGCCCCAGCTGTCCTTTCTCGTGCGCGTGCGCGGAGCCCACACCCGTGACCATCAGGAGCGAAACAATCACGGTTGTGCGGGCCATCGCTGGATCACTCTTCCGTTCTCATCGAGCGATTCGATTCGGGGATTGCCGTCGGCGTCGACGGTGAGATTCAAGCGCGGTTTGCCGCTCGCGTCGGACAGCGAGACCGTCGCCGCCCGATCGGCGGTCTTGCCGACCAACACGCGCCGGGGCCGCGGCGGGAAGCCGTCGCGCGCGGCCTGCACGGCGGCTGCACGCCGCGCCGCATCCTGAATCTGATTGGCCGCGTTCAGCTTGTCAATCAGCTCGCCGAGATTCGCGTCCGGCGGATCCCAGACCTGAAACGCGGCGGTCTTCCGGCCGTTCGATTCGCTGTAGCCGAAGCCGATGGTCTGATCCTGCTTCAACTGATCGAGATTGAGGCCCGAGCTCGCGTTGCGCGCGCCGTCCTTCACCCGCCCCGTATACGTCAGTCCGCCGACTTCGTCGCCTTCGTCGTTGAAGAACAGGAATCCCGCGACGGGACGCGGCCGATCGATCACCTTGCCGTCGATCACGCCGGGATGCATCCGGTCCTTATTCGAGATCACCATGCGCAGGGTGCCGTCCTTGTCGACGACGTTGATGCGCTCGACGGTGATCTCGCCGAGGTTCTGTGATTTCTGAGAAGGTTGGAACGCCGCAGTGGCGAGCACGACGATGACGAGCGTCGTGACGATGGCGTAGGCGCGAAGAAGAATCATCCCAGCCTCTTCTTTTACTTTCTCGCGGGGCCCCACCCCCGCTCGCTGACGCGCTTCGCGGCGTAAACCGCTCGCGCGTTTCTAGAACAGAACGTCACAGCGCGGGGCCGTACTTTGTCTTATCGCGACGGCGCCCCACCACCGCTGCGGTTGCTCGGCGCGCTCGCGCCTCGCAACGGCTCAAGGCTGTCGCTGGCGTGTTAGTGTAAGCCTGCCACCGCGGAGGATTGATGCCCTTTTCGCGACGCCGCTTCATGCAGTGGGCCGCGTCGATGCCGGCAGTCGCATGGGACGGTCTCAAGACCGTCCCCTACAACGACAACGCTCCGGTAGGGGACGGCCTTCAGGCCGTCCCCTCTGCGTTTCGTCCCGAGCTGCTGCCGTCAAAAAAAGAGATCTGGGACCAGCAGGTCTGGATGGCGAAGCTCGGCCCGAAGTACACCGGCAACAAAGCGCACGCGACGTTCGTCGAGTTTCTCGCCACGCAACTCCAGTCGCACGGAGTCGACGTCGCGCGCGAGCGCTACACGCTGCCGCGATGGGACGCGCGGCGATGGGAGATTGCCATCGCCCCCGTTTCCGGATCGCCGTTCAACGCGGCCGTCACGTCGTACTTCCCGTACTCTGGTCAGACGCCGCCATCAGGCGTCACCGGCGAGCTCGTGTTCGCCGGCACGAACCCGAAGTTCGCGCTCGACGGACTGCAGGGGAAGGTCGCGCTCATCGAGTGCCCGACCAACACGCGCGAGTTCGCCAACCTGTACAAAGTGTGGGGGCTGCATCCGGCGACCGAAACATTTCCAACAGCCACGCGTCCGGCACGCGGGCCCGTGGGCGATCTCACGCCGTTTCAAGAGGCCGGCGCAGTCGGCGTCATCCTGGCGTGGACCGACATCTCCGACGCGAACGCGGCCGATCAGTACACGCCGTTCTCGCGTCCGCCGCAGAACATCCCGGCACTCTACGTGGGACGCGACACCGGCGCGAAGCTGCGCGCGCTTGCCGGCAGCGGAACGAAAGCCACCGTGGTGCTGGAGGCGGACGTCTTTCCGGACACGCCGACCGAGACGCTCGTCGCCATGCTGCCCGGTGTCTCGCGGGACGAGATCATCATTATTAATACGCACACCGACGGCCCGAACGCGACCGAAGAGAACGGCGCGCTCGGCATCGTCGCCCTGGCGAAATATTTCTCGAGGATTCCGCGCCACGATCGCAAGCGCACGATCGTCTGCCCGCTGACCACCGGGCACTTCGCCGGTCCGTGGGTGCCGTCGATGCGCGGCATCATCACCAAGTACCCGGATCTCATCAAGAAGGCGGTCGCCGCGGTGACCGTCGAACATCTCGGCTGCGAAGAGTGGATGGACGATGCGGTGACGAAGTACAAGGCGACGGGGAAGCACGAGTGGAGCGTCGCCATCACGCCGTCGAAGTCGATGGCCGACATCCTCATCGAATCGCTGCAGGGGAGTCAGGATCGCGCCGGCGTGGTGAATCCGGTGAACGGCGGATTCCTCGGCGAAGGCGCGGGCTTGTCGCGCGCCGGCATCCCGACGATCGGCTACATTCCGCAACCGAACTATTTGCTCGCCGGACCGGCTGACGGCTGCATCGAGAAGCTGAACGCCGACTTGATGCACAGCCAGATTCAGGTGTTCGCGAAGCTGATTCACAAGATCGATGCGATGCCCGCGGGGCAGTTGAAGAAAACCTGATGCACATCGTGCTCGCGGCGTGGGTGGTCGCGGCTGCGGTCGGGCAGCAATCGGTGTCCGATGCCGTGATGGACGGCGACGCGAAAACGGTCGCGGCGCTCGTCGCGCGCGGCGCCGACGTGAACGAAAAGGATACCGATGGCATCACACCGCTGATGCAGGCGGCGTCAGCGGGGCGGATCGAGATTCTTCGTCTGCTGCTGGTCGCCAAAGCCGACGTCAACGCGCGCAACGCCGGCGGCGCGAGCGCGCTGACGGCCGCGGCCTTCAGCGGGTATGCCGATGCCGTGCAGCTGCTGCTCGCCAATCAGGCGGATGCGGACGCCAGAGATCAACAGGGCCGGACGCCGCTGATGGCGGCGGCGCTCAACGGTCACACCGAGGTCGTGCGCGTGCTGCTCGCGAAAGGTGCGGACACGGAGGCAGCGGATCAGGGCGGCGGCAACTCGGTCACGTACGCGGTGGCCAACGGCCACGCCGACATCTTCGAGGCGCTGGTGAAAGCCGGTGCGAAATGGAAGGACGAAGACCTCGTGGTCGCCGCGCAGGGCTGTCACACCGACACGGTGCAGACGCTGGCGAAGATGGGCGCCAAGGTGAACGCGGTGCGGAGCGGCCGGCCGGCGCTGTTCATGGCGGTCTGGAGTCACTGCGCGGACACGGCGACGTTCCTCGTCGCG
>Ga0209761_1003778_pt1 | contig 10014 bp, 10 predicted proteins | sample GraSoi013_1_40cm_4_FD_185818 | JGI IMG/M metagenome (GOLD analysis project Ga0209761, IMG submission 185818) | Grasslands soil microbial communities from the Angelo Coastal Reserve, California, USA - Sample 09_25_2013_1_40cm (SPAdes) (version 2) | ecosystem: Environmental > Terrestrial > Soil >... | reverse complement strand
CATCCTCGCCAGCCTCGAGCGCATCTGGCTGGGCTTCGCCATCGCCACGGTCCTCGGCGTCGGGCTCGGGCTGCTCATCGGGTGGTTCCGGTTCGCCGAGGACACGCTGTTCCCGCCCATCGAGCTTCTGCGTCCGATTCCCGCCGTGGCGTGGGTGCCGCTCAGCATCATGCTCTGGCCCACGGAGCGGTCGAGCATCGTGTTCATCACCACGCTCGGCGCCTTCTTTCCGATCGTGCTCAACACCATCCACGGGGTGGAGGGTATCGACCGCCAGCTCGTGCGTGCGGCGACGAGCCTCGGGGCGGGCCGGGCCGCCATCTTCCGCGAGGTCGTCATCCCCGGGGCGCTGCCGTCGATCGTGACGGGGCTCTCGGTGGGCATGGGCGTGTCGTGGATCTGCCTCATCTCGGCCGAGATGATCTCGGGACAGTTCGGCGTCGGGTACTTCACCTGGGTCGCCTACGGGATCGTGAAGTACTCGCAGATCGTGGTCGGTATGCTCGTCATCGGCGTGCTCGGCATGCTGTCGAGCGCGCTCATCCGGCTGGTCGGGGCGCGCTGCATGCCGTGGCTGCCCCGTCACATGAAAGACGGGGCCTGAGGGACGAGGCGTGAGGCTTGACGCCACCGGCCGTATCGAGATCACCGACCTCGGCATCGCGTTTGGCCGCAATGGCCGGACGGTGGAGGCGTTGCGGCGGTTCACGTTGATGACGACGCCAGGCGAGTTCGTGGCGTTGCTCGGCCCATCCGGCTGCGGCAAGACGACGTTGCTCAACGCGGTGGCGGGCTTCGTGCAGCCGACGGCGGGGCAGGTGATCGTGGACGGCGAGCGCGTCGCCCGGCCGGGGGCCGATCGGGGGATGGTCTTCCAGCAGCACTCCCTGTTCCCGTGGAAGGCCGTGCTCGGTAACGTCGAGTTCGGCCTCAAGATGCGCGGGGTGGGAAAGTCGGAGCGGACGTCCCGGGCCCGCGACTACCTGAACCTCGTCGGTCTCTCTGGCTTCGAGCGCGCGTATCCCGGGGAGCTGAGCGGCGGCATGCAGCAGCGCGTCGGCATCGCTCGCGCCCTCGTCAACCGGCCGCACGTGCTGCTCATGGACGAGCCCTTCGGCGCCCTCGACGCGCAGACGCGGCTCACCATGCAAGAGCTGCTTCTCGGTGTCTGGCGCGAGGTGCGAACGACGGTCCTCTTCGTCACCCACGACATCGACGAGGCGCTCTTCCTCGCCGACCGGGTGGCCGTGATGACGGCCCGGCCCGGTCAGATCCGCGACCTCGTGACGATGAAGCTCGGGCGGCCTCGCGCTGCGGAGGTCATCGCCACGCCCGAGTTCATGGCCCTCAAGGCGCGCGTCCTGGCCCAGGTGAGGGAGGAAGGCGCCCGGACGCTGGCCGGATCGCGCCGGTGAGCGTAGTGCGGGCGCTGGGGGGACGCGTCCGCACGCGAGCGTGGACGGTGGCGGCGGCGACGCTGGCCGTCTTCGGTCTCTACCAGGCGCTGATCCTGGGCATTCTCGTCGCCGGCCTCGGGGGCGCGCCCAACTATCTCCGGGTCTACCCGGCGTGGGAGAACGCGCGCCGCATCGTGCGGCTCACCCCCTCGGCCGCCGACATCGTCACATTGATTGCGCGCGAGCCGCTCCTCGAGTACGGGCGACGGCATCCCGTCTTAGGCGCGGCCGTGTGGAGCTTCGAGCTGACCTGGTCGAGCCTCCTCTTCTTCGCGTCGTTCTCGGGGCTCGTAGGGATCTACCTCGGCATCGGAGGACGGGCGGCGCGTTGGGGCGCGGTGGGCTCGCTGGGCGGCGCCGGCGTCGTCGGCCTCCTCGGCGCCAGCGTGTCCTCGCTCACGCACTGTGGGCTCGGCTCCTTCGGCGTTTTGCTGGCGGTCGCCGGCATTTCCGCCACCACGATCCAGTGGTTCGCGCGTCTCGAGCCCGTGCTCATCCCGGCCGGATATGCGCTGATCGTGCTCGCCATCGTCGCTCGCGCGAGAGGACTCGCTCCGGCCCCGTTCGCCGCCGCCGCATGAAGCCCCTGGCGGCCGTGCTCGCCGGCCTGCTCCTGTCCGCCTGCGCGGATGGCCCGCCGGAGATGATGCCGTCGTTCGCGCTGGTCGATCAGTCCGGCACGACGGTGAAGTCCGAGAGCCTCCGCGGCCACGCGCTCGTCGTCAGCTTCGTCTTCACGACGTGCGTCCAGGCGTGTCCGCTGATCACCGCGCAGCTCGCGCGGGCCCAGGCGCGGGCGCGGGCCGAGAAGCTCGACGGGCGGGTGCGCTTCGTCTCCATCACGCTCGACCCCGTCACCGACACCCCCGACGTGTTGCGCCGCTACGCCGACGCCTACGGCATCGATCACACCACCTGGCACTTCCTGACGGGCGCCTCGGACGACGTGGCGCGCGTGATCCGTGCCTTCGGCCTCGCCACGGTCGCGCCCGACCGGATCGTCCACGGCAGCCTCGTCGTGCTGGTCGACCGCGCCGGCCGGATCGCCGAGCAGCGGACCGACCTCGAGCTCGACGCCGACCGGCTGCTCGCCTCGCTTCGCAAGCTCCTCGGCTGAGACACCGGCGCGCGCTGGTACCCAGCCGGACCGCCGGTCGGGATCTCGGCTACACTAGCGGCGCTATGCGTCTGGGCATCCTGATTCCCACCCGCGGCGCGGTGATGCAGTCGGCGCGCCGACCTCCGGTCGAAGAGTGCTGGACGATGGCGCGACACGCCGATCACGCGGGCTACGACGCCGTGTGGGTCGGCGACAGCATCGTGGCCAAGCCGCGACTCGAGCCGCTGACGACGCTCGCCTACCTCGCCGGCATCACGACCCGGGTGCGATTGGGGACGACCGTCCTGCTGCCGGCCCTACGCCACCCGGTCGTGCTGGCCCACCAGATCGCCAACGTCGATCAGATCTCGCGTGGGCGCCTGGTGCTCGGCCTCGGCGTCGGCTGGAGCCTGCCCTCGGCCGAGCGCGAGTGGGCGGCGTGCGGCGCGGATCACAAACGTCGTGTCCGGCGCCTGGAAGAGCACGTCCGGATCTGGCGGATGCTATGGCAGGGCGAGCCGGTGAACCACCACGACGGGGACGTAGAGCTGACCGACCACACGGTTGGACCGTTGCCGTGGAATCGGGAGGGCCCGCCGGTGCTGATCACCGCCGCCAATCGTGGCGAGATGCTCGCCACCCAGTTCGACCGGCTCGGCCGCCTCGGCGACGGCATCATCACGACGTACGTGCACGCCGAAGAATGCCGGCTCGTGCGCGAGCGCGGGGAGGAGGCGCTGGCCCGTCACGGTCGCGCCCGCACGGGCTTCCCCGTGTGCGTGTACACGACGGTCCGCATGGAGGACGATCCGCGCACGGCCGAGCGGGTCACCACGGAGTTTCTCGCCACCTACTACGGCGGCGGCGTGCACTCGCGCGGTACCATGGGCCTCGGCCCGGCGGACGTGGTGACGGCCGCGCTCGCCCGCTACGCGGCGGCCGGCGTCAGCGATCTCTGCATTCGATTCGTGGGCGACGACCAGCTCGCTCAGCTCGAGCGGTTTACCGCCGAGGTCTTGCCCGGCCTTCGCGGTTGACTCGGAGGTGACGGCTGTGCGGACAGGAGGAGTGCCATGAAGGTCCGTTTCGATCCGGGGGCGCCCTACGAAGTGGAGGAGACGGACGTCCCGTTCGCCCGGCCGGAAGGCAAGGAGCTGCTGGCCCGCATCTACCGTCCGAAGGGCGAGGCGGACGCGCCGCTGGCGGCGCTGGTGGACGTCCACGGCGGCGCCTGGAGCCGAGGAGAGCGAACGACCGGGGCTCATCACGGACGGGCCCTGGCCGCCTCCGGGTTGCTCGTCATCTCGCTCGACTTCCGTCAGGGCTCGGAGCACAAGCATCCGGCCGCGAGCGCCGACGTCGCGGCGGCTATCCGCTACGTGCGCGCCCACGCGGCCCGGCTCGGCGTCGATCCCGGACGCATCGGGCTCGTGGGCAGCTCGAGCGGTGGCCAGCTCGCCCTGCTCGCCGGGGTGAAGCCCGGCGCCCCCGAGTACGCCGGTACGCCGGTCGTGCTACCCGACGGCTCGCTCGGCGCGCCTGCCGGTGACGAATCGGTCGCGTTCGTCCTGGCGCTCTATCCGGTCGCCGATCCGCTGGCGCGGTTCCGCTACGTGGTCGGACGCCAAGACGACGGGTCGGGGTTCGACGCGAAGCGTCTCATCGCCGCCCACCACGGCTATTTCAAGGATGAGGCCGCGATGGTCGAGGCCAGCGTGACGCGCATCGTGGCGGCCCGCGAAGCCCGGGCGTTGCCGCCCCTCTGGGTCGCTCAGCCGGAGCTCGACGACAACGTGCCGGCGGCGATCACCGAAGCGCTCGTGCGTGCCTATCAACAGGCCGGCGGCGACGTCGAGCGCGTGCACTTCCCCGGCGCCCGCCACGGCTTCATCCAGCAGCCGAGCGCGGACTCGGACAAGGCCATCGCGCTGATGCGCGACTTCATCGGGCGGCAGCTCGCCCGATGAAGCTCCCGGCGACAGTCCTGGTCGCGCTCGTCCTTCTCTCCGCCGGGGCTCCGGCCAGCGCCAACCCCGATGGGCAGATCACGTGGGCGGTACACACGACGCTGGTGCCGACCTACGTCGATCCCGCGGAGACGACGATCATCACGTCGTTCATGGTGCTCTACGCGCTCCACGACGGGGTCGTGAAGCCGATGCCCGGCAAGCCACTGGCCCCCAGCCTGGCCGAGTCGTGGACCGCGTCTCCCGATGGGCTCGTCTACGAGTTCGTCCTGCGGCGAGGGGTGAAGTTCCACAACGGCGAACCCGTCACCGCCGAGGACGTGAAGTTCTCCTTCGAGCGCTACCGCGGCATCTTCGCCCGAGGCTTAAAGGACAGGGTCGAGCAGCTTGTTCATGACAAAGCGATGGTGGCCCCGATGTACGAGCTGGCCTTCGTCAACGGCGTCGGCAGGCGCGTGGAAGAATCCGGGCTCGGGCTCATCGCCAGCTACGCCTTCTCGGCGCCCTACGAGGAGCTGAAGCTCAAGACGAAATAGCGGGGCGCGCGCCCCGCGTGAAGGAACCAACGCGAGGAGGCCACACCATGACGACCACGAAGACTCCGATGTCTGAGATCATCTCGATCAGCGACCTCCCATGGCAGGAACGGCAGCCCGGGGTCAGGGCGAAGAGCATCTGGGAGCACCCGGAAAGCAAGCGACGGGCCGTCATGACGCGCATCGAGCCCGACGCCAAGCTCCCGCTCCATCGCCACGTTGGCGATGAGCTGGTCTTCGTCATCGAGGGCGCCATATCGGACGAGTTCGGCACCGTGACGGCCGGGAACGTGGGCTACCGGCCGAACGGCTGTGTTCACACCGTATCGACGACAAACGGCGCGACCGTCCTGGCGATCATCACCGGCGGGGTGGAGCCGTTGACGCAGCGAGGCAGTGGGCCGCCGTCGCAGGTTTTCACGCTGAGCGACCTCCCATGGATCGAGGCGCGCCCGGGCGTACGCCAGAAGAAGATCTGGGAGGACAAGGGGCGCGCGGACGCGCCCGGAGCCAACGAGCGTCGCGCGATTCTGGCGCGGTTCGAGCCGGGCGCCACGCTCGCCCCCCATCGTCACGCGGGCGACGAGCTGATCTTCCTCATCGAAGGGGCGAACGCCGACGAATCGGGCCCGGTGACCGCGGGCAACATGAACTACCGGCCGAACGGTTGCGTGCACACCGTGACGACGAAGAACGGCGCGACGGTCCTGGCCGTCGTGTGGGGCCGCACCGAGCCGGTCTAAACGAACAAAAGCAAGCAGGGAGGCTTCCATCATGAGAATCGTTCGAGGCCTCTTCGGTTCGTTGCTCGTCCTCATGATCTTGGCCGTCGGGGTTTCGCCGGGCGCCGCAGCGCCCGAAGGTCAGATGACCTGGGCGGTGCACGTCTCACTGGCGCCCACCTGGTTCGACCCCGCGGAGACATCCGGGATCATCACGCCGTTCATGGTGCTCTACGCCATGCACGACGCCCTGCTGAAGCCGATGCCGGGCCATTCGATGACGCCGAGTCTCGCCGAGTCGTGGAGCATGTCCCCGGACGGGCTCGTGTACGACTTCGTCCTGCGCAGAGGCGCCAAGTTCCACAACGGCGACCCGGTCACCGCCGAGGACGTCAAGTTCTCGCTCGAGCGCTACCGCGGTGCGTCCGCCAAGCCGCTCAAGGACAGCGTGGCGGCTGTCGAGACGCCGGACCCCGGCCGCGTCCGCATCCGTCTCAAGCGGCCGTGGCCCGACTTCATCACGTTCTACGCCGGAGCGACCGGGGCCAGCTGGATCGTGCCGAAGAAGTATGTCGAGAAGGTCGGCGACGAAGGCTTCAAGAAGGCGCCGGTCGGCGCCGGCCCGTACAAGTTCGTCTCGTTCACCCCGGGCGTCGAGCTCGTCGTGGAGGCCTTCGATCAGTACTGGCGCAAGTCCCCGAACGTCAAGCGGCTGGTCTTGAAATCGATCCCGGACGAGGCCACGCGTCTGGCCGCGCTCAAGCGGGGCGAGGTGGACATCGCTTATGCGATTCGCGGCGCGCTGGCCGAGGAGATCCGGCGAAGCCCGGCGCTCACACTGAAACCCAACGTCGGTCAAGCCACGTTCTGGGTCAATTTCCCCGACCAATGGGATGCAAAGTCGCCGTGGCACGATCGGCGCGTGCGCCTGGCCGCCAACTACGCGATCGATCGGCCGGCGATGAACCAGGCGGACTCCCTCGGATTCTCCAAGATTACCTGGAGCTTGATCCCCAGCAGCTTCGAGTTCTACTGGCAGCCGCCCGGCTACTCGTACGATCCCGCCAAGGCCAAGCAGCTCCTGGCCGAGGCCGGGTACCCCAACGGCTTCGACGCCGGAGACTACTTCTGCGACGCCGCGATCGCCTACGTTGGTGAGCCGGTGGTCAACTACTTCAACTCGGCCGGCATTCGGGTGAAGCTGCGGCCGATCGAGCGTGTGGCCTTCTTCAGGGGGTGGGCGGAAAAGAAGCTCAAGGGCCTCGTCCAGGGCGGCAGCGGCGCCTACGGCAACGCGGCCACGAGAATCGAGGCGTTCGTCGCCGCCGGCGGCACCTATGTCTACGGGAGCTACGGCGACATCGATGGGCTGTTTCTGGAGCAGGCGACCGAGCTGGATCCCAAGCGGCGCGAGGCGACCCTGCATCGCATCCAGCAGCTCATCCACGAAAAGGTGATGATCGCGCCGATCTGGCTCAACGCCGGGTTGGCCGGCCTGGGGCCACGGGTGGACGAGTCAGGGATCGGGGTCATTCCGGGCTATGCGTTCTCCGCGCCGTACGAGGACGTGAAGCTGAAAGCGAAATAGGAAAGGACGCGCCATCGTGAGACCCGTCCAAGGCCTCTTCGCCGCGGTTCTCGTCCTGGTGATCTCGGCCGTCGGTGTCGCGCCGGGCGCCGCGGCCCCGGAAGGCCAGATGACGTGGGCCGTGCACACGACCCTGGTGCCGGCCTGGTTCGACCCCGCGGAGAACATCCAGCAGACGCCGTTCATGGTCCAGCTGGCGACGCACGACGCCCTCGTGAAGCCGATGCCCGGCAAGAGCATGGCGCCCAGCCTCGCCGAATCGTGGAGCACCTCCCCTGACGGGCTCGTCTACGAGTTCGTCCTGCGCAAGGGGGCCAAGTTCCACAACGGCGAGCCCGTCACCGCCGAGGACGTGAAGTTCTCCTTCGAGCGCTATCGGGGCATGTTCGCAAGGACCCTCAAGGAGAGAGTCTCGGCGGTCGAGATCCCAGACCCCGGCCGTGTCCGGTTCCGACTCAAGCAGCCGTGGCCCGACTTCATGACCTTCTATGCGACACGCGCCTCGGGCGCCGGCTGGATCGTCCCCAAGAAGTACGTCGAAAAGGTGGGCGACGACGGCTACAAGAAAGTGCCGATCGGCGCCGGCCCGTACCGCTTCGTGTCCTTCAACCCGGGTGTGGAGCTGGTGCTCGAGGCCTTCGAGCAGTATTGGCGAAAGGTCCCCAACGTGAAGCGCCTGGTCTTCCGGGTGATTCCCGACCACGCCACGCGGCTAGCGGCGCTCAAGCGCGGTGACGCCGACGTCGTCTATCTGATCAGCGGAGAGCTGGCCGGGGAGGTCCGGCGCACGCCCGGACTGACGCTGAAGGCCGTGTTCCCGTCCAACCACTGGCTGATCTTCGCCGATCAGTTTGACCCGAAGTCCCCCTGGCACGACAAGCGCGTGCGGCTGGCCGCCAACCTGGCGATCGATCGCAACACCCTCAACGAGGCCGCCACGCTTGGACTCTCGAAGATCACCGGGAGCATCGTTCCATCGAGCTTCGATTTCTACTGGCCGGCGCCCCCGTACCCCCACGATCCGGCCCGGGCCCGCCGGCTGCTCGCCGAGGCCGGGTACGCGAACGGCTTCGACGCCGGCGAGTTCTTCTGTGATCTTCAGGTCTGCAGCTGGGGCGAAGCGATGCTCACCGACTTGAAGGCCGTGGGAATCCAGCTCAAGCTTCGTCCGCTCGAACGGGCGGCGTTCTTCAAGGGCGTGGCCGAGAAGAAGTACAAGAACCTCGTGTACCTCTTCATCGGCGCTTCGGGAAACGCCGCCACCTGGCTGGAATCCGTCGCCGTCTCCGGCGGCACGTATGCCTACGGAGGCTACCCCGACATCGACGGCCTCTTCCGGGAGCAGGCCGTGGACTTGGACCGCGCGAGGCGCGAGGCGACCCTCCACAAGATGCAGCAGCTCATTCACGAGCGGGCGATGTTCGCGCCGGTCTGGGACTTCGCCTTCCTCCACGGCGTCGGCCCGCGCGTGGAGGAGTCCGGGCTCGGGCTCCTCGGTGGCTATGGATTCTCGGCGCCCTACGAAGACGTGAAGCTGAAAGGCAAGTGAGACGTGGACCGTGAGAGACAGCGCGCAGAGTATGCCGCGGGGCTCCGCGCCGCCGCCGAGCAACGGTTCGGGGCCGCGCGCGCCCAGGCGCTCGCGAAGACCATCGACGATGTGGCGGGCTGGATGGCCGAGGTGGCGACGTTCCCCGTCGACGCCGAGGAGCCGCCGGCGTTCTACGCCGAGCCCGCACCATGAGCCTGCACACCTTCGGTGCTGTCGACGCCGCGAGGGCGATCCGCGAGAAGGTGCTCTCGCCCGTCGATCTGGTCGAGGCGCTGCTGAAGCGCATCGAGACGGTGGACCCGCACATCCAGGCGTGGGCGCTGGTCGACCGCGACGGCGCCCGCGCGGCGGCGCGCCAGGCGGTCGACGAGGCCGCCCGCGGCGTGTTCCGCGGCCCGCTGCACGGCGTGCCGTTCGGCGCCAAGGACATCTTCTACAGCGCCGGTCTCCGCACCGAGGCCGGCTCGAAGGTCATGGCCGGCTTCGTGCCGGACTACGATGCGACCTCGGTGGCGCGCCTCAAGGCCGCCGGCGCGATCCTGCTCGGCAAGCTTCACACGACGGAGTTCGCGACCTCCGACCCGGCTCCCACCCGCAACCCCTGGAACCTCGCCTGCACGCCGGGCGGCTCGTCGAGCGGCTCGGCGGCAGCGGTGGCCGCCCGCATGGTCCCGCTGGCGCTCGGCAGCCAGACGATCGGCTCGAACGTGCGCCCCGCGTCGTACTGCGGACTGGTGGGTCTCAAGCCGACGTTCGGTCGGATCAGCACGCGCGGCGTGATGGCGCTCAGCTACACGCAGGACCACGTCGGGCTCATGGCCCGGAGCGTCGAGGACGTCGCGCTCGCGCTCTCGGTCACGGCCGGCCACGATCCGGAAGATCCCAGCTCGTCAGGTACCCCGGTGCCCGACTACCTCGCCGCGATCACGCGACGGCGCCCGCCGCGCATCGGCTTGCTGCGCGAGTTCTTCGAGCGCGCCACCCCCGAGGTGGCCGACGTCACGTCGCAGGCGGTGAGCCGTCTGGAACGAGCCGGCGCGATCGTCGAAGAGGCCAAGCTGCCGCCAACGTTTCGCGCGGTGGCCGCCGCCGC
>Ga0209761_1003777_pt1 | contig 10015 bp, 7 predicted proteins | sample GraSoi013_1_40cm_4_FD_185818 | JGI IMG/M metagenome (GOLD analysis project Ga0209761, IMG submission 185818) | Grasslands soil microbial communities from the Angelo Coastal Reserve, California, USA - Sample 09_25_2013_1_40cm (SPAdes) (version 2) | ecosystem: Environmental > Terrestrial > Soil >... | reverse complement strand
CTCCCAATCATCGGGAGCAATCGCCTCCGGACGCGGCCTGCGTTTCAGATCCCAGCCAGCAAGACCGCGGGCCCAGTTCTTAATCCATACTCCGTCCGACACCTCACTGATGGTGGCGGCCTCGTGCAGAAGGCTCAGAATCCCCGCCGTCAGCTCGGGCCAACCGATGTCATAGAGGTGCTGGAGGTCTTCGGGATACGGAGGATTGGGTGAGGAGCCCTCCGCGTTGTGCCGGAGGCGATCACACGGCCCACACAACGAGCGAAAGTTGGAAGCGTCCGTTGATCCACCATAAGACTCTGGCACGATGGGCGACGGAATGAGACCCTCGGTGGCTCCGCAGAAGGCACAGACGAAGCCGCTGCGCATGGCCACCAGGTGGGCGAAGTCGGACTCGGGCGTGTGTCCTGGTGGAGCTTGGATGGTTGGTGTGGTACTGTTGGAAGCGTTCATTGGTGACCTCGTTTCGGGGGCTCGGCTGCGATCAACAGCCGGGCCCTTTTCGTTAAGGGTTCACTTCACTGCGCTGTGGTCCTTCTTGATGGCTGGTGCATCAGCCACTCTGCGACCAGCGGGGCGCGTCGGTTTCTCTGAAAGGGCGTCGAGCGCGCGGAGCATCTGAATCACTCGCTCTGGGGGTATCCCGCGGCGCTCGCACAGGTAGTGCGACAAAAGGGTTTCGTGGATGTTGAGCAGCTTGGCGAAGGCTTTGCGACGTATCCGGCGCCGCGCGAGACGTGCCCTGATTGAAGCGACCGAAAGCGAGCGTGGCATGTTCAGACTGACTCCTTTGTCCTGCGTTGCTTCGATTTGGGTAAGAGCTGGGAGCGAGGGGGCTAGCGAGCCGTCGCGCTCAGGCGTCTAGAAGGTGACCCGACCGTTGAGCCCAGCATCTCACGCCAGTGCCATGTTGTCAAGCAAATTCCGTCAAGATTCTTACCAGCCTTGCCCCGGCAGGATCTCCCACCCAAAGGCGCCGCCGCGCCATTGACTCACCCGCGCCAATCACAGATATGCTTGATTTAATTGGCTCCGTCGCGCGCGCTCGGCGGGATCGTACCCCACAGTCTCTAGGCAACGTCCCAGCGCCTCGGACGCATCGGCTCTCACCGGGCGCCCAAGCCCCACAAGGTATTGAGTTCCCACGCTGGGCATCGCGGTGGCCTATGGCTCTCCCCGCTCCCCCGCCTGGTAACATACGCGCGTGTGCCAGCAATACTAGTGGTATTACGGCTATATAATAGGCTATACCTCAGACTATGGTTGAGGTTGCCACCTACGGGGGTACGCCACCCTCAACTTGTGGGGCCAGCCATCTCGGGCCCCACGCACAGCCCCGCGCAGCGGGCACACCCTGGGCACACCCACCCAGCGGACCCATTGATTCCCATGCCTTGCCGCGGCCCACTGGATTGGCTATCCCACTGCCAGGACCTCCGAGAGCGTGTGGCACGGTGACGACCTAGGGCGACCTTGGCGGGGCCTTTGTGACGCGGACGGCCCACCTCACCATTGAGACGGCCAGGAACACCGGGGGGCGCCCGCAGGCTGATGGCCCATCAGATTGGCCAAGCGGACTCCAAGAACGGCGCAGGGTTATGGGTGGCGTGCTACCGCGTGCTACCGCCCCTGCGGGCGCCCCTGCCACGCCAGAGGTCTTGGCAGGCCCGTGAGGGACGATACTTGTAGGCCGCTATGGCTCGTGGTCGGTGGGCGAGTGGTGGGGAGAGTCCCTCAGCCCGCTGGCCAACGGCCCCAGGCGCCTGTGGCGACGTGTGGGGACCGTGGAAGGGCCCGACCATGGGCACGCGGGCGCCCCTGCGGGCGCCAGCCTCGCACCATGGAGTGCCCCGCTCCAGAGTCCTCCAGGCTCGCCACAGGCCCTGTCGTGAGCGTCGTGTGTGTGTGGCGTCCTACCGCGCTATCGCGGTTCCCCGCTGCGGGACGCGCCTGGTGGGCCCTGTGGCCCCGAGCATTGGTGAGCAGGGCGCGTGAGCCCCTACCCCCAGGAAGTAGCTGGGGGGCAACAGCGTGGGGAGTGGGCACGCGTGTCGCGGCGCACGCCTCATTCCCCCGCTAGCATTGAGGGAAGGGTAGGGTATGAGGCCCGAAATACTCCCGCGCTGGGGGCCAGACTTATAGCTCCCCCCGTACCCCCATTGCCTTCCGCCTCTCAACCTCTACGCGGGCGTTGCCCCATCCCCCAAGTGGGCCACGAGGCCCCGGCTGGGCTTTCAAGCCATTTCCATTTCGCCCGCGCGCCACAAAATTTTCCTCGCGGGAGCCCCCGGTGCACCTGCTCCTCCCACGGTTGGGTTGGGGCCCCCAAAAAATAGTTGCGCCAAACGCCACGCCTGAAGCCGATAAGGTAGTGAGAGCCCCATTCGCGCCTTGAGCCCTCCGGCGCCAGCCCCGGCCCTTCGGGGCTCCCATTCACTGGAAAGGATCTTCAACCCGCGCTATGGATCAGACCACCACGCCTACAGGCACCGCAAAGCCTCGCCCACGGGACTCTGCCACTGGCGCCGTGCGGGTGAGCACCCGCAAAAGCCCCCCAAAGAAAAGGTATATCGGCGCCAACGGGTTCAGATCGGACGTGGCCACGCTGCGAGCCGAGGGGATGACGCAAGCAGGTGTTGCACGCACGTTGGGCGTGAACCAGAGCACCATCGCACGGGTGGAGAAACTCCCCGAGGTGGCGGAACGGATCGCCGAGTTACGCAAAATCTGGGCTGACGTGGCCCACAGCCGCATCAACGATGTGGCGGGAAAGGCGTGGACCATGACTGAGGAATTCATTGACGCGAAAGATTCGAAGGCGTTTGACAATTCCATGCGTGGCATAGCAGCCATGGAGAAGATCAGCGCCAGCGTCGCGGGCGCCCCACAGCGCGTCCAGGTGGATGGCATTCCCGCGTCAGATGCCAAGGTGGAACTCAAGGCCCTGCTGCTCCAAATCTTCGGCGCGACGGAACGCTATGAGGCTGCCACTGCTAAGCACGAGAGCACACAGCAGTAGGGCCACATGCAGACTCAATCCTCGCCCGCTGGGTCCTCTGTGAAAACGTTGAAGGCCACCTCGCCCTCAATCATTATGCTGACGTGCGCGGAAGGGCTGGTGATGGTGGGCGAGGCGTTCAAGTCGGGACAGGCAACGCTGCGCACGTCTTCTCAGCACTTTGGCATCGCGGTCCACGGGCTCTCTGCCGAGCGGACGGATGCCGTCCTCGCCCTCGCTAGCTCGTGGTGGCATGAGCGTGGGGGCCGGCTGACGCTTGAATCGGCCCGTGAGTTCGGGCGCGACCTCGCTGCGGACCTCCGCGCAGACGAATCCATCCTGATGTTTGTTGGCGACGCCCAAGCCCAGATGTGCGCGAGCATCCGCGCGACCCCCGGGGAACCCGAGATTGTGTTGAGCCCCTTCAACGCACGCGCCGACGTCTACGCCGCGGGCCCGGTGATGGATCACCCGAAAAGTTACTCGCCAATGTACGGGTTCATCCGCTCCCACGCGACCGCGGATCTGCCCAGCGACGACGCGGTCAGCATCGCGCGGGTGGTGATCCGCTCCATAGAAAACGTCCTCGCCGGCACCGCCCCTGCCATACGCGCTCGGATTGACACTGTGATTCTACGGGCCGTGGCACCGGAGCCCCTCGCTGACCGGCCGCTCGGAGTCACGTTTCAGTAGTCGGTAGCGTTCCCCACAGCAGTCAGTAGCACGGAACCACGTCTCACGTCTCGTCCGCAGCACGTAGGTCGCAGCGTTACCCATTCTTCGGTTCAACGAAAGGATCTCACGATGTCCCGCAACGGTGACCATTCCATGAGCGACACACCCAATGAGCAGCCCAGCGTCGCAGAGTTGATGAAATCCCACGACGCCTTGCAGGCTCAGGGGATCGTGCTCGAAACGGCTCACGCGCTCTGTGGAATTTCCAAAGCCCTGGAGACTGCCCAAGAATCCCTCGAAGCGCATCGCCAGTACCTCGTGGCACTCCAATCCGACGTGGCCCGCACGCGGGACCAGATGCACGAGGCGGTGAAGGAATTGCTGAGTCTCGTGGAGAGTCCTCCAGCCGCTCCCACCACACTGACCGCGCTTTTGAACTGAGCCATGGACCAAACCTCGCTGCTCGCGCTGCTCTCCGGCCGGGGCCAGGGGATGCCCGAAGGCATACCCCTCGGCGGCCAAGCCTTTCCCACTCCGCTGAGTGGAATCCCATTCGGCGAGCAAGGTATGGGGCTCAGTGGCGGGGGGAGTTCCCTGTCTGGACGCGGTGCCGCGCCGATGGGCGGTGGCGATGCGGGCGGTGGGATTGACCCGCTGATGCTCCAACAACTCATGAGCGCCATCCAGGGCGCTGGCACCGGCGCGGGCCTCACACAAGGTGTTGGGGGCGGCTCGTTGGGTCAATACGGTGGCGGTTACCCGGGCAGTGGAATGGGGTACGGCCAAAGCGGGCCCGCGCCGTCCGGCGTCACCGGCACGAGCCGCGGCACCGCGCAAGCCACCTCGCTCAAGGAAATCTTGGGCGGTGTCTCCCAGCTCACGAAGCTCGCCCAGCAACTCTTCGGCACGGCTTCGCCCCTGACACGCGGTGATGCTGGCGGCACCACGCTGTCAGACCAAATGAGAAGCCAACAGGCTGATGCTGGCACATCGGAACTTGGAGCACCTTCGCCCACCGCGTCGCCCACGGCGGCAGACATATCGCTCTCGGATACATTGCGGGGCAGCAACTACGGTCTTCCATCGCCCACGGCGGGCGGTCCAACGATGGCGCCGAATACGTTTTTGAGTGGCGCAGCGGGGCCAGCGTCGTATGGTGATGTTTTCCTTCCAGCCATGGGCAGTGGCGCCGAGTCCGCGGTCACGGGCGGCCAGCTCGCCACCGGCAGCGGCGCGGGTGGTCCAAGCCCAACAGCGGCACCGTCAGAGACTCCCTCGGGTCTTGGTGCGCTTGGAACGATCGGCACCGGCGCCGCTGGGATTGGCGGACTCTACGAACTCATGCAAGGGATTCAACAGGGACGATCGCTCGAAGCGGCGCGGGGAGGCGTCGGCGCGCTCGGCGCAGCCGGTTCCCTTGGACTTCTGGGTGACGCGAGTGGAGCCGTAGGCACGGCCGCTCCCTATGCGGGCGCGGCGCTCGGCATTGCCGACGTGGCGATGAATCCCAACTTACGCAATGACCAGAAGGCGGCACTGTCAGCCGTTCAAGCGGGTGGTGCCATCGCCGCTCCGTATACGTTCGGCCTCTCTGCGCTCGCACCCCTGGTCCTCAGTGCGATCGTCGGCGGCAAAGGCGGCGCGCCCGGCTGGCTCCGCTATGTGGACCCCATCTTCGGCAACATGATTTATAGCCTTTTCCAGCAAGGCAACTATGCCCCCACGCGAGAGAAAGCGTTTAAAGAGGCTCAAGCCGGGATTGGCGGGCTTGGGAGTGCGTATCAGCAAGCCGCACAGAGCGGCGACCCCGCACAAGTGCTCAAGGCCCTCGGCACCGCGCAAGCGGGCGGACACCTGCGCGCGGGCCTCAACATCTCGCCCGAGATGGCCCAGGCCCTTGGCATGGCGCCCGGTGCCGCCGAGTTCGCCAACGTGTCGCCGGAGCAATTCGGCTCGCTCTTGGGCTACTACGGCAAGAATCCCCAAGCCATCGGCGCGAGCATCACGGGCTCAGGCGACGTGCCCTATATGCCGCAGAAGCAAGCCGTCCAGATCGCTGGCAACATCGCAAGCAACGCGCAGAACGTGATCCGCAACACGGTCATGCGGCAGCAAGTACAAAACTGGCTGCAAGGGCTCCAAGCGCCCGTACCGGCCGCCGCGACACCCGCCCCAGCAGGCGGCATCCCCCCGTCGCTCCTCGCCTTGATGGGCGGTGGTGGTGGCGCCACTCAAGATCCCCTTTTGCTGCAATTAATGTTGCAAGGAGCCGCGTAAATGAGCTGGGAAGATTCGCTCTCTCATCAACGTGCCCTCTTCGACCCGCTTGCGCACACGGCTCGCTCATGAACGGCGACGACCGCCCGCTCTCGTTGGACGTGGACACACGCCTCAAGGCGGATCTGCCCACGCTCTCCCCCTCTGTCCAGGGCGCTTCCATGGGGAACCCCGTTGAGGCTCAAATCCAATCATTGATGGCTCCCGCTTCACCGCCGACAACTGGCCAACAAGTTGGTGGAATGCTCCAAGGCTTGTCGGCTGGATTTTTGGGTCAGCCTGATCCACGTATTGCGCAGCAGGACGCTGAGCTGAAGCACAAACTAGAACTTATCCGCCTCCAACAATCCGTCGAGCGCCAGCGGGTGGACAAGACCAAACTCCAGCTGAGCATCGCCAAAGATTTGTGGGACTCTGCGCCAGAGCTGGCGCTGAAGCAATACGAAAGCTCAGGGCTCGTGAAGTTCTCGCCGGAGGAACGTCAGCAGGCTCTTGAAGGGAAGCAAGCCGCCCAAATCCCCCACCGCATGGAAGCCGTGCTCGGCGCGCTCGATGCGAACATTGATCCCCGCACGCTGCCCCCGACACTCACCCACGGGCTCAACATCCCCGCGCTTCAAGCCATGCCCAAAGCCGTGCGTAACGAGCTGGCCCCTGACCGGCGCAAAAAGATTGCTGACGCCCTCGCCGCGGAAACCAAAACCGCCTTCGAGCAAGCACGCCTGGCGCGCGACAAGCGGATTGAGGCAGGGGCCGGCACGCCAGCCGATCTCCAGCTTGCAGGAGCCAAGACCCCAGAAGACATCGGCCAACGCTTGATGACCCAATCAATCACCTCCGGCCTGCCCGTGCCCCCCGAGTACCAACCCTTCCTCAAAGCCTATGATCGTGAGCGGCAACTCAAGGGACTTTCTGGCCCCGCCCGCCTTGCTATGAAAGCCGCTCAGGGAGACCCTGTGGCCGCGGCTGCGCTCCGTCGGCTCAAAGAAGCCACGACTCAGCAGCGAGGCGCGGGCGACGAAGCCACGCAGACCCAGACCGAGCGCCCCATTGCCATCACCGATATCAACCGCAAGAACTACGACACGATGGCGAATGAGATCAGCGCCCGGCTCACTCAGCAAGGCGTGTTGCCCAACGATCCCTCGCCAACTGTCACGTACCGCGGCCAGGCGATCCCGAAGAACGTGCTCATTGAGGAGGCGTATGCGCAGGCCAATCCTGGTCAACGTGTGCAAGTGCAATGGAATGGGAAGAATTGGGTTGTGGTAAGAGCTTGGGAGACCCTCAAGCAAACTCGCACACGCACGAAAGCCACGGCTGGCCCTCTCGCCGCACCAAGTCAGAGCGAGCGTCGCGGGCCGTTGAGTCCCCCTGCGTCCCCCGGGAGCAGCGGCGCCAGTAGCGATGATGTCGGGGACGACTCCGCCGACTCCGCCGACGGCTCCGATGATGAGGAGTAATCTCACCTTGGCTGGTCCGCTCGACGTTGACCGGGAGTCAATTGACGCGCAGCCCGCGAGCCCACTCTCGCCAACGCAAGACCCCCGCAGCCTTGCCCGCGATATGCTCCGCCAGCACGGGAGCAAAGAGCACAAGGCTGATGTGCGCGCGGCTGCCCGCGATGCGCTCGCTCACGCGCCCTCCCACGCGAAGGAACCCGCCTACACCGCGCCTGAAAGTGTGTGGGAGCAGTTCACTGGCGCCGCGAAGGGCCCCGAGCCCTACCTCAAGTCCGTGGTCCGCGAGGCTCCGCGGATGCTGCGCCGCGGGGTTGAAGAGTTCACCCAAGCGCCGCCCGAGGGGGAAACGACCACCGGGCGCTTGCTCCGCTATGGGCGCGGAGCCCTCGATATTGTCGGGTCCCCGTTCGCTCCCGCGCTGCGCCTTGGTGGTGACATTGGTGCCCCCCTTGGCGAGCTGCTTGCCCCGCAAGGTCCTCCAGCCATCTCACCTGAGGAGGATATTGCGCCCCGCACCAGCCCCTTCCCTCCTCTCACCCGCGAGCAGGGGCGTGACATCGGACGCTTCATTGGTTCAATGATTGCCGGGGCCAAGGCGCCGGGGCTTGCTGGCGCCGCGGGTCGCGGGGCTGGCGCTGTGGGCAGAGGGCTGAGTCGTGGCGTTGAGCGCGGCGTAGAGCGTGGGCCTCTGGGAGCCGGGAGTATGGAATCCTCCCCGAAGGTCCTGCCACCCTCGCCGAAGGTCAGCGTGGACGTGGCTCCGCCTGAGACTCCGATCAAAGTGGCCGGGGCGGTGATCGGTGAGAGCCCGCGTCCTCCTCTGCCAACGCCTGCGGCAGGACCCCGCGTCTCCGTCCCGCCCACGCCACGCGAACTCGCTGAAGCCATCAACCCGCCACCGCTCGACCCGGCCTTGCCCCTCTCGCCCAGCAATACCCTGTACAAACCCAACTCCCTCGCCGAGCTGCTGATGGATGAGCGCGGCTCGCTCGACCTTGGGAAAACCGTGGACACCGTGGCCGGTTGGCTCAAGCGCGGGAAGCAAGCACTCCCACAAGAGGAGTTCGTGCGCCGCGCTCGCCCCGACACGCCGGTCATCACGGAAGTCGAGCGGCTCAACTCGGGGCTCGCTGATCGGCTCAAGCAGTTCGTTGACGAGCCGTGGTACAAGGCCCTTCAGCGTTACACCCCTGACCAGCTCAACGCCTTCGAGCACCAGGCGGTGGAGGCGTGGAAGGCTGGCGGCAAAACCCCGCAAGCTCTCCAGCGCGCCATCGCGCAGTGGCCGCAAGAACTCCAAGAGTACGCCCGCTACCGCCAGGCTCGATTGAACATTGAAAACGCCTCACGCAAGTATCTGGGCCTGGACCCTGTGCCGGAGACCCCCGGCCCATACCTCCCACGAATGACCGACGCTGAGGCGCGAGACATCACACGGGCCGGTGGCCCCCTCGGCGTCGGCCGCTCCCTGCAAACCGGCGTGAAAGACGCGATGCACGAGCGGACGTATGAAACCCAACTCCAGGGTGAGGGTGCTGGCATCCGGTACGTGGACCGGCGCAACGCCGTCGTCATGCGGGAATGGAACTCGCTGAAGCTGAGCCACACGGCCCAACTGATCCGCAACCTAGAAGGCAAGACCCTGTTCCGCACCCCCGAAGCCGCGAAGGCGGCCGGTTGGTCCGGCCAGGCGTTCCCCATTGAAGGGCTGCCAGGGGCCGCGAGATGGTGGACGCCCACCAAGGAAGAAGCCCTCTTCCTCGCCCAGAACTTGAAGCCGCAAGCCGAGAGCGGGTTCACGACGCTGAAGCACTACGCCGATGCGATCATGCGGAACCCCAACTTGTTCAACCCCGCGCCGCACGTCGTCAAGAATATGGGCGCCAAGTACCTGCTGGCGCGCGGCCCCGTGGGCTTCGTCAAGGATCTTCCGCGGGATGCCGCTGAGTACGTCCTGAGCATGCGCCGCACGAGGGAGAACCCGGCGCTCCGTCCTGAGCTGATTCAACGCTTCCAACAGGCCATGCCGTTCAGCGAGTCAGGGGCGCACGCTGGGGAGCTGCTTCAAAACCAACTAAGGAACGCGGGCGCGACCGAGCTGGTGAAACGTATCGCGGATGGGGTTGGGAAAGCGAACAAGTTTTCCTCAGGGATGATCTTCAAGTGGGCCGATCCCGCGATGCGCTATTCACTCTGGAAGCACTATGTCACGCAAGGCATGAGCGATCTGGAGGCGGCCAACCACGCCTGGGTGGACCTCGTGCGGTACGGGACGCGCAGCGACCTTGTGGATTTCTGGAAGAGCATTCCCACCAACTTCTTCGTACCGTGGCGCGTGGGCACCTGGACCACCCTCATCAAACAAGCCACCAATCACCCGGTGCGGACGGCGTTGACGATTGGTGGGGTGGACTACCTGCGAGAGATGCGGTATCGGCAGACTGGCCGGTGGGTCCATTTACCCTGGGACTATTTGGAAGGGCCCGTGTCCCTCGCCATCCACGAGCCCGGGAAGATCACGGGGGAAGCTGTCGGCACAGCGTTATTTGGCCCAGGCGGGGCGGGGACGATGAGGAACCTTGGCCAACTGCTCAAGGACCTC
>Ga0209761_1003776_pt1 | contig 10016 bp, 9 predicted proteins | sample GraSoi013_1_40cm_4_FD_185818 | JGI IMG/M metagenome (GOLD analysis project Ga0209761, IMG submission 185818) | Grasslands soil microbial communities from the Angelo Coastal Reserve, California, USA - Sample 09_25_2013_1_40cm (SPAdes) (version 2) | ecosystem: Environmental > Terrestrial > Soil >... | reverse complement strand
CGCCCGCCACGGCCGAGTGGATGTCCTCGTCAACATCGTGGGCGGGTTTGCCGGCGGGAAGCCCGTCTGGGAAACCGATCAGGCGACCTGGGACCGCATGCTGAGCCTAAACCTCAAATCGGCCTATCTCTGTGCCAAGGCCATCGTGCCGCAGATGATCAAGCAGAACCGCGGGTGGATCGTGAATGTGGCGTCCCGGTCGAGCCTGAAGGGCGACGCGGGGCTGTCCGCCTACGCCGCTTCCAAGGCGGCCGAGCTGGTCCTGACACAGAGCTTGGCGGAAGAGCTCAAGCCGTACCGCATCAACGTCAACGCGGTCCTGCCCAGCATCATTGATACGGAGGCCAACCGCCAGGCGATGCCCAACGCGGATCACAGTCTGTGGCCCAAGCCGGAGGCCATCGCCAAGGTCATTCTCTTTCTCTGCTCGCCGGACGCCGAGGTGATCCACGGCGCGGCGATTCCGGTGTACGGACGCGTGTGAGCACCCTCATCGACTTCGGACGGGACGTCTGCGGGGACCTGAGCCAGGCTGAGAGCTGCGAGTGGTTGGTCACCAACGGGCTCGGGGGGTACGCGTCTGGCACGGTCGCCGGCCTGCTGACGCGCCGGTATCACGGCCTCCTCGTGGCGGCGCTGAACCCGCCAGTCGGGCGCACGCTCCTGGTCGCTAAGCTCGATGAGACCGCCGAGCATGGCGGGCGCAGTTACCCGCTCTTCACGAACCGCTGGCACAACGGTTCGGTTTACCCTGAGGGCTACCGCTATCTCGAACGGTTCCGGTTGGAAGACATGGAGCCGGTCTGGACGTATGCCCTCGCCGACGATCTCCTGGAGAAGCGGGTCTGGATGGAGCCGGGCGCGAATACCACCTACCTGCGCTACGAGCTGGCGCGCGGCTCCGGGCCCGTTGCCTTGCGCATCAAAACCCTGGTGAATTACCGCGACCACCACGGCAGCACGCGGGGGAACGGGTGGCAGATGCGCGTCACAGCCGAGGACCGCGGGCTCACCGTGGTGGCGTACGACGGCGCCGTCCCGTTCCATCTGCGGTCGGAGGGGGGACGGTGCGAAACGGCGCATGACTGGCACTGGGGGTTCGACCTTGCCGTGGAACGTGCCCGAGGCTTGGAAGACCACGAAGATCACCTGCACGTCGGGACGATTCACGGGACGGTCGAGGAGGGGAAGCCGCTCACGATTGTCCTCAGCACCGACCCCCGCGTCTCCTTAGATGGCGCGAAAGCCCTTGAGCGGCGCACGCGTCAGCAGCGCACGCTCCTTGGCGCCTTTGGCAAGGCGCAGCCGGCTCTCGCGAAAAACGCGCCGGCGTGGGTGGAGCAGACGATCTTCGCCGCCGACCAGTTCATCGTGAGTCGGCCTTCCCCGGCTGACTCCGACGGCCAATCCGTCATCGCGGGCTACCATTGGTTCGCAGACTGGGGCCGCGATACGATGATCGCGCTGCCCGGGCTCACGCTGACGACGGGACGTCCCGCCATCGCCGGCCGGATCCTGAAAACGTACGCCGCCTTCGTGGATCGAGGCATGGTGCCCAACCGGTTCCCCGACGCCGGCGAGACGCCCGAGTACAACACCGTGGATGCCTCGCTCTGGTTCGTGGAGGCGATCCGCGCCTATCATGCGGCAACGGGCGATGACCGCCTGGTGCGGGAGCTGTTTCCTGTACTGGGCGAAATCGTGGACTGGCACCGGCGCGGCACCCGCTACGGCATCCACTTGGACCATGCAGACGGGCTACTCTGGGCCGGCGAGGAAGGCGTGCAGCTCACGTGGATGGATGCCAAGGTTGGAGGCTGGGTCGTCACGCCGCGCATGGGCAAGCCGGTGGAGGTGAATGCCCTCTGGTACAATGCGCTACGGACCATGGCGGCGTTCGCCCGCATCGCCAAGAAGCCGGCTAGTGAGTACGACGAGCTGGCCGCTCGCGCGCAGGCCGGGTTCGACCGGTTCTGGAGCGATTCCCTGGGCTACTGCTATGACGTGCTGGACGGGCCGGACGGGGACGATCCGTCCTTGCGGCCGAATCAGATTTTCGCAGTGTCGCTGCCGGCCAGTCCCTTTGGGGGGGACCGGCAGAGGGCCGTCGTGGACGTCTGCGCCCGTCACCTCTTGACGTCCTATGGGCTGCGGAGTTTGGCGCCAGACCACCCGGCTTACGTGGGTCAATACGGCGGGGATCAGCGCAGCCGCGACGCAGCCTATCACCAAGGCACGGTCTGGGGCTGGCTGCTGGGCCCGTTTGTCACGGCGCACCTCAAAGTGTATCGCGATCCGGTCCGCGCGCAGTCTTTCCTGGAGCCGATGATCCGGCATCTCCAGACGCACGGACTCGGGACCCTCAGCGAGATCTTCGACGGCGATCCCCCCTTCACGCCGCGCGGGTGCATCGCGCAGGCCTGGACCGTGGCCGAGTTGCTGCGGGCGTGGGAGGCGCTGGTGACATTCAAGAAGGGTACGCCGGCATCCGCTCGCAAAAGGAAGCGGTGGTGATGGACCAGGGCACGCTCAAGAAGATGGCGGCTGACGCGGCGGTGGAGTACGTCAGGGATGGCCAGATCGTGGGGTTGGGGACCGGCTCCACGGTCCGCTACGTCGTGGCCAAGCTGGCCGAGCGGATCAAGAAGGGACTTCGCATCCAAGGCGTGGCCACGTCCCTCGAGACGGCGCGTCTGGCGCATGAGGCCGGGATCCCGTTGCTGGCCGATGACGCCGAGTGGGTGGTGGACCTGGCCCTGGACGGGGCGGATCAGGTGGACCCCCGCTTGAATCTGATCAAGGGCGGCGGCGGCGCGCTTCTGAAAGAGAAAATCGTGGCGGCGGCGGCGACCCGCTTCGTCGTCGTGGTGGATGAGACCAAGCGGGTGCCGGTCCTCGGTGGGGCGTTTCCCCTGCCGGCGGAAGTCGTCCCGTTCGGATGGCGGAGCCTCGCGAAGCGCTTGGAGCGGCTCGGCTGTCGCGTCGCGCCACGGATGAAAGACGGCGCGCTCTTCGTCACCGAGGCGGGACACTACATCCTGGATTTGTGGTTCCCGAAGATCGACGATCCGGCGAGCTTGGAGACCGACCTGGAGAAGATCCCGGGCGTCGTCTGCACGGGCCTTTTCGTCGGTCGCGCCGACCTGGCCGTGGTCGCCACGCAGCAGGGTATCGTCACGCTGACGCGTCCGTGAAGGTCACGAAGCTCTCTCCCAACGCGAAGGTGCCGGTGAAGGCCACGGACGGCGCGGCCGGCTATGACCTGTTCGCGAGCGAGGCGACCGTCATACCCGCGTCCGCGGTCAGGGAGGGGCGGGTGGAGATCGGGCATGCCCTCGTGGCGACCGGCATCGCCATCAGCCTGCCGCCCGGCCACGTCGGCCGGATCGGGTCGCGGTCCGGCCTCTCGACGCGCCACAACATCGAGGTCGGCGCCGGCTGGATTGACCCGGATTACCGCGGGGAGCTCAAGATCGAGCTGAAGAACTTCTCCAACCGGGACTTCGTTGTCGAAGAAGGCATGCGGATCGCTCAGCTGCTCGTCTTGCCGTTCGCGTCGCCGGAGGTGGAAGTGACCGACGAGCTCCCGCGTTCGGTGCGCGGGGCGGGCGGGTTCGGGTCCACCGGTCTGCGATGAAGGTCATGACGCTCGATGCCCTTGCCAAACGGATCGCCGTGCGGCTCAAGCTCAAGGCCAGAGATGTGCGCGCGGTTCTGGCGTCGCGCAAATCGGACCTTCCGTCGGCCGTGGTCTCCCAGATCACCGAGATGGCCCGGACGCTGATCCACGAAGAGCTGGTGCGCCTCGACGCCAAGCGTCATCCGGAACGTTAATCCACCATGGCCTTGGGGCAAAAGATCGCCATCATTGGCGCCGGCAACATGGGCGAGGCCCTGATTGCCGGGATGCTGGCCGCTCAGGCAGCCGCGCCGGCCGAACTCCACGCGACCGACATCCTGACCCAGCGTCTGGATCACCTCAAAGCCCGGTATCAGATCCGGGCCGGGATGGACAACAAGGCCGCGGCGTCAGCATGCGATATCGTCATCTTAGCGGTCGAACCTCAAGTGTTGGATTCTGTTCTGGACGACCTTCGTTCCGTGTTGACCGAGGCGAAATTGATCCTCTCTGTGGCCGCTGGCTATCCGATCCGCCGGATCGTCGCGCACCTGTCACCGAGTGTCCGGGTCATCCGCTGCATGCCGAACACTCCGTCCGAAGTCCAGGCCGGGGTCTCGGCGATTGCCCTGGGCGGGAACGTCTCGCGCGAGGATGAGCGATTGGCCCGCGCGGTCTTCGAGTCGGTCGGCAAAGTCGTGCTGGTTGACGAGCGCCTCATGGATGCCGTGACCGGTCTCAGCGGGAGCGGGCCGGCCTACATCTTTCTGATCATCGAAGCGCTCGCCGACGGGGGGGTGAAGATGGGGTTGCCGCGCGAGGCGGCCCTGGCCCTGGCCGCGCAGACCGTGCTGGGCGCGGCGCGGATGGTCCTGGAGACCGGCGAGCACCCCGGAAGGCTGAAGGACAAGGTGGCCTCTCCGGGAGGCACGACCATCGCCGGCCTGCACGCGCTCGAGCACGGCCGCCTGCGGGCTTCGCTGATCGAGGCCGTCGAAGCGGCCACGAAGCGCTCCCAGGAACTCGGTTCAGACTGAGGCTTGCGGGCGCGGCGCCCACTCAGGTAGAGTACGTGTGCTATGGCGACCGAAATTCCCGTCATCCCGACAGACGCCAGGCTGATCTACGAGCGCCCGTCCGATCCCCGCGACGTCCTCGTCAAGGAGATGGAGAAGCGGAAGATTCCGATCAGCATCGGCAAGACCTGTCCGGTGAAGTGCACGTTCTGCTACGAGATCGACCATAGCTACCGCAACACCGACGAGCCCGGCAAGACGACCCAGGAGGACTGGGACTTCATCCTGGACTACATCAGCAAGAAGCCGACCCGCCCGGGGGAACTGTGGGTCTGGGGCGGGAACGAGTACATGGAGTGGACCGACCTCTTCCTCCATCCCAAGGCGATGGAGTGGCTGGAGGACTTCCTCAAGTACACAGACAAGAGCCTGCACATGTTCACGGTCGGCTATGTGCACGTGCCCAAGGTCCACCAGCTCGCCGCCCAGTACCCGAACCGGATGAACTTTGATCTGTCGGTGATCACCCTGCACAAGGATTACCGGAAGGCGCTCATGCCGCATGCGCCGTCGGTCACTCACTTGATGAAGGTCTTGGACGGGCCGGCGGTCACCTCCGCCAACTTCTATTCATTTGACGCGCACACGATGTCCGAGGATGCGAAGACGATTTCCGGGATCAACACGAACGTCCTCCTGTGGATGGGCTGCCTCACTGCGCTGAAGGGCATGGAGGAAAAAACCGCGCAGATCCTCCGCCAGGGCAAGCAATACCTGCCCGAGGAGGCCCTGCGGGTCTATGAGGCCGGCCTGCCCAACATCCAGACCATCCACACCGAGCCCTCTATCACGGCCTTCCTCAATCGCCACAAGATCATCACGCTCTTCGACTCGCTGGGGCTGGAGAAGCGCGACACGGTCGTGATGGCCAAAAGCGTGTACCGGATTCTGACCATGTACCGAAAGAACCGCGCGCGGTTCCTCTGCGTGCCCAACGCGACCCTGGGCGGAGATTCCGACTGCACGATCCTCCTGACGTTCGACGATATCCTGAAGCGGCTCAATGGTGAGAAGGTCGTCCACCTGCCCAAGGCCGTCGTCGAGAGCCCACGCGGCAACGACTGCGATATCAGCGGGGTAACCCTGGAAGAGTTCGAGGCCCAGGCGCGCTGCAAGGTGCGGATTCTCCACAAGGTGAACACAAAGCTCGCCGACACGAAACTTTGGCAACATGGCTACCTGGGCCAGTACATCCGCGACTACCTGTCCAATCCAGTCTCGAGGGAGTTCGAGCAGATCCCCATCGCGGCGTGAGAACCAGTAACCAAAGGAGCCTCCCGTGGAATATTGGGTGAGAGTCGTCCTGACGGACAAAGAAGAGCTGCGCTACAACAATGTCGTCCGGCACACCATCAGCGACGACATGGAGATCCTCGAGATCGATACCCCCAAGGAAGTCATCATTATCCCGATGCGGCAGGTGAAATACATGATGTGCGACGCCGGCATCTTCCAGCAGAAGAAGACGTGATCCGAAAAGGGGACAGGCTACTTTTCTTGCCTTCGGAGGGAATGGTCTCAGCAGCGATGTGCCTAGTGAACCTGAACAGAAAAGTAGCCTGTCCCCTTTTCTTGTGCGTCGCCCTCGCCGTGACCGGCTGCGTGACCCAGGAGACCTACAAAGCGCAGGTCATCCGGACGAACAACTTCCAGCGGCAACTGGCGGAGGAAGAGAAGCGGAGCGCCGATCTGACGGCCGAAATCGCCCGCCTCAAAAATCAGGTCGTTGAACTGGAAGCCCAGAACCGAGCACTGACCGCCCAGCTCAAGGAGGCCAAGGCCCAGGTGGTGCGGTCGTTAGAAGAGGTGGGCCGGCTCCAAGACGAAATCAAACAAGCCCGAGCCGCCGCCGTGGCTCCATTAGGCGTCGCTGCTCCCATATCGAAGGCAAGGGGCGTCGCGCCGTCATCGACGGAACCGCCCGATCGCCTCGAAGAACTGAAGGACGACGGGGTCGGCAAGAAACAGCCTTAATTCAGTACAGGCTTGAGCAGTTCAGTCAGACGGGGCTGTATGTCGGCAGGTGGGAGTTTGGTGACGGTGCCGGTACGGCGCTCCTTGAGTTCCGTCAGGCCCTGGGAGAGATTCTTCTCGCCGATCACCACCTGGTAGGGGCAGCCGATCAGATCGGCATCGTTGAACTTCACGCCGGGCCGCTCGTCCCGGTCATCCAGCAGCACCTCAATTCCGGCTTTTTCGAATTCAGATTCAAGCGCAACGGCTGCTTCCAGGACCTTACCCTTGTCGGCGAGCGGCAGCACGTGCACGTGGAATGGGGCGAGCGGGGCCGGCCAGATGATCCCCTTCGCGTCGTGGTTCTGCTCGATCGCGGCCGCGGCGGTCCGTCCCACGCCGATCCCATAGCAGCCCATCACTATCATCTGCTCCCGGCCCTGCTTGTCGAGGTAGAGCGCCTTCATCTTCTCGCTATACTTGGTGCCTAGCATGAAGACGTGGCCGACCTCGATGCCCCGCACGATCCGCAGAGGTTTCGCGCAGCGGGGACAGGCATCACCGACCACGGCGCTCCGGATATCGGCGTAACGGTCCGGCGTGAAATCGCGGCCTGGCGTGACGTCCACCCAGTGGGTGTCCGCCGCATTTCCCCCAACGACGACATTGACCAGACCCTTCACAGACAGATCGGCAATGAGCGGCACGCCCTTGAGTCCGATGGGCCCAGCGAATCCCACCGGTGCGCCGCTGAGCTGTTCGACCGTGGCGGAGTCGGCCATGTCCAGGTCCGTCGCGCCCAGCGCCTTCTTCAGCTTGATCTCGTTGACCTCGTGGTCCCCGCGGATCAGGACGGCGACGGTCTTTCCGTCCGCGCGGTACAGCAGCGTCTTGACCAGTTGAGCGGCCGGCACTTTCAGGAAGGCTGTGACTTCTTCGACGGTCTTTTTGCCCGGCGTGGGGACACGCCGCTTTTCCCGGAGGGTCTCCGGAGGGGGCTTATGCGCATGTTCCTGTAGTTCGGCCCGCTCCACGTTCGCGGCGTAGTCACAGGCGTCACAGACGGCGATGCCCTCTTCGCCGGTGTCGGCCAGGACCATGAACTCATGCGACGAGGTGCCGCCGATCAGACCGGTGTCGGCTTCCACCGGGCGGAAGCTGAGCCCGCAGCGGGTGAAGATGGCCTTGTACGCCTCATACATCTTCCGGTAGCTCTCCTTTGCGCCGGCTTCGTCGGCGTCGAACGAGTAGGCGTCCTTCATGATGAACTCGCGCCCGCGCATCAGCCCGAAGCGCGGCCGGATCTCGTCCCGGAACTTGGTCTGGATCTGGTAGAAGTTCGCCGGGAGTTGCCGGTAGGAGCGGACTTCGCGCCGCACCAGGTCGGTGATCACTTCCTCGTGCGTAGGCCCGAGGCAGAAATCCCGCTCGTGCCGGTCCTTGAACCGGAAGAGCTCCTTGCCATAGAAGTCCCAGCGCCCGGTCTCCTGCCAGAGCTCCGCCGGCGAGGCGATCGGCATGAGGACCTCCTGCGCCCCCGCCTTGTTCAGCTCTTCGCGGATGATGCGTTCGACCTTCCGAATGACACGCAGGCCCAGCGGGAGGTACGTGTAGATGCCGGCGGCGACCTTGCGGATCATGCCGGCGCGCAGCATCAGCCGGTGGCTGACGATCTCCGCTTCCCCTGGATCCTCCCGGAGGGTGGGAATCAAGAAATGTGACTGGCGCATAAGCCCAGGGTATTCGTGAATGTCGTAGCGAGGCGGCTGAGGCCGAAGCCTGCCGGGGCTTCTCGCAAGCGAGGGCGACGCAGGCGTACTCGTAGCAGTACGGTGAGGAGGCCGAACGAGAAAAGCCCCGCCGGGCGAGAGAATCGGCGGCCGGAGTAGATATTCATGGATACCCCGGGCTTACCTGGGCCAGAGGTTGAGGATGTCGTTTCGGAAGGCGTAGAGCATCAGGCAGATCAGGAGAAAGAACCCGACCTGCTGGGCCAGCTCGCGGCTACGGATGCTCAGGGGCTGGCGCTTGACCGCTTCGATCGCGAAGAACAGGAGGTGCCCGCCGTCGAGGACCGGGATCGGCAGGAGGTTGAGCACGCCGAGGTTGATGCTGAGGATGGCGATCAGGAAGACGTAGTTCGAGAAGCCCTGCGTCGCGGCGTCGCCCGAAATCTTGGCGATAGTCAGCGGACCGCCGATGTTGTCGGTCGAGATCTCGCGGGTGAGCATCTTGGCGATGCCCACCACGGTCAGCGTGGTCCAGCCCCAGGTGGCCTCGAGGCCGTCCACCGGCGCCATCAGGACGTGCTCGCTCCGGAGGATGGCCCTGTTCGCCTTGGCGATGCCGATTTGTCCGATTTCGATCTCGGTCCCGTCGGCCAGCTTCTCCTTCCGGGCGGCTGGCGTGATCGTCAGGGTCTCGGTTCGCCCGTCACGCTCCACGACGAGCGGCAGTGGCGTGCCTGGGTTGCGCTTGACGATGTCCGTCATCTCGTTCCAAGTGGTGATGCGCTTGTCGCCGATCTGGACGATCTTGTCGCCCTTGCGGAGGCCGGCGGCCTCGGCCGGAGAACCGGGCACGACCGCTTCCACGTTGGAGGCCAGGTCTGCGAAGGAGGGCACGAACAGCGGCGCGCCGGTGGCCAGCCAGGCGGTGAAGATGAGGTAGGCCAGCAGCAGATTGAAGACCGGACCGGCCGCGACGATGGCCGTGCGCATGAGGAGAGGCGCGTGGGCGAACGACCGCTGCTTGTCCGCCTCGCTCACCTCGTCGCCGAGGTCCTCGCCCAGCATCTTCACGTAGCCGCCGAGCGGGATCGCGGAGATGACATACTCGGTCTCGCCGACCTGGCGTCCGGTAAGCTTTGGCCCGAAGCCGATGGAGAACTTCAGGACCTTGACCCCGCAGCGCCGGGCGACCCAGAAGTGGCCGAATTCGTGGAAGGCGACGAGGGCACCGAGGGCGACCGCGAAGGCGAGCGCGTAGAATCCGTAGTGCTGGATGGCTTGCATGCGCGACGTGCTCTCTTACGAACGTGCTCCCTAGTGTACCACAGGGGCGGACGCGATTACGTCACCGCGCAGGTGCCGACAGCGAGTTCACGACGTCGCCGGCTTTTGCGCGTGCCCAGGCGTCCGTGTGCAGCGCGTCTTCGACCGTCGAGACCTCGACCGGTTTGTGCGCGTCCATGGTCCGGCGGATGGTCTCGGCGATGCCGAGGAAGCCGATCCGGCGGTCTAGGAAGGCCTGCACGGCCACTTCGTTGGCGGCGTTCATGGCGGCGGGCATCGTGCCCCCGATGCGCAGGGCGTCGTAGCCGAGCGTGAGGCAAGGGAACCGGTCATGATCGGGATTGAAGAACGTGA
>Ga0209761_1003775_pt1 | contig 10017 bp, 8 predicted proteins | sample GraSoi013_1_40cm_4_FD_185818 | JGI IMG/M metagenome (GOLD analysis project Ga0209761, IMG submission 185818) | Grasslands soil microbial communities from the Angelo Coastal Reserve, California, USA - Sample 09_25_2013_1_40cm (SPAdes) (version 2) | ecosystem: Environmental > Terrestrial > Soil >... | reverse complement strand
CGCGGAGGCCGCGTAGATCAGCGCGGGATCGCCGCCGAGGGCGATCGCGACGGGCATCACTTTAGCGGGGTCCCCGGGGCCGGCGCCGACCGTGGGTGGCGTGCTGGAGGTGCGGTGTGGCTCCGTCCCTCTAAATTCATTTGTGAGGCGCTCGTGCTCGGCGCCGCCCTTGTGGGTCTGCCAGTGCATGCCGAGGGTCCGATCGTCGAAGACCTGGAGCCGGTACATCCCGACGTTGCGCGTGCCGGTGCGCGGGTCCCGGGTGAACACGCACGGCAGCGTGATGTAGCGGCCGCCGTCCTTGGGCCAGCAGCGCAGCACCGGCAGGCTCGCGAGCGACGGGCGCTCGGTCTCGACCACCTCCTGGCACGGCGCGTCGGTCACCCGCCGGGGCCCCGCCTTCACGAGGTCGAAGAGCGTGCCGAGCTTCCGGAGCCGCTCGGCGAACGTGCCGGGCAGCTTCACGTCGAGGAGCTTGGCGACGCGCTCGCCGAGCTCGTCCAGGGTCCCGACGCCGAGCGCCAGCGCCAGCCGGTCGGCCGCGCCGAAGGCGTTGACGAGCACCGGCATGTCGGAGCCCTCGACGCGCTCGAAGAGGAGCGCCACGTTCCGCTCGCTCGGCCCCTTCGAGACGCGATCGGTGATCTCCGTGATCTCGAGGTCGCGCGAGACGGGGACGGACACCCGGCGGAGGCGCCCGGCCTGCTCGAGGCGGGCGACGAGCTCCCGGAGGTCGCGGAGCGCGCTCACTCGCGGTAGAACACGGCGACGAGCCAGCCCGCCACGATCGGGAAGGCGAGGCTCGGGATGACGCGTACGACGACGAAGTGCCAACCCATCAGCGGCGCCTCCCAGGCGATGATCCGCTGGACGCCGAAGAGGGACCACGACGTCATATAGGCCACGAGCGACGGGAGGGCGGCGCCCGAGTTGGCGAGCGCGACCATGAACGGCACGCTGACCATCGGGCCGCCGGGCGTGAGCACGCCCGCGAGCGTCGCGATGAGGATCGCGCGCAGCCCGCCCTCGCGGCCGAAGTGGCGCGAGACCACCTGTTCGGGGATGAGCACCTGCATGAGGCCGGCGAGCATCAGCGCGGGCACGAGGCGCGGCAAGATGAACTTGAGCATCGAGAAGCCGTTCTTGGCCCCGAGGAGCGGCAGCCCCGGGTCCTTCACGTACGCGACCCCCGCGAGCGCCAGCGCCAGCACGACGAGGACGATCGTGGAGAGGTCGACGAGTGGGCGCATCGCGGCTCCTTTCGCGCGTTCGGCCGCCACTCATTATGGCACACGGGCGTTATATACTCGCGACGATGGGGCCGCGCCCCCGCAAATCCCGCGTGGACGAGTTCAGCCTGAGCGTCATCGAGGGCGTCGAGGACGCCCTGCTCGTCACCGACGCGCGGCTCGGCGTCATCGCGTGGAACGGGGCGATGGAGCGCCTCACGGGCGTCGCGCGCGCCGACGCCCTCGGCCGGAGCGCCGAGGCGGTCCTGCCGTTCTTCCGCGAGACGGCACTCACGACCCACCTGCGGCGCGCGCTCGCTGGCCACGTCGTTTCCACCGACGAATTTTCGTACGCGCTCCCGAGCCTCGGCCGCAAGGGCTGGATGCGGGCGCGCTGCGTTCCCTGGCGGGACGCGGCCGGGGCCGTCGTCGGCGTCGTCGGCTTCCTGGTGGACGTCACCGACCGACGGCGCAGCGCGCTGTTCGTCCGGGCGATCGAGGCGATCGGCCAGTCGCTCACGTCCTCGCTCGACCTCGACCAGGTGCTCGACACGATCGTCGGGAAGGCGCTCGAGGTCATGGGCGCCGAGGCCGCGCTGGTGGTCTCCTGGGACGGCATGGCGCCCGAGTTCCGCGTGATGCGCGCGACGGGCCGGCTCTCCCGCGAGTACGCGAAGCGCGGCGTGATTCCCGTCGGGAGCGGCCCGATGAGCCGCGCGATCCTCGAGGCGCGTCCCGTGACGACACGCAACATCCTCACCGACTCGGACGTGCGGATCTCGCCCGAACGCCGGGCCCAGGTCGAGCGCGAGGGCTACAAGGCCGCGGCCGCCGCGCCGCTCGCCTCCAAGGGCCGCGTCCACGGCGCGCTCGCCGTCCACTACTGGACCGAGCGGATCTTCGACGACGACGAGGTCGCCGCGCTCAAGCTTCTCGCCGAGTCGGCGTCGCTCGCCATCGACAACGCGCGCCTCTACGCCGAGGCCCTCCAGCGCGCCGCGCACCTGCGGGACCTCGTGGACGTGAGCCAGGCGATCACCGCGCTCGAGACGACCGACGCCATGCAGCGCATCGCCGACGCCGCCGCGGGCCTGGCGCCCGGCGCGCTCGCGGCGGTGCACGTCCTCGACGCCGACCGGCGGGTGCTGCGCTACGCCGCGAACTCCGGTCCCGGCTGGGAGGGGCTGCCGGAGGAGTTCCCGGCGACCGCGGGGCTGCCGGGCCTCGTGGTCGAGACGCGGCGGCCCGTGCTCGTCATCGACCCGGTGAGCGACCAGCACACCCTCGCGCCCGAGTGGTGGCGCCAACGGCCGGACGCCACGTACTACGGCGTGCCGGTCGCGACCGGCGAGGCGTTCGCCGGCGTGCTCGGCTACGTCTCGCCCCACGGCCCGCCGTCGCTCGAGGTGCAGGAGGTGCTGCGCCTCCTCGCCGCGCAGGCGGCCGTCGCGGTCAACAACGCCGCGCTCTATGAGGCCGAGCGCCGCCAGGCGGCCCGCATCCGCGCCCTCGCGGCGGTTAACCGCCGCATCTCGAGCGCCCTCGAGCTCGACGACCTCCTGCGCCAGATCTCGGTGCTCGCCGCGGAGCTGACGGGCACGCGCTTCGCGTCGTTCTGGATCGCCGACGAGGAGCGGCGCACGCTCACGCTCACGAGCGCCTCGGCGTCCGAGATGCTGGAGGACTTCGCGCCGCGGGTGCTGACCTACGACGTCGGGGGCGTCGGCTGGGTCGCGCGCCACCGCGTGCCCCTCGTCGTGGGCGACACGTCGGCCGACGACCGGGTCGCCAACCCGACGTGGGCGTCGCGCTGGGGGCTGCATGCCTCCGCGGCGTACCCGGTGCTCGCGGGCTCGGAGCTGCTCGCGGTCATGGCGCTGGGCCACTCGGAGCCGCTCAGCTTCGGCGCGGAGACGCGCGACATCATCGATATGTTCCTCGCGCAGGCGGCCGTGGCCATCCAGAACGCGCGTCTCTACCGCGAGGCGCAGCGGCGGCGCGACGTCGCCGAGGTGCTGGCGCGGCTCGCGCGCGAGCTGACGGCGAGCCTCGAGGTGGAGCGGATCGCGGCACTGCTCGCCCGCGGGATCCTCGAGCTGGTGAAGGTGCAGCGCGCGGCCGTCCTGCGGTACGAGCCCGACGACAGCACCCTGCGCGTGATCGCCGTCGCCGGCGTGGCCGCGGAGGCCGCCACGGACTTCGTCCTCCGTGCGGGCGAGGGCGTCGCCGGACGCGCGATCGCCGAGCGGAAGATCGTCATGACCCCCGACATCCTGGCCGATCCGGCCATCGAGCTCTCGGCGGAGCTCCGCGAGCGCACCGCCGCCCACGGCTTCCGCGGCGCCGCCGGGATTCCCCTGCTCACCCACGAGCGCCTGATCGGCGCTCTGACGCTCTGGCTCGAGCCCGGCCGCCTCCTCTCGCCCGACGAGCTCCAGGCGCTCGAGGCCCTCGCCGACCAGGCCGCGCTCGCCTTCGAGAACGCGCGCCTGTACGCGAGCGCCCGCGACAGCTTCGCGCGCCTCCGGGACACCCAGATGCAGCTCGTGCACGCCGCGAAGATGTCGGCGCTCGGCCAGCTCGTCGCAGGCGTCGCCCACGAGCTGAACAACCCGCTGAGCGTCATCGTCGGCTACGGCCAGCTGCTGCTCGCGCGCGAGCTCCCGGCCGCGATGAAACGGCCGATCGAGATGGTCGTGTCCCAGGCGGACCGGATGGCGAAGATCGTCCGGAACCTTCTCTTCTTCTCGCGCCAGCGCCCGCCCGAGCGCGCGGCCCTCGACCTCAACGAGGTGATCGAGCGAACCCTGTCGCTCCGGCTGAACCAGCTCACACTCTCGGGCATCAGCGTCGAGCGCGACCTCGCCTCGGGACTCCCGGCGATCGTGGGCGACCCGAACCAGCTCGAGCAGGTGTTCTTGAACCTCCTGCTCAACTCCGAGCAGGCCATCCACGACGGCAAGCGCGGCGCCCGCATCGTGGTGAGAACGAGCACCAGCGAAGGTGGCCGCGCGGTCAAGGCGCAGGTCATCGACGACGGGCCCGGCATCCCCGGGGAGGTGCTGGCGCACGTGTTCGAGCCGTTCTTCACGACCAAGGAGGTTGGCACCGGGGCCGGGCTCGGTCTGTCCGTCTCGTACGGCATCGTGCAGGAGCACGGCGGGCGGCTCGTGGTCGAGAGCCGGCCGGGCGCGACGGTCTTCACCCTCGAGCTGCCGGTCGCCCCCCCGGCCGAGCTGCCGACCGCGGAGCTCGCCGTCGAGCCCCCGGCGATCCAGGGCGCGGGGCGGCTCGCGCTCGTCGTCGAGGACGAGCCGAGCGTGCGCGAGCTCATCGTGACTCTGCTCGGGCAGACCGGCTGGCGCGTCGAGGTCGCGTCGGGCGGGCGCGCGGGCCTCGAGAGCGTGCGGCGTCGCCGCTACGACCTCGTCGTCTCCGACGTCCGCATGCCCGAGGGCGGCGGCGAGGAGTTCTACCGGAGCGCGGTCGCGCTCGACGGGACGCTTCGCGGGCGCTTCGTCTTCATCACGGCCGACACGGCGAACCGCGAGGCGTTCTTCTTCCTCAAGGAAGCGCAGGTGCCCGTGATCGACAAGCCGTTCCAGCCGGCCCTCTTCCTCGACGCCGTGCGGCGCGTGACGATCTCATTGACACCGTCCACCTCGCGCGGTTAGAAGGAGGGGTGACCAAGGCGGACCTCGTGGTGATCGTGGCGAAGAGCTCGGGGGGCTCGAAGATCGCCGCGGAGCGCGCCATCGAGGCCATGGTGTGCGGGATCGTCGAGTCGCTCCGGCGCGGCCGTCGTGTCACGCTTTCGGGATTCGGCACATTTGTGGTCACCAAGCGCGCCGCCCGCAACGGGCGTGACCCGCGCACGGGCAGGGAGATCAAGATCCCGCCGGCGCGCGTGCCCCGCTTTCGCCCGAGCCGCACGCTGAAGACCGCCATCCGCTGAGGCGACTGTGCTCGTCGTGCCGGCAGACGCGCCGCCTGTGCTGGCGGGTCCGGTGTGGTAAGGTTGTAGCGCGTCGTGGGCTGGTGGGGGATCGTCTAGTGGTAGGACGCGTGGCTCTGGACCACGTAGCGGGGGTTCGAATCCTCCTCCCCCAGCCATCCACTCGCTCGGTGCTGGCGCATTGTTCGCGCGGCCCCATCGTCTAGAGGCCCAGGACACGGCCCTCTCAAGGCTGAAACACGGGTTCGAATCCCGTTGGGGCCACCAGTTCATTGATGTTTAGCGCTCCACGTTTGAGGACTTCGCGTCCTAAACGTGGAGGTTTCATCGTCCTTGAAGTCCGGGTTCAATCCCTCGTTTCCTCCGCCGGCGACCATGCCACGGCGCTCTTCGGCGTCGGTCGCGTCGTCGCTACGCTCCGTTCAGCAACCGAGCCGATCGGCCAAGGTAAGCAATCCTAAAGAGGCGTTAGCAGCTCGGTCAGATCAGGAATTTCAAAATCAGGCTGTGGCACATCGGGGTGGTGTGACCGACGATCGCGGTTGACCCACGCGACTCGCAGACCTGCGGCCCTCGCGCCCTTGACATCGTCGACGTCGCTGTCACCTACGTGAGCCAGAAGAGCCGATCGGTCGTGCGCAGTTTCGGCCGGGTCACCGTTCTCTTGTACACGGCGAACTGCTGGCGCGAGGCTAGGTTCTCGAGGGCGAGCTGACGATAGCCGCCGCAAAGGAAGGGAAAGCAGGAGAGTGATCATCGAGCTGGGATTGCGTCCGCCCCGAGGCGCCCAGTGACCACGCGCGACTGAGTACTCTATCTGCCGCCGCCCGGGCGGGATTTCCACCACGACGTGCTGGCGCCCCTTGGTGAGGGCCTCAGCCTCGCGGAGATGAGCGTTGTGGCGATCGAGGAGGTCAGCGTCGCTCAGGCGGTCTGCGTCCGGGCCTATCGAGATGACGACGGGCAGGATGGCCGGATCGAGGTACTCGATGACGGCGCTCTCGCCGGTGCGTCGAATGCGGACTTGGTTAAAGGTCGCGATGTGAGGCCCCTTGGGGCGCATGGGGCTGCCTCCTGTTGTGCAGCGCCGCGGTCGAGGACCCGAGGCTCAAACTGCCGCGCAGTTACCCTAGCGTAATTCTCGGAGCCCGTTGTAACCCTGCCCGCCGCCGGCGCCGGCCGGTGATGGTGTGTATCCATCTTTGGGCATTGGCGCGGATCGTCCTTCGCAGTATCAAAAGGCATGGCGTGCGGCCACGACGCGGTAGGAGCGCGCCGGAACTCGGACTCTAGTCACGCTCTGGCCGTGAAGTTGCTGTTCGATCGCGGCACCATCTTGCTGACCGATCCGTCCAAGGAACTCAACCTCGCCGAAGCGCCGGGCGTCCTGTGGGACCCTCGCGTCCGCGTCCATCGGGCCCCCGCCAGCAGGTACCCCGCCCTCAAGCGCTGGCTCCTCGAGGCCGGTGCCCGATTCCAAGACATTACCCCGCCCCTTCGCCCTTTTCCGGAGGCGTGGTCTGATGTCGACCTCCGGCCCTACCAGGAAGCCGCCCTGTCCGCCTGGGAACTGGGGCACCACCGCGGCGTCGTCGCCCTTCCGACCGGCAGTGGTAAGACCAGGCTCGCTCTCGCCGCCATGCACCGGACGCAGCTGAGTGCGTTGTGTCTGGTCCCGACCCGTGTCCTGCTCGATCAATGGCTTCGGGAGATCAGGCTCGTATATGGGGGAGCCGTCGGCTGCTATGGCGACGGCGTGCGCCAGCTGGCGCCGCTGACGGTCGCCACCTTCGAGAGCGCGTACCGGCACATGGACCAGCTCGGGGATCGCTTCGGCCTCCTCATCGTGGACGAAGTCCATCACTTCGGCGGTGGGCTCCGCGATGAAGCGCTCGAGATGACAGTGGCGGATGCTCGGCTAGGCCTCACGGCGACTCCGCCGCGCGACTCCGGAGCCGCGGCCTGCCTGGCGGAGCTTGTGGGACCGACTGTTTTCGAGCTCGCCGTCGCGGATCTCGCCGGAGGTTTTCTCGCCAGCCTCGACGCGATCACGCTGTACCTCGACCTCGCTCCCGAGGAACGTTCCGCTTACACAAGCCTGGCTGCCGTGTTCAACCGCGCCTACACGGATTTCTGTCGGATGGCACCGGGTGCCAGGTGGGTGGACTTCACCCGCCACTCCGCTCGCACCGCCGAGGGACGTCGCGCCCTTTCGGCGTGGCGCCAGATGCGACGGCTTCTGTCTTTCACGCGTGCCAAGCGGCGGGCATTGGAGCCCCTGCTGGGACGACACCGGGACTCCAGGATGCTGATCTTCACCGCCGACAACGAGACGGCCTACACGATTGCCCGGGAGCACCTCGTCATGCCTCTGACCTGCGACATCGGCCGTCCAGAGCGCGATGATGTGCTCGGGCGCTTCCGCCGGGGCGACATCCGGACGCTCGTGTCGGCGCGGGTGCTCAACGAAGGGCTCGATGTTCCCGACGCGGACGTCGCCGTGATCGTGGGCGGCGCCCTCGGAGAGCGCGAGCACGTGCAGCGGGTTGGCCGGTTGCTGCGGCCGAGCGAAGGCAAGCGTGCGGTTGTGTACGAGCTCGTAACGCGAAACACCATCGAAGTCGGTCAGGCACGCAGGAGGCGCCAGGGCCTTGTTACCCGACGATCTGCTCAGCTGTAGCGTCGCCGGGGCCCTTGTCGTGCCTCACTTTCTCGGGGAACACGACCACCCGTGGCTGCGGGTGCTCCTCGAGGAGCATGAGCGGTTCGTCGGAAAGCCTCAACGTGAGCTCGAGGCTCGGCTGCGGGAGCCGCTGCCGTGCGAGAGTCCCCCCGAGAAGCTCAGGCTGGCCGTCCAGGTCCTCGGGAGGCTCCGGCCGATCCATCGGAAGACAGCGGTGTCCTCCCGGCGGGCACGCGCTCTCGTCTTCGGTGAGGCGGCCCGGACGCCGGCACCTTCACACACCGTCCTATCCACGGTTGCCGCATCCCTGGGGGTCACGCCGGAGGACCTGCGCGATTCGCTGTTCGGCGACCTCCCTGGAGAAAGGCTCGTCGGTTCGCCGGGGCAGTCGTTGTCGGCGGTGGAGCTGGCGCTACGGTGCAACCTCGCGCTGGTTCAGGCGCTCCTCTTCCGCGCGACCATTGTGAGGATCGAAGTCGAGGGGAACACGCGGGCGCTGGTCCGCCAAGCGAAGTGGCGAGGACTGATCTGCAAAGGCATCGAACGGTCTGGTACGGCCGACGCTACGTTGGAACTCTCGGGACCGTTCGCGCTGTTTCGCAACACCCGGCTCTATGGACGGGCGCTCGGTGAACTCGTGCCTCTGCTTGCATGGTGTCCACGCTTCCGGCTTCAGGCGGAATGCGTCTTGGGCGGGCGCCGCCTCACCCTGCAACTCAGGACGGGTGATCCGATCTTTCCGGCCAGCGCGCCGCGCCGATACGACAGCCACCTGGAAGAGCGCTTCGCTCGTGAGTTCCGAAAGCTGGCACCGGCATGGGATGTGATTCGCGAGCCGGAGCCGGTACCGGCCGGGAGCACGCTGATCTTCCCCGACTTTGCCCTGAGGTGTCGCTCCAATCCAGCACGCCACTGGCTCCTGGAGATCGTGGGCTTCTGGACACCCGACTACGTGGCCCGGAAACTCGCGCTGTATCGGAGTGCTCGATTGTCGAATCTGATCCTCTGCATTGACGAGGAGCGGAACTGTGCTGAAGCAGACGTTCCTTCCGGGGCGCTCGTCGTCAGGTTCCGGCGTCGGGTGGATGCGGCCGCCGTTCTGCGGGTAGTCGAGACCACGGACTGGCCCCGCTGACTGGCATTGCCGGTTACTCGCCGATAGGCAGGGCGCGGCGACGGATGCGCTTGCGATCGACGACAACGATTGAGTGTTCGAGGCCGAGTGTGGAGGCGCGGGCCAAGACCCGGTCGAGCAGCGCAAGCATCTCTCTGTCAGAGTACGCGCCTCCGCGGAACAAGATGATGCCGGGACGGTCGGCTTGCTGCAGTGCAATGAGGCGCGGATAGTCCAGGTCGGCAGTAATGATGACTCGTTCCTCGCGCCGTGCGACTGTGAGCAATTCGTCGTCCGACGACCGAGCGAGTCCGAGATCGACGGCGTGGATCGCATCATGACCGGCAGCCCGAAGATGCGGCCCAGCATCGGGCGTCACCGGCATGTCGATCAGAAACTTCAACCGGTCAGCTCGATGATCTCGTCTTCCGCGAGGCTCGCGGCGTAACGCAGGGCCTCGTCGATGTCCGCTGCCTCAAGGTAGGGGTAGGCGCGGAGGATCTCGTCGCGACTCTCGCCGGCGGCCAGCAGCCCCAGCAGTCGCGACACGGGGAAGCGCAGATCCCGGACGCATGGCTTCCCGGTGCAGACGTCAGGGCGTGTCGTGATCCGTGTGAACTTCATTGGTCGCCTCGGGCCCAGTATAGCGCAACGCCGGCTCTGGTCGGCGAAGACCCCGTGGCTAGCCCAGCACAAGAGTTGGCGCTGGAGACGGCGCCGTCCGATGGCGCTGAAGGGGCGTCGCCCTTCGATTCGTCCTGCGTGTTTTAGGCACGCCGGGGCTCTTGCCTGCTGCGCAAACCACGGACTCTGAAGAGATTTGGCGAAAACGCGGCGTAGCTTAAACACGGGTTCGAATCCCGTTGGGGCCACCACGCACAACTTCTCCGAAGCTTCTGCAACTTCTGGGAGTTCACGCGCGGTTCTGGCTTCTGCCCTGGGCTCCGTGGAATGGACAGAAACGAACCGAAAAGCCCACAAACGGACACGCGCGTGGCACCGGAAATGGCGCCGAGACCTTACCGCCTAAGTGGTC
>Ga0209761_1003773_pt1 | contig 10017 bp, 5 predicted proteins | sample GraSoi013_1_40cm_4_FD_185818 | JGI IMG/M metagenome (GOLD analysis project Ga0209761, IMG submission 185818) | Grasslands soil microbial communities from the Angelo Coastal Reserve, California, USA - Sample 09_25_2013_1_40cm (SPAdes) (version 2) | ecosystem: Environmental > Terrestrial > Soil >... | reverse complement strand
CTAACCTGGGATGCTTACTATGAGGGTTCTTCCGGTGGATGTGACCAATCTTTCGGCACCGCTTACCACGCCAGCCTACTCTTCATGAACGACATTGTGAGCAGCTCGAACAGATGCTCCCACATCCACTCGTTCTCGACAAGCACCCCTACGAATCTTTTGACTGAACTCAATGGCGGAGGGGCGAATCTGATCTGGATCAACCCTGACAACAGCCACAACATGCACGACAACTCGATATCCTCAGGAGACACGTACATGAGCACTCTCATCCCGCAGATTCTCGGCTCCACAGAGTTCACCACAACCAAGGCTGCTCTCTTCGTAACATTCGACGAGGGAAACAACAGCTACCCCAGCGACTATGTCTATACAATTCTCGCCGGACCCGCGGCGAAACTGGCTTACAAGTCAACGGCCCTGTACGATCATTATTCGTTACTCGCCACGCTGGAGAAGAACTGGGGCCTCGCATGCATCGTCTCAACAGACCGCCACTATCAACCAGCTTCACAATCTCACCAATAACCCCGCTGGTGAACGCACCGGTCACCTTCACAATCACAACCAGCGGTGGCGTTTCCCCGTATTCCATCAGCTGGAATTTTGGCGATGGCGCATCTGGAACAGGATCATCGATCGTTCACACCTTTACTAGTGCCCAAACATTCACAGTGACAGAAAAAGTGACGGACTCTTCTTCGCCTCCCCAGACTGCGACGAGCTCTAGCACCGTGACTGTCTGGGGAACCCCGCCTCCCCTCTCGACTGGTTTCACGTTTCTTCCCACAACTCCCTCGACTAATTCACTGGTCACTTTTACAGCCGTGACGACAGGCGGGACCGCACCCTACACTATTACTTGGAACTTCGGCGACGGGTCAACGGGAACAGGAAAGATCGTAAGCCACACTTACACCACGGCCCAGTCGTTCACTGTAGCCGAGACAGCCAAGGATTCGTCCTCACCCCAACAAACAGCGACGAGCTCACAAACCGTTACCGTGGTACTACCTCTAACAGGGAACTTTGGCAATTGCTCAAACCTTCCTCAGGGCTGGAGTTGTGGCAATGCTGTTCCATCACCTAGCTCCGCGACGATTGTTAACGGCGTACTAGAGACTCGCCAGTCAAATCCAGGCCAAGGAAACGACACCATCTACTACTACGCTACGACGCAGAAAGGAGCATTTCCTTGGAGTCCATGTCAGGCTCCAGTGTCAGGCGTTATTCCTACTGGACTATCAAGTGTGAGCGCAAACTTCACCGTTCTCTCCTACAATCCCGGGTCAAGTCCAAGCTCAGACAGATACCATATCTATATCGCGCTCTATTATTGGCTTCCAAACGGACCTGTTTCTGCAGGCGGTTCCACGTATCAGTGTCTCGACTCCCAGGTTCGACTAGAGAATGTAGGTGGAATATTCAGCGCAATCGGTTCTACTGCAACTTACAACCCGGGAGACTCATTCGGTTGGAACCAGGTTACACTGCAAACTAGCCTAGGACAATCGGGCACGCTAACCGCCAACGTCGCGCAACAGTGCCAAGATGACCTAGCGGCTTGGGGACTACCAACCAATACTCCGTGTGAGCTTGCTGGGATAGAGATTGGGACGGAAGGATTCCAGTTCCAGGAACTAGACGTGAACTGGTACAATGTGAAGCTCATGACAGCAGCGCCTCCAGCGTTGACCGCGGGCCTCAGCTTCACGCCATCTTCTCTACTCACTGGCCAGACCGTGTCATTCACTGGCACTGCAAGCGGTGGAACAACACCCTACGCTTACTCGTGGAGTTTTGGAGATGGTGCCACGGCCACCGGACAGAATCCAAGCCACGCTTACTCCTCGGCCGGAACCTATACTGTAACTCTGACCGCAACGGACGCCAGCAGCCCGCAACAAAAGGCTGTTGCAAGTAAGACTGTAACCGTAACCATCCCTGCGCTGGCTGCCTCGTTCACGTTCACACCATCATCGCCGCAGGTAAACAGCTTGATCACGTTCACAGGATCCGGCGCTGGAGGAGTAACACCATACACCTACTCCTGGATGTTTGGAGATGGCCAGACCGCATCAGGGGCGACGGTGACTCACGGGTATTCGACTGCAGGCAGCTTCACTGTAACGCTTACGTTAATGGACGCGGTCAATACCCAAGTTATTTCGAATCAGGGCCTTACGATTGCTCCGGCTCCTATGACCGTAAACTTCACCTTGAGCACTAGTCCAACTGAGGTCAACGTACCTGTGTCTTTTAGTGCAACGGTTACTGGGGGAACTCCTCCATATGTGAGCTTCAGCTGGAATTTCGGGGACGGCTCAGCTCAGGGCTCGGGTAACACCCCCACGCATGCTTACACTGCTGCCGGAACCTTCAACGTCACAGTCACGGTAACGGACTCAGCCGGCAAGACCGGAACATCATCCACTCAATCAGTGGTCGTCAAAGCAGGTCTCGGCGTGTCAACCACTACCGCCAGTCCAAACCCAGCCAACACCGCACAAACGGTCAACTTCATCGCAACGACTTCTGGAGGAATTGCACCAGTCACGTGCACTTGGAACTTCGGCGACAGCGCGAGTGGCACCGGATGCTCGGCCAACCACGCCTACAACACAGCAGGGAATTTCACGGCGATTGTAACAGTGAAGGACAGTCTAGGCGTCGCAATATCAGAAAGTATCGTGGTGAAAATTACTGTTGCTCCCCAATGCACCGTTAGCCTAGCGTTCAGTCCCGCCACGCCCGAGGCTACTTCCCCGGTGACTTTCACTGCCACAGCAACCAATTGTAGCGCCCCAGTTTCTTTCGTATGGGCCTACGGAGACGGAAGCGCAGGGATAGGTATCACTTCGACTCACATCTACAGCACTAGTGGGACCTTTACTATCACCGTGACTGCCACGGACTCCTCTTCGCCCCCCCAGAATGCGACTAGTTCAAGATCAATCACAGTTGTTGCAGCTCTAACAGTGCCATCTGCTATGGCTAGTCCAAACCCGAATGATGCTGGCGTTACTAGTAACTTCTCGGCCAGCACCAATGGTGGTGTCGGAGGAGTCTCTTGCAACTGGACCTTTGGCGATGGCGCATCAAGTACTGGATGCTCGGCGACACACGTTTACTCTAATCCAGGAACCTTCACGGTCGTCGTGACCGCGCAAGATAGTCTAGGAGTCACTGCATCCAAAACAGTTTCAGAGGTCGTCAACGCACAGGCAACCGTTAGCTTCACAATCACCCCGAAGTCGGCGATAAGTAGTCGGTCGGTGACCTTCACAGCCACCACCGTTGGTGGAACGAATCCGTTCAATTTCAGTTGGAACTTTGGAGATAATAGTTCCGGGAGTGGAAACGTCGTCAGCCACACTTACTCTGTTCAAGGAACTTACACAGTCACGCTTACAGTCAGGGATGCGAATGCTCAAACAGCAGCATCAACTCAGATCCTCTCTGTTGCACCATCGCCTCTGACCGCCAGCTTCGCGATGACACCATCATCAGGACTAATAGTTGGACAACTCGCTAGCTTCACTGCTTCCGTCTCTGGCGGGACTTCTCCTTACACAATCAACTGGAACTTTGGTGATGGAACCACGGCTTCAGGAAACCCGGTAAATCACAGCTTCAATATGCCTGGGACTTACACGGTGACAGTAACGGTAACGGATGCAAACGGAATGATCGCTACAATACCGGCCGGCATCTTGGTCAATCCGCTTACACTTGCAGTAACGATCAGTGGACCAACGACTGGAACGGTGGGCACTGCGGTCACATTTACTGCGACTGGATCAGGAGGGACTACACCGTGCACATTTGCGTGGACGGCAACAGGCGGGAGTCCAGCTTCAGGCACGGGCGCAAGCTTCTCCACGACTTACAGTACGGAAAGAACCTTCACCGTTTCGGTGAAGATCACGGATGCCAATGCGAACACGTCTATTGCTTCACAGAGTGTGACAGTAGTAGCTCTTCCAATTACCGCAAGCTTCACAGTCTCAACCAGCCCAACAATTGGTGTTCAAGTTACCTTCGTTGCATCTGCTTCGGGAGGCACTGGTGGATACTCGTACGCCTGGAATCTTGGCGACGACAACACCGCAACAGGAAACCCAGCATCGCACACATACACAACTGTCGGGTCATTCACAGTGGCAATGACAGTTACGGACTCAAGCATGACCCAGACAACCATCACGCAGATCATAACAGTCTCTCCGTCTCCCCCTGCCCCCCTCTCAACCAGCTTTACAATGAGTTCGGGATCCGCTCAGGCCGGACAATCAGTCACATTCATGGCAACTACTAGCGGAGGGACTTCTCCGTACCTCTATTCGTGGAACTTTGGCGACTCGTCAGTCTCGACCGGAAACGCGGTCTCTCACAGTTTCACGACGGGGAACTACACTGTTACTCTGACGGTTACGGACAGTTCCGTCCCCAACGAAACGGCAATTGCCTCCCAAGCCATCACAATCACAACAAGACTGCTTACACTGGTTGTTCCTGCTTCTCAGACTGTCAACGAAGGCTCTCCACTCACCTTCAACGTCTCATCGACAGGCGATCCCTCGCGGACAATCAATCTTACATGCGACACTTGCCCTGCCATCGGACCAACTTTCACCCTGAATGGCGGTCTCGGTTTTGCGTCCGGGAACTTCACCTGGACACCATCTGAAGGCAGAGGACCAGGCACCTACATCATGACCATATCCGCATCAGACGGGACACTAGTCGTCTCGGCCAACGTTAGTATCCTCGTCAATGAAGTAATCGAGCAACCAGTACTAATCGTTCCGGGCCCAGTTCACGTTCGGCAGGGAGAATACCTAAGGTTCATGGTAAATGTGACTGACCCGGACTGGGCAGCGGACAACATGACCTTGGCCGCCAGCGGACTTCCCGATGGTGCGAGCTTCGATCCCTCTACTGGAATCTTCAACTGGAACATCAGCTCTGTGCAACCAGGCCTTTACACCATCACATTTACGCTGACCACTGACGGCTCAACGGTTTTCCAAGACTCGAAGGTCTTAATCATTCATGTGGACAACGGAAACGGCCGCTGCTTCATCTGCGAATTCTTCTCTACTGCCGGAACGGTTTTGCGCACTTCGACTGTGACAACCAATCCTTGGTTGCTTCTGCTTAGTGGAATGATTGGACTGACAACTACCCTTGCCGTGGGCACTAGGCGGGCCCGAGCACAGCTTCGGAGATCCCGACGACTAGTTCGCGGGTAACGGAAAGAGCAAGCAATTTTTTCCTCCTTAGTCCGCCCGATGGTCAGAAGAGTCAGCAATCAGTAAGAACGGCTATGGGCATCTCTAGCCTCTGCCAGTCGATTGTAAGAGCGCCTGAGAACAAGAATTCCGAGCAGGTAACATATTGCCGTGCCCAGCCCGAACCAGAAGAGATTTCCGTAGACATTGGAAACATTTACGCCGCTGGTTTCAAGTACTCCGATCCAACCGAGAGAATTCAGAAACTTGCCGCCTAGATGGTATGCGAGATAGGTCGAGACGAACACACCCGTCAGCGGGTATTGCCACTTCCAGCTCTTTTGAGACGAAGCAGCTCCGACAAGCCCGATCACTAGAACTGCCATGACTCCTTGGAAGATGAGACCCGATCTGAGAAAGCCTAAGACTAGGCCATTGCTCGAACCATACTGAGCGATCAAACTGGCCGTCGCTCCTTTTGGATTTACGGCGAGTTCGAGGGCGGTATTGATCACGAGATATTGAGGGATGGAAAGGAGAAGATTAGCGAGGGCGGCTAGAGCGTATATTGCGAGATGTTCGCGGGAATTTACTTTCAATAGTTCCCGCAATGACATGTAATCTGGAAGTCTCGACTTCTTGCCGACTTCTAAAGGATGGCGCTCGAGGGAGAGCCTAAGACAGCTTTCTCAGTTGTTATCGCAAATGCGCGGGCTTATGTAGCCCAGAAAGCCGCCCTGCTCGTGTCTGGACAGGGCATGTCACAGCAGGTCATTGATGACCGATTTTCTGGTTCTACATCTAATCCTGGCATTCATGGTTGGTGGAGCATGGGTCAGTTCGGCTACACTAATCCCTGAGAGATATGGTAGCGCACTCGGAGGTCTCGTGGGCGGGCTTCCTGCAATATCCATAGTCTCGTTTCTCTTCATCGGCCTCAACCAAGGATCCACGACTGCATCGCAGGCTACGATTGTCTTCCCTCTCGCCCTCAGCTTTACAATGTCATTCCTACTCGTCTATGCGGTTCTTTCGGAAAGAGGGTTCCCGTTAGCGTTTGTCGGTGCGCTACTCGTCTGTGTCGGCCTCTCAACGATCACAGCTTATCTTGATTTGAGAAATCTCTTCTTCTCGGTCGGAGTTTTTCTTTCCGTCGCCAGTGTCTACTTCTATCTGTTCAAGATGAAAATGAAACTTCCTCAAGTCGCGGGCGCGCATATCGTTTACTCTCCTGTTCAAGTAGCATTCAAGGCCTTGGTAGGCGGAAGCATTGTTGCTCTCGCAGTATTGTCGAGCCAACTCGGGGGCCCTGAATAGCTGGTATAGCTTCATCGTTCCCGGCAATATTCAGCCTCACTCTCTTTTTCACATACCGGACCCGTGGGATGGGGCTGTCGCGAGCATTGACGAAACCGTTGTTGATATCTGGAGGACTAACCGCTTTTCCCTAAAGTCTTCTCGTAGGATACCTCTATCCTATTTTGGGGGTAGGGCTTGGAACAGTGGTTGCTTTGTCTTGCTCTGTCCCTTTGGTTGTGTTGGCCCACTTTCTGTTCAATATCAGGAAGATTTGACATTAGTAAGAGACCTTCACGCGCAAAATGGTAAGCAATTCAACGGCTTCGACTTGCAGATTGGTTGGAGCCTTCAGCAGGGGTCAATATTATTCTTCCTATCGCTTGATTGTTCCATTTTGTGGCGACATATACCGGATGCTATCTCTAGTATATCCTAAGAGGGCTGTTTCCTTCTTATACTCGTGCGTTTTTATTTCTAGTGGGCTTCCCGGGGTCTTAACCTGATGACCACCCAAGAGACCTTAGGGTCCTCTTGGTTCGGGTTTTGCCGGGGAGCCCGTCCCGCTTGCAGTAATTTTCCGGCGCGGTAGTCTCGAATTTTTGGAGTCTCTGCAGGGAGAGAATTCTTCGCATGGCTCCCAGTTTCCTGGTGGCAGATTCAGTGCGGAGCTTTTTTGACGAAGCCGGGGCGCTTTGGCCGCCGATCTAATCCCTGGCCTACGAATTCACGGCTTCGAGGAGTCTTCCGGGAAGGAAGGAGGACGGAGGTAATTTTCTATATGAACAAACGGGTCAGATTCGGCCGTGAAACTTTGGCTGTCCGACAACGCCGAGTCGCCGCAGTAGGAGAGGATGAGGGCGAAGAAAATTGCTCGTTGCACGCTTGACTCGGAACACGAAGTAGGACGAGACGTCTCCATTGGTCGGGCCTGAGCCTCCTGCGATTTTTGATATTAAGACTTGTGGTGCACCAATGCCTCACGAGAGGCTACGGATAGAAGTAGTTAGCCGTTGATACCTATGTCGATCAGGGACACAACGCCAACTTGATTGTTCAACGCTTTTGATCGCCCTTCGATGAACCGATTGCTCTGCGACAGCTTCGAGATCAGTGATTCCGCTTTGGTGAACCAGTATTGGGGGCCGAAGAACGAGGACATGAGAGGCTGAAGCACGGAGGGGGCGATTGACGATTCATTCTCCTTCTTAGAACGACCAGTCTCAGCTTAACGTAATAAGCAACCCGAGCATGTTCGACTGTCTCGTGCCCTCCCGTCTCATTGCGCTTGAAGGCATTGACCAAGCAGGGAAGAAGACCCAGGCCAGACTCTTGTCGGCAAGCTTGCGCCGTGAAGGGTTCAAGGTCGGGACTCTGAGCTTTCCAATCTACTCTACAAGTTCAGGGCGACTTATCCGATCCTTCCTCGCCGGGAGAGCCAAAACTTCACCGCACGCATTGCACTTGCTCTATTCCCTTAACCGTTGGGAAAACATGGAAACGATCACTGGCGCTCTAAAGAAGAATGATCTTGTTATCTGTAACAGATACATTCCTTCCAACTTGGCTTACGGCGAGGCAAGGGGCTTGAGTGTTCAATGGCTCGCAGGCCTCGACGCGGGTCTGCCAGAGGCTCGTGCTGTCTTTGTCCTGGATGTTCCCATTCCGAAGTCGTTCTCAAGAAAGACCCGTCGACGGGATGTCAACGAGCGAGACCGAGCGTTCCTAGAGAAAGTGCGGAGAAACTATCGTTCGCTAGCCCACAGGTTTGGATGGCACCTAGTCGATGGCACGAGACCTACTGGCGAGGTTCACGAGCGAATACTTCTAGGGCTAAGGAGCGCATTCCTCTAGAGAGCGCTAGTCACTTGGTCTACCTGTGAATTGTCCGAACTTTGTAATCTCGCTTGCCATTTCAGTAAGTCGCTTGTTGGCTTTGAAATGGACCGTGTCCGCTTCATAATTTCCATCGCTTTTCAACGCTCCTGCCTTTACTCCTGTTAGAATCTCAATGCCCTCGTCGATCGTGCTTATTGGATAGATATGGAACCGTCTCTGCTTGACGGCTTCCACTACTTCTTCGCTGAGCATTAGATGTTGTACGTTGCTCTTTGGAATTAGGACTCCTTCGTCGCCCTTCAAGCCTTTGGCCTTGCACGTATGGTAGAATCCTTCGATCTTCTCGTTCACTCCTCCAATTGCTTGAACCTCGCCCTTCTGGTTCACAGACCCAGTAACAGCGAAGTTCTGCTTGATGGGAAGGTCAGAGAGGGCCGAGAGGATCGCGTAGAGTTCGGTGCTGGACGCGCTGTCACCGTCGACTCCACCGTAGCTTTGTTCGAAAACTAGCCTGCAAGCAACGCTCAATGGCTTGTCGCGTGCGTACTTGTTTTCCAGATAGCCTGATATTATCAGGACCCCCTTCGTGTGTAGTTGTCCGCCCAGCTTGGCCTGGCGTTCGATGTCGATGACTCCGTCTCTTCCAAGACCAATACTCACGGTGATCCTGGAGGGTTGGCCGAAGTCGAAGTCGCCAAGGCTGATGACTGAAAGACCATTCACCTGACCTATTTTCGTACCGGAGGTGTCGATTAGTATGATGCCTCTCTCGATCATTTCCTTGGTCTTTTCATCCAGGAGATTGGAGCGATAGATCTTCTCCTGTAGAGCCTTCAAGATATGGGTGTCATTGATGTATTTGGAATCGTCCTGAGATGAGTAGTGGTTAGCTTCTCTGACTAGGTCGGCGATTTCGGGGAATTTTGTAGAGAGCTTGCTCTGATCCTCTGCGAGTCTGGAACCGTACTCCACAACCTTTGCTATGGCCGCCGCTTCAAGGTGATTCAGATTCTCTTTCTCACACAGAGTGTGGACAAACCTTCCGTAGGTTTTCATGTTCTCGTCGTTCCTCTCGATTGTGTCATCGAAGTGGGCTTTGACCTTGAAGAGCAGGCCGAAGTCGGGATCGGCGACGTAGAGGGCTTGGTAAATCTCATGCTCACCCGCCAAGACGATTTTGACGTTCAACGGGATTGGTTGCGGAGTGAGACTCTTTGTACTTGCAACGCCGAGCCTCTGGCCCGTTTCCTCGATGGCGATGTTACCGCTTTGAAGCGCTCTCTTGAGTCCTTCGTAGGATAGCTGGCTTGTCAGAAGCTCCCTGGCCCCAAGTATGAGAAAGCCACCGTTGGCCTTGTGAATCGATCCTCCTTTGATTAGTGTGAAGTCCGTTGAGAGAGTTCCAAATTTGGCTTCATTCTCGATTCTACCGAGCAAGTTCGTTACCGTAGGGTTGTCTTCAACGATCACTGGCGCGCCTTTTGTTTCCGAGTTATCGACGACAACATTGACTTGGTACCGGCGGAACAGAATGTCAGGCACGCCACTCTCCGCGAGACTCGGGGGTGCTTCGGGGTCTTTTTTCTGCTGTTCCGTCCCACCGATCGTGAACAGCTCGGTGTTTTCAAGAATGTCGTCTCTCAGATCG
>Ga0209761_1003769_pt1 | contig 10025 bp, 8 predicted proteins | sample GraSoi013_1_40cm_4_FD_185818 | JGI IMG/M metagenome (GOLD analysis project Ga0209761, IMG submission 185818) | Grasslands soil microbial communities from the Angelo Coastal Reserve, California, USA - Sample 09_25_2013_1_40cm (SPAdes) (version 2) | ecosystem: Environmental > Terrestrial > Soil >... | reverse complement strand
TCGAGCTCGGGCAGCGAGAGGCCGCACTTGGGACAGGCGTAGCGCTCGGAGAAGAGCGTCGCTTTCGCGCCTCCCGGCCCTCCCCCCTGCCGCGCGACTTCTACGGTGCCGTCCGCAGCCTTGAGCGCCGTCTCGATCGAGTCCGCCAGGCGGCCGCGGTCGGCCTTGCGCACCACCAGCCGGTCGACCACGACAGCGATGTCGTGGTTCTGCCGGCGATTCAGCTTGGGCAGCTCGGCGAGGTCGGACGTCACGCCGTCGACGCGCACGCGCACGAAGCCCTGTTTGCGCGCTGCTTCGAACACATCGCGAAACTCACCCTTGCGCCCACGCACCAGCGGCGCCAGTACCTCGATCTTCGTCCCCTCGGGCCACTCGAGCACCAGGTCGGTGATCTGCGATGCACTTTGGCGCTCGATCGGCGAGCCGTCCTTGGGGCAATGCGGGGTGCCGAGCCGCGCCCACAGGAGGCGCAGATAGTCGTAGACCTCGGTGATTGTGCCGACCGTGGAGCGGGGGTTGTGGCCGGCCGCCTTCTGCTCGATCGAGATCGCCGGGGATAGGCCCTCGATCGCGTCCACGTCGGGCTTTTCCATGAGCCCGAGAAACTGGCGGGCGTACGCGGAGAGCGATTCGACGTAGCGCCGTTGGCCCTCGGCGTAGATGGTGTCGAACGCGAGCGACGATTTGCCGGAGCCCGACAGTCCCGTGATGACCGTGAGGCTGTTGCGCGGGATCTCGACGGTGATGTTCTTGAGGTTATGCTCGCGGGCGCCCCGCACTATCAACGCGTCGCTGGACATAGCCTTGTAGGCTAGATAGGCACCGGTTCCCCGGTCAACTCTCCGGGGCAGGCGGTGGAGGTTGGTGGAGGAGGGTGGAGGCCGGTGGAGGTTTGACCTTGACCCACCTCCACCGCCCTCCACCAACCTGCACCAACCTCTACCGTCTTGCCTAACCGCCCTTCTTTTCCTACGTTAGCCCTCCCCATGGCCCCGACTGCGCTGGTGGTGCTGACGACCCTGGCAACTGACGCTGACGCCCGGACCCTCGTCACAGCCCTGCTGGCGGAGCGGCTGATAGCTTGCGGGACGCTGCTTCCGGCCGGGCGCTCGCTGTACCGCTGGGAGGGCGAGGTCAGCGAGGAGAGTGAGGTCGTCGTGCTGCTCAAGACCGACGTGTCGAGGTGGGAGGCGCTGTGCCGGGCGGTACGGGAGCGGCACCCGTACGAGGTGCCCGAGCTGCTCGCTCTCCGCGTGGATCGGGGGTTCGAGCCGTACCTGTCATGGCTGACGAGCGAGGTGGTCGGGTGATCCGGAAGCGCGAGCCGCGGTGGCAGTCGGCGGCCGAGCGGGCCCGCGTCGCGGCGGAGCTGATCGAGGAAGCGGAGTCGCTAACCGAGACCAGCACGATCGCGACGCCGGCCGACGTGCGGCGCGCGAGCCTCCCGCCGCCGATCCACGCGGAGCTGCCGCCTGAGCTGCTGCCCCAGCTGCCGATGGCCCCGGCACCGCCGCCGCCCCCCGTGCCGCCCACCCTGGACGGCGCGCTCACGGCCGATCCCGAGAACGTGGGGCTGCTGGTCGAGCGCGCCAGGCGCTTGGCTGCTGCCCGACACTACACCGCGGCAGAGCGCGACCTCCAGCACGCGCTCCGGAACGATCCGGTGCACGCGGACGCCCTCGCTGCGCTCGGGGTCGTGCTGTCGCGCAAAGGACTGTGGAGCGAAGCGGTGCCGTTCCTGCGGCGCGTGGTGGAAGCCGAACCCGGCCGCGCGGTCGCCTGGTACCAGCTAGGCGAGGCCCTCAATAAGGGCGACGATCTGCTCGGCGCCCGCGCCGCTTACGAGCGCGCCATCGAGCTCGAGCCCCGCAACACCAAGGCGCTGTACGGACTCGGCATCGTGCTCGACCGGCTGCGCCGGCCCGAAGAGGCGACTCGCATGTACCGCCGCTCGCGGGAGGCCGCCGACAGGTGATTCGTGTGGTGGTGGACGATCTCGCGTTCCTCGCTTCCGACGCGATCGTCCGCCCCGCTACGACCCGGCTCGATCCCACGACGCCGGCGGTGCGCCGGCTCGAGCAGGTGGGCGGCGCCGAGTTCACGGGCCACATGCGCATCCAGAAAGAGCTGGCGGTGGGCGCCGCGGTCGTGACCGCGGGCGGCGGCGATCTCCCCGCCGAGTTCGTGATTCACGCCGTGATCCGGAGCGACACCGAGCCCGTCACCCGGGACGGCGTGGCGCGGGCCTGGCAATCGGCGCTCGAGCGGGCGCAGGAGTGGGAGTTCGCGCGGCTCACCGTGCCGCCGCTCGGCACCGGCGCCGGCAACCTCTCGGTCGAGGATGCGGCCGAGGTGATGGTGCGGGTCCTGAAGGCCCACTCGGTGACTGCGGCGTTCCCGGCCGACGTCTCCATCGTGGTGGAGTCGCCCCAAGACCGGGACGCGTTCGAGGTAGCGCTCAAGCGCCGGGGGGCCGCCGAGTCGTGACCCGCCGCGCCTGGGCGGTAGTGATCCTCGTCGCGTGGGCCGGATCGCTCGCGTGGCTCGCCTGGCGCGAGTTGTTCCGCCCCACGAGCGCCCGGCTCGCCGAAGCGGCCCTCTCGGTGCCGCCCGGCGCCGTCTACTACCGGCTCGACATCGGCGGTCAGCAGGTCGGCTTCGCCTCCTCCACGATCGACACCGCCGGCAGCGCCATCCGGGTGGAGGATGTCCTCGTGCTCGACGTCCCCGCCCTCGGCGTGCTGCACCGCACCACGGCCCAGAGCCGGGCCACGCTGTCGCGGGCGCTGCGGCTCGAGGACGTCAATGCAACGTTCGACGGCGACGTCGGGCGGTTCTCGTCACACGGGACGGTGACGGGCGATACCGCCCTCTCGATATGGCTCGTCGCCGGCGGCGATTCGGAGTTCACCCGAGTTCCCCTCAGCCGGCCCATCGTGCTGCCGACGCTGTTGCCGCTGCGTCTGGCCTTCGGCGGCGAATTGCGGCCAGGCAAGACCTACTCGATCCGGGTGTTTGATCCCCTGTTGCTCGCGGTACGCGATGTGGGCGTGACGATCGCCGCCGAATCCACGCTCGTGGTGGCGGACAGCGCGGACTACGACTCGACCGCGATGGCGTGGGTTCCCGTCCATTTCGACACGGTGCGTGCGTTCCGGATCGAGCAGGTGCGGGACGGCGTCCGCGGCAATGCGTGGATCGACGCGGCGGGCCACATCGTGCGCGCCACCAGCCCGGTGGCCTTCACGATGGAGCGGTCGGCGTTCGAGATCGCCTACGAGAACTTCCGCCGCCGTGACACGGCGCGCGTCGCTCGCGCCAGCGCGGCGCCCCGGGTGGGGGATGTGGTCCCCACAACCGTCATCGCCGCGGGCGCTCGGCTCCTTCCCGTGGCCACGCCCGAGCTGCGCGTGCGGCTGAGCGGGGGAGACGTGCGCGGCCTCCGTCTCGCCGCGGGTCGCCAGCGTCTCGCGGGAGACACGCTGGTGGTGCGCCGGGAAACGGCTGGGGAGCTCGCGGCCCGGTACACGCTGCCGGCCGGCGACACGAGTCTGGGTGAATACCTCAAGCCGGAGCCCCTGATCCAGAGCGACAACCCGCGTATCCGGGCGCAGGCGCGGGCGATCATCGGCCGCGAGCGGGAGCCCGCCCGCGCGGCGGAGCTGCTGCTCCACTGGGTCGCGGATCACGTGGAAAAGACGGTCGCCGCGCACCTGCCCAGCGCGGTGCAGGTGCTCGCGCGGCGGCGCGGCGACTGTAACGAGCACACGGTGCTGTACGTCGCGCTGGCCCGCGCGGTAGGGCTGCCGGCCCGCGCCGCTGCGGGACTCGTGCTGCTCGACGGCCGCTTTTACTATCACGCCTGGGCGGAGGTGTATCTGGGCGACTGGGTCGCGGTGGACCCGACGTCCGGTCAACTCCCCGCTGACGCCGCGCATCTGCGGTTCGTCATCGGGGGCCTGGCCCGCCAAGTGGAGCTCGCCCGCCTGATCGGGCGGCTCAGGCTCGAGGTGCTATGATCCGGCTGGAGAATCTGACGAAGCACTACGGCAGCTTCGTGGCCGTGGACGACATCTCGCTGGAGGTGCCGCGCGGCGTGCTCTACGGGTTCCTCGGGCCGAACGGTGCCGGCAAAACCACGACCCTGCGCATGATCGCCGGGATCCTCCGCCCCACCGACGGCCGGGTCCTGCTCGGTGGGGACAACGTCCACGACAACCCGATGCCCGCGAAGATGCGCCTGGGCTTCATCCCGGACCGGCCGTTCGTCTACGACAAGCTCACGGGTGCGGAGTTCCTCCGCTTCGTGGCCGGCCTGTACGGGCAGGAAGGAGACACGGTGGAGCGGCGCATCGCCGAGCTGCTCGAGGTGTTCGAGCTCGCGAGTTGGAAGGACGAGCTGATCGAGGCATACAGCCACGGGATGCGCCAGAAGTTGATCATCTCGAGCGCGCTGATCCACCGGCCGGAGTGCATCGTGGTGGACGAGCCGATGGTGGGGCTCGATCCCAAGGCGGCGCGCCTGCTGAAGGACATCTTCCGCCAGTTCGTGTCGCGCGGGGGCACGGTGTTGATGAGCACCCATACCCTGGAAGTGGCGGAGGCGATGTGCGACCGGGTCGCCATCCTCCAGCACGGCAAGATCGTCGCGGACGGCACGGTCGACGACCTCCGCCGGCAGCACCGCGCCGGCGACGCGACTCTCGAAGAGCTGTTCCTCAAGCTGACCGGCGGCGCTCGCGTGCGCGAGCTGGTGGAGGTGCTGGGGGACGCGGGGGGGAGCGCGTGAGGCAGCCGTCGCTGTGGCACGTGCTGCAGCCGAAGTGGCGCACCGCCCTGCAGCGGCTGCGCGAGGAGCGGTCGCGCGGCGGCAGCGGCAAGTTGCTGCTCCTCATCGCCGTGGGGTTCCTGTTCTGGGTCGGCGTGTACGGAGTGCTGTATTTGATCCTCAAGCACGTCCGCAGCGCCGAGGAGCTCGGGCCGTTTCTCGCCGCGAAGATCCTCGGGCTGGTGCTGCTCTCGTTCGTCACGATCCTGGTTCTGTCGAACGTGATCACCGCGTTGTCGAGCTTCTTCCTCGCGAAGGACCTCGATCTGCTCGTGTCCGCTCCGGTCGATTGGTTGCGCCTCTACCTCGCGAAGCTGGGCGAGACGCTGTTGCACTCGTCGTGGATGGTCGCACTGATGGCGGTCCCGATCCTTGCGGCGTACGGAGTCATCTACCGGGGTGGCGTAGTGTTCCTGCCCTACGCCGTGCTGACGATCGTGCCGATGCTGGTCCTGCCGGCCGTCGTGGGCAGCGCCATTACGCTCATCCTCGTGAACGTGTTCCCAGCGCGCCGCACCCGGGACCTGCTCTCGATCATCGCCCTGGGCGCAGCCGCCGGCCTCATCCTGCTGCTTCGCGTGATTCGGCCCGAGCGGCTCGCCCGCCCGGAGGGGTTCCGCAATCTGCTCGACTTCCTCGCCGTCCTGCGCACGCCGACCTCGCCGTTCCTGCCCAGCGAGTGGGCGACCAACGCAATCATGGGTTACCTGCGCCACGCGCCCGATCCCTTGCCCCTGATCCTGTTGTGGACCACGGCGGCCGCGCTCGTGACGCTGGGCGCGATGCTGCACCGCCAGTTGTTCGCAACGGGCTTCACCAAGGCACAGGAGGGGGCGGAGCGGTTCGTGCGCGGGAAGGTGTGGCGCCGGACCCTCGGCTGGCTGCTCACGCCGCTCCCGGTGGCGAAGCGGGAGTTCGTGCTCAAGGACATCCGGCTGTTCTTCCGGGACACCACCCAATGGAGCCAGCTGATCCTGCTCGGGGCGCTGGTCGTGGTGTATCTGTTCAACATCAATGCGCTGCCGCTGCACCGCGGCGAGCCAGTGGGCTTCTTCTACGTCACGCTGGTATCGTTTCTGAACCTCGGTCTCGCGGGCTTCGTGCTCGCCTCGATCGCGGCCCGGTTCATCTTCCCCGCGGTCTCGCTCGAGGGGCGGCAGATGTGGCTGCTGCGCTCCAGCCCGCTCGATCTCCGCGCGCTGCTGTGGTCCAAGTACTGGGTCGGCACCGTGCCCCTGCTCGTGCTCGCGCTGCTCCTCACCGGCCTGACCAATGTGCTGCTGCAGGTGGGGCCGTTCATGATGGTGATGGGGCTGGTGACGATCTGCGGGCTCACATTCGCGATCGCCGCGCTGGCGCTCGGATTCGGCGCGCTCTACCCGCAGTTCGAGACGGAGAACGCGGCCCAGATCCCGACGTCGTTCGGCGGCCTCGTCTACATGATGGCCACGATCGCGCTGCTCGCCGCGGTGATCGTCGCGCTGTGGCAGGCGGTTTACGCCTACGTCCGAGCGGTGTACCTGGGTGAGCCGGTGGTCGTCGACGCCTGGATGATCTTCTGGTTCGTCGTCGCCGCCCTCCTGTGCGGGGCGGCGACGGCGATCCCGCTACGGGTCGGCCTGCGAAAGATCGAGAGCTTCGAGTTTTAGATCGGGAAGTTGAGCCCGCCCAGGAGGTTGAACGACGTGTTACTGGCGAACACGAATCGCGCCTCGAGGAACGGCTTGACGGGGGCGTAGTGCCGGCCCTCCCAACCCCCGAACACGTTGGCCCCGGTGTCGGTGTTTCCCGACGCGTGCAGGATGGCGAACCCGGCGCCGAAGTAGAAGAAGCCGTACGCCGTGGGCGGGTGGAACTTCACGTCGACATTGAGGCGGTACGGCGTGCCGGTGGTGCCGAGGTAGAAGTCGGCCGAGGGGGCGAGCGCCCAGCGACGCCCGACCGGGAAGTTGAACTGCCCGCCGAGAAAGGCGTGATCGGCGTCGAAGTCATACCCGACCCGCGGACCGACTCCGGGACGCTCGACGCGCACCGCGCGCCCGCCCCGCATGCGCCGCTGGGCGTCGGCCGAGGTCGAGACGACCGTGAGTCCGGCGACGACGATGGCGATCCGCACTGTGAGCCTGCTCACACCGGCGCTCCTCGGATGATGGACGCACACTGATAGGCAGGTGGGTCGACAAACGCAAGAGCGGGACGCGGGCATCGGCAGGCACTGACCGGCAAACATTACGGCAAACATGCGCAAACGCCTCGCAGCCTTTACCAGGTCCGAAGACCCGTGCATTGTTCAAACGTTACTGTTTGGGGGTTTCCTAAACCGGTGGAACAAGTGGCCGCGAGCCGGGTGCACACGACAAACGATGGGCGACTGTGATGTCGCTGAGCACATGCCGAGCGCCAGGCGCTCCATGCTTACCTGGTCGTTGAAAGCTCCCACGTGGACGTGTGCAGGGGGGCGTGACACCGATCTGCTGGAGGACCTCCTATGACGCGTCGCCAGTCGCATTGGTCCAGTGCCCCCCTTGCGCTCGTCGTTCTTGCTGTACTCGCTGCTGGATTCGCTGCCTGCGGAGGCGGTGGTGGAAGCGCTGGACCCGCACCAGTCCCCACCACGCTCACCATCAGCCCGAATGGTGGCACGCTCAACGCCGTCGGTGCGACGCTCCAGCTTGCGGCAACGGTGAAGGATCAAAATGGCCAGCCGATCGCGAGCCCCACCGTTACCTGGTCGTCGCTGACCACGAGCGTCGCTGCGGTGAGCACGACCGGCCTCGTTGCCGCGGTAGCGAACGGGACGGCACAGATCCAAGCGGCGGATGGGAACGCCAAGAGCCAAGTCACCGTCACCGTCGCGCAGGTGCCGAGCACGCTCGCCAAGGTTTCGGGCGACCTGCAGAACGGCACCACAGGGCAGGCGCTCAGCGCACCCCTCGTGGTGCAGGTGAACGATGCGAACGGACACCCAGTCGCGGGCGTGACGGTCACCTTCGCGACCTCTGGTGGGAGCGTCAACCCGACGAGCGCTCCGACGAATACAAGCGGCCAGGCCCAAACTACCTGGACCCTCGGAAGCAACGTAGGTCAGCAAACGGCGACCGCGACGTCGACCGGGCTCTCCGGGAGCCCCGTTACCTTCACTACCACGGCGAACGGTGCCCCTGGCGCTCCGACGATCTCGAGCATTACGCCAGATACCCTCGTTGAGGCCCAGTCCGCGACCATCACGGGGACCAACTTTAGCGCGACGCCGGGCAACGACGTCGTGTCGATCGACGGAGTGCAGGCGACCGTCACCGCCGCCTCGACCATGAGCCTCACCGTGACGGTGCCAGGCTCCGGCTGCAAGCCGGCTCGGCTTGTCAGCGTAAGCGTTGCTGTGGGTGGCCAAAGCGGCACCAAGGCGGGCGTCCCGTTCCATCCGGTGAGCTTCGTAACCCTCTCGGCGGGCCAAGAAGCGATCGTCCAGAATCCCTCGCTCTTCTGCCTCCAGTTCCGGGCGGCGGCGAGCGGCTCGGAGACCTACGTCATCGGCATGTCTGCGCCCGCCGAGTACCCCGGGACGGTCATGCCCTTCCAGATCACAGCGACGGGTGGGATATCGGCCGCTCCGCCCTTCGCGGCAAGCAGGGCACTCACGGCGCCCGCGCGCACGCGGCTCGCGGCACATCTCTTCCAGGCGCCGTCACTCTTCCAGTTCCACGCGGCGGCGCGGCAAGGCGGCGTGTGGCCGGAGGACCGGGGACGGCTCGAAGCGATACGTCAGCGCGTGCGGGCGGAGGCGAAGATCCGGCAATGGGAGGCCGTGCACTTGCCCTTCCTAATTAGGCAGCCTCGCCGAGCGCTGGTCGCCCCGATCACGAGCGGTGCGATTATCGGTGCGCCGCCGGCCGTGGGTGACACCGTGGTAGTCCGCTTTCCCAACATCGCGGCCGCGAATCCGTGCTCCACATACATCACGGTCAAGACTGTCGCGCGCGTGGTCGGAAGTGCTGGGGTTTGGCTCTATGACGTCCAGAATCCGACCGCTGACTCGCTCACGCAGACGGACATCCAGGGCGCATCGAACGAGTTCGACGCAAAGATCTATGCTTCGGACACCCTACAATTCGGCCATCCGAGCGACATCGACAACAATGGCCGAGTCATCATTGTCCTGACGTGGCAGGTCAACAAGCAAGCGGCGAACCTTGGCGGGTTTGTGTGGTCGGGCGACCTATTCCCCGGAACCTATTGCCCGCAGTCGAACGCGGGTGAGGTCTACTACGGCGAGGTCCCGGACTCCTTGAACCAGGCCGGGACGGGCGCGCGGAAGAAGAGCACAGTGGTCGCGGGGATGCCGCGCCTCATCGCCCACGAGTTCACGCACGTCATCCAGTTCTCGCAGCGGCTGCTCCTGAACAACGGCCAGATGCTCGAGAGTTGGGAGGCCGAGGGCCAGGCGACCTTCGCCGAGGAGCTTGCGGGCGACGCCACCCTAGGGAACACGTCCTACCAGAATTACGATCATCACGTGGCGTTCGGGCCCGGAGGCTTCGACTGGTACGAGGACGAGATGATCAAATGGGCGGAGTACTTCGGGGACTTGGGGCCCAACAACCAGGCGCAGAGCGCTCCAGATCTTTGTACCGTGTACGGCAACACCCAGCTGACGACTCTGCCGTGCGACGTCTCGGCGTTCTACGGGGCGTCTTGGATCCTCCAGCGCTACGTCGGGGACCAGTTCGGCCCGGGGTACACGGGCGGACTCGCCGGGCTCACCCGCGACTGGGTGATGAAAAACCCGTCGCTCGTGGGCAGCGCCAATATCGCAGCGCTGCTCGGCGTCAACTACGATACACTCTTCGCGCGGTTTGCGACGGCGCTGGCCCTGGACGACCAGAACAACGGGACGGGGACGGCGTGGGTCCCGACGGTGTTCAGAGTCACAAGCTGGAACTCGGACAGCATCGCCACGTGGATCTCCACCTGCTGCCAGCTCGGGTGGCTTAACCCGCCGGTCATCGGCTTCGGAACCACCACCGCCTCTCGGAGCGTCCGGGGCGGAAGCACAGCGTACACGATTCTCACTGCGGCGGGGGCGCATCCAGCGGCCGCGATCATGTTCACGGACCCAGGCGGCGCCACGCTCGGCACGACCCTCCGGCCGGCACTCTGGGTTGCGCGGGTGCAGTGAACGCGTTCTTACTGGTGA
>Ga0209761_1003768_pt1 | contig 10025 bp, 6 predicted proteins | sample GraSoi013_1_40cm_4_FD_185818 | JGI IMG/M metagenome (GOLD analysis project Ga0209761, IMG submission 185818) | Grasslands soil microbial communities from the Angelo Coastal Reserve, California, USA - Sample 09_25_2013_1_40cm (SPAdes) (version 2) | ecosystem: Environmental > Terrestrial > Soil >... | reverse complement strand
CCTAGCGCTCGGCCAGGCGACGAGCACCGCGCGCATCGCGGATGGCCGGCTGCTGCTGCCAGACATCTCCTACACCCAGTACGGAGGGCAGGGCCGGGGCTGGCTCGAGGCCGCCCTCGACGGGCGCCCAGCGCCCTTCCGCACCCGTCTGGAAGGCCAGGGGGTGGACCTCGCGCGCTTCGTCCGCGAGTCGGGCTCGAATGTGGCACACCTTGCGGGGAAGGTGCGGTATCTGGCCAGCGTCCAATACACGACCCCGGACGGGCTCGTCGCCCTCGTCCGCACGGACTCGGAAGACGGGGGCGAGGTCGGCATCGACGCTATCGAGCGGCTGCTCGAATCGGCGGCCGTACAGGCGGAGTCGAGCGGCGTGCTCCGGCTGACGCTCGAGAACCTCCGCGTTTTCCAGTACGAGTCGCTCGAGGGCGAGCTGCGCCTGAGTCGGGGCGACGGGCGCGTGGATCTGACGCTGCGCGGCAAGAAGCGGCTCGGGATCTTTCCGGCTCCGGTGGAGGCGATCAATGTCCGGAACGTGCCGCTGGCGGTGCTGGCGCGCACGTTCACGAGGGGGACCACGCCATGACGCGCGCGAACGTACACCTGCCGGCCGCTCCGCTCTGGCTCCCGGCGCTGGCGCCGCTGGTGGCCGGCTGCTTTGCGGTGACGATCAACGTGACGTTCCCGCAGGAGAAGATCGACAGCGCCGCCTCGGGTATCGAGGATCTGGTGCGGATGCCCGCGCCGTCGGTTCCGGCGCCGGCGGCTCCGAAACGCGACGGCTCCGCTCCCACGCCCAACCAGCCCACCGCCGCTCGGTTCGCCTGGATGGGGCCGGCCGTCGCCGAGGCGCAGACGCCGGAGCTCAAGACACGCACGCCCGAGGTGATGGCGGCCGTCGAGTCCCGCCGCGCCCGCTACCCGGAACTGGCGGCGGCGCTGGCGAAAGGGTGTTTGGGGGAGAACAGCCAGGGGCTCGTCGAGGTCCGGCCGGGCAGCGGCTGCCCACTCAACCTCGGGGCACTGGTCCCCGCCGAGAACCGGGACCGGATGTTCCTCTACCGCACCCTGGTCGAGCAGAACAACATGCCCGCCGGCGATCTGGCGCGAGTTCAGGCCGCCTTCGGCAAGGCCAACCGCGAGCGGGCGCCGGCTGGGGCGTGGGTGCAGGACGACTCGGGCCAGTGGTCGCGCAAGTGAGCCCGGGGGAAGGGCCGTTTGACAGCCCGCCGGCAAGCCTGATAAGTCTGATAGAACGACCCTGTTGACCAGTTCTGCGCCCCTGGAGTCGGGCGGAAAGGCTAACGATGTCCAGAGTGTCGGGCGGTCAGGACCCTCGTGGAGTGCCGGCGTCCCCGGGCGATCTCCCTAGTGCATTTTCACTAGGCACCCGCCCGGGCCGAGATCGATGAGCCTTCCCGGCGGTAAGCAGAAGGTTCTCGTCGTGGATGACGCGGGCGAGGTGGTGGTGCTCTGCGTGAACATGCTTCAGTCCCTGGCCAACCGTGGTGACGGAGCGGTCGACCTCGTTCGCAAGGAACCCTTCGACCTCGTGATCGTGGACTACAAGATGCCGGAGATGAACGGCTTCCAGCTCTTCGAGCAAGCCCGGGCGATCCGACCCGACATGGCCTTCATGCTGCTCACGGGGCACGGATCCTCGGACGTGGTGGAGGACGCGACGGAGATGGGGTTCAACGCGATTCTGCTGAAGCCGTTCACACGCGAGCAGTTGCGCACCGCCGTCGGACAGGCCCTTCAGGGCCGGACCTAGGAGGCGCTCATGCTCTCGCGCGCGGAGACAGGAAAGGGAATGGACGCCCCCGGTCGGGTCATGCGATCGATCCTCAGGGGCCTGCAGTGGGGCCTCGACCGTACGGTGTCCGTCGGCTATGGCGTCGTCTACGACTACATCTTCGAGCAGTTCGAGCCGTACCAGGCGCTCCAGCGTGAGGTGCTGACCCGTGTGGAAGCTTCCGTGCCGGAAGGCGCCCAGCGCCGTGACGTGCGGGTCCTGGAGGTCGGGTGCGGGCCCGGCAACTTCAGCTGCATCCTGGCCGAGGCGGGGTTCTCGGTGGTGGGGATCGATCCCTACGGGGGGTTGATCGAGCTGGCCCGCGAGAAGCGCCGGGCCAAGCGCCTGTCGAACCTGGCCTTCCAGCACGCCGATCTGGCGCTAGGCAACACCTTCTGGGAGGGGGCGTTCGACCAGATCGTCAGCATCCACTCGCTCTACGCGCACCCCGAGCCCCGCCGGATGCTCGCGGAGGCCTGTCGCATCCTCAGGCCCGGCGGGCACGCCATCTTCGTCAACCATACGCGCCGCATCGGGCTGGTCTCGACGTTTCGCGATGTCACGCGGCGCGACGGGCTGCTGGCGGCCTCCCGCTCTCTGCTGTGGATCGGGCCGAACGCGGTCTTCGAGATGGGCCGCAAGCGGATCGGCCCGCACTACTGGGACGAGGAGGTCTTCGCGCGCGAGCTACACGAGGCAGGCTTTACGGTGCTCGAGATGCGACGGACCTTCCTGAACGCCGCCAGCCTGCTGGTGTGGGCGCGGAAGGGCACCAAGGACTAGATGTGAAGGAGCCGGGGACCCTGGCCTGGAAAGACGCGGCGGCCTCCACCCCATTTCGGGGCGCGCTCGAACGCCTGGCGGCCGTCGGCTACGGCCTCACCTACGACGCCATCGTGCGTGGGTTCCCGCCGTACCAGATGCTGCTGGACGAGGTGGCGGCGTACGTGGGGCGCTCGGGCCGGACTGGATCGCCCCGGAGCGCTGTCAGGGTCCTCGACGTCTCCTGCGGCACGGGCACGGTGGCGGCCAGGCTGGCCCGCGACGACTACGCCGTCGTCGCCCTCGACGCGGTGGAGCACCTCGTCGCGGTGGCGCGGCGGCGCTACGGGTCGGCGAGGAACGTCGCCTTCCACCACCTGGACGTGGCGCGCGACCCCGTCCCCGGCGCGGGGAGCTTCGACGCCCTGGTGAGCATGCACACGCTCTACTGGCACCCGAATCCGCTCGGAGTGCTCGAGGCCTGTCGGCGCGCGCTGAAAGCCGGCGGGCACGGTGTCTTCCTGACTTATGCGCGGCCGGCCCGGGTCGTCCGCACGTTCCGGCAGATCCGGGCGCGGCAAGGGTTGGGCGCCGCGGCGCGGGCGCTCCGGTGGCTGGTGCCGACCGCCACGTTCGAGATGTTCCGGCAGTACGAGCCGCAGTACCTCAATCGGGACGAATTCGAGCGACTCCTGGCGCGGGCTGGCTTCGAAGTCCTGGAAGTGCGGGCGACGTTTTTGGCCGATCTCAGCCTGCTGGCCTGGGTCCGCGCCCGTAACGTCGCGGGTGCTCAGGCCTAAGGAGGCGCCGGAGGGTGCCGCCCTCATCGACGCCCGAATGCTGCTCGATTCGCACCCCGGTGATGTCATGATAGTCCCGCGGTGGGACGAGCCCGAGGCGTGATCGAAGTGGAAGCGCCGCGGCGGGAGCCAGCGCCGGACGCGACGCCTGGGGTCACGGCGGAGGGGGGGGTCGTCATCGCCAGGGGCCGACGCGTCTTTCTCCGTACTCTGGCCCCCGGCGACCTCGACGAGCTGTCCGAGTGGGCGGAGGATCCGTTCCTCGAGCGGATGGTCGGCAGCGAGTTCCTGCGCACCTACAAGCACGCCTACGACAAGCACCCCTCCTTCTACGAGGCGTGCCTCAACGACCCGACCCAGGTGGTGCTGGTCATCATGGCCGTCGGGCGGACCGAGCCACGCGCGAAGAAGCCCCTGGGGCTGGTCCGCCTCTTCAACATCCACCTGATCGAGGGCTACGCGTTCCTGGAGACGATACTCACCGATGAGAAGGCGATGCGCCGGGGCTTCGGCGTCGAGGCCGGCAAGCTCGTCTGCGCCTACGGGCTGGACGTGCTCGGGCTCCGACGGATCGAGGCCAAGGTGTACGAGTACAACCTGCTCTCCATCAACTCCCTCCGGCGGCACGGCTTCCGGCAGGAGGGGGTGCTCCGCAAGGCCGGGTATCACGCGGGGCAGCATTTCGACGTCCTGGTGTTCGGGATCCTCCGAGAGGAGCTGGAGGAGCAGCGGAAGAAAGAGGTCGATCAGGAGCACTTTCACTTTCCCTACGTGAGCGACGAGGGGCCGGGTGAGCCTCCATAAGCTTCTTCCCCTCATCGCGTTCCTGCTGAACGTCTCGCTGGCCAGCATTTCGCTGCTGCGCAACCCGGGCAGCCGGCTGAACCGGATCTTCACCTATTTCGTCTCCGCGCTGGCGCTCTGGAATTTCGGAGTGTTCATGCTCCGCCAGAGCAGCGACGAATCGGTGGCGTACTTCTGGGAAGTGCTCATCCACGTGGGAGTGATCGCGATCCCCGCCCTGTATTACCACTTCGTCCTCATCTTCCTGGACGCCACGGTCCTGCACCGCCGGTCGCTGCTGCTGGCCTATACGACGTCGCTCGTCTTCACCGTCATCAATCTCAGCGGTTCCAGCGTGTTCATGCGGGGGGCCACCTTGACCTACTGGGGCTGGGCGCCGGCCACCGGCCTCCTGTACGTCCCCTTCTTCGTCTACTTCAACGCGCTGCTCCTCTACGGCATCGCGCAGCTGCTGAGGGCGTACCGGACGATCGATTCGAGCTTCCGTCGCAACCGGGCCCGGCTCGTCCTGCTGGGCTCCTTCATCAGCCTTCTGGGGGGCGGCGTCGACTTCCTCCGGTTCATCATGGCCCGCTCCTTTCCCGAGGCGGACCAGATCTACCCCATCGGGATCCCGGCCAACATGTTCTTCGCGCTGATGCTCGGGACCTCGATCGTCCGCTACCGCCTCTTCGACGTGGACGTCGCGGTGAAGAAGACGGCGGTCTATGGTGGCGTGGGCATCACCCTCACCGCCTTCCTGGCCCTCCTCACCCGGACGCTGGAGAACTACTTCGACCTGGAGGCGCAGAGCGCGGTCTGGATAGCCGTCCCCCTCGGGATTCTCATGACCATGCTCTTGAGCCCGATCGGCCAGCGTCTCGAGCTGGCGGTCGAGCGGCTCATGTTCTCGCGCCGGCAGGGCTGCTACGAGACCCTGCTGGCGCTGAGCAAGCGCATGAGCGCTATCCTCAATTTCGACGAGCTGGTCGACACGCTCGTCCAGGGGCTCGTCCGGGGCATCCCGCTGACCCATTGCGTGCTCATGACCCGCGACGAGCCGACGCAGACCTTCGTCCCCTACCGGAAGGAGATGGCCCTCGACACGCCGCTGCGGGTGAGCCCGCTGCCCACCGACAGCCCCATCGTCCGGTGGCTGACGACGGAAGAAGGGGTGCTCGTCAAGGAGGAGGCGAAGCTGAACCCGAAGCTGGCCGGGTACTTCGAGGCCACCGAGGCCGAGCTGGAAGAGATCACGGCCTCGCTGATCGTGCCGCTCAAGATCGAGAACCGGCTGGTGGCCATCCTCCTGGTCGGTGAAAAGCTGTCGGGCGAGATCTTCGACCAGCAGGAGCTGGAGGTCCTCTCCCTGCTCGCCAACCAGGCGGCCATCTCCCTCGAGAACGCGCGGCTCTACGAGGATCTGGGGGGCACCAACGCCCGCCTCGTCCAGGCCAGCCGTCTGAAGTCGCAGTTCCTGGCCAGCATGTCGCACGAGCTGCGCACGCCGCTCAACTCCATCATCGGCTTCTCCAAGGTGCTGCTCAACCGTCTGGACGGCGAGTTGAACGAAAAGCAGGAGACCTACGTCCGGTCGGTCTACAACAGCAGCACGCACCTGCTCCAGCTGATCAACAGCATCCTCGACATCTCCCGCATCGAGGCCGGCAAGCTCGACGTACGGCACGAAGAGTTCGACCTCCACGACCTGGTGGACGAGTGTGTGGAGTCGTCGACGCCGCTGGCCCGCGGCAAGCCGATCAAGATCGAGACGGACGTTCCGGTGGAGCTGTCGCGTGTCGTCGGCGACCGCACGAAGGTGAAGCAGGTGCTCTTGAATCTGCTCTCCAATGCCGTGAAGTTCACGGCCGGCGGCCGCGTGATCGTCCGCGGGCGCCGGGAAGACAGCGTGGTGCACGTCAGCGTGAGCGACACGGGGGTGGGCATCCGCAAGGCGGACCTGTCGCGGCTCTTCGAGCCCTTCGAGCGGCTGGAAAACCCGCTGGCCCGACAGGCCGGGGGCACGGGGCTGGGCCTGGCGATCAGCAAGAAGTTCGTCGAGCTGCACGGCGGCCAGATGTGGGCGGAGAGCCGCGAGAACTTCGGCTCGACCTTCCACTTCACGCTCCCGCTGCCGGCGCCAGCGACGGGCAAGCCATGAGCGTGCGGGCGCCCCAACGCGACCGCCGGTCGACGAAGATCCTGCATATCGAGGACAATCCCGAGAACCGCGCGCTGGTGCGGGCGCTGCTGGAGGCCGAGGGTTACACCCTGGTGGAAGCCGAGGACGGGCTGTCGGGCATCGAGGCGGCGCTCCGCGAGGAGCCGGCGCTGATCCTGCTCGACATCAACCTGCCGGGCGTCGACGGTTACGAGGTCGGCGTCATTTTGAAGTCCTTCCCGAGCCTCAGCGGCACGCCGGTGATCGCCGTCACCGCCTACGCCATGGACGGTGACCGCCAGCGGACGCTCGTCGCGGGGTGCGACGGCTACATCCACAAGCCGATCGACGTGGATGCCTTTCCGCGGCAGATCACGGAGTTCCTGCGCGGCAAGCGCGAGCGCGTGGATGAGCACGAGGCCGGCCCCTATCTCCGGGAGCTGAACCAGCGGCTGGTCTACCGCCTGGTCAGCCAGGTCGAGGAGCTGAAGCGCCTCAACCACCACTTCGTGCGCCGGGCCGTCCAGCTCGAGGACCTCCACGCGGCCGTGCAAGACATCACCTCCGAGATGGGCGTCGTCCCGCTGCTCGAACGCCTCCTGCCCGCCCTGGCCCGCGCGCTGGGGACCACGGGCCTGGTGGTCGAGCTGAGCGATCCGGCCGGCGTCCGCGTGGTCGCCGCCGGCGAGCCCGTCGAACGACCGCGCGGCCTGCTGGCCGCCACCGGCGCCGGGCCGGCCGACGAGTGGACGGAGGTGGAGTGGACCCTTCCGCTGGCCGTGCGCGGTCGCTCGCTCGGCGTCATGACCGCGCGCCACATCCTCCCGTCGGGTGCCAGGTCCGACGAGGAGCAGCTGCTCAAGATCGTCGCCAACCAGGTGGCCAGCGCGGTCGAGAACGCGCGGCTGTACCGGGGCATGGAGCAGCGGGCGGCCGAGGAGGAGAGCCTCGTCGAGGCGGGGCGGCTGCTCACCGGGACCCTCGACCTGTCGGAGGTCCTGCATCGGCTGGCCGAGCTGGTCCGCAGCCGTCTGTCCGGCGATCTCGTGCGCATCTGGCTGCTGGAGCCCACGGGCGATCTGCGGTTCGCCGCCCGCGCCGGCGACGTGCGGGGCCCCGAGCCACGGGAGATGACGTTCCGGCGCGGGGAAGGCACGGTTGGCTGGATCCTCGAGCAGCGCGTGCCGCTGATGCTGCCCGATCTCGCGTCCGATCACCGGGTCAAGTACCCCGACTACATCCGGGAGGAGGGCTTCGCGTCGTTCCTGGGCGTGCCGCTGCTGCTTCAGGACGAGGCGGTCGGCGTCCTGATCGTCGGCAGCCGCACGCGTCGAGAGTTCTCTCCGGACGAGGTGGCCCTGACCGAGGCGCTCGCCACCTCGGCCGCCGCCACCATCCGCAACGCGCGGCTCTACGCGGAAACCCAGCAGCGCTTGCGCCAGACGGAGACGCTGCTCAGCGTCAGCCGCGCCGTCGGCTCGACGCTGGACATCTCGGAGGTGGCACGCCGGACGATCCGGGAGCTGGTGCGCGCGCTGGACGCGGACATGGGTGGCGCCTGGCGCCTGGCCCCGACGCGGGACCAGCTGGTGCCGCTGGCCGGCTATCACATCCCCCGGGACATCTTCGGCGAGCTGTCGGGGGCGTTGCTGCCCACCGGCAACGCGCTGATGGATGGCATCCGGGCCCTGGGGTCGCCGGTGTACGCGACCGACAGCAAGGCCGACCCGCGGTTCGAGCACCCGCTGCTGCGGCTCGTGCCCCACAAGTCCGTCCTGGTCCTGCCCATGCGGGTGAAGGACGAGATCGTCGGCGGCTTCGCCATCGTGTGGACGCGCCGGCACCACGTGTTCACGGCCGACGAGATCCGCCTGGCAGAGGGCATGGTCCGGCAGGCGGCCATCGCCCTCGAAAACGCCCGGCTGCTGGCGGCCGAGCGCGAGGCCCGCGAGCGGCTGGCGGTCTCCGAGACGCGCTACCGCGAGCTCTTCGAGAACGTCATCGACATCGTGTACCTCCACGACCTCGAGGGCCGGATCCTCGAGATCAACGAAGCCGGGGCTCGGGCCAGCGGCTACACGCGCGAAGAGCTGCTGACCATGAACATCGCCGAGTTCCTGGCGCCCGAGGACCGCGAGCGCGCGGTCCAGATGGTCCGGCGCATCGCCACCGGTGAGCGCCCCGTGGAATCGTTCACCGCCGAGTTCATCGGCAAGGACGGCGGGCGCCTGATTCTGGAAGCCGTGGTCCGCGCGGTCTGCAAGGACGGCGCGCCGGTGGCGATTCTCGGCAGCGCGCGCGACATCACCGTGCGGCGAAGCCTCGAGCGGCGCCAGGACGCCCTGGTGGCTCTGAGCCGCGAGCTGGCGACCGAGATCGATCTCGAGCGCCTGCTGCCGCGCATCGCCGAAGAGGCCCGCCGGCTGATGGGAATGCACTCCGCGCTGCTCCTGCTCATCGAGGGCGACGACCTCGTGATCCGGGGCGCCTCGGAGGTGGAGCCGGAGCTGCTGGCCGTCGGCCGGCTGAGCATCGGGACGAGCCTCACCGGTCTGGCCGTTCGCGACCGGCGTCCGCTCGTCTACGCCAACCTGGCCGCCGACCCCACCTGGCGCGCGACGTCCCTGGTACGCCAGTTGGGCTACCAGGCGATGCTGGCGGTGCCGGTGGCGGTGAAGGAACGGACGCTGGGCCTCCTCAAGCTCCTGCACCGGGAGCCGCGCAACTTCCCTCTGGAGGAGATCGAGTTCCTCCGGGCCCTGGCCACCCAGGCGGCCCTGGCCATCGACAACGCGCGGCTGTTCGCCGCCCAGCGGGAGGAAGCCGAGATCTCGGCCGCCTTGCTCCGGCTGGCCGAGGCCATCGAGGGCGTGCAGGACCTCGACCAGGTGCTCCACACCGTCGTCCGCACCACCGCCGAGCTGCTGGGCGGCACCCAGTGCCTGCTCTTCCTCTCGGACCCGGGTCACGAGCATCTCATCCCGACCGCCGCCTTCGGGCTCCCCGACGAGAGCCGCCCGGCGTTCCTGGCCCTGACCGAGACGTCGCGGCTGCCGTCCATGCTGTCGGCGTTGAGGACGCAGGACCCGATCATCCTCGAAGCGGGCGCGCCCGACTTCCAGCTCTCGCCGGTCCTGGCCGACGTGTTCGGGATCCGCTCGATGCTGATCATCCCGCTCGTGAGTGGCGGCCGGCTCATGGGCGCCATCGGCGTCCACACGCCGGGCCGGCCCCACGCCTTCACGCCCAAGGAGATCGCCCTGGCCCGGGGCATCGCGGCCCACGCGGCGGTCGCCATCGACAAGGGCCGCCTCTTCCAGCAGACGCAGACCCGCCTTCGGGAGACCGAGACGCTGCTGAACATCACCAAGGCGCTGAGCTCGACGCTGGATCCCACGGAGACCATGCGTCGCGTCGCGCGGGAGATCGCGCGGACGCTGGGGGCCGACATGGTCGGGGCCTACCTCGCCGATGCCGAGCACAAGTGTCTCCGCCCCATCGCCGGCTATCGCGTGCCCAAGGACCTCCACCAGAAGTTCATGGAGTTCCCCATCCCCATCGAGGGCCATCCGGCGATGGAGGAGACGTGGCGGACGCGCGAGGCGGTCTGGTCGAGCGACGCCGCCAGCGATCCGCGGATCGACCGCGAGAGCTTCGCGCGCTTTCCCCACCGGTCCCTGCTGTTCGTGCCGATGATCGTCAAGGGCGAGCCGATCGGCGGCTTCTT
>Ga0209761_1003766_pt1 | contig 10027 bp, 7 predicted proteins | sample GraSoi013_1_40cm_4_FD_185818 | JGI IMG/M metagenome (GOLD analysis project Ga0209761, IMG submission 185818) | Grasslands soil microbial communities from the Angelo Coastal Reserve, California, USA - Sample 09_25_2013_1_40cm (SPAdes) (version 2) | ecosystem: Environmental > Terrestrial > Soil >... | reverse complement strand
TGGACCCGAAGACCGATCTCATTGCCGTGCGCGGTATCGAAGCGTTGGCAGCGAGCCAGGGCAAATCCGTCTCGCCCCCAGTAACCTCGCCGTCACTTGAGAGTCCGCGTCCCGCACGAGCGAAAAACGACTCCACAAAGTCTTGTTGTAGGTTCAATCTGAAACCACAATTTGTGGCGGACCGAATCCCGCGTGCACTCTTCGCCTCAATTTCGTAACTATTTTTACAAAAATGTATGTTTCCTCTTGACAAGCGAAGAAAGCAGCCTATCATGTGGTGAAAAGTGGTAAGAAGTGGACCACAGTAGAACGAAGTAGCGGGCGCTGGGGCAAAGTAGAAAGCAATTCAGTTTTGTGGTGAAAGTGGGCATTTTTGGCCATTCTAGACCACATTTTTGTGTGCGGCCCGGAGCAAAACAGGGTCGCGTTGCGCGGAGCATATGAAGCTGCGGGGCAACTGTCAAGCGAAAGTGGACGAGAAGGGCCGGCTGAAGATACCCGCCGTGTTTCTCGAGGAATTGAAAGAGTACGGGAACCAGTTTTACATCACCAGCACGACCGGTGAGACGGCCAAGATTTACCCGATGAAAGTTTGGTCGGAAATCGAAGACAAGCTGGCGAAGATGCCAAGCACGAACCGGGCGAAGAGAAAGTTCCTGATGCGCACGAGCTATTACGGGCAGACGGTGGAGCTGGATGGGCAGGGAAGATTGCTGCTGCCAACGGTGTTGCGCGAATCGGCGCAGACCAAAGGAGACGTGGACGTCCTCGGGAACCTGGACTACCTGGAAGTTATGAATCACACAAGAGTCTTGGATCAGTTGAAGAACGAGCCGTACACGGACGAAGACGACAAGGCGCTCGAAGATTTGGGAATCTAGGGTTTTGCAAGATTGGCTGCGCCGCACACGCCGGTGCTGTTGCAAGAGGTGCTCGAATGGCTGCGAATAAAGCCGGACGGAACGTACATCGACGCCACGCTGGGAGCGGGCGGACACTCGGAAGCAATCGCGAAGAGATTGACCTCTGGGCGGTTGATCAGTCTGGACCGGGACGCACAGGCGCTGGAGCTGGCGCAGGAGCGGCTCAAGATCTTTGGGGCGAAAGTGACGCTGGTACACGCCCGGTTCTCGAGGATTGCGGAGGTCGCGCAAGAGTTGGGGATTCCCGGGGTGGACGGGGCCTTGGCCGACTTGGGGGTTTCGAGCATGCAGCTTGATCAAGCCGCGCGCGGATTTTCATTTCGCGAGGCTGCTCCGCTGGACATGCGGATGGATACTGTCGGCGAAGAACTAACGGCAGACGAGATTGTGAATCGTTGGTCGGAGAAGGAAATTGCCGACTTGCTCTTCCGCGAAGCGGACGAGCACGATTCCAGAAGGATCGCCAAGGCGATCGTGCGAGCGCGACCCATAAGGGACACCGCGCACTTGGCAACGACTGTGGCAGGGGCCCGAAAGCAATGGGGAAGGCAGAGACTGCATCCCGCAACAAAAACGTTTCTGGCGCTGCGGATAGCGGTGAATCGAGAGATGGAGGAACTCGGGCAGTTTCTTTCTCGGACCCCCGCCACAATGAATTCAGGAGGCCGCTGGGTGGTACTGAGCTACCACTCGCGGGAAGACCGCCTGGTGAAGCATGCGTTTCAAGAGGGAGAGCGAGCAGGAACGCTCCGCGTGCTGACGAAACACGTGATCCAGCCCAGTGAGCAAGAGATGATGGGCAACCCGCGTTCGCGAAGCGCGAAGCTGCGGTGTGCGGAAAGAGTATAAGTATGGCGCGCAAGAAGAAGTCTTCGGCACTGACGGAGTTTCACACTGTCAAGCGGATCGACAATTCGCGGATCGTGCGCCATGTCGAGCCGGTGAAGATGCGCAGGCTGTACCGAACGGTCGCGCTGGGCGGCGTGATTGCAGCGTTCTTCATGCTGTACATCTATCAGCATTTCCGCTGCATTGATTTGAGTTTTCAGCTGGAGGACGTCAAGGGCAAACAAGCCGAGGCGGCATCATTGAACTCGTCCTTGAAATTGGAAATTGCCGGGCTGCGCAATCCGATGCGCATCGACTTAATCGCGCGGCGACAACTGGGATTGACCGAGCCACTGCCGACTCAGGTGCAGGAATATGAGGTCCCAGACGGCGCCGAAGTGGCAGTGGTACGCTCCGCGCGGCCGAATCGCGCACCGTAGTTTTTTCGACGCACTTGGTTCGACAACCAGTTTGCTGTCAAGCAGATGAACTTCCAGGCGGAGCGCTTGTCTTTTTGATTTCACCATGCCCGCAAACCGTGTCCACGCCGCCGCAGGTGGCCGCATAGCGGTAGATTCCGAGCGCAACCGCAAAGCGATCGACTTGAATGGTGGCCGCAAGACGGTCAATTCGTCTGGTGACCGGAGAACGGTCAGCCGTCTGTTGATCATCGCCGGTGTGACACTCCTTTGGATGACCGCCGTTTTTGGGCGGCTCGGATACCTGCAGCTTTTCCGTCATAGCGAATTCATGGCCAGAGCGCAGCGGCAGCAGCAGCGGGTGATTGAAATCACGCCGAAGCGCGGCGCGATCTACGACCGCAACATGCACCCGCTGGCCATGAGTATCCCGGTGGATTCGGCGTTCGCAGTGCCCGCCGAGCTTGGCGACCAGCAATTGGCGGCGCGGCTGCTGTCCGGCGTCCTGGGAATTCCACGCGAAGTCCTTGAGGCACGGCTGGAATCTTCGCACTCCTTTGTGTGGATTGCGCGCAAGCTGCCGCCAGATAAGAAAGAAGCGGTGGAGGCGCTGAACCTGAAAGGCGTCTACTTCCAAAAGGAAAATCAACGCATCTATCCGAAGCGCGACCTCGCTTCGCACGTGCTCGGCTTCGTCGATCTCGATGAAAAGGGCTTTGGCGGAATCGAATACGAATTGGACGGCCAGATCCGAGGCAAGAGCGAAAAGATCATTGTGATGGCGGACGCGCGCCAGCGCTGGTTCGATGGTGGAGAAGCCCAGCGCGAACGCGGCGCGAACGTGATACTGACGCTGGATGAAAAAATCCAGTACATCGCGGAACGCGAGCTGGCCGCGGCAATTGCGAAGACGCATGCCATAGCCGGCACGGTGATGGTGATGAATCCGAATACCGGCGAAATTCTCGCGCTGGCTAACTGGCCGAAGTTCAACCCCAACGCGGTTAAAGAAGTGCCGGCGGAAGCGCGGATGAATCGCGCGGTTACAGCACTCTACGAGCCCGGATCGACATTTAAGCTGATCACGCTGGCAGCGGCTTTCGATCAGGGGATTACAAGGCCGGGAGAAGTTTTTGATTGCGAGAATGGGGCCGTATATGTGGCCGGGCACCGCATCCGCGACCACAAGCCGTTTGGCATGCTGAATGTCGCGGACATTCTTGCGCAGTCCAGCGACGTCGGAGCAATTAAGATTGCTCTGCGGCTGGGAGCGCCCAAATTTTACGACTACATCCGCGCATTTGGTTTTGGACAGCCGACCGGCGTGGACCTCCCGGGCGAAAGCAAAGGACTCTTGCGGCGACTGGAGAACTGGTCGGCGGTTTCGATCGGATCGATTTCGATGGGACAGGAAGTCGGGGTCACGCCTATTCAGCTCATCAGTGCCGTTTCCGCGATTGCTAACGGAGGGATGCTGTACAAACCGCATGTCATTGCGGAGCTGAGGCGCGGGAATCAACTAGTGCTCCAGGAAGGCCTGCTGGCATCCACGGAGCCGAAGAAAGTGATCCGGCCGGAAACGGCGGCGACCTTGCGGAGGCTCATGGAAGGTGTGGTGCTCGACGGCACGGGAAAGCTTGCGCATCTTGATGGGTGGACGGCCGCGGGAAAAACTGGGTCGGCGCAGAAAATTGATCCGGCGACGGGCCGATATTCGAGGACGCAGTTTGTTGCTTCTTTCACCGGCTTCGCTCCGATCAGCAACCCTGCGGTGACAATCCTCGTGTCGCTGGATTCGCCAGTGGGGCAACGCGAAGGCGGGCAGGTTGCGGCGCCGGTTTTTAAGCGCATCGCAGAGCAGGTGTTGCCGCATCTTGACGTGCCGCGCGATGTGCCGGTCGGCCCGCGGCTCGTGCAGGCCGCTTACAAGAATCGCGAGATTTCAGACAGCGCAACGCTCGAGGATTTCACCCCGACGGATTTTTCGGGGCAGCCGGACCAACCTCCCGCAGAGAGCCCCGCAACTAAATCAAAAGTGGGCATGAGCCAGACGGCTCACGTGACGGTAGCTGTGGAGGAAGGGGGCGACATTCAAGTGCCAAACTTCTCGGGAAAGACAATGCGCGCCGTCACGGAGATTTGTCTTCGATTGGGGCTGGACCCGGTTCCCATTGGCAGCAGTCTTGCTACGAATCAGACGCCAGCGCCGGGAGCGAAGGTGAAGCGCGGCGCAAAGGTCACCGTGCAGTTCGGGACACCGGCACCAAAGATTGCCAAGCTGCTCCAGAGAGCAAGGCACTAGGATGAGAATTGGGTTGAGCCCAGAAGAACAAATACAGGATGCCGCCACGAACCAGGCTGACAGCCAACGAAAGCACTCTGTGCAAGCAGGCCTTTTGGATGATCGAAAAAAGCTGAGTGAAGTGTTCCAGGGCGTCGAGACGACTCTGTCCGCTGGGGCAAGCACCCTGGAAATTGGCCAAGTGGCTTGCGATTCGCGGAAGGTGGAGCCCGGAGCACTGTTTTTCGCTTTGCACGGAACGAAGGCTGACGGAAACGCGTTTATTCAGGACGCCACCAAACGGGGCGCAATTGCCATAGCGAGCGAAGCGCAGGCTCCCGCCACGCTTCCAGCGCGTGTGCTGTGGATTAAAGTTCGAGAAGCGCGCAAGGCGCTGGCGATCACCGCCGCGAATTTTCTGGGCCATCCCGCAAGCGCATTACAACTCGTCGCGGTCACCGGCACAAATGGGAAAACCACCACTACTTTGGTCGTGGATGCGATCGTGAAAGCCTCCGGAGCGAAGACCGGATTGTTCGGAACGATCGCCTATCACACGCCGCTCGGCGACTACCCAGCGCCCAATACCACGCCCGAGTCGGTGGATCTGCAGGGATTTTTTGCGGAGATTCGCGATGCAGGCGGAAAGTACGCGGTGCTCGAAGCCAGCTCTCATTCGCTGGCGATGGACCGCCTCTGGGGATGCCATTTTCAAGCCGCGGTCTTCACCAACCTGACGCGCGAGCACATGGATTTTCACAAAACGTTTGAGGATTATTTCGCCGCAAAAAAACGGCTCTTCGAAGGTACAGGAGCAGGCGTTCCCGACGTAGCAGTCCTGAATACAGACGACGAATTTGGCAAGCGGCTCTCGGGTCTGGCCAAGAAATCAGTCACCTGCGGGCTGGAATCGGACGCCGACATCACCACAAAGAAATTTCAACTGACTTTTGATGGTTTGGCTTTCACGGCGCACACGCCGAATGGAAAAGTTCACGTGGAGTCGCGCCTGGTCGGAAGAATCAATGTTTACAACCTGCTCGCCGCGATTGGAGCTGCTCAGGCGCTGGGCTTTTCGAATGAGGTCATCGAAAACGGCATCCGAAATCTGCAAAGCGTTTCGGGGCGTTTCCAGCGTATCGATCTTGGGCAACCCTTTCTTGTGATCGTTGATTATGCACATACCGACGATGCGTTGGAGAACTTGATTCGAACGGCACGCGAACTGAATCCCAAAGGCCGCATCATCACGCTCTTCGGTTGCGGCGGCGAAAAAGACCGCACCAAGCGTCCTGTGATGGGGGAAGTTACTGGCCGGCTGAGCGACCTGACGATTCTTTCCAGCGACAACCCGCGCAGCGAAGACCCGCTGAAAATCATCAGCGACATCATCGTGGGGCTGCAGAAAACCGCAGGGAAATATCTCATCGAGCCGGACCGGGAAAAGGCTATCGGCATAGCCATGGACGAAGCCCGCAGCGGAGACATCGTGCTGCTGACGGGAAAAGGTCACGAGAATTATCAGATTCTTGCCGACCGGACGTTTGAATTTGACGATCGTGAAATGGCACGTCGCGCTTTGCGCGCACGAGGTTTTGAAGGGCCGGGAATAGCACAGCGGAACGGCGGGCAATGGAAAGGCGAGCCACAAGGCGGCTCAGGGTTTGGCACCTAGCGCGCTTGTCTCTTAGCTTATGGACGAGGGCGCTTGGGTCCCGGCAGGCCGGGACAGGCCAATGACGGACCTCTTGAAAGGAGGAGCCCTCAAACGTTGAGAACACACCGAACCTTGGGATACTGGAGTAAGACGAATCCTTTGAGGAACTTATGCGGTGGACGATTGCACAAGTGGCTGGCGCGCTGGGTACTCGGGCGGGGGCGGGACTCGACCCCTTGGCCCGGGTGGCCGGCGTGTCGATTGATTCTCGCACGATTCGTGCCGGAGAACTGTTCATCGCCATCCACGGACCGAGTCACGATGGACACGACCATGTGGCCAGCGCTCTTGAACGCGGAGCAATCGCGGCCGTGGTGGCAGAGGCGCAACTTCCCCGCTATGCGGGCCCGGTCGGTGGCCGGTGCCTCGCGGTGGCCGACACTTTCGAGGCGCTCAAACAGCTTGCGCGCGCGGTGCGCGAATCCTGGGGTGGGAAAATTGTCGGGGTCACGGGTTCTGTCGGCAAGACCACCACGAAGGAGATCCTGGCGGCACTGCTGGGCACGAAACTGCGGGTCTTGAAATCGGAAGGGAATTTAAATAACGAGTATGGACTGCCACTGACGCTGTTTCGGCTGGACGAAACACATCAGGCGGCAGTGCTGGAAATGGGAATGTCGCGCCGCGGTGAACTTGCACGGCTTGCGGCGATCGCGCGGCCGGACGTGGGTGTGGTGACTCGCGTTTCGCCCGCGCACCTGGAATTTTTCGAGTCGGTAGATGAGATTGCGCTCGCGAAGCGCGAGTTGATCGAAGGATTGAACGGGCGCACGTCGACCGCGGTGCTCAATGCGGACGATTCGCGCGTTGCCGCATTTGGAGCTTTCGCGCCGGGGCGCGTGCTGACGTATGGCGTCGAAAAGCAGGCTTTTTTCATGGCGCAAGATATCGAAGACCACGGGGCGCTGGGATCGGCGTTTGACTACATAAGTCCCGAGGGGCGAGTGCGGCTGGAGCTGAATGTTCCCGGGCGTCACGCGATTGCCAACGCGCTGGCGGCGCTGGCGGCGGCAAGCGTCTGGGGCATCGGCGCGGCCGAGGCGCAGAACGTGTTTCGCGCGCTGCGCGCGCCGGCGATGCGCGGAGAACTGTTGAGATTTTCGACTGGGGCGGCACTCATTAACGACAGCTACAATTCGAGTCCCGCAGCGCTGCAAGCGATGACGGAATTGCTGGCGGCCACGCCAAATTTCCGCCGGCGCATCCTTGCTGCGGGCGAGATGCGCGAACTCGGCACAGCTTCGCCGGAACTGCATCGCGAGGCCGGGCAGTTTGCCACGAAGACCGGGAAAATAGATTGGATCATCGGCGTGGCCGGTGATGCGGCGCAGATCGTAGAAGGCGCCGTGGCTGCGGGACTCCCGCGCGCACATACTAAGTTCTTCGCAACGCCGCAGGAAGCCGCCGAATTCCTGGCGGGCTTCATCATAACCGGCGATCTGCTGCTGGTGAAGGGCTCGCGAGGCGTGAAGATGGAGCAGATTGTGGAAAAGCTGATCGTGCGGCATGCTGCGCCCGGTGAAATTACCGGTCAGGAGGTAAAGCACTGAAATGCTTTACTACCTCCTTTACCACACGCTGCAGCGCTACTTCAGCCCGCTGAATGTTTTTCGCTACATCACTGTGCGGACCGTGTACGCGAGTCTCACGGCTATGTTTCTTGGGCTGGCCTTTGGCCCATCGCTGATCCGCCGGCTTCGCGAATTGCAGATCGGCCAGTTTATCCGCGAAGAGGGCCCGCAGGAGCACAAGAAAAAGGCCGGCACGCCCACGATGGGGGGCGTATTGATTGTTCTCTCTACCGCCGTGCCGACACTCCTTTGGGCCGACCTCACAAATCCCTTCATTTTGCTGTCGCTTTTTGCGCTCGTCGGTTTCGCGGGCATCGGCTTCATCGACGACTACGCTAAGGTTTCCAAGCAGCGCAACCTGGGTCTCACGGCGAAAAAGAAAATCTATTTCCAGGTGTTCGTCAGTCTTGTGGTGGGAGTCTCGCTCCTCGTCCTCACAACCCATAGCGCGTACTCCACGCAATTGATGATCCCGTTCCTGAAGCGCTTTCGCCCCGATCTGGTCATCCATTCGTTTATCAATTCACCGCATTTCTGGCCGCTGGCTTTTGTTCCCTTTCTCGTTTTCGTGGGCGTTGTGATTGTCGGCTCGTCCAACGCCGTCAACCTCACTGACGGGTTGGACGGCCTCGCCATCGGCTGTACGGTCATCGCCGCAGGCGCCCTCACGGTGCTGACATACGTCAGCAGCAACTACCGCTGGGCGACATACCTGGACATTCAATACATCCCGAAGGTCGGCGAGCTTACGGTGTTCTGCGGTGCACTCGTCGGCGCGTCACTGGGCTTTCTCTGGTACAACGCACATCCCGCGGAGATTTTCATGGGAGATGTGGGTTCGCTCTCACTGGGCGGGACGCTGGGCGTGATCGCGGTTATCATCAAGCAGGAAATCCTTCTCTTTTTCGTTGGCGGCATTTTCGTTATCGAAGCGCTTTCCGTGATTCTCCAAGTGGGTTCGTTCAAGCTGCGCGGTAAGCGCATCTTCCGCATGGCGCCCATTCATCACCATTTCGAGCTGCTGGGTTGGAGCGAATCGAAAGTAATCGTGCGATTTTGGATAGCTGCGCTGGTTTTTGCACTATTCGCGCTTACGACGTTGAAGTTGAGGTAGTGAATCGTTCTGGTTAAAAGGTTTTGCGAAATAAATGGCGAATCCATTCGAATTGCGCGGTAAACGCGTGCTGGTCGTGGGACTGGCCAGGACGGGTGCGGCCACCGCGCTCTTTTGCGCCGCGCGAGGCGCGAACGTGACGGCGACGGATGCGCGGACAGAAAGCGAAATTGGCGAAGCGATTGCCCCACTCCGGGCCGCGGGCGTGAAACTCGAGTTGGGCGGCCACCGGGAAAATACATTTCTCGAACAGGACCTGATCGTTCCCAGTCCTGGCGTGCCAGCCGATGCGCCTTTGCTGCAAGCCGCGCGCGCAAAGGGTGTCACCATCTGGAGCGAGGTGGAGCTGGCAGACCGATTCTTGAGCGGACGCTTGATTGGGATCACTGGTTCGAACGGGAAGACGACGACGACTTCGTTGATCGAACACATTTTGAGGAACGCCGGTTTTCCCACAGTTCTGGCGGGGAATATTGGCACGCCCTTGATTGCGCGCGTGGAGCAAACCAGCGATGACTCCATCACTGTCGTGGAGTTGAGCAGTTTTCAGCTGGAGCTGATTGAAACGTTTCGTCCCAATATCAGCGTCTTCTTGAACCTTACGGCCGACCACCTGGACCGTCATCACTCGCTGGAAGCCTATGGCCGCGCCAAAGCGCGCATTTTCGAGAATCAGGCGGAATCGGACAGCGCGGTGTTAAACGCGGATGATCCGGGAACCACGCCCCTGGCGCCGACGAAACCACACGTGTACTGGTTCAGCAGGAAGCAGCGAGTAGCGCAGGGCGCTTTCGTGCGAGAAAACGATATTGTTTTTCGCCATGACGGCGAGGAAGACGCGGTATTGAATCTCCTAGATATTCCGTTGGCAGGCGCGCACAACGTCGAAAACGTCCTTGCAGCCGTGGTGGCGACGCGTCTCGCCGGGGCCGATGCCGCGGCCATTGCAAGAGGAGTGCGCTCGTTCGCGGGCGTCGAGCATCGTCTCGAGTTTGTCGCGGAAATCAGCGGCGTGCGCTACTACAACGATTCGAAAGCGACCAACGTGGATGCCACTCTGAAGGCGCTGGATGCTTTTCCCGGGCGAATCCTGATCGTTCTGGGTGGGAAAGACAAGGGCAGCGATTACACCTTGCTGCAAAGACTGTTACGCGAGAAGGCCATTCTCGCTCTG
>Ga0209761_1003765_pt1 | contig 10027 bp, 8 predicted proteins | sample GraSoi013_1_40cm_4_FD_185818 | JGI IMG/M metagenome (GOLD analysis project Ga0209761, IMG submission 185818) | Grasslands soil microbial communities from the Angelo Coastal Reserve, California, USA - Sample 09_25_2013_1_40cm (SPAdes) (version 2) | ecosystem: Environmental > Terrestrial > Soil >... | reverse complement strand
CAAGAAGGAAGCTGAGAAGAACGACGAGCCCAACTGGGAGGAGATTCTGCTGGACGACGGCGGCGATCAGGGCGCCCCGCCGCGGGACATGAGCGAAGCCCGCGAGTACGTCGAGCCCGTGCCGGTCGAGACCAAGGACCTGGCCGACCACCTGCGCGAACAGATGCGGCTGCTCGACCTCACGCCCCGCCAGCAGCTCCTCGCCGAAGAGTTCATCGGGAACATCGCGGAAGACGGCTATCTCGGCGCGACCCTCGAGGAGATCGTGAACGGCGTGAATGAGGTGCTTCAGGCCCACGCCGACGAATCGGAGCACGATGTCACCCCTCAGCCGTACACGCTGGCCGAGGCCGAGGAGATGCTCCGCATCATCCAGAAGCTCGACCCTCCCGGGGTCGGCGCCCGGGACCTGCGCGAGTGCCTGCTGCTGCAGCTCGACTCCCGGGGCGACACCGACACGCTCGCCTACCGGCTCGTCCAGGATGCCTTCGACGATCTCAAGGCGCATCGCTGGAGCGATCTCGGCAAGCGGTTCGGCCTCGACGCGGCCGAAGTGCAGAAAGTCGCCGACGAGCTTGCCAAGCTCGATCCCAAGCCCGGCCTGCAACACTCCTCGGCCAACGAAGCGTACATCATCCCCGACCTGGTGGTGGAAAAGATCGACGGGCAATACAAGGTGTTCCTGAACGACTCCGGGCTGCCACGGCTGCGGATCTCGAAGACCTATCAGGACATCGCGCGCGATAAGAAGAAATTCCAGGGCGAAAACAAGGACTTCATTAACCAGCGCATGAACAGCGCGCATTGGATGATCCAGGCGATCGAGCAGCGCCGTCAGACGATGCTCAAGGTCATGAACTTCATCGTCGATCGGCAGCGCGAGTTCTTCGAGAAAGGCGTCGAGTACTTGAAGCCGCTCACTCTGCGCGAGGTCGCCGACGTCATCAACATGCACGAGAGCACCGTGAGTCGCGTGACGAACGAGAAGTACGTTCAGACGCCGCGGGGCCTCTTGCCGCTCAAGTTTTTCTTCTCGAGCGGCCTCTCGACCACCACCGGGGAGGACGCCAGTGCCCGCGCGATCCGCGCGCAAATCCAGAAAATGGTGGCCGACGAGGACCCCAAGAACCCGCTCACCGACCAGCAAATCGTGGAGATGTTCGCGCAGAAGGGCGTCAAGATCGCGCGGCGGACCGTCGCGAAATACCGCGACCAGCTGAGCATCCTCCCGGCCCGCATGCGCAAGCGGCTGTGAGCCTCGCCACCGGCGCGGCCCTCCCCGAGGTGAGCATCCTGGTCCCTGCCAAGGACGAGGCGGAAAACCTTCCGGAATTCGTGCGCCAGGCTCGGGAGGCGCTGCTGCCAGTCCCCTATCCGTGCGAGATCGTCGTAATCGACGACGGCAGCCGAGACGGCACCCCGGACACGTTGCGCGACCTCGCGGCCAAGCATCCCTTCCTGCGAGTCGTGACGCACCGCAGCCAGCGCGGCATCGCCGACGCCCTCGCGTCGGGCGCCGACGCCGCCCGCGGCCGGGTACTCGTGTTCTATCCCGCCGACCTGCAGTATCGCCCGAGCGACATCCCCGGCCTCGTGCAGCCCATCCTCGACGACGCGGCCGACGTGGTCACCGGCACAAAGCAGGGCCACTATGAGAAGCGGTTCGTCTCGTGGGTCTACAACGGGCTGTGCCGCTGGCTGTTCGGCGTCCGGGTGACCGACTTGAACTCCGTGAAGGCGTACCGGCGCGAGGTGATGGACGGCCTGACGAGGCGGCCGGACTGGCATCGCTTCATGGTGGTCATCGCCGCGGCGCAGGGCTTCCGGTTGGCCGAGCGCCCGGTCCCGCTCCAGCCGCGGCGGGCGGGAAAGTCGAAGTTCGGCCTCGGGCGCATTCCCGTGGGCGTGCTGGACCTCGTCTCCGTCTGGTTCCAGCTGCGCTTCGGCCGTAAGCCAATGCTGTTCTTCGGGGTGTCGGGGGCGGTGCTGATCTTCCTCGGATTCCTGGTAGGCGTGTACGCCCTGATTGAGCGCTATGTGCTCGAGCACGGCAACCGTGCGTTTCTCTACCTCGTGCTGCTGCTCGTGCTCGCGGGGCTGATCCTGTTCGGCTTCGGCTTCGTGGGAGAGATGCTCGCCGGCATGCGGGAAGAGGTGCGCGGCCTGCAGCGCGAGATGGACCAGTTGCGGCTCCGCGCACCCGACGATTCACCCTCCCCTCCGGTGGGCCGCGGGAGCGCCTAGCGTGGCCGGGTCACGAGCCCTGTGTAGACATCCAGCCACCGCTGCACGATCGCACGCCAGCTGAACCGCTCGCGCCGCCGGCGCCGGCCGGCCTCACCCAACCGGCGTGCCAGGGCGGGGTCGTCGCGCATCCGCCGCACCGCCGCCGCCAGCGCGTCCGCGTCTCCCGGTGGAACCAGCAGCCCCGACTCGCCGTCTTCCACGATGTCCGGAATGCCGCCGACGCGGCTCGCAATCACCGGCGTCCCGTGGTTCATCGCCTCGAGCAGCACGACGCCGAGCCCCTCCGTGTCCCCCCGGGCGTCGAGCACCGACGGCAGCACGCACACCGCAGCCCGTGCGTAGCTCGCCTGGAGCTCGTCCGGCGGGATCTTCCCTCGGAACACCACCCGATTCGCGACGCCGAGCCGCTGGGCCAGCCCCTCCAACCCGGGACGCTCGGGCCCGTCGCCTACGACTTCGAGCCGCGGCCCGAGCGGCCCCAACCGCGCGATCGCCTCGATCAGATGCGCCACGCCCTTGCGCTCCACCAGCCGGCCCACGAAGAGCACCGGACCGCTCCCGTCCGGGGCCGCCGACGGGGAAGGGGCCAGATCGGGAAGCGACGTGGTGTACGGGATGACCTCGATGGGCACGTCGGCGAGCTCCCGCAGCTCGCCGGCCGTATAGTTGGAGATGGCGATCACACGGTCCGAGCGTCGCGCGGCCCACGCGAGAAAGCTCTTCAGGAAGGGCAGGGTGCCCTTCACCCACCGCAGCTCCACGCCGTAGAACGTCGTCACCAGGCGCGCGGGACGGGCTCGCTGCGCCGCCCATCCGAACAGCGCCAGCGGCAGCGGCCAGTGCACATGGATGACGTCGTAACGCGTTCGGCGACACAGGCGCCAGATCGCCACCATGCCGGCGACCACGAAGCACGCCGGCATGAGCCGGTAGAGCAGGGAGCGTTTCATCCGGTCGGGCGCCGCTTCCTCGTGCGTCAGCTTCTCCCAGCGGCGCGGGAAGTACCGGAACCGATGCACGGGAATCCCCGCAAACACGTGATCGGGCGCGCCGCGGTATGACGAGGTGAACACTTCCACCTCGTGCCCCGCCGCCTGGAGCCGCTTGAGCAGCTCCACGAGCCAGGGTACGATCACATCGTCCGGCGTGCGCGGGAAAGCGGTGACCACGTGGAGGATGCGCATGGCAGCTTCACAAAGCTACGACTTTCCGGGCGTTTCCGGGCATGGTATTTTTCGAACCCATGAACACTCCGATCGCGCCGTCGTCACCCGAGCTCACCGATTTCTATCGCGAACGCTACAACTGGCGGAACGCCGGCGAAGAGCGGATGCGCTTTCGCAAGGCGACCAAGCTCGCCCAGGTCCGTCCGGGCAGTGCCGTGCTGGACATCGGATCTCGCAACGGCGACCTGCGGAAGTATCTGCCGAGCGACGTGAAGTATCAGGGGCTCGACATCGCGCCGGAGTTCGCCGCGCCCCAGATCCTGATCCATGACATTACGTCCGGCCTCCCGTTCCCCGACGCGTCGTTCGACTACGTCTTCATGATCGAGGTGCTGGAGCACACGCCCACCGCGTACAACACCGCCGGCGAGATCTACCGCGTGCTGCGGCCCGGCGGCGTCTGGATGGTCTCGGTTCCCAATCCCTACCACGTGAAGGAGATCATCTGGAATCTCCTCCGCGTGCCGGACCGTCAGGGGCACATCTACAGCTGGACCAGGCAAACCATCACGCGTCTCGGAGAGATGAACGGCTTTCGGCTCGCGGACTGGGGGGGTACGTACTTCTACCCTCCCATCCCCGCGCCATGGCTCCTCGCGCGGTCGGTCGCCTACAAGTTCGTGAGGACTTGATCGCCCGACGCTGGCTCTGGGCGGTCCAGGGCCTCGTCACACTGGCGGTCATGGCCTTCGTGGGCCGGTCGATCGCACGGAACTGGTCGGAGTTTCGCTCGCTCCACGTCACGCTCGCGATCGCGCCGGGGTGGATCGCGGGGTCCGTCGTCCTGGTGTTCCTCACCTACGCGATGCAGATCGAATCCTGGCGCCGCATCCTGGCCGGCTGGGGTCAGCGCCTCGCGTTCGGCCCAGCGGCCCGCACGTGGAGCGTCGCCAACCTGGGCCGCTACGTCCCCGGCAAGGTGTGGAGCGTGGCCGGCCTGGTGGTCCTGGCCCAGCGGGCCGGCGTCGAGCCGGGCCCGGCTGCGGCGTCCGCCTTCGTGATCCAAGCCGTGTCGCTCGGCACCGGGGTGGCGGTGGTCGCGGCCGTAACGCCGCACAGCGCACCGCCGCTCCGTCTGGCGCTCGCCGGCCTCGCGGCCGTCGCCACGATCCTGGTGCTCGTCTGGCGCCCCACTGCCCTTTGGCTGGGCCGCGTGGTGAACGCCCTTGCCCCCTTGGAGCCCCTCGCCCCGTCCGCCGTCTTCGCCGGCACCGTCCTCACGGTCGTCAGCTGGGGTACGTACGGAGCGGCGCTGTGGATGCTCGCCCGAGGGCTCATCCCCGACGCTCCCCTCCCGCTCACCACGGCTATCGGTGCGTTCACACTGGGCTACATTCTCGGCCTGCTGGCCCTGTTCGCACCCGGCGGAGTAGGGGTCCGCGAGCTCGTGCTCGTCGGGCTGCTCGCGCCGTTCCTCGGGAGCGGCGGCGCGGTCGCCGTGAGCGTGGCGTCGCGGGTGCTCCTCACACTGACGGAGGCTGCGGCCGCCTTGCTGACACTCCCGCTCCGGCACCGTCCACAGGAGTCCGTCCATTGAGTCACCCCGAGCCGGCGACCCAGCCCTCCTACGAGCCGCGTCGCCCCACGCTGATCGCGACCGCCGCGTTCACGCTGTGGCCCCTGCTGCTGTCGCTTCCCATGTTCGCCGGGATGTGGCTCGCGAGCCCGGGGAGCGATCAGTACACCGCCGGCCTGCCGTTCCATTCGTGGAGCGCCGAGTGGTTCAAGCGGAGCGGCCATCTCCCGCTGTGGAACCCGGAGATCTTCGGAGGCATGCCGTTCGTGGCGGCGGGAAGCGGGGACATCTTCTATCCCACCTGGCTGCTGCGTTTCGTGGTTCCGGTCACAACGGCTGGCAACCTGAGCTTCTCCCTGCACTACATCCTTGCCGGCCTGTTCACCTACCTGCTCTTGCGGCGCTTGCAGGTCGGATGGACCGGATCGGTAGTCGGGGGGCTCGCGTACGAGCTGACCGGTTTGATCGCGTCGTATCCCTCACCGGGGCACGACGGCAAGCTGTTCGCCTCGGCAATGCTGCCGCTCATCCTGCTGGCCCTGGTGCTGGCCCTGCGTGACCGTCGCTGGCACGGCTACCCGTTGCTGGCCGCGGCGACCGGGCTCACCTTGCTGGGGCATTTCCAGCTCGCCTACTACTCGCTCATCGCCGCAGGACTGTTCGCTCTGTACCTCACCCTCGAAGAGGTGGGGGACAGGGGGGCAGGGGAGCGCGTGCTACGGCTCGGGCTCGCGCTCGTGGCCGTGCTGATCGGCTTTGGGATCGCCGCGATTCAGATTCTGCCGTTTTTCGAGTACATCACGTTCTCACCCCGCGCCGAGGGCTATCACGGATTCGAGGGCTCCGCCTCGTTCGCGATCCCATGGGACCACGTCCCTGAATTCTTCCTCAAGAACTTCGTGGGCTCGCGCGAGACGTACTGGGGCTCGAATTTCCTCAAGCTGCATTCGGAGTATCTCGGCCTGCCGGTGGTGGCGCTCGCCGCGCTGGGCGCGACCGTGCCCGAGCGCCGACGGTTCGTCCTCTGGGTCGGCGGGATCGGGCTTCTGTTCCTGCTGATCAGCCTCGGAGCGGGCACGCCATTCTTCAAGCTGTGGTGGACAGTCATGCCGTTGGTGAAGAAGACCCGGGCGCCCGGCATGGTCTTCTACGTAGTCGCGCTCGTCACCGCCATGTTCGCCGGTCTGGGCGTCGAGCGGGCGCTCAAGGGAGCGGGCAGGCGCGTGATGACGCCCGCGCTGATCATCGGCGGGATCGTCGCCCTGCTCGGGGTCACGGGCGTGTTCGGCCACATCGCCGAAACGCTCGCCGCCGCGAAGGCGGCCGCGGCCGGCGCCGATCAGTCCGCGATCCTGTGGGGGACGCTGTCGAGCGGCCTCGCGCTCGCGGCCGCGGCCACCGTGCTCGGCCCCGCACAGGTCCGCCTGACGCCGCGGCTGGGCGCGCTGGCGCTCATCCTGCTTGTCGGGACGGACCTGTGGCTCAACGCGCGCCAGTTCTGGAGCTACACGAAGCCGTATGGCCGGGACGCCGTGATCGACCGCATCGCCACGACACCCCTTCCATACCGCGTCTTCAACCCGCCGGGCCCGGGCGCCTATCCCGGATCTGCGTTGATGGCATTCGACATCCCCGACCTGTTCGGGTACCACGGCAACGAGCTGCGGTACTACGACGAGTTGTGGGGCGGCAAGAACGAATGGAGAAACCTGGGTGTCCTGCCGCTGTGGGACCTGTGGGCGGTGCGCTATGCGATCCTGCCGGCGGGCGCCGAGACTCTCGACTCGATTCCCGGCTTCCGCCGCGTGCTCGACTCAGTGACGATTTTCGACGGGACGCGCGTCAACCTGTTCGAGCGCTCGGCCCCGGCGCCGTACGCCCGCGTCGTCGCAGGCGCCATCAAGACCGACTCGGCGACGATCATCCCGACCCTCGTGGATCCTCGCATGGACTTCTCCAGGATCGTTCTCTTCACCAACGACCAGCCGGTTACGCCGGAGCCGCTGAAGCAGATGCCCGCGCCCAGCCCGTCGCGGGCAGCGGTCACCGCGTGGCAGCCAGGACGGATGACCGTCACGCTTGACCCCGGGCCCTCTCAACCGAGCTACCTGTTGATCGCCGAGAACTGGTATCCCGACTGGGAGGCCACTGCCGACGGCCGGCCGGCCCAGGTGCTGCGGGGCGACTACAGCCTGATCTCGGTCGCCGTCCCGGCCGGAGTCAAGGTGGTGGACCTCACGTTCCGCTCGAAGCTCTACGAGCTGGGCAGGACGCTGACCATCGCGTCCCTCGCCACGCTCCTCATCGCGCTGCTCGCGGCCGTGATGCTCCCCCGGCGCGCCCGGCATGGGTGAGCGAGCGCTGGTCGTCATCCCCACGTACAACGAGGCCGGGAACGTCCCGAGCCTCGTCCCGCAAGTCCTGGCCCAGGACCCACGTCTCGAGGTCCTGGTGGTGGATGACAACTCCCCGGACGGCACCGGACAGATCGCCGCTGCGCTGGCCGCGAACGAGCCCCGCGTCCACGTGCTGCACCGGGAAGGGAAGCTCGGCCTCGGCACCGCCTATATCACCGGCTTTCAGTGGGCGCTGGAGCGGGGCTACGACTACCTGTTCGAGATGGACGCGGACTTCTCCCACGACCCGGCGCACTTAAAGGACTTTCTTAAGGCGGTCGTCCAGGCCGACCTGGTGCTGGGCTCGCGCTACCTGAACGGGAGGGTGACGGTCGTCAACTGGCCGATGGGGCGGTTGTTGCTATCATATTGTGCGAACATCTACGCCCGCTGGATCACGGGCCTGCGGATCTGGGACCTGACCGGAGGGTTCAAGTGCTTTCGCAGACGGGTGCTCGAGGCGATCGACCTGTCGCGGGTGCGGTCCAACGGGTACGCGTTTCAGATCGAAATGAGCGTGAGGGCATGGCGCAAAGGGTTCACCCTGAAGGAAATCCCGATCGTGTTCGTCGACCGAACCGAGGGGCAAAGCAAGATGAACCGGGCGATCGTGCGGGAAGCCGTATGGATGGTTCCCCGGCTCAGACTGATGGCCTGGTTCGGCCGCATCTAGTCGGGACCACGATCTACAAGATGACGGGGTCGGGCAACGACTTCGTCATGGTCGACGGCCGCCACACGACGCCTACCGAATGGTCAGTCGACGATATCCGGGCGGTGTGCGCGCGGGGCACCGGTGTCGGCGCCGACGGGCTCGTGTTCGTCGGTCCGGGAGGGGGACCGGACGTCGTTCGCATGATCTACTTCAACTCGGACGGTTCGCGCGCAGCGATGTGCGGGAACGCCGCGCTGTGCAGCACGCGCCTCGCCGTTCGATTGGGCTTCGCGAACCCCCAACACATGACCCTCGAGACCGACGCCGCCACGTACGAGAGCCGCTGCCCGCCCGACGGCGAGCGCGCCGAGCTGCACCTCGCGCCGGTCCACACGCCACTACCCGTGCCGGGCCTCGCGATCGGGCCCGGAGAGCGGCAGGCGGCGCTGGGCACCGTTGGCGTGCCCCATCTCGTGGTCCTCGTGGATGACGTAGAGCGCGTAGACGTCGTGACTCGCGGCCGCCTGCTTCGGTCCGACCCGGCGCTGGGGCCCGCCGGGGCGAACGTGAACTTCATCTCCTCGGCCGCCCGCGCGTCCGAATGGCGCATGCGGACCTACGAGCGCGGCGTGGAGGACGAGACCCTGGCGTGCGGGACGGGTGCCGTAGCCGCCGCCTGCGCGCTTGCCGACTGGGGCCTGGCCAAGCTCCCGATGACGTTCTGGACCAGGAGCGCCCGGCGGCTCGAGGTCCGGGCGCGAAAGACCGCAGAGGGGCTGTATGACGACGTGTGGCTGGGAGGGGAGGCAAGGCTCGTGGTGCGGGGTGTGATTAACTGAGGGGCTTCTCCACATTCGCCGGTCGCCTAGCTTAACATAACATATCTTATACGAAGTTGTCGTGCTCAAGAAATCACGGATGACCGCTCCCCTTGGTCAACTCCCCGACGCGCACTTTTGCCTCCCCGGCGGCTGTTGTGGAGTCCAGCTTTTCCACGATCGTCCGGTAAGCGGCGAGCGCTTTGGCGGTATCACCCGCCGCGAGCCAGGCCCGCCCTGCATCCGAGAGAAACTGCGCCCGGAGGAACGGGTACAGGGCCGCAGCGACAGCCGCCTCGTAGGCAGTCGCGGCATCCTTGGACCGGAGCGCGTTCTCGTACGCCGCACCGAGCAAGGCGTAGCTCTGCCCTCTGAAGTACTTGTCGGCCTTGGGAGCCGACCGCTGGAGTACTTCGATCGCCTGCTGGGTCTGGCCCTGCGCCAGCCGGGCCTGCGCGAGCAGGATGCTCGCCTCCTGGGCCGCGTGGGTCCCGGAGAAGTTCTCCACCACTTGGGACAGTACGCTGGCCGCGAGCGGGTAGTTCTTCGAATCGAGCGCGAGGCGCCCCTGCGCGATTTGGCGACCGCCACTGCGCTCCGCAGTCTTCGCCGTCAAGAAGCTCCACGCGAAGAGCGCCAGAGCGACGCCGAGCGCCACCGCCAAGTAAGCCGCCGCCCGTTTGTGGCTAGTGATCCAGTTCCTGAGCCACGTGAGCGCGTTGGACTCTCCAAGCACCGGGCGGCCCGCTGTGGTTACCGTCGTCGCCATACTCTCACCGCTGAAGAAGTTGTGAAAGGTTGTGGAGGTGCGTGAAGGTTGACTTCCAGAACCTCCACAACCTGCTGTTTGTCGTGCCCCTGGGGTGACTCGAACACCCGGCCAACGGTTTAGGAAACCGCTGCTCTATCCACCTGAGCTACAGGGGCTAAACTCTGGAATGTAGCGAGGTTACGCGTAGTGTAGCAAGGCCTCAACGCGCTCGTTCCGGAGCCGCTCCCGTCCTTTGAGAAAATCCAGCTCGATCAGGAACGTGAAGCCCATCACATGCGCTCCGTGCACCCGCACCAGCTTCGCGGCCGCCTCCGCGGTGCCCCCCGTCGCCAACACATCGTCCACGATCAACACGCGGTCACCCTGGCCCACGGCGTCGCGGTGCATCTCGAGTGCG
>Ga0209761_1003764_pt1 | contig 10028 bp, 2 predicted proteins | sample GraSoi013_1_40cm_4_FD_185818 | JGI IMG/M metagenome (GOLD analysis project Ga0209761, IMG submission 185818) | Grasslands soil microbial communities from the Angelo Coastal Reserve, California, USA - Sample 09_25_2013_1_40cm (SPAdes) (version 2) | ecosystem: Environmental > Terrestrial > Soil >... | reverse complement strand
GCGGCGGACGTCGACGCGGCTCGTCGGGACGGCGTGAACATCGCCGAGGCTCGCAAGGTCCTCACCCAGGCCCGGGACGCACTCCGACGGGGCGTGTACGCGGACATTCCTCTCCTCGCGCAGAGAGCCCGGAATAGCCTGCAGGAGGCGCGACGGTATGCGGTCGCCGACGCAGGCCTGCGGGAGTCCGCCCGGGAGACCGCGCGCGAGCGTCGGAAGGGCGTGGACGTGAGCCGTGCGGAGGCGATCCTCGACGAAGCCGAGATCGCGCTCGTGGCGAAAGAATACGGCAAGGTCCGCGGGCTCGCGAAGGACGCCCACGACGCGGTGCGGGAGGCGTCCCTCCTCCAGACCGTCCGGAACGCGTTCGCCAGCCTCCAGGTGGACGCGGAGGACTTGCGCAATCTCGGGGCCGACGCCGCGGATTTCGAACAGATCCTCGTCGATCTCACGAAGGCCGTCGAGGCGAAGGACCTCGCGGCCGCGCGTCGACTCGTCGGCCGGGCCCGTCACTCGGCGGAGAGCGCACGGGACTCGCACTTCCGAACGATCATGGAACAATCCCTGCAGATCATCTTGATGAACGCGGCTCGCGGCCTCGATCCGGCGGTCGCCCGCCAGCTCCTGAAAGAGGTTGACGATGCGGTCTCGCTCGGCAAGAGACTCGACATGCAGGCCCTGATCGACAAGCGAATGGCCGAGGCCGATACGGAGACGGAGTCGAAACTGAACGTGCGCGTGCTCCAGGCGCGCGACGACATCGTCGCGCTGCGACAAGGCGGACAGAACGACACGATGGGCCTGGAGGGAAAACTCGCGGACGCCGCCATCGGGATCCAGGAACGCCGGTTCTTCCATGCCGACGCCCTCCTCGACAGCGTCGAGCACGACATCTTCGCGACGCGCGAGCTGATGCGGAGCTCCGCCGCCGAGGTCCTCGGGCAGGCGCGAGGCGAGGTCGCCCGGGCGAAGGCCGACGGCATCCACGTCGACGCCGCGGCACAGATGCTGCGAGACGCCGAGACGTCGTACTCCGAGGCCCGCTACGGCGACACGATCTACGCGGGCAAAGCGTGCATTTCCGAGGTCGAAGAACTCGCGCACGCCGCGGCGGACACGAAGCGGAAGTCCGAAGCCGAGGTCGTGCGCTCGAAGCTCGAGCGCACGGAGGGGATCCATCGCCGGATGGAATCCGTGCGGGTGGAGATCCAGGACCTGCTGGCGCACAACGTCGACCTGGCACACGCGCTCGAGACGCTCGCGGCGGCGGAGCAGGCGGTCGAGCGAGGTTCCCTCGAGGAAGCCGAACACCTGGTCGCCTCGGCCGAGGGGATCGTGAAGGGCGTCAAGGTCACGTTGAATCACCAGGCCAAAGGAGCCCTGGAACGGGCCCGAAAGGCGGTGGAGCAGGCGAGCCGCGACGGGGTCGAGGCCCCGGAGTTCGCGGCCCTCCTGGCGAACGCCCAAGCCGCCGTCCAAGCCGCCCGGCCGGCCGAGGTGCTTCAGGCGACCGGGGAAATCGATCGGCTCCTTTCCGAGAGGCGACAGCTCCGACATCAGGACGAGCAGAGGCGCACCCTGGAGAAAGCGCGGAGCGCCGCGACGAAATTCATCACGGTCAAGAAGCTCATCATGGACTTGCGAAAGGCGGACATCGACATCACGGGGGCCGAGGAGAGCCTCCGAGCGGCGGAGCAGGCGATCGAGGAACGGAACTTCGACGACGTCGATGCGATCCTGACCGACCTCGATTCGACCGCGAAGGAATTGATGGACGAGCTCTTGGCGGCGTCGCGAAACCTGATCGGCCGCGCCGAGCGCAAGATTCACGAAGCGCGGGACGCCGGACTCGATGTCGACAAGGCGGTCGCCCACCTCGACACCGCGGAAGCGGCGTTCGAACGAGGGGAGTACGCCGACGCCGTCGAGCACGCGCGGGCCGCGGAGAAAGAGCTCGCGGAAGGCCTCCGGGAAATGCAGAGTCGAGAGGCCGAAGCCCGCCGGAGGGGCCAGGAGGCCGCGCGGGCGGAGCTCGCTTCGATTCGCAAGACGATCGCAGATCTGGCGAGAGCCGACATCTCGATCCTCGGAGCGGATTCCGCGCTCGAACGTGCCGAAGCCGCGTTCGAGGAAGGACGGTTCGAGGACCTCTCGCGAGAGCTCACGGAAACGAAGGAGATGGCCGCCCGCCTGAGCGACGGACTCGAGGCGGCCGCGAAGGACCTCGTGTCCTATGTCGAACGGGAGGTGGCCGAGGTTCGCTCGACCGGACTCGACCCGGGTCGGGCGGAGGTCGTCTTGCTCAACGCCCGCGAGGCGATCGACGACGGACGCTTCGTCGAGGCGATCGAATACAAGAAGGTCATCGAAGACATCCTCGACGAGACCCGCCGCGACAAGGAGACCCGGCTGGCCCGGGACAGCCTGTCAGAACTTCGGGCGAAGGTCGAGGCCCACGCGAAGCTCGGGGCCGACGTCCGAACGGCCTCGGACATCCTGGCGCGGGCGGAGACGATGATCGACGCCGGCGAACTGCACGAGATCGGCGGATACGCGAAACGGATCTCCGAAGAAGTCGACCTGGCGCGCAAGGCGCACCTCGGCTCCGTAGTCGGCTCGTTCTCGCCGATGATCGAGGAAGGGGTGACCCTGGGCCTCCACGAAGAGGAACTCGACGAGTTCCGGGCCCATGCGGAGGACGCGGCGGCCGCGGACGATCTCGAGGAGGTGTACCGGCTCAAAGGCGACTTGCAGGAGCGGCTTCTCGACGCGAAGCGACACCAGATCGTCAAGAGATCGATGAACGAGATCCAGAGCCTCGACGAACTCGTCACCCAGTCGGAGCGCCTGGGCGTTCCGTCGAACGCGGCGCGGACGCACCTGGACGGGGCGCGGAGGGCGATCGAGGAGGGCAACGTCGACGGCTTCGAGCGCGGACTGACGGAAGCCCGCGCGTCCCTTGAGGAGTCGCGCAAGTCCACCTTCCTCGAGAAGTACGAGACCCGAGTCCACGCCGTTTCGACGATGATGGCGAACGCAAAGCGCCTCGGGGCGGAGCTGGGCGACGCGACGGGTTCGCTCGAACAGGCGGAGGCGGCGCTCCGCGCGGGCGACATCGCGATGGCGGACATCCTGATCAAACAAGCCGAAGTCTCGGTCGGCATCCAGATCCAGAATTTCATCAAGAACAAGTACCCGAACCTCACGCTCCGCCTGCCGTCGTCCGGCTTGCAGGCGGGCGAGTGGAACCAGTACGTCGTCGAGATCGAGAACCGTGGGAAGTTGCCGGCGCGAAACGTCCAGATCGAGTTCTCCGGCGACCTGGAGGCGAAAGGGGTCGCGCCGATCGCGGAGATCGGCGTGGGCGAGGTCGTCCCGGTCCGCATCGGCGTCAAGCCGAAAGGCACCGGCGCCGTCCCGGTTGCCGTCGGGATCACGTACAAGCGGCTCTTCGACGAGAACCGCTACGAGGTCCGGGACACGAAGGAGATCCGGGTCGAACCCGAGTCGACGTACCTCGTCGAGGACGTGTTCCTGATCCATTCCGACGGACGGCTCATCGCGCACTACAGCCGCAAGTTCCGCGAGGAAATCGACGAGGACATCTTCTCCGGCATGCTCACGGTCGTGCAGGACTTCGTCAAGGACTCGTTCAAGACGCGCACGCGCGTCGGCATGAAACGCCTCGACTTCGGCGACTCGAAGATCCTCATCGAACGCTCGCCCCACACGTTCCTCGCCACGGTCGTCGTCGGCCAGGAGCCGAAGCTCCTCCCGCTCTACATGCTCCAGGTCCTGAAGGAAGTCGAGGACCGGTACGGGAGCGTCCTCGAGCGGTGGACGGGCCTCCTGCACCAGCTCGAGGGCATCGACGAAATGATCCAGAAGCTCGTGTTGGTCGCGAAGGAACCGACCGCGGACATGGGCGCCCTGTCGGAGAGCCCGGTGACGCTGACCGCGAAGGTGATCGAGGCGCTCGGCGCGACGCAAGCGACGGAAGCGAACGAACTCCTCGCGAAAGCCCAGTCGACGTTGGAGACGGACATCCAGCTCGCGTGGCAATTCATCGAACAGGCGAAGACCCAGGCGGACCTGGTCAAGAGCCAGCTGCGGGACCGGATGGGCGAGATCCTGGCCGGCGCCCGCGACACGGTCAGCGAGATGAAAGGGATCGGCGCGGACACGAGCCAGGCCGAACTCCTCCTGAGGGAGGCGGAAGAGGCCTACAACGAAGGCAAGTACGAGCGCGTCCGGGAGATCCAGCAGGGCCTCCACGAGTCCCTCGAACGGCAGAAGGGCGAGATCGCCGCGAAGAAGGTCGAGGTCGAACTCGCATCGCTGATCAATGACATCTCGATCGCGAAGAGCCAGAACCTGGACGTCCGCGAGGCGGAGTCATACCTGACGAAGATCGAGGGCGCGATCCAGAAGAAGAACCCGCGGCAGATGGACGAATACCTGCGGCGCGCGAAAGAGTCGCTCGCCCGCCAACGCCGGCGGACGGTCCTCGAGAAGGCGCGGGCGGACATGGACCGGATCCGGGCCACGGTGGCCCAGGCGACCATGGTCCACGCCGACCTCTCCGACGTCGAAGGGCTCCTCCTGAAGGCGGAAGACGCGATGCGCCTCGAGGACCTGAAGGGGGCCGAGTCCCTGATCGACCGGGCCGAGGCGACCGCGAGGGGGAAGGTCGAAGGACTCCTGAAAGACCGCTATCCGCGGCTCTTCCTCGAGACGACGAACGCCGGGCTCCAGGCGAACCGCTGGAATCGGTTCGAGATGAACATCACGAACAAGGGGAACTGGCCCGCCGAACGCGTCACGCCAATCGTGACCGGGCCCGTCGAGGTCCAGGGGCTCCGGACGATCGAGAAGATCGAGCCGAACCAGCGAGTGTCCCTCGAGTTCGGGCTCAAGCCGAAGGAAGCCGGCACGATGGACTTCGACTTCGAGGTCCACTACACGCGGCCCCTCGACGACGGGAAGCACCAGACGACCGACACGGCCGTCGTCCGCGTCGAATCGGACGGCGGCTACGCGATCGACGACGGACTCCTGTTCCATTCGACCGGCGCCCTGGTGTGCCACGAGAGCCGGACGTACTTGCCTCCCGAGGAGGCGTCCCGCGCTGCGAACCTCGAGACGAAGGTCAAGGAGTTCGTGAACCGCGCGTTCCCGAACGGCGGGAAGAGCATCCAGACCGCCACGTTCGGCGGCACGACGGTCCTCGCGGTCCGCGGTCCCCAGGCCTTCCTCGCGGTCACGATGCGCGGGAAGGAATCGTCGATCATCCCGTTGTACGTCATGCAGGCCCTCAAGGACATCCATGACGCGTACGGGCCGCGGCTCGAGGAGTGGTCCGGAGATCCGGCGGAACTCCCGGGTATCCGGGACGCGGTCCGCAGGATCCTCTTCGCGACGGACGTCGCCGGCGTGTCCCTCGGCCCGCTCGAAGACACCCCGGTCAGCAAGATCCCGACGCTCATGGAGCGGGGTCTGCTCGCGGGGGAAGGGGACATGGACTTCATGACGTGGGCGCGGACCGCGATCGAGCGGAAGGGATACGACCAGGGCGTGGCCGTCCTACGTCAGGTCTCGGACGCGACCGTCGGCCCGACCGAGGAGATCTCTCGGCAGATCCGGCAGACGATCATCGCGTCGAAGGAGGCCGGCACGCTTCAGATTTCGGACGAGCAGGTGAACGCGTACGTCGAGTTCCTGCGGCTGACCCTCGAGGCCGCGTTCCAGGCGAAACACCGCGCGGGGATCGAGCGATACTGGCCCGTCGCGCGAATCGCGATCAAGACCGTGGACCAGCTCGGTTACGACGCCGTGAGCGCGTTCCGCAAGGTGATCGTGGGACAGAGCGGGGCGAAAGAACTCGACCTCGTCTCCCCGAACGACATGTGGCGCGGCATGAAGATCGACGTCCAGGTGCACATGGACTCCGTCAGCGCCGCGTACAAGCTCTGGGCGAGGAAGATCGAAATCCTGTTGCGGTCCCAAGACGCCTGGAAGATCAAGGCCGGATTGGACCGAGGCGAGTACTCCGTCGGAATCGAGGGCCAGAAGGTCCGCATCGACCCGTCGATGGTCTCGTTCATCGAGTCGATCCCGGAATACGTCGTCGAAGAGCCGTTCGAGGGCGGGGTCGTCTTTCTCGATACGCGCATGTCGAAGGAACTGATCGCCGAAGGGTGGGCAAAGGAAATCGTGAACATCGTTCGCGAGGCCCGGAAGGACATGCGCTTGGCCGATGACCGGATTGTCGAAATCGAATTGGTCGCCGACAAGCCGTTCCGCGCGATGCTTCAACCCTGGAAAGACATGATCCTGCGGGATTCGAACGCCCTCGAGATGCAGTTCGTCTTGCAGCCGGACGCGAAATCGTACGTCGTCGAGGCAGGCCTCGGACAAGAGACCTTCCTCCTCGGGGTGCGGGCCGCGGAGATGTAGAGACGATAGCGCTCGGTGGAACGGAAGAGCCGCGAAAACACGGGGGACGTCCGGGGGCACCTCGGGGAGCGGATCCCCGACCGTTGCCCCCGGTGCGAGGTTCTAGAGAGATTCGGTTCGACGTTCACCTCCGGTTCGAGATCCTACCCGGTCGCAGGCTCCGGCGAACATGATAGAAGGCGAACGTCGCCCCGGCGAGCCCCGCGGCCGCGATGTAGAACGCCATGCCGGACATCGGCGTGGCTGGCGTCGCGCCGAGCGCGTAAAGGTAGCGGCCGCCGACCACCTGGCCGGCCCCGTTGATGTCGGACCCTGCGCCGTCGCCATTGCCCGGGGTCGGCAACTTCGTCATCACGCCGTCCCGCCAGAGGAATCCATCGATCGGACCGTCCGCGGGGATGGAGATCCCCACGACCTGGCCGGCGTCGTTGATGCCGGACGCGATCGTGGCGCGACCGCCCAGATTCCCGAGGTCTCGGACAACCCCGGCCTCCCAGAGGACCGCGTGCGTCATGCCGTCGGCGCCGGTGCTGCTGCCCACGACCTGACCGGCGTCGTTGATGCCCCACGCGATGCTGAACTGGTAGCCCGGCAGACCTCCGAGGTCGGTCATGGTGCCGGCTTGCCAGAGGAATGCGTGCATGAAGCCGTCCGTCGCGAGAGTGCTTCCCACGACCTGGCCGGCGTCGTTGATGCCGTACGCCGAACCCGAATGACCGCCGAGGGTCCCGAGGTCCGTGATCTGGCCGGCCTGCCAGAGGACGGCGTGGCACGGCGGCGCCGAAGAGGTCGGGAATCCACAGCCGGCCGCTTGCCCCTGATCGTTGACCGCGAAGGCGACGCCGAGACCGAGGTCCTTCATGATTCCGTTCTCCCAGACGAACGCATGCATCTCATGGGAGGCGACCTCGCTCTCGCCGGCGATGAAACCGGTATCGCTGATTCCATGCGCGATGCCGCGGCTGCCGCCGAGGGTCCCGAGGTTCGTCATGACGCCGTCGTTCCACAAGAACGGACGAGACTGGGATCCGCCGTCGCCGCTCGTCCCGACAATCCATCCCGCTTCGTTGATCCCATCGGCCACGGTCGTCGTGTAACCCGGCAGGACTCCGAGGTCCCGCACCGAGACCGTGGACGATGCATGAGACGCCGTCACAAACGAAAGCGCCACGAGGACCAGCAGTCCAATTACGAGTGTTCTTCCCATCCGGAACATGACGCAGGACCGAAATCGGTCTATGATAAGCTGACGCTTCGGTTGTGTTTGGTCGCAAACAGTTCCAGGTCCAACGGGGCACCGAAGACGACGGGGAACCTAGTCCACTTTTTGTCGTGGGTGCTCGGTTCCAGGCGTTGCCTAGTCCCCGAAGGCATCGAGTTTCGATCGCGCGGCGGGAATCGTCCCTCCGGTCCCTCCACCGACTGGGTGCGGGCGTGCCGAAGCCGATCCCGGTTCACCCGCCAGGCTCGCGGGGGCCTCCTGGGCGTGAGGGCCTGGGACGGTCCAGAGGACGGCGTTCGTGAACCCTGCCGTCGTCGCGCTCCCGCCCACCACCTGGTGGGCATCGTTGATCCCCCGCGCTTCGCTGCAGCACCCTCCCAACGTGCCGAGGTCGGTCATCGTCTCGGCCCACCAGAGGAACGCATGCCGGAGGCCGGACGAATCCTCGCTGGTCCCGACGACTTGCCCGGCGTCGTTGATCGCCCACGCGCCGGTGTAGTAGGCCACGCCCAGATTCCCGAGGTCGGTCATGGTGCCGGCTTGCCACAAGAAGGCGTGGTATGTCCGGCCCGAATCAAAGCTGTAGCCGACGACCTGGGCCGCATCGTTGATGCCGTACGCTTCGCTGTAGTAGTCCCCGGGGAGCGTCCCGAGGTCCGTCATCGTGCCGTTGTCCCACATGAACGCATGGGATTCTCCGGAGGCACTGTTGCTAATGCCGACAATCTGGCCCGCCTGGTTGATCCCCGACGCGCTCGAGGAGGCGCCACCCAGGGTCCCGAGGTCCGTCATGACGCCGTTCTGCCAGAGGAAGGCCCCGGACCCGCCCTCGCTGACGCCGACGACTTGACCTGCATCATTGATCGCATAGGCGAAACTGACTCGGCCGCCGGGGAGCGTCCCCAAGTTCCGCGGGGGCGGCGGAGGCGGGCTCTCGAAGTCCGAGGCCCGGTACGGCCCGGTCGTGTCGTTATTGAACCCAATCTGCCAGTCCCTCATGTAAAGCGTGAGGTCGACGACATAGGGGCCGTCGATCCCCTTCTCGTTGATCGCGATCCCATCGAAGCGGAGTTGGACCGAGTAGGAGCCCGGCTCATAGGACCGCCATGAGGTCGACGCGGATACGTCGAGCTCGCGGAGGTTTCCGTACAGACCGTAGTAGTCCGTTTGCTCGACCGTCAAGTTGACGTCGACGGCCAAGTCGTCGAATCGACCGTTCCCATTCGTGTCGACTCCCGCGTCGGCAAACGGCGGAACGAGGTACGCGGGGGGAGACTCGAATGCGAGGTGGCTGTACTCCGCCGTCGTGTGGACGCCCGTGTCGCTGAGGCCGTACGTGCGTTCATAGAGCGACAGCTCGACGCTGTATGGTCCGTCCACACCGGACACGTTAATCCGCCACCCGTCCAACGCCACGGTGACCGAATTCGGTCCTGGATCGAGATGGGCTTGCGTGGAATTCCCGGTGGACAATCGGTATGACGCGTCGTGAAGATACGCGCTGATCAGATAATCCCCGGCCTGCGCGATCGACATGTTGACCTGCACGACGAGAGCGTTGAAAAGCCCGTCTGAGTCCGTGTCGACTCCGTAATCGGAGTGCGGGGGCTGGAACACACCTGGCGGCGCGGCCGATGCTCTCGGGACGACGACCCAGGCGGCCAGGATCAGGACCAAGCCCAGGAGGAATGGGAGCGCCAAGCGGGCCACCCGAAGTCTCGACGTCACGACAGACGCTCGGAGTTCCAGGACCAAGTCGCGTCCCTCCGTCCGGGCGGCGAACCCGGGAAGGTCGTTAAGATGGCGTCGGTTCAGCTGTGTTCAGGCCGAACACTGGCCCGCCGGTCTCCCTCACGTGATTCGTTTCCCGCGCGCACAAACGCTTTAGAATGCCTCACCTTCTGCCGTCCGAATGGGCATTAACCTCGCGGACATCGTCAGCTCCGAACCGCGGGCGCTGGAGGATTTTTCGGGCCAGGTCCTTGCGATCGATGCCTTCAACACGCTCTACCAGTTCCTCGCGATCATCCGCCAGCCAGACGGCACGCCCTTGATGGACCACCAAGGCCGCGTGACGTCCCACCTGTCCGGGATCATCTACCGCGTCTCGAACTTCGTCGCCGCGGGAATCAAGCCAGCCTTCGTCTTCGACGGAGAACCGCCGCGGCTCAAGGCGCGAACGATCGTGGCCCGAGGCGAGATCAAGCGGCGCGCGGAGCGCGAGTGGCGGGAGGCGGTGGAAATCGGAGATCTCGCGACCGCCCGTACCAAGGCGATGCAGACCTCGCGTCTCACGACGGAGATGGTCGACCAATCAAAGCGGCTTCTGGACCTCCTCGGGATCCCATGG
>Ga0209761_1003763_pt1 | contig 10031 bp, 5 predicted proteins | sample GraSoi013_1_40cm_4_FD_185818 | JGI IMG/M metagenome (GOLD analysis project Ga0209761, IMG submission 185818) | Grasslands soil microbial communities from the Angelo Coastal Reserve, California, USA - Sample 09_25_2013_1_40cm (SPAdes) (version 2) | ecosystem: Environmental > Terrestrial > Soil >... | reverse complement strand
GGCCGCGCATGCCACCCGCCCCGTCGAACGGAGACGGGCCTCCGCCCTGGACGCCGCAGGTCTCACGCCGCAGCGCGCCGTCCATTGGAACCTCGGGCCGCCCGAGCTCTACGAGCACGCGGTGCGGCGCGGCGAGGGCGTGATCGCCGAGGGCGGGGCGTTCTGCGCCGTAACCGCGCCGCACACGGGGCGCAGCCCGAACGACAAGTTCATCGCGCGGGAGCCCTCCTCCGCGGAGGAGGTTTGGTGGAGCCGGCTGAACCAGCCGCTCGAGGCCGATCATTTCGAGCGACTCAAGGCGTCGGTGCTCGAGCACCTCGCGGGGCAAGAGCTGTTCGTGCGCGACCTGTTCGCCGGCGCAGACGCGGAGCACCGGTTGGGCATCCGGTTCGTCACGCCGAACGCATGGCACGCCCTGTTCGTCTACAACATGTTCCTGCGCCCGTCCCCCGCGGACCTCGCCGCCTTCTCGCCCGCCTGGACCGTGTTCCACGCCCCCGAATTCCACGCCGATCCCGCGACCCACGGCACCAAGTCGGGCACGTTCGTGGTTATCCATTTCGGGCAGCGGACGATCCTGATCGGCGGCACGCGCTACGCGGGCGAGCTGAAGAAGTCGGTCTTTACGATTCTCAACTACCTGCTGCCGAAACGCGGCGTGCTCTCGATGCACTGCTCCGCCAATCTCGGCCGGGCGGGCGACGTCGCGCTGTTCTTCGGCCTATCGGGCACCGGCAAGACGACCCTCTCCGCCGACCCGGAGCGGGCGCTCATCGGGGACGACGAGCACGGCTGGTCCGACCGGGGGATTTTCAACTTCGAGGGCGGCTGCTACGCGAAGGTCATCCGCCTGTCGCGTGAGGGCGAGCCGGAAATTTTCGCGACCACTCGCATGTTCGGTACGGTGCTCGAAAACGTGGTGGTGGACCCCGAGACCCGCGCCATCGACCTCGATTCGGACCAGATCACCGAGAATACGCGCGCGTCGTACCCCATCCACTACATCCCGAACCACGTTCCGGGCGGGGTGGGCGGCCACCCGTTGCACATTCTGTTCCTCACCTGCGACGCGTACGGGGTCATGCCTCCGATCGCCCGCCTCTCGCCGGCGCAGGCGATGTACCATTTCCTGTCCGGGTACACCGCGAAGGTCGCCGGCACGGAGCGGGGAGTGACCGAGCCCAAGGCCACGTTCTCCACCTGCTTCGGCGCCCCGTTCCTGCCGCTCAGCGCCAACACCTACGCGTCGCTGCTCGGCGAGAAGATCGCCGCCCACGGCGTCCAGTGCTGGCTCGTGAACACCGGGTGGACGGGGGGACCCCACGGCGTGGGCCAGCGGATACGGCTCGGCCAGACGCGCGCCATGGTGCGCGCGGCGCTCGCCGGCAAGCTCGACCGCATCCCCACCACGCCCGACCCCGTGTTCCGAGTCGAGGTCCCGCTGCAGGTCCCAGGCGTGGCGGACGGCCTCCTCCTGCCCCGCGGTACCTGGAGCGACCCGGCGGCCTACGATGCCCAGGCCCAGCGGCTCGCGCAGATGTTCCGGGACAACTTCGCCCAGTTCCAGGATCAGGTGCACGCCGCGGTCGGGGACGCAGGCCCCACGCGTTGACCCGGTTCGAGGTCGTCCGCGACCCGCTCTGGGACAACATCCGGCTCGATCCCGAAGCGCTGGCCGTGGTCGACACCCCCGCCGTCCAGCGGCTGCGCTACGTCCGCCAGCTGGGGCACGCGTTCCTCGTCTATCCCGGCGCCACGCACAGCCGCTTCGAGCACGCGCTCGGCGCGTACCATCTGGCGCGCCGCGCGCTGGCGCAGCTCGAAGACGCGGGCGACGTCCGGCTGGACGCCGCGGACCGCGTCCGCCTGAAGCTCGCCGCGCTGTTGCACGACATCGGGCACTATCCCTTCTCCCATTCGCTCGAGGAAGCCGGTCTCCCCCACCACGAGGAGCTGGCCGCCCGGCACCTGGCGGACGGCGAGCTCGCACAGCGGCTGGCGGAGCTGGGGACCCCGGCCCAGCGGCTGCTGCCCCTGATCCAATGCCGGGCACGCGAGCCCCTCTCCGGCCTGGTGTCGGGCTCGCTCGACGTGGATAAGCTCGACTATCTGTCCCGCGACGCCTGGATGTGCGGCGTGCCCTACGGGGTGATCGACGTGGACCGCCTGCTCACGTCGCTGACGCTGGCCCCCGGGCGGGACGGGCATCCCACGCTCGCGCTCCACGAGAAGGGGCTCGCCGCCCTCGAGTCGCTGCTGTTCGCGAAGTACCAGATGTATCGCAACGTGTACTGGCACCACGCCGTGCGCAGCGCCACCTCGATGTTCAAGCGCCTGGTGCGGCGCGCGATCGCCGCCGGTCGAGTCCGGCCGGACGCCGTCGCGGTCGCCACCGACGACGGGCTGATCCACGAGCTGCTGCAACAGGACGCGACCGGCCTCGCCCGCCGTCTTCGCGAGCGCCGGCTCGCGAAGCGGGCCCTCGACCTCCCGGCCACCGAGCTGCCCGCCGACACCCCCTCGTGGCCGTCCGACGACCCCGACCTGCTCGAGCGAGTGGAAGACCGGCTCGCCCGGGACGTCGGCCTCGCGCCGGGGGAGCTGTTCCTGGACTTCCCGGCCAAGGGCGGGATGCTGTCGCTCGACCTGCCGCTCGTGAAGCGCGACGGCACCGTGACCCACCTCGGAGGCGCCGGAGCGGCGGCCCATCTTGGCCTCCCGCGGGTCGCGGTCGAGCTGTACCGCTCGGCGCGGCGGTTGCGCGTGTTCGTCATCGCAGCCGCGAGGGTGCCGGCGCAGGCGATTGTGGAGCTGGTTATGCTGCCGCGGGAGGAAGTGGCGCGGCGGGTGGAAGCGGAAATAGCACTGGCGCCCTGAGGCCGCGTTCTACCGCGGTCGCGCGCCCGGTTGCGTAACTTGAGTGCCGTCGCCCACGGCCACGTCCACCGAATCGATCCGAACGATGATCGCGGTGATGTTGTCGAGGCCGCCGTGGCGGTTGGCCTCGGTGATCAGATCGTCCACCTGCTCCTGCGGCATCCGGTCGCCCGCTAGGAGCTCCGCCAGCTGGGGGTCCTCGAGCATCCCCGTCAATCCGTCCGAGGCGAGCAGGAACAGATCGCGCGGCTTCACCGTGCCGAGGTAGACGTCCGGCATCACATCGCTATTCGCACCCACACAACGGGTGATCACGTTCGAATAGGGGTGGGACCGCGCCTGCTCGGGGGTGAGATACCCCGCGTCGACTTGCTCCTGGACGTACGAGTGATCCTTGGTGAGCTGCATCAGCTTCTGATCACGGTAGAGGTACGCACGGCTGTCCCCCACCTGCCCAATGAGGAAACGCGTGCCGTACAGCACCAGGGCGGTGACCGTGGTTCCCATACCGCGCTTGTCGTGCTCCGTGAGCGTGCGCTGGAAGATGGCGCCGTTCGCGGCGCGGATCGACGTGCGCATCCGATCCGCCACCTGGTCGTCCGAGAGACCCTTCAGGGACCCGAGCTCGCGCGCCACGAAGCGGACGGCCATCTCACTCGCCACCTCACCGGCGGCGTGCCCGCCCATGCCGTCCGCCACCAGAAAGATCCCGCGATCGGCGACCATGAGAAAGTTGTCCTCATTTCCCGAGCGGATGATGCCGACGTCGGTGCGACCGGCGCAGGTGATGTGCACGGGGCGCCGCTACGCCAACAGCCGGTGGAGGAGGGCGAGAACAGCTCCACCACCCACCACCAGTGCCGCGGCACTTCCGCCGCAGCCTTTGCCCTTCTTGGGCGGCGGCTGCTGGGCCGCCGGTCGCTTGGGCGCGGGCCTAGGACCGGGCCGTGAAGGGGTGGGTGGCTGCGGCCTCAGCGGCGGGGCCGCCTTGGCCCCCGCGGGGCGGCTGGGGGGGGGCGGCGCAAGGGGGGAGGCCGGCCTGGGAGGAACGTTCGGGGCGATCGAGTGGGGGGTCCTCAGCACCTGAGTTCCGCCACCCTTCGCGATGCCCAGCGCATCGTCGGTCGGCTCGAACACGAGCTGCACGTCCCCGAATCGTACCGTCGCGCCGGGAGCCAGCGGGGCCTCGCCCTTCACCCGCTCCCCGTCCACGAACGTGCCGTTGGTGGAATCGAGGTCCACGAGCACCCAGACCCCTTCCCGGCGCTGCAGCTTGGCGTGGCTGGTGGATACGGACGGATCGGGGACGACGAGATCGTTGTAATCGGCCCGCCCGATGTTCACCACAGGAGTCTTCACCGACAGACGCTGACCGACGAGCCCCCCGCTTCGCACGAGGAAGCTCGCCAGCGAGCCGCCCGCAGCGGATCGGGGGGAGGCCGGCACGAAGGCTTCGAGGCCATGAACGGTATGTCTGAGACGGTCGCCGGGAGACGGGGCTGGGGGCGCGGCCTGCGGCGGGCTAGCGGCCGGCCCCGGTGGAGGGGGGGAAGGCGCGGTGGCTGGGGCCACATCCGCGTAGAAGCGAAACTGCTCGTCGCCCAAGCGGATGACGTCGGCCCGGGCGAGGATCCGCTGACCCTCGACGCGCTCCTCGTTCACGAACGTCCCGTTGGTGCTCGAGTCGACCAGCAGATAGCCCTTCGGCGTCTGGACGATCTCGGCGTGCCGACGCGAAACGTCCTTCCCCGGTACCACCACGTCGCACCCCGCCTCGCGGCCGAACACCAGCGACGCCCCGGTGATCACGTACTCCCGGCCGTCCGTGAGGCTCACGACCCGGCCGCCCGTGACCCCGATCGCGGGCGGTTTCGCGCCCGCCTTGGCCGGTCCACCGGCGGTCGCAGGAGTGAACGCCTTCACGTACTGGGTGCTGCCCGATCGCCGCTCATCCACGAAGGTGAGCTCGTGACCGCCGACCTCGACCTTGTCGCCGTGCAGGAGGGGTGTGGGCTCGGCGCCGAGCCGTACGCCGTTGATGAGGACGTCGGCGGCGGGGGACGCTTTCCGGATGATCACCTGGCCGTCCGCGTGCCCCTGCAGCAGGGCGTGGTGCGGCAGCACCGCGGCGCCGGTGAGGGCGATCGCGCAGCCTGCATCGCTGCCGAGCGTTACCTCGCCCACCGGAATGGTGAACTTCTTGTCGCCGAGTTCGAGCAGTGCCATCTGGGAGAGTCCCTTGAGCCGGAAAAGACAGCGCCGGAAGTTACGCCCGACGGCGTAACCGCGCAAGGAAACACGGCTTACGCGATGTTCACCGCCTCCTCGCGCCCGACCAGCCCGCTCCGCAGCCAGTGCCAGAAGAGCAGCGAGCCGGTGATCACCGTCGCGTAGCTGTTGATGAAACGCCAGATGAGCGCGTACAACGGCAGCTGCGAGGGCCCGACATAGATCTGCATGACCGCCGCGGAGAGAAACTCGGCGAGCCCGGCCGATCCGGGCGTCGGTGCGAAGTAGAGGAGGAAGGTGATGAACGTCTGGAGGAGGAGGATGTCCACGAAGTTGGCGGGAATCCCGAGCGCGCGCAGCGCGACGTAGCCCGCGAGCAGCTTATTGGCATGCGACGGCGCCGAGAGCAGCACGGCCCAGAACAGCGCCAGCCACCCCTTCGGGTTGCCGAACGCGACAAGGCATTCGTGCGCCCGGTCGATCCCCTCGCGCAGCTGCTCGATGCGCGCCGCGATGCGGTGGCTCTTGCGCTCGAGCCGGCCCGCGAGCCAGTGCACGGCATCCCGCATCCAGGCCGGGAATACCATCGCGACCAGCATGATGACGCCCAGGATTCCGAAGATCGTGAGGCTGGTGCGAAACAGACCGTAGTACGTGATCCCCAGGACTACGTTGTGTTGCGCGAGGGACTTCCCGGCGCCGAGGTAGATGGCGAGCGGTCCCGCGACGGCGAAGAACACTACCGTGGCGACGAACGTCATGAAGGTGGACGTCATCGCTTCGGGGAGTCGCACGCCGGACCGGCGCATGACCCACATCATGGTAGGCCCCGCACCCGACTGGAACGGGGTCAGGTACGCCGCCCAGGCGCTCATCCCCCCGGCAATGATCATGTCCTTCAGCCGGACGCCCGGGTGTACGTGCCGGGCGACGACCCACAACCGCGTTCCTCCGCCGAACCAGTCCATGGAGGCGAGTCCCAGGCCCACCACCATCCATCCCCAGTGGAGGTGCAGCAGCGCGCGCGCGACCGCCTGGACGTTCTCACCATACACGGCGAGCACGACGACGACACCGGCCAGCGAGATGGTGGCAAAGAGTTCCAGGCTGCGACGGAGCAGGCGTGGCGTGAGGGCGAGGGCCATGTGGTGGCGAAACTAGGGGGGCCCGGGGCTCGGGGCTAGGTGCTCGGGCGCCGTTTGGCCGGAACCTCGAGCCCCCAATCCCGAGCCCCCTGTTATCTTCGGTGGTTATGCCTCACTCACCCGACCGCGTGATCATCCGCAACGCGCGGCAGCACAATCTCAAGGGCATCACCGTCGAGCTGCCGCGGCGCGCCCTCACGGTGGTCACCGGACCGTCAGGGTCGGGCAAGAGCACGCTGGCGTTCGATACCCTCTACGCCGAGGGCCAGCGCCGCTATATCGAGTCGCTCTCGACGTATGCCAAGCAATTCCTCGAGCGGATGCCGAAACCGCTGGTCGACGCGATCGAGGGGATCTCTCCGGCGGTAGCCATCGAGCAGAAGAACCCTACCACGAGCAGCCGCTCGACGGTCGGCACGGCCACGGAGATCTACGACTTCCTGCGGCTCCTCTGGGCACGCACCGGCACCCAGTACTGCGTGAAGTGCGCGAGCGTCGTGAAAGTCGACACCGTGCAAGAGGTGGTTGACGCGTTGAACGCGGAAGTCGGAACGCGGAAGTCGGAACAGGAAGACAACGGAGGCAGTTCCGCGTTCCGCGTTCCGCGTTCCGACTTGGTCATCGCGTTCCCCCTCCCCGCGAGTGCGCACCGGCCGGACGTCGAGGTGGCGGCCCAGCTTCGCGCGGCGGGGTTCGTGCGGGCCCAGCTCGACGGCGTGCTGGCCCGTCTCGACCCTCCCGACGCCGAGCAGCGGGTGCGCGAGGCGCAGGAGGTCCTCGTGGTCGTGGACCGCCTGCCGGCTTCGGATGCGACTCGGGGGCGACTCGCGGACGCGGTCGCCACCGCCTTCAACGAAGGCGAAGGCGTTGCCGTCGCGCTCGACAACGGCGATCGCCGTCGCTTTTCGGCCCATCCCACGTGCTCGAATTGCGGCACGGCGGCTCCCGCGCTCACGCCGATCCTGTTCTCGTTCAACAACCCGCGGGGCGCCTGCCCCGGGTGCAATGGCTTCGGTGCCGTCCTGGAGTACGACGAATCGCTCATCGTGCCCCACCCCAGGAAGAGCCTGGCGCAGGGTGCGCTCGATCCGTGGACTAAGCCGCGCTACGAGGGCCGCCGTCGTATCCTGCGCGAGACCGCACGGGCGAAGGGAATCCCGCTCGATGCGCCGTGGAAGGACCTGACGGGGAAGGCCCGGCATTTCCTGCTCAACGGCGCCAGCGGTCGATTCCTCGGCATGCTCCCGTTCCTCCAGCGTCTCGAGGCGAAGCGGTACAAGCAGTACATCCGCGTCTTCCTGCGGCAGTACCAGCTGGCGAAGGTGTGTCCCGCCTGCGGCGGCGCGCGGCTCAAGCCCGAAGCGCTGGCGGTCCGTGTGGGCGGCCGGACGATCGCGGACGTCGCCGCGCTCCCGGTCGGTGCGCTGCGGGACTGGATCGGGGCGCTCGAGCTGACGCCGTTCCAGCGGGCGGTCGCGGTGCACATCCTGGCGGAGCTCGCGGCTCGAGTCTCGTTCGTGAACGACGTCGGGCTGGGCTACCTCACCCTCGACCGGCTGACGCGCACCCTGTCGGGGGGCGAGGCACAGCGGATCGCCCTCTCGAACGCCCTTGGCTCGCACCTCGTCGATACGCTGTACGTGCTCGACGAGCCGACCATCGGCCTCCATCCCGCGGATACCGGCCGGCTCCTCGGCCTGTTGCGCCGGCTCGCCGACGGCGGCAACACCGTCGTGGTCGTCGAGCACGATCCCGCCGCGATGCGGGCCGCCGACTGGATGGTGGAGCTCGGCCCCGCGAGCGGCGAGGCGGGGGGCGCGCTCATGTATCAGGGACCGGCCGCCGGGGTGCGCGCGGCGGGGACCCTCACCGGACAGTACCTGTCGGGCGAGAAGCGTATCGGTGTGCCGTCGGCGCGCCGTGCGGCGCGGCGCTGGCTGGAGGTGAAGGGTGCGCGCCTGCACAATCTCCAGGGGGTCGACACGCGCATTCCGCTGGGCACGCTCACCGCGGTGACGGGTGTCTCGGGGTCCGGCAAATCGACCCTGGTGCACGACGTGCTGTTCCGGCAGCTCGAGTCGCGGCTCACGGGCACGCACGGCGCGAAGCAGCATCTGGGCGAGCCCGTGGGGGAGGTGCGAGCGCTCGACGGCTGGGAGGCGATCAGCGACGTGGTGCTCGTGGACCAGGCCCCCATCGGCCGCACGCCGCGCTCCAACCCCATCACCTACATCAAGGCGTTCGACGAGCTGCGCGCCCTGTTCGCGGCCGAGCCGCTCGCCCGCGCGAGGGCGTACACACCCAGCGCGTTTTCGTTCAACGTGGCCGGGGGGCGGTGCGACGGGTGCGAAGGCGCGGGGCACGTACTGGTCGAAATGGTGTTCCTCGCCAATGTGTTCGTGCCGTGCGAGGTCTGCGGGGGCAAGCGCTTCAAGAAGGAAGTGCTCGAGGTGAAGCTCGGCGGCAGCTCGATCCACGACGTGCTCGCGTGGACCGTGGACCAGGCGCTGCAGCGATTTCACCGCCAGCCGCGGCTGGCCCGCGCCCTGTGGCACCTGCAACAGGTCGGGCTCGGATACCTGCGCCTCGGCCAGCCCGCGACTACACTGTCCGGCGGCGAGGCGCAGCGCCTGAAGATCGCCCGCGAGCTGGCGCTCGCGAAGGGCCGCGCCGGGCGCAAGCTCTACATCCTCGACGAGCCGACGACCGGGCTGCACCTCGACGACGTCCGAACGCTGTGCCGCGTGCTCGACCGGCTCGTCGACGCCGGCCACACCGTGCTCGTCATCGAGCACCATCTCGACGTGGTCAAGCGAGCCGACTGGGTGATCGAGATGGGACCGGGAGCCGGCGACGCGGGCGGGCGCGTGGTCGCGCAGGGAACCCCGGAGGATATCGCCCGCAGCGCCGATTCTCCCACCGGACGTTATCTCAGGGACGTGGCGTGAAACGCCCGGACCGCCCGATGACGCGGCGGCAGGCGGACCTGGCGCTCCTCGTCGCGACCGCGCTGTGGGGCACGAGCTTCGTCGCGGTCAAGAGCGCGCTCGCGGATGCGACACCGTTCGCGTTCCTGACGGTCCGCTTCGGCATCGCGGCACTCGCCCTCGCCCCGGGGACCCGTTTTCGCCCGCGCCCCGCCGGCCGGGAGCTCTGGGGCGGCACCTTGCTCGGTGTGCTCGTCGCCGTCGGGTTCATCGCGCAGACCGCGGGGCTCGTGATCACGACGCCCTCGCGCTCGGCGTTCATCGTCGCGGTATCGTCAGTGCTCGCGCCGGTGATCGCGCTGGCTCTGCTGGGCGAGCGGCCGCGCTGGCTCACCGCGGCCGCGCTCGCCCTCGCCACGCTGGGTATCTACCTGCTCACCGCCCCGGACGCCGGTGGCCTGAATCGGGGGGATCTGCTGACGCTGATCTGCGCCGTCTGCTTCGGCGGCCAGATCGTGGCGGTCACCGAGCTGACGCGACGCTATGATCCACGGCGTCTCGTGTTCTTCCAGGTCGCCGGGACGGCCGTGGTCGGCGGGCTGGCGACCGCCCTGTTCGAGCGACCGCAGATCCACTGGACGCCACGCTTCCTCGACGCGCTCGTGTACACCGTCCTGTTCGCGAGCACGATCTGCTTCCTGCTGCAGATGCGGGCGCAGCGGGAGATGTCGACCGCGCGGGCCGCGCTGATCTTCTGCTTCGAGCCGCTGTTTGCGGCGGTGACGTCGTGGCTCGTCCTCGGGGAGCGGCTCTCAGCGGTGCAGTGGGGCGGCGGAACGCTGATCCTGGTGGG
>Ga0209761_1003762_pt1 | contig 10034 bp, 11 predicted proteins | sample GraSoi013_1_40cm_4_FD_185818 | JGI IMG/M metagenome (GOLD analysis project Ga0209761, IMG submission 185818) | Grasslands soil microbial communities from the Angelo Coastal Reserve, California, USA - Sample 09_25_2013_1_40cm (SPAdes) (version 2) | ecosystem: Environmental > Terrestrial > Soil >... | reverse complement strand
GAAGACGAGTTATCGATTTGAGAATAGCCGAGTTGGACAAGAACTTGGCCCCGATCAAGGACCAATTATCAAAGGCAAATCCGCGTTACCAGGACATGATCAAGAGGCTTGAGCGAGCGGAGGCGGACATCCAAGTAGTCCGAACTACATCCGCAGACCTCAGAAACCAGTACAGGAATGCAAGAATAGCTAGAGAACTGTACGAGTCTCTGATATCAGACCTGGCTAAGAGAAAGGAAAAAGCTCAGCAGACGATGGACACCATAGTCATTAATCTTAGAGAGGAGACGAGGTAAGAATCCTCCCCTGGTCCCGCAATAATTGAAAATCCGCGTAGACGAATACGACATCTGGCTGGATGAAGAACTCGAGAAAGCTCTGCGCCCTACAAAGAACAAAGCAGGAAAACTCTCTGACGAGACCCGCCATGCGCTTGATGAAGCTCGAAGTTTCTTCGAAGAACTCTCGCTCAAGGCCGATGCAAACCTAGCCACCAAGAAAGACCCGATCTCTTATCGAGCCGCTAGAGTTGTGGGACGTGTTGCCCGAGACGCCCTCTCCAGCATAGAAAAAATCCAAATCCCACAAGAAGTCAGCTGGGACTCCTTCAAGGTTCTACGGGACAACCTGTCCAACACCGCCCGGTCCCTCAGAGAGAGCAGAAACAATACCCAAAAAGAAATCCACGGGCTATACCTATTGGATATGCTCTCATTTTCAGGGGTTGTCGAGAGAATTGCGAAAGTAGGGGAGAAAATATCCCAGTTCCTCGAGGGAGGCGGAGAAAACCTCCAACGTGCAAAGACTCTCACCAGCATTGTTGAGACGATCCGTCAAATCGGAGTGCAACTTGACGAGAAGAAGAAGGAGAGTGTCGAACTTGAACGAACCCGCGAGGGGCTCTCGTCCGCCATAAAGGAGCTGTCAAATGAGCTGGAGAAGATTACGTCGAACGACTCTCTCAAACAAGTTCTGGAGATCGAGAAGGAGCTTCGCAAAGAAAGCAGGGAGTTCAGAACAGACACACTAACCCATCTCCGACGACCCCTCCGAAAACTTAGAGACCTTTCCCAGCGGGGCGAAATCGCCCTAAGATCTGAGGAAAGAGAAGCCCTGGGCGAATATATTCAGTCCCCGTATAGGAGCTTCCTCTCCCGAAACTCAGGACCCTACCTCACCCCGATTCTAACCAACCTTAAGAGTGCTCTGGACTCAGGCAAAATGGGCCTGAGCCATCGTAAGACTACCAGAGTCGTAGTCCAGCTTGACCAGCTGACAACAACCGAACACCTAGCACAAAAACAGAGCAAAGGCCGAAACCTTCTAGGTCAACGACAACGACTCCTCCACGACCCGACCTGCAAGAATCTCTATCTGGAAAGGAAAATTGTTCTCAGGAAGATCGACGATGGGAAGAAGGACGAGCTTCAAGCCATCGAGAGACTTCACTCGGCCGAGGAAAAGATCAAAGCACTGAACAAGCACTTCGAGGAACTCTTGGTTCAGGCAGAATCAAAGACCAAGGAATACCTCTCACGCGACGTTCAGATAGAACGAGCACGACCGTCGAAATAGGTTCCTAGACAATATTGATTCCATAGGCCGCTATTACCGGCGGCGAAAGCTAGGAAGTGCGACTCAAGTCTTCGCTTATCTTCCGAAGAAGAGAATTGAACATGTCAGCGGTTAGTGTACCTGTTTGAGTGTTTCTTGGACTGGGATGGTATGATGCAACGATCTTCCGCCCGTCTTGTAGGTGGATTTCGAGCCCGTGTTCAAACCTTGGAATCTTAGACGCGAAGAGGTTGTCCTTCGTCAATAGAGTCATCATAGAACGATAAGCAAACTGCCCAAGGCAGAGGATGACTCTGGACTTACTGCAGATCTCCAATTCGGACTTCAGGAAATGGGTACAGTTCGACGTTTCTTCGCTCGTGGGTCTATCGTTGGGAGGGACACATTTTACAGCCGCAGTCATGTAAACTCCATGCAATTCCAACCCGTCATCCACGTCAATAGAGCGAGGCTGGCTTGCATATCCTGCCTCGAAAAGCGCCTTTACGAGGAAGTCGGCACTCTTATCCCCGGTGAACACCCTTCCGGTCCGATTCCCGCCGTGAGGAGCCGGAGCAAGCCCTATGACGAAAATCGAAGCCGCGATATCACCGAAACCGGGAACGGGTCGGCCCCAGTAATTGCAACTCAGAAACCGCTTTTTTTTCGCACGCGCTACCGACTCGCGATATTGGACCAGCCGAGGACAATCCCGACAATCGACAACTTCCCTATTCAAATCGATGATCCGCTGGTTTGCCAGATTCGAGGTCGCTTTGACCATATCCCCATTCATGAGAGCCAGCTCGCTCATTCTGTTAGATCATCTAATGCTAGATTAACAAATTCAGTGCAACGTTCGTTGATAAGAGAGTTCAATCCTATCTCTCTATATAAAGCGGGACCGTTCAGTCGCTTATATGAGAGGTCCGAAACCTCGAGGATTATTCCTATACTGAGTCAGTGATTCTGATGATATCGGTTCCCCCCAGGCGCTTCCATTATCTATTTTCTGCGAATCAATCTCTTAGTAATTATCCAGAATAGAACCGCCCAGCAATGATCGTTAGCGTACTGAATAACAAAGGCGGAACCGGAAAGACGACAACCGCAGTGAACCTCGCAACGGCAACTGCGATCGAAGGGAAAAAGACCCTGATCGTGGACCTGGACCCTCAAGGGAACGCTACAACTGGACTGGGCTTCGAGAAAGCAACCCTCTCTTCAACAGTCTACAACGTTCTCTCTCAATCACGCAAAGCCGAAGAAGTCCTCCTGAACACTCGCATCGAGAAACTCTCGCTACTACCAAGCAACCTAGATCTAGCAGGTGCAGAAGTCGAACTCTCATCAACCCCGGGCAGAGAATACGTGCTCAGAGAATCAATTAGCCCTATCAAAGACCAGTTCGAACAAGTCGTAATCGACTGTCCACCGAACATCGGACTACTTACGCTCAACGCCCTCGTTTCATCCGACTTGGTCCTCATCCCCGTGCAATGCGAGTTCTATCCAATGGAGGGATTACCAACGCTTCTCAAAGTCATGGACCTCGTAAGATCCCGGCTGAAAGCAGCTTTCGACTACAGGATAATACTAACAATGTACGACCGAAGAACAGCGCTATCACGCCGAGTCATGCAACAAGTCAACGAAAACTTTGGCGAGCGAGTTCTGAAATCCGTAATCCCCAGATCCGTCCGAATGGCCGAAGCACCAAGTAAAGGTCTGCCGGGCATAATATACCGGCCGAGAAACCCTGCATCGGAACAATATCGCGTACTGGCAAAGGAACTGCTTCAGGTCCAACCACTCGCAGCCGCCTAGCTTGGAATCCAAGGACGATAAGATACCCAACGCCGTGTAGGAGAAATTCACGGCAAACCCCCCACTTTGTATTCCATGTTCTTCGGGGCTATAGCTCATCGTTCGTGTCAGTCTTCTGAGAGTAGGTCATCAGCATCGGGAACGATCAGAGAACCGTCCTCTTGAGGGATGCTAGAACATCGTCAAGAGTCGAGTAGGTTCTCTCTGGAAGTTCCTCAAGGACTTCTCGCGCCCTCGCCAGCTCTTCAACTCTCTTGTCAAAGAGCTTCCAACCTTGTTCCTCTATCAGTTGGGACCTGGTGGTCGGGAACTTTGCATCCTCCTTCAAGACTTCGCCAAAGGATCCAAGCCCGACTTGACCCGTAATTGAAGGGAACTTTCCAGAGGTTAGGAAAGTCCTCAAACGCGCAGCGTCTCTATACATCCTGACCCCATGAAATGCGAGGATGCTTTTCTCGAATTTTGGCCCAGATGCCTTCGTAGCGATACCTCGAAGCTCGTTGTCGTCAAACTCGTAAATGTTCTCTTTTCCTTTGCCAAACAGCCTACTGTAAAGGATGCTTGAGTCAACCTCAGGGTCTTGCGTAGAAAGGTCAACACAATGTACCGCGTTGTAGTCCCGTAGAATCTTCAACGTATCCTCTGTTGGATCGCCTCCACGAAACTCGATGGCGATACGGGTCTCGCCAAAGCTTGTCGTTGAGAGAAAGTTGTTCAGTCTGGAAGCCAATTCTATATCTCCAACAAGCGCTTTCGGAACTAGAATTGTGAGAAGGGTTGCCTTCAGGCATTTGCAAGTCTTTTTCATGGAATCAATTATGCGGATGGTCTTGGGGGTCAACTCAAACCGATGAAGTTCTGCAAGATCCCTCTGACACCGAACTGAGAACTCGAACCCAGGCAAGACTCTCCTTCGCCAACTCGCTACTGCTGAGGGACTCGGGAGCCGGTAGTAGGTGCTGTTTACTTCCACGAAATCGTACGCTGATGAGTAGGCTTTCAGCCGGTCGCCATTAGGGATATTGAAGTAGTCCCAACCGCCCGCGCCGACCCGAATCTGACCCATACCTTCTTGAGACGGTTTGCAAGCCCTCGGATTTAGGCAAGAGGTAGGCGAAGACGAGTCGGTTACTTCTAGGGACGTCCGGGTGGTCGTACCCAGAATGGGTAGGGGTATTCTATCCAACCTCTACCGAGAGCAAACTCAAGCACTACACGCAAGTATTTCCAACCGCCGAGATCGATTCCACATTCTATGCGTTCCCTCAGCCGGGCACGGTGTTAGGCTGGAACAGATTCTCTCCAAAGGAATTCATCTTCTGCGCAAAGATTCCGCAAATCATCACCCATGATAAACTGGTTGAGATCGGTCCTTCCTTGGAGTCTGAACTGGATCGCTTTGCCGAGTTGATGCTTCCACTGAACAACAACGGAAAGCTTGGGTGTCTACTTCTCCAGATGCCCCCCAAGTACAAGTATGATCTAAGCCATCTGGAAGGCTTCCTCTCCATCCTTCCCCATGGCTTCAAGTATGCAATTGAGTTCAGGCACAAGTCTTGGCTTCAAGACTCGACGTGGCCTCTGCTCTCCAAGTACAATGTGGCATACACGATAGTGGACGAGCCTCTACTCCCGCCTGAAGTTCACGTAACAGCAGATTTCGCATATATCCGTTGGCACGGGCACGGACAGCGACCTTGGTACGATTACCACTATACTGAACAGGAACTAAAATCATGGATGCCTAAAGTCAAAGAGATCGAACCCTCTGTCAAGACGACGTATGGCTACTTCAACAATCACTTCCATGGATACGCCGTTGAAAACGCACTTAGAATTCTGCAGATGATGGGGAAACTTACTCCAGCTCAAGGAGCCGCGTTCAACAGGGCCAAGGGTCACTTGGAGAAAGGAAAAGGTCCCGAGGGCCTAGGAGAATGGGTTAAAGGAGGCGATGATCGCCCGAAAATTATCGACTTGCTCAGCGCCCTGATGGGCGAATCCAGGCTAGCCCGAGCACTGGCTATCCACGATGAGGAAGTAACCATCAAGACCGCTACCGACGAAAAAGTTGTCGCGAAGATCCGCGACTACAATTTGACAATGGACTTTGAGACGAGAACAATAACCCATGATTGTGGAGATTGGGAAAGATCGATCGAAACCCGCCAGCTGTGCAAACATGTAGGCAAGGTCCTATTGTCGCTACCCGAGAAAACCGCCTTAGGATGGGTCACTCAAATTCATGAGGATCCTGAAGCGTGGCACTTCCAAAAGCCAATTGGAAATACTGTCGCTACCTAGGTTGCTAGCTAGGCTCCGCGGGAAGGTTCTTCTTCGATGACCATTCGTGCCAAGATCCAACATAGTTTCTAGCATTGTTGTACCCCATAGATCTAAGTGCGTAGAATGCAGCGGCCGCGCGAGCGCCTCGGTGACAATATACCGCTATTTCGGAGCCGGGGCGGAGGCCTTTCGATCGAAGCTGTTTCTCGATTGATCGACGATTCTGGAATCCGCCTCTTTCGTCCAGAAAGTTCGTCCATTCGAACCACACTGAGCTCGGTATTCGTCCCGAACGCGGACAACACTCCCGTTTTTCTGATCCGTCGTATTCTCCTCTGCTCCTCACGTCCAAGACTAACCCGGTCCGGGACGTAGATAGAGACCTCACGTTGCCAACCGTCGCCAGGACGCTAGGGTCCGGATTAGCTTTGAACTTGGTTTGGATAACCACTCTACGCTTCTTCTCGACTGGATAGTTGGAATCCTGCCAGGCACGGAAGCCTCCTTCAAGCATTACCGGGCTCTGAATTCCTGCGTATTCGAGCATCCAAGCGACTCGTGCAGCCCTCATCCCGAACCTCGACTCGTACACGACCGTTTTTTCGTGGCCTCTGAGGCCGAGCCGTCCAAGCTTCGATTCGAGGTCGTGTTCAAACACTCTCAGATGCTTGCTGTCGGTTCCAGGAACGAAATAATGGAAGAGGTCAGCGTTTCTGGCTCCTGGAATATGGGCTCTCGAGTAGGCGTTCCTAGACCGAGCATCCAGGACAACGACGTTCTTGGACGCTAGGCGTTGCTTCAGCCAGGCCGGATTGACTGTGGCTTTCAGAGCCCTCAGATGTCCTGGGTACTACTCAGATTTGAGAATCTGCACCGGACAGGCAGCGAGTTGCTTGAACCTTTCGGCGTCACTCTCAGAACCGACGATGGTTCCGTAGTGCATGGGGATGGCAAGCTTGGGTTTGATCATTCTTGTGGCCTCACCTGCTTCTTCTGGCGTCATTACGTAGGTTCCGCTAACCGGTAGAAGTGCGATGTCGGTCTTGAAATTCTTCATCTCTGGGATCGGGTCAGTGTCGCCAGCATGGTATATTCGAACTCCTTTGACGGATATTATGAAGCCGACTTTTCCGTCTTCTTTCGGGTGAAACGGTTTGCCGGGCTCACGGAACTTGTTCAAGTTGTAAGCGGGAACGGCTTCGAGAGTCACATCGCCCAAGACAACCTTGTCGCCCGGTTTGACTGCCTTAACCTCCTTGACTTTCAGGCTTGAAAGCTCCTTCTTGCACGCGGGTATGGTAACGACGGTCGTCTTGTCCGAAGACACCTTCTTGATATCGTCTAGAGAAAGGTGGTCAAAATGCTCGTGGCTGATCAGAAGGATATCGGCTTTGTCGGAAATCGGCCGAATCTTGAAAGGGTCAATGATTACGATCTTACCGTTCTTAATTCTGAATGAGTCGTGGCCGAGCCAGCTAATCTTTACCCCTTGATATTCGAACAATCGACGCCCCTGTTCTCGAATCTCATCTTACACAATAATTAAGCCTTCCAGAGAGACAACCGTTCGAGAATACCCATAAATCAGTGGATAGGCGATCTTTGGGAATATACGATGTACGACGTGCTCATCATAGGGTCCGGTTCTGCGGGCTACACGGCCGCGATCTACTCGTGTAGAGCAGGAAGGAAGACCGCGGTCATCGCGGGGTCGATACCCGGGGGCCAGTTGATGCTCACATCCGATGTGGAAAACTTTCCAGGGTTTCCTGAATCCATACTTGGACCCGAACTGATGGAACAGATGAGGAAACAAGCTGAACGTTTCGGTCCAGAAATTATCTACGACGACGCTTCCGAGGCGAACTTCAAGTCTAAACCTTTCGAGGTCACGGTTGGAAAGCGGATCCTTCAGGGAAAAACGGTCATCATAAGCACAGGGGCAAACGCGAAATGGCTGGGTATACCCTCCGAGACCAAGCTTAGAGGACACGGGGTTTCGAGCTGTGCAACTTGTGACGGCTACTTTTTCAAAGAAAAGGACGTGGTTGTGGTCGGGGGAGGAGACACGGCTTTGGAAGAAGCGACGTTTCTTGCGAATATCACCAAGATGGTAACCGTGGTCCATCGTAGGGATAAGTTACGAGCCAGTCAAATAATGCAAGACCGTTCCCTGAAGAATCCGAAGATAAAATTCGTCTGGGATACGGTCGTGGACGAGATATTGGGAGACAGCAATGTTACAGGGGTCAGGAGTAGAAATCTCAAGACTGGAAAGGAACACGTTCTCAAGACGGACGGCGTGTTCGTGGCAATCGGATACGAACCAAACACTGCGATATTCAAGGGACAAGTGGACCTCGACCCCAAAGGCTACATTGTCACCCATAATGAAACTGAAACGAACGTTCCGGGAATATTTGCGGCTGGAGATGTGAGAGATTTCAGATATCGACAGGCCGTCACCGCTGCAGCGGACGGCTGCAAAGCAGCGATGGATGCTGACAGGTTTATCGGCGAACATTACAAGAACTGAGACCTGAATTTTTGAAATGTCCAAAGTGTGACTTGCAGCTCGACTTCGTCGGGCGATACATCGTCCAAGAAGACTTTGAAGCCGGGGCTCCCGCCCAGATCAGAGATATGGAAGTCTGGCAGTGTGATATGTGCAAGACGTACTACGAAACCAGCAGGAGCGGACAGCCGATCCCGATACACTTCATGCAGAGCATGTTCAAGAGGTTAGAGTAGACGCGGGATACGATACGGACCCTAGCAGTCCCTGACACTTTCTACCTTGTCCTTCATCGCTCCGTTAGCTTATCGTCGGGTGCCTCTCTGACGTATTAGACGACGAGCTTCTATCTTTCAACGTTGTTGGCTTTCAAGTCTGTCTGGCAATACTATGTGCCATCAAGCGATGTTCTGCGATTGCTGGAATTGTTCAGGAGAATGGTTGACGAGTCCCTGTGGATAGGTATAGCCAATGATGCATCGTCGCTGAGAAAGCTCTCACTGCTATCCTACAACCAGCTCGCGCAATATGATTCTCCCAGCTACTACAAGCTCTGCGCAATAAGCAGAGCAGCAGGAATACTGGCAGCCCGGAAGAAATCTCTTCGTAGAGGCTACGCCAGTAGGCCACCGTATCTTGTCAGACCAATGCTCGTCTCCTGCTACGGGTTCAAGATGAGGAACGGAGAGTTAGATATTCCTATTTCGAGGGGGAAACGTCTCAGCATACGCTTGACCAAGCATACTCTCCAGATCATATCTCAACCAGGAGTCAAGGTTCGCTCTTTCACCCTCGCACGGAACAGATTGAGCCTCTGCATCGCTCGAGACGTTCCCGCCATTAACTGTGCTTCCACCGTTGGCGTGGACCGTAATCTTCGAAATCTCACAGTTGGAAACGATCAGCAGACGAGTCATTATGATCTCTCGAAAACTCTGAGAATAGCCAGCACTACAACCCGTATTGTGGCTTCATTCAGACGAGATGATGATAGGATAAGAACAGCAATAGCATCCAGGCATGGACAGAGGAGAACCGCTAGGGTTGGACATCTCCTCCACGCTGCGACAAAGACGATTGTTGCCTTGGCAGTCCAGCGGAGAGAGGCGATAGTTCTTGAGAACATCGAGGGCATCCGATCCCTCTACCGTAAGGGTAACGGTCAGGGTCGAAAGTATCGTGGTAGGATGAACAGCTGGAGTTTCGGCGAAGCTCAGCGACAGATCGAGTACAAGGCGTGATGGGTCGGACTATCGGTTATCCGTTTGTCTAGGCGTGAGACCAGAGGTTCCAGTGTGTCTTGTCCGAGATGCGGGGAGAGACTCCAATCGGACAAGAAACTGAAAAGAAAACTCTGGTGCGGTAAATGCCGGATAGTAATGGACCGGGACATGGTGGCAGCGGTTAACCTGTCTCGGCGGGGACGGGTGAGGTTCGCACGTTCCCGGTCTCCCACCATCGAGGCGCAAGGCAGGGCAGTTGAAGCAGTGAAGGGGAACCCGACGCCTACGGTAATCCCTGGAGTCGATGCCCTGAAGCTAACTCAACAGACGAAGAGTTAACAGAACCTCTAGGCGCTCGTCGATTCGAAGGATAGAGGAAATTCTCTTTCCACCCATCGATCGCAAGGCCGAGTGTGAAGCCTCAACCGCTTTCAGAATTATATGAACGTCTTTGGCTTCGAGGATCGTCGCCATGGGAGTGACCTGGTACTCAAGCCCTCGATTTTGGAGATAGCCTGCAGTGCCTGCTTAACATATTCGCCAACACTCGTTCCTATCCCAATGGGATGGATGCTGAACTCAGCTATGGATACGATTCGTCTTTTCTTCAGACCCCCCCCCCCCCCCCC
>Ga0209761_1003761_pt1 | contig 10036 bp, 7 predicted proteins | sample GraSoi013_1_40cm_4_FD_185818 | JGI IMG/M metagenome (GOLD analysis project Ga0209761, IMG submission 185818) | Grasslands soil microbial communities from the Angelo Coastal Reserve, California, USA - Sample 09_25_2013_1_40cm (SPAdes) (version 2) | ecosystem: Environmental > Terrestrial > Soil >... | reverse complement strand
GTGCTGCTCGGAGCGGGGGCCGCCGTCCTCATCGTCGGCCTGGTGGTCATCAGCGCCGGCGCGCGCCGCGACCGCGGCCAGGAGGTGCGGTTCGAGAAGGTGGGCCGCCGCGACCTCGTCGCCGCCGTCACGGCGAGCGGCAAGATCCAGCCCAAGAAGAAGGTCGACATCAGCGCGGACATCACCGGTCGGATCACCAAGATCGCCGTGCGCGAGGGCGAGCTCGTGACGAAGGGCCAGTTCCTGCTCCAGATCGATCCGACGGTGTACCAGGCGAACCTACAGCAGGCGGCGGCCAACATGGCCTCGTCGCAGGCGGCCGCGGTGCAGGCGAAGGCGAACCGCGATCAGGCGGACCGCGCCCTGCAGCGCACCAAAGAGCTGCGGACGCAGAGCCCGAACCTCGTGTCGCAGGAGCAGCTCGAGCAGGCACAGACGGCGTTCGACGTCGCCGAAGCGAACCTCACCGCGGCGACGCACCAGGTCGACCAGGCGCGCGCCGCGGCGCAGTCGGCCCGGGACAACCTCCGCAAGACGACCCTCATCGCGCCCATGGCCGGCCGCGTGACGCGGCTCCCCGTCGAGGAAGGGGAGGTCGCGGTCCCGAGCACCTTCTCGAAGGACATCGGCCTCCTCATGACGATCTCCGACCTGTCGGTGATCCAGGCCAAGGTGAAGGTCGACGAGACCGACGTGGTGCGGGTCCACCTCGGTGACTCGGTCGAGGTCTCGATCGACGCGTTCCCCGATACCACCTTCACCGGCCAAGTGACCAAAGTGTCGAACTCGAGCGTGCTCGACGCCACCCAGAGCGCGACGGGCTCGAACGAGCGCGCCGTGGATTACCAGGTCGAGGTGACGCTCAACAAGCCGCCGACCGACATCCGCCCCGACCTCTCCGCCACCGCGCGGATCGTTACGGACACCCGCAAGCAGGCGCTGTCGATCCCGATCATCGCGCTCACGGTGCGCGAGAACAAGCCGGTCTCCACGGAGAACCGCCCGGTGGACACGGCGACCGCCCGCAAGAAGAAGGAGACCGAGGGCGTGTTCGTGGTGAAGGACGGCGTCGCCACGTTCCGGCCGGTGAAGGTCGGCATCGCCGGCGACGAGTACTTCGAGGTGCTGGACGGGCTCCAGCAGAGCGAGTCGATCGTCGCCGGGCCGTATCAGGCCATCCGCGACCTCAAGGACGGGGCGCACGTGCGGCCGATGAAGCAGGCGGCCGACACGACCAAGAAGAAAGCCGCCGCATGACCGACCTCCAGGCGTTCCGCACCGGCGACACGCCGCTGCCGGACATCGTGATCCTCACCCACAAGCTGACCCGGGACTACGACATGGGCGGCGAGGTGGTGCGCGCGCTGCGGGGCGTGAGCCTCCAGATCCGGAAGAACGAGTACGTCGCGGTGATGGGGCCTTCCGGCTCGGGCAAGTCCACGCTCATGAACCTGATCGGCTGCCTCGACACCCCCACGGCCGGGGAGTACTGGCTCAACGGCCAGAAGGTGTCGGCCCTTTCCGACGACGAGCTGGCTCGCATCCGCAACAAGGAGATCGGGTTCGTGTTCCAGACGTTCAACCTGCTGCCCCGGGCCAACGCGCTCCACAACGTGGAGCTGCCGCTGATCTACGCCGGGCTGCCCACCAAGGACCGCCGGGCGCGCGCGGCGCGGGCGCTCGCGCGGGTGGGGCTCGCGGACCGGATGGACCACAGGCCGAACGAGCTGTCGGGGGGCCAGCGCCAGCGGGTGGCGATCGCGCGGGCGCTGGTGAACGAGCCGAGCATCCTGCTCGCCGACGAGCCGACGGGGAACCTCGACTCGACGACCAGCGCGGAGCTGATGCGGGTGTTCCAGGACCTGCACCACCAGGGCCAGACGATCGTGATGGTGACCCACGAGCACGACATCGCGGCCCACGCGGCGCGCGTGGTGACGCTGCGCGACGGCGTCGTCGCGACCGATCAGCTGCGGGCGGCCTAGGTGCCGTTTCTGGAGGCGGTGCGGCTCGCGCTCCAGATGATCCGCGCCCAGAAGCTCAAGAGCGGGTTCTCCGCGATCGGCGTGTTCATCGGCGTCACGTTCCTGATCGGCGCGTGGTCGATCGTGAACGGCATGAACCGCTACATGACCGACAAGTTCGCGGGAACGCTCGTCGGGGTGAACACGTTCCACCTGCGCCGCCGGCCCAATGTGAACTTCAACGTCGAGGACTCGGTCTGGCGGGCGTGGCGGCGCCGCCCCCGCATCAAGTTCGCGGATGCCGACGCGGTCACGCAGGGCCTCCGGGTGCCGGTGGTGACGGCGTGGTACTCCGAGGACCGGGGCAGCGTGGAGTACAACGGCAAGGTCGCCAAGGACATCACGCTGGAGGGCGCCACCGAGCGGTACTTCGACATCATGAACCTGAAGATCGCGGACGGCCGCGCGTTCACGCCCCAGGAGTCGAAGGCGGGGACGACCGTCGTGGTGCTCGGGTACGATCTGGCGCAGAAGCTGTTCCCCGGCGTCAACCCGATCGGTCGCACCGTGCGGATCCACGGCATTCCCTATCGCGTGATCGGGGTGGTGGAGCGCCAGGGCAACCTGCTCGGCATCTCGCTCGACAAGTTCGTGGTCGCCCCGGCGCTCTCGCCCATCCAGCGCGAGGTGAACCCGCCCGGTGTGGTCGACGCCCTGATCGTGAAGGCGAACTCCGAGCTCGAAATGCGCGACGCGATGGACCAGACCGAAGCCATCATGCGCAGCCGCCGGCATTTGCGCCCCCGTCAGGACGACAACTTCGTGATGGAAACCTCGGAGGGCGTGCTCGATTTCTGGAAGAAGCTCAGCCGGATCCTCTACGTCGTCGGGCCCGGATTGGTGGGCGTCGCGCTCGTGGTCGGCGGCATCGTGATCATGAACATCATGCTGATGGCGGTCGCGGAGCGGACCCGCGAGATCGGCATCCGCAAGTCGCTCGGCGCCCGGCGCCGGGACATCCTGCGCCAGTTCCTCGCCGAGTCCGCGGCCCTCGCCACGGTGGGCGCGACCCTGGGGATCGGGACCGGGATCGCGCTCTCGCTGCTCCTGAAGTTCGCGACCCCCTTGCCCGCCGCGGTATCGCCATTCTCGATCCTGCTGGGCGTCGTGGTCGGCGGCGGGGTCGGCATCGTGGCGGGCGTGTATCCGGCCAGCCGGGCGTCCCGGCTCGATCCCATCGCGGCGCTGCGCCAGGAGTGAGCGCCTGACCCCCTTGCTCGAAGGCGTCGGCATCGCGCTGGAGTCGCTGCGCGCCCACAAAGCGCGCGCCGCCCTGACGATCCTGGGCGTCGCGATCGGAGTCATGGTCGTGATGGTGATCGGCGCGATCATCAGCGGCTTCAACAAGGGCATCGCCGACATGCTCGAGCAGTCCGGGCCCAAGACCTTCTGGGTGGGCCGGTTCTTCCAGGGTGGTGTGAACGTCTCCGACGGGTCGGACGAGATGAGCCCGTGGCGCCGCAATCCGCCGATGTCGCTGGAGGACGCCAGGGTGATCGAGCAGTTGCCGTCGGTGAGCTGGCTGGCGCTGGACGAGGGCGGCCAGGCCGACGTCTCGTTCGGCAGCAAGACCCAGCACAGCGTGCGGGTCTACGGCCGCAGCGCCGCCTGGCCCAACGTGGCGGGCGGCGACGTGTCGCCGGGGCGCTCGTTCACCGAAGTGGAAGAGGCCGCTGCCGCCCAGGTGGCCGTCGTCAACCAGAAGCTGGCCGAGCTGCTGTTCGACCAGATCGACCCCATCGGGCAGCGCATCCACATCCAGGGCGTGCCCTACACGGTGATCGGGGTGTTCAATCCCCCGCCGCAACTGTTCGGCGGCCAGCCGTCGCCCGAGGCGATCATCCCGCACGCCGCGCTGGTGAAGTACGTGCAGTACTGGAAGGGGTGGATGGACTTCCTGGTGGGACCCGCGCCGGCGGCGACGACGGCGCAGGCGATGGAAGACGTCACGGAAGCGCTGCGCCTGCGGCGACATCTCCGGCCGGGCCAGGACAACAACTTCGCCGTCGTGAGCCAGGAAAAGTTCCTGGAGAGTCTCAACAGCACGACGCTGCTCGTCCGCATCGTGATGCTGGCCCTCTCGGCCGTCGGGCTGCTGGTGGGCGGGGTGGGGGTGATCGCGATCATGATGATCTCGGTCACCGAGCGCACGCGGGAGATCGGCGTGCGCAAGGCGCTCGGCGCGACGCGCCGCGAGATCCTGTGGCAGTTCCTCGTCGAGGCGGCGACGCTCACGCTGGTCGGCGGCATCGTGGGCATGATCGCCGGCGGCCTGGTCGCGCTCGTGCTCGCGGTCGCGACGCCGGTCCCGGCCCACGTGCCGCTCGGCTCGATCGTGGCCGCGCTCGCGGCCGCCGCGCTGACCGGGATCGTGTTCGGCCTCTATCCCGCCAACAAGGCCGCCCGGCTCGATCCGGTGGAGGCGCTGAGGTACGAGTAGATGCCCTTCGTCGAGGCCGTTCGCCTCGCCCTGCAGACCATCCGGGCGCAGAAGCTCAAGAGCGCCTTCTCGATCATCGGGGTGTTCATCGGCGTGATGTTTCTCATCGCCGTCGTGTCGGTCGTTCAAGGGATGAATCGGTACATGACCGACAAGTTCGCCGGGACGATCCTCGGCGTGAACACGTTCCGCTTGCGGCAGTTCCCCGACGTGCAGCTCGGCAACGTCACCGACTCGACGTGGCGCGTGTGGCGACGGCGCCCGCGGGTCACGTACGAGGACGCGCAGGCCGTGGCGCGCGGCGTGACGATCCCGGTGCTCGCCGCGTGGGAGTCGAGCACCCGCGCGGCGCTCACCGCCGGCCGGAAGCAGGCGAAGGACGTGCAGGTCACGGCGGCCACAGAGCTGTATTTCGACATCCGCTCCCTCCGGCTCGAGCTGGGCCGCGCCTTCACCGCCCAGGAGGTGGAGGCCGGCGTCCCGGTCCTCGTGCTGGGGCACGAGCTGGCGGATAAGCTGTTCGAGGGCCAGGACCCGATCGGCCGCGAGGTGAAGCTCTTCGAGCTTCCGTACCGGGTGATCGGGGTCGTGGAGAAGCAGGGCAACCTGTTCGGGTTGTCGCTCGACAAGTTCGTGGTTGCGCCGGCGAGCGCCCCGCTCAAGCACTACGTCAACCAGCCGCACGTGGTCGACGCGGTGGCGATGAAGGCCCGCTCCCAGCCCGAGATGCGCGAGGCGATGGCGCAGGCTGAAGCGGTGATGCGCAGCCGGCGCCACCTGCGACCGCGCGAGCCGGACGACTTCACCCTGGAAACGGCAGACGAGGTGCTCGACTTCTGGGGCAAGATCAGCCGCGTGTTGTTCGTCGCGCTCCCGGGTCTCGTCGCGATCTCGCTGGTCGTGGGCGGGATCGTGATCATGAACATCATGCTGATGGCGGTCGCCGAGCGCACCCGCGAGATCGGCATCCGCAAATCGCTCGGCGCCCGGCGGCGCGACATCCTGCGGCAGTTCCTGGTCGAGGCCACGACGCTGGCGACCGTGGGCGCCGCGGGTGGCGTCGCCCTCGGGCTCGGCCTCGCCGCCGCCGTGGCGGCGACGACGCCGCTCCCCGCCGCCGTCGCGCCCTGGTCGGTCCTCGTGGGGGTGGTGCTGGGCGCCGGCGTCGGCATCCTCGCGGGCGTGTATCCGGCGAGCCGCGCGGCGCGCCTCGACCCGATCGCCGCGCTGCGGCACGAGACATGACCGGCCTGTTCGAAGGGGTCGGCATCGCCCTCGACTCGCTGCGCGCCAACAAGGGGCGAGCCGCGCTGACCATCCTCGGCGTCGCCATCGGCGTCATGGTCGTGATGGTGATCGCCGCGATGATCAGCGGGATCAACCGGAGCGTGTCGAACATCTTCGAGTCCATCGCCCCGCGCACCTTCTTGGTATGGCGCTTCTTCCAGCCCGGGGTGAACGTCTCGAACGGCTCCGACGAATCGAGCCCGTGGCGACGCAACCCGGTGATCACCGAGGTCGAGGCGGACCGGATCGCCCTGCTGCCCTCCGTTCGCTACGTCACGCGGCGCGACGAGAGCTCCGCGACCGTGGAGTATGGCGACCGGCGGCTCGAGTCCATCGAGGTGTCGGGGCTGTCGGCGCAATGGGTGGAGGTGAACGGCGGAGACGTCAATCCCGGACGCACCTTCACGCGGCTGGAGGACGTGGCCAATGATGCGGTGGCGGTCATCAACCGGAAGCTCGAGGACCAGCTGTTCCGCGGACGCGACCCCATCGGCCACGCGATCCACGTCGCCGGCGCGCCGTTCAGGGTGATCGGCGTGTATACGCCGCCGCCGAGCCTGTTCAGCGGCGCCACCCCGCCGTTCGTCGGGATCCCGCACGGGGCGTTCGTGAAGCATGTGCCCTACATCAAGGGATGGATGCGGCTCGCCGTCGCGCCCGCGCCCGCGTACACGCAGCAGCAGTCGATGGACGAAGTGGTGGCGACGTTGCGCTCGCTGCGCGGGCTCAAGCCGGGGCAGGACAACAATTTCTCGATCGTCACGCAGGACAAGCTGCTGGACTCCTGGAACCAGGTCACCGGGATGTTCTTCCTGGTGATGCTGGTCCTTTCGTCCATCGGGCTGATGGTCGGAGGCGTCGGGGTGGTCGCGATCATGATGATCTCGGTCACCGAGCGAACCCGGGAGATCGGGGTGCGCAAGGCACTTGGCGCCACGCGGCGCGCCATTCTGTGGCAGTTCCTGGTGGAGGCGTCGACCCTGACGCTGGTGGGCGGCGCCGCCGGGATGCTCGTGGGCGGCGGCGTCGCGTTCGCCATCTCCCGCCTCACGCCGATCCCTGCCCACGTACCCGTGTGGTCGATCCTGGTCGCCCTGGGCGCCTCGGCCCTCACCGGCGTCGGCTTCGGCCTCTACCCGGCCAGTCGCGCCGCCCGGCTCGATCCGGTGGAAGCGCTGCGGTACGAATGATTGCGGATTGCGGAATGCGGATTGCGGATTGAGAGGACTCGCCGCCTCCAATCCGCAATCCGAAATCCACAATCCGCAATTAGCTTACCCCCCATGCAGCTCTCCGAAGCCATCCTCCAGGCGCTCCACGCCGCGTGGAGCCACAAGCTCCGCTCGTTCTTCACCCTGCTCGGCATCATCGTTTCGGTGGCGTTCCTCGTGGCCGTGGTGGCCATCATCCAGGGGATGAACGCGTACGTGCGCGAGCGGATCGGCGGGGCGATCGTCGGCGTGAACGCCTTCCAGGTGCGCCGCACGCCCATCGCCGTCGGGCTGATCGACGACGAGGAGTGGAAGGCCATCCAGCGTCGCCCCATCATCGCCCCCGAGGACGTGCCCTTCGTGAGACGCGCCATCCCCGATGCGCGGGCGATCGCGCTGCAGTCGGGCTGGCCCACGCCCCAGGCCGACATCGTGTGGCGCGACAAGACCGTGGGGGACGTGTTCGTCTTCGGCGTCACGGCGCCGTTCCAGGTGGTCCAGGACTACCAGTTCGCGGCCGGCGAGCCGCTCTCCGACATCGACGTGCGGGAGCGCCGCCCCGTGGTCGAGCTCGGCTACGACATCGCAGACCGGGTGTTCGACTATCCGGACCAGGCGATCGGCGAGAAGATCCGCATCCTGGGCCAGCAGTACACGGTGAAGGGCGTGGTGGCGAAGAAAGGAAATGTGCTGGGCCAGTCGTGGGACGGGTTCGTGATGATGCCGCTCACGAGCTTCGAGGCGCTGTACGGCCGCCGCAAGACGACGGTGATCTCGGTGAAGATGCCGGAAGCGGCGCTGGTCGCGGACGGGATGCAGCGCGCCGAGGAGGCGATGCGCATCGCCCACCGGCTCCGTCCCGGCCAGCCGGACGACTTCACCGTGGACACCGCGGACGCGCTCGTGAGCTTCTGGAAGAACCTGACGCGGCTGCTCTTCACCGTCATCCCGGCCGTCGTCGCGATCGGGATCATCGTGGGCGGGATCGTGATCATGAACATCATGCTGATGAGCGTGAACGAGCGCACCCGCGAGATCGGCATCCGCAAGTCGCTCGGCGCCCGCCGCAAGGACATCCGCAACCAGTTCCTCGCCGAGTCGGTGACCCTCGCGGCGCTGGGCGGGGTGGTGGGACTCTGGGGCGGCGTGGCGCTCGCGTGGGTCGTGAGCCTGATCTCACCCCTCCCGGCGCGCGTCACCCTGTGGTCCGTGGCGGTGGCGCTCGGCCTGGGCGCGAGTGTGGGCGTGATCTTCGGCGTGTACCCGGCCATGCGGGCGGCGAAGCTGGATCCGGTGGTGGCGTTGAGATACGAATGAGGCTGCACTCCGTCTCCGAGGGCTGGCTCATCGCCGTCGAACAACTCCGCGCCAACAAGCTGCGCTCCGCGCTCACCATCCTCGGCGTGGTGATCGGGGTCGCCACCGTGATGGCGATGGCGTCGATCGTGCAGGGCATCCGCGACCAGATTATCAACACGATCGAGGTCGCGGGGCCGACCACCTTCTACATCCTGCGGTTCTGGTCCACGACGCCGCTCAACCCGGATGCGCTGCCCAGGGAGGTGCGGATCCGCCCCGTGATCCGGCCGGCCGAGGCCGAAGCGATCGCCCGCCTGCCCGACGTCCGCTACGCGGGAACCTGGGTCCAGCTGTTCCAGAAGATGGAGTACGCGGGCGTCCACACCCAGCTCGTGACCATCTTCGGCGCGGACGACCATTACATGGAGATCCAGGGCGGGAGCCTCCCCGAGGGCCGGTTCTTCACCACCGCCGAGCTGCGCAGCGGTACGCCGGTGGTGGTGATCGAGCGGCGGTTCGCAGACAAGCTGTTCGGGCGGATCAACCCGATGGGACGGTTCCTCCGCATCTCCGGCAAAGCGTTCCAGGTCATCGGGCTCTATCTGAACCCGGAGAACATCTTCCAGCCGCCCTCGCAGGAGATCGCGGCGATCATCCCGTTCGAGGCGGCGCGCCGCTTCTTCCGCTACGACGAGACCAACGCCCTGTGGATCGTCGTGAAGCCGAACGACGGCATCACCGTGTCGCGGGCGATGGACGAGGTCACGGTGCAGCTGCGGCGCGTGCGCGGGCTGCGCGCCGGCGATCCCAACTCGTTCGACTTGATCACGCAGGACCAGATCCTCGACGTCTTCAACAAGCTCACGGGCGTCTTCTTCCTGGTGATGCTCGTGCTGTCGAGCGTCGCCCTCATGGTGGGGGGGATCGGCGTCATGGCGATCATGATGGTCTCGGTGACCGACCGCACCCGCGAGATCGGGGTCCGCAAGGCGCTCGGCGCCACGCGCCGGGAAATCCTGTGGCAGTTCCTGGTCGAGGCGGCCACGCTCACCTTACTGGGTGGAGTGCTCGGCATCGTTATCGGCCTGGGGGCGGGGCAGCTGCTCCGCGTGTTCATGAGCCTCGAGCTCTCCGTACCCGTCTGGAGCGCCGCGGTGGCGTGCGCCGTCTCCGTGGTCATCGGGCTGGTGTTTGGTATCGCGCCGGCGGCGCGGGCGGCGAAGCTCGATCCGGTGGAGGCATTGAGATACGAATGACGAAACGGGAGCATCCGTGACCCAACAAGTCGATCTCCTGGCCATCGCCGCGCACCGCGACGATGCCGAGCTGACCTGCGGCGGCACGCTCGCCAAGGCGGTGACGGCCGGCCACCGCGTCGGCATTCTCGATCTCACCCAGGGCGAGAGCGGCACGCGCGGCGACGCAGGCACGCGCGCCGCCGAAGCGGAGCGATCCGCCCGGGCCCTCGGCGTCCACCTGCGGCTCAACGCCGGGCTGCCGGACGCCCACCTGGCAAACGATGAAGCGTCGCGCTTGAAAGTCGTCGGCCTGATACGTGAAACGCGACCGCGTGTGGTGATCCTGCCGTTCCCCGTAGGCCGGCACCCGGATCACCGCGTCGCCTCCGAGCTGGGCCGCGACGCCTGCTACCTGGCGGGGCTCGCGAAGTACGGCGACTCGGCGGGCGGCAGCCCTCACCGGCCGTTCAAGGTGCTCTACGCGCTCGCCTATCGCGAGGACCCGGTGAAGCCGTCGTTCGTGGTGGACATCTCCGA
>Ga0209761_1003759_pt1 | contig 10042 bp, 6 predicted proteins | sample GraSoi013_1_40cm_4_FD_185818 | JGI IMG/M metagenome (GOLD analysis project Ga0209761, IMG submission 185818) | Grasslands soil microbial communities from the Angelo Coastal Reserve, California, USA - Sample 09_25_2013_1_40cm (SPAdes) (version 2) | ecosystem: Environmental > Terrestrial > Soil >... | reverse complement strand
GCGGACGATGCGCAGCCACGCGGGGCCCGCGACGAAGCCCGCGACGAGATACCCAACGATGCGAGGCAGTCGCAGACGATGGGCGATCGTTCCCGCCAACGTTGCGGCGAGCGTCAGACAACCGAGAGCCAGTGTGGCGAGCGCTTCGAGCGGACCACCGAGCGCGCGCGCGAAGCGCTGCAACAGCGCCATGACGAGCAGCGTGAGAAACAGCAGCAGCCATTGCATGAGCGCGCAAAATACGGCAGATTCAGCGGCGTAACCATGCCGTTCGTTCATCTCCACACCCACAGCGAGTACTCTCTCCTCGACGGCGCCAACCGGATCCCCGACCTGCTCGATCGGGTGCAGGCGCTCGGCATGGACTCGCTGGCGATTACCGATCACGGCAACCTGCACGGCGCCTGGTCGTTTTACGAGGAAGCGAAGGCGCGAAAGGTCCGCCCGATTCTGGGCTTCGAGGCCTACCTCGCATTTGGCAGCCGCCATGCGCGCGAAAAGCCCGCCAGCGACGCGCCGCTCGGTGCCGCGTATTCGCATCTCGTTTTGCTCGCGAAGAACCGGATCGGGTATCAGAACCTGATCAAGCTTTCCTCTATAGGCTTCCTCGAGGGCTATTACCGGCGACCACGCATCGATAAGGAAGTGCTGGCGCAGCATCACGAAGGCATCATCGGGCTGGCCGCCTGCTTGTCCGGAGAAATCGCGCTGTACCTGCGGCAGGGGAACTACGAGGCCGCGAAAGCGAGCGCCGCATGGTTCGCGCGCACGTTCGGGCCGAACGGCTTCTGGCTGGAAGTGCAGGACCACGGATTACCCGACGAGAAAGCCGTCACCGCAGGGATGTTCCGGCTCGCGGCGGAGCTGGGCCTCCCGATCGCCGCGACGAACGACGCGCACTACCTGAAGCGCGATGACGCCGAGGCGCACGACGTGCTGCTGGCGATCGGCACCGGCAAAGACCTCGACGATCCAAAGCGGTTTCGCTTCTTCGGGCAGGAGAGCTACGTCAAATCCGAGTCCGAGATGCGCAAGGTGTTCGGCGACCAGCAGGACACGCTGACCGAGACCGCCCGAGTCGCCGACCTGTGCGAGTTCGATTTCGAGAAGCGCTACTTCCTGCCGCAGTATCCCCGACCGGCGGAGTTCGCATCCGATCAGGATCTGCTGGTGCACCTGGCGCGCCAGGGAGCCGCGGAGCGTTACGGCGATCCGCTTCCCGCGGCGGTCGAGCAGCGCCTCGAGTACGAGCTCGATGTCATCACCCGCACGGGGTACGCGGGTTACTTCCTCATCGTCTACGATCTGGTCAAAGCCGCCCGCGATCGCGGGATCCCGGTCGGTCCCGGGCGCGGCTCGGCCGCCGGATCGTTGATCGCCTACGCGCTGCGGATCACGAACGTCGATCCGCTCAAATTCGATTTGCTGTTCGAGCGCTTCCTGAACCCCGAGCGCATCTCGATGCCGGACATCGATCTCGATTTCTGCTTCGAGCGGCGCGGTGAGATTCTGGAGTATGCCCGCGAGCGCTACGGTCGGGAATCGGTGGGACAGATCATCACGTTCGGAACGCTCAAGGCGCGCGCCGCCTTCCGCGATGTCGCGCGCACCTTGCGGGTCGAGATGGGGGATGTCGAGCGACTGACCAAGCTGATCCCCTCCGGGCCCGCCTACAGCGTGACGCTGGCGGAAGCTCCCGAGAAAGTTCCAGAGGTCAAAGCCGCGGCGGCGCAGGATGAGCGCATCCGGAAAGTGCTCGACCTCGGTTCGCGCATCGAAGGACTGGCGCGGCATGCCTCGGTGCACGCCGCCGGTGTGGTGATCGCCCCCGGACCGCTGACCGATTACGTGCCGGTGTGCACGGCGCCGGACTCAAAGACCGACGCCGACGCGATCATCACGCAATACGACATGGTGGGACTCGAGCACGTCGGCATGCTCAAGATCGACCTGCTCGGCCTCAAAACACTCACCGTGCTGCACGATGCCGCGGCGATGGTCGCCGAACGGCATGGCGTCACAGTCGATCTCGAAAACCCCGATCTGGACGATCCGAAGGTGTACGAGCTGCTTCGGGCCGGCCGCACTGCGGGCATCTTCCAGTTTGAATCGCCGCTGGCGACCGACTGCCTGCGCAACATGAAATGCGACCGGTTCGACGATCTGGTCGCGACGAATGCCTTGCTGCGCCCCGGCCCGCTCGACACGGGGATGTACCTCGTCTTCATCAACCGCAAGCTCGGCCGGGAGAAGGTCCGGTATCCGCATCCGGCCCTCGAAGAGATTCTCGCGCCGACGTACGGCGTGATCGTCTATCAGGAGCAGGTGATGCGGATCGCGAGCGCGCTGGCCGGCTATTCGCTCGCCGAAGCCGACGTGCTGCGGAAGGCGGTCGGCAAGAAGATCAAGGAGCTGATCCAGGAGGAGCTGGGCAACTTCGTAAAGCGCGCGATCGCGCGCGGGCACGATCGGAAGACGATCGAAGAAATCGCGGCGCAGATCGAGACCTTCGGCCGCTACGGGTTCAACAAGTCCCACTCGGTCGCGTACTCGATCCTCTCCTACCAGACGGCGTGGTTCAAGGTCTACTATCCCGCCGAGTTCATGGCGGCGCTGCTGTCGTCGGAAATCGGCAACACCGATCGCGTCGTCCAGTACATCAATGAAGCCCGCGAGCTGGATCTCCAGGTACTCGCGCCCGACGTGAATGAATCCGGCTACAAGTTCACGGTCGTCACGGATCAGCGGATCCGGTTCGGGCTGGGCGCCATCCGCAACGTCGGCGAGGGCGCGATCGCCTCGATCATCGCGGGCCGTCGCGAGGTGCCGTACCGCTCCCTGGTCGACCTGTGCGACCGCATCGACCTACGCCTGTGCAACAAGCGCGTGATCGAGTCGCTGATCGACGCCGGGGCCTGCGACTCCCTCGGCGCCGAGCGATCGGCGCTCGTGGCCGCGCTCGATCATGCGTTCAGCGAGGCGCAGGTTCGCCAGCAGGAGCGCTTTTCGGGGCAGCACGCGTTGTTTGGTGAGGAGGCACCCGTCCCCCGTCCCGCTTCCCCCCTCCCCGACGTGCCGCCCTGGAGCGAACACGAGCGCCTGACGCGAGAAAAGGCGGTGCTCGGGTTCTTCATTTCCGGTCACCCCCTCGCCAAGTACCGCGCGGAGGTAGAGCTTTTTGGGACCCGCACCACCGCGACCCTGGGTCTGTGGACCCCTCCCCCGCAGAAGGTCACGATCGCCGCGGTGGTGACGGTGGTGAAGCGTCAAATCGCGAAAAAGACGGGGGCGGAATACGCGCGTCTCACGCTCGAGGATTTTCACGGTGCGGCGGAGGGACTGGTCTTTCCCGAGGCCTGGGCCAAGTTGAACAGCGTGATCCGCGCCGACGGCGCGTATCTGCTCACGGGCGGATACAGCCCGCGGGATCGAGGTGAGGAGCAGGCAGCGTTCATCGTCGATGGCGCGCGCGCCCTGGACGATCTGAGGCCGAGCGGCGCGATCGGCGTGGCGCTGCGCTGGGGGGGGGGCGGGGGGGGCGGTGCCGCCGGCACAGCGCCCGAGCCAGAAACGGCCCGCGCTATTGCGGCCTTGTGCGCCGCCCATCCGGGACCGACGCCGGTGTTCCTCGAATGGCGCGGCGCCAATGGATCGGGAAACGAAACGGTCCGCCTGAAGAGCCGCACCTTCCGCGTCGACGCGGCGGACGATTTGATGACCGCCCTGCGGGACATCCTGGGAGTGGATGGCGTGACACTGGTTCGGGCATAGGCAATGGGGGTCGTTTTGTCGGGGCGCAGCATGCTGCGCCCCTACTCAATTCACAACAACGGACATTGATGGCCACGTACACGCTGGATTTCGAAAAGCCGCTCCTCGAGCTGGAGAAGCAAATCGAGGAGCTGAAGCGTGTGGCCGGGGAAAACGCCGATGTCGCCAAGAACGTGCTGCCGCTCGAAAAGCAGCTGGCGACGCTGCGCGTCGAGATCTACCGCAATCTTACGCCCATGCAGCGCGTGCAGGTGGCGCGTCACCCGCGCCGGCCCTACCCGCTGGATTACGTCAACACGGTCTTCACCGATTTCATCGAGCTGCACGGCGATCGACTGTACCGGGACGACCCGGCGATCATCGGCGGATGGGCGCGGCTCGACGGCACCAGCGTCATGATCATCGGGCATCAAAAAGGCCGTGATACGAAGGAAAACCTGTACCGCAACTTCGGCATGGCGCATCCGGAGGGCTATCGCAAGGCCATGCGGCTGATGCGCCAGGCCGCGAAGTTCGGCGCGCCGGTGATCACGCTCGTCGATACACCCGGCGCCTATCCCGGATTGGGAGCCGAAGAGCGGGGCCAGGCCGAAGCGATCGCCAGCAGTCTGATCGAAATGGCGTCGCTCCCGACGCCGATCATCACGGCGGTGATCGGCGAAGGCGGGTCTGGCGGCGCGCTCGCGGTGGGGCTCGCCGATCGCGTGCTCATGCTGGAAAACTCCGTCTACTCGGTCATCTCCCCGGAGGGATGCGCCGCGATCCTCTGGAAAGACGCCAGCCAGCGCGAGCGCGCCGCCGAGGCGCTCAAGATCACGGCGCAGGACCTCCTCAATCTCGGCGTGATCGATGAGATCATCCCGGAACCGGCCGGCGGCGCCCACTCGGATCCCGAAGCGGCCGCCGCGGCCCTCGGCGACGCGCTGCAGCGGCATCTCGGACAGCTGCGCAGATACCGGACGGAGAAGCTCCTCAAACGCCGCGAGGAGAAGTACCTTTCCATGGGTGCGCTAACCGAGAAGTGAGTTGACGTCAGTCATCGAAGTCCGGTTCAAAGGGAACCGGCGAGAATATTTCACCTGGCCGTCCCAAGACTCCTCCCCACTCCGCCTCGATGCCCCGGTCATCGTCGAGGTCGAGCGCGGGCAGGACTTTGGGGTGGTCTCGGCGCTGGGAGAAATCGCCGAGAAGAAATGCCAGCGATGTGGGGCGTGTGGCCAGGAAGCCGCCGCAGTCGCCGCCGCCACCACCACCACCGCTGCCGCGTCCAGAGCCATTCTGCGTGTCGCCACGCCCGAGGACCGCAAGACCGCCGCCGACCTCCGTGTCAATGAAGACGAGGTGCGCCGCACAGTGCGTGACCGGGTGCGCCAGCATAACCTGCCGATGAAGGTCTCCGACGCCGAATGGCAGTGGGACCGGCGCAAGCTCACGATCTACTTCACCGCCGAGCAGCGGGTAGACTTCCGCGCGCTGGTGCGCGACCTGGCCGGTCTGTTTCGCACCCGCATCGAGCTGCGCCAGATCGGCGCGCGTGACGAGGCCAAGCGGCTCGACGGGATCGGGCGGTGCGGCCGGCAGCTGTGCATTGCGAGCTGGTTGCCCGAGGGAAGACCCGTCAGCCTGTCACTCGCGAAGGCCCAGGGCTTGTCGCTGAATCCCGTCCAGATCTCCGGGCCCTGCGGTCGCCTGCTGTGCTGCCTGCATTACGAGCACGACTTCTACGTGCAGCAACGCAAGCGTTTCCCGAAGGAAGGCAAGACGCTCAAGACCTCTGTGGGGAACGAGCGTGTCGTCTCTGTCGACATCTTCCGCGAGCGCGTCACGCTCCGCGCCGAAGACGGGGCAACGCGCGTCGTCGCCCTCGAGCAGCTGCGATTGTAGTGGCGAAGTTCTATCTCACCACAGCCATCGATTATTCCAACGGCGATCCCCACCTCGGGCACGCCCTGGAGAAAGTCGGCGCCGATTGCATCGCGCGCTATCGCCGGCTGCGGGGCGATCAGGTGCATTTTCTCATGGGGATGGACGAGCACAGCCAGTCGGTGATCCAGGCGGCCGCGCGCGGCGGCGTCACGCCGCGCGAGTGGGTGGACCGGATGGCCACGACCTTCGCCGACTACTGGCGGCGGCTGGAATGCAGCAACGACGACTGGATCCGCACGACCGAGCCGCGCCACGAGCGCGGCGTCGTCGCCTTGCTGGAGCGCATCCGGCAACAGCGCCCCGACGACCTGTATGTCGCCGATTATGAGGGTCTGTATTGCACGGGCTGTGAGGAGTTCAAGCAGCCGGCCCAGATCGTCAACGGCCATTGCATCGAGCATCCGACGCTCGACCTGATCCGCACCAAAGAGCGCAATCACTTTTTTCGGCTCAGCGCATACGGTCAGCGGCTGCTCACGTTGATCTCCGACGGAGCCCTGCGCGTCGAGCCGGCGATCCGTCGCAACGAGGTCGTCCGGCTCCTCGAGGACGGGCTGCAGGACGTCTCGATCTCGCGCCAGCGCCTGCCCTGGGGCATTCCCTTCCCCGGCGAGAACGACCAGACGGTGTACGTGTGGTTCGACGCGCTGATCAATTATCTGTCCGCGACGGGATTCCCCGAACCCGGCTACGAGCGGCTGTGGCCCGCGGATCTCCACGTCATCGGCAAGGGCATCACGCGCTTTCACTGCATCATCTGGCCGGCGATGTTGCTCGCCGCCGGGCTCGCGCTCCCGCGCCTGGTGTGGGCGCATGGCTACGTGCAGTGGGAGGGCGCAAAGATGAGCAAGACCGCCGGCACCGCGGTGAGCGTCGCCACGGCGATCGCGCGGCACGGCGCCGATGCGCTCCGGTATTTCCTGCTGCGCGAAGTCGGCTTCGAGAACGACGGGAATTTCACGTGGGAGCGCTTCGACGCGCGCTATACCGCCGATCTGGCGGACACGTTCGGCAATCTCGTGTCCCGCTCGCTCTCGATGGTGGAGCGCTACCGTCAGGGAGTCGTCCCCGCGGACGCGGCGGACTCGCCGCTCGAGCGTGCGGGCCAGCAGACGATCGCCGCGTATACGCGCGCGATGGACGCGAACGTGCTGCAGGAGGGTGCCGCGCGCATCATCGAGCTCGCGTCCCGCGCGAACCGTTACGTCGAAGAGACCGCGCCATGGAAACTCGCGAAAGAGGCACGCGACGCGGAGCTCGACGCCGTGCTCGCGAATCTGATTCGCACCGTGGCGCGGCTCGCCGTGTTGTCCGCGCCGTTCATTCCGGAAAAAGCCGCGGCGGTGTGGGCCGCCCTCGGCGCGCCGCCCGCCCTGGGCGATGTGCGACTGCGCGATGTCGGGCCGTTGTCGGTGCGCGACTGGCGGGTGTCCAAGGCGCCCCCGTTGTTCCCCAAGGAAACCGTGGTTTGAGGCTTCTGGTGCTGCCCGAAAAGGGGTGACGGAGCGCACATCTCCAGATTTGACGCCAGTCTGCGCCGCGCCTTATGTTTGCATCCCCATATGAAGAAGAAGCAGGCAGACCGTCGCTGGACCGTCATGCTGGTCCCACACGGCTCGGGCTCATCCCGCGCCGTGGAAGTGTCACAGACGGTCGTCAAGGCGCTCGTCGGTATCGGCAGCGTCGTCGCGCTGCTCTTTCTCGTCCTCGGGGGCACGGCGTTGTCGCGGGGTGTCAGCATCACGCGCAGCCGCGCGCTGGAGCACGAGAACCAGCTGCTCGCGGGCGAGATCCAGAGGCTGCGCGAGCGACTGGTCGGCCTGCGTGACACGTTGAACGTCTTCGGCGAGCGCGAGCAGGCGCTGCGGTTACTCGCCGGACTCTCGACGATCGACAAGGACGTCCAGCAGGCGGGGATCGGCGGGCCGAGCGGTCAATGGTTCGAGCGGGACAGTCTCTCGGCCGCGGGGTCGAACGGACAGGCTGCGCTCGCCGCGCGCATCGACATGGATCAGCTCACGCGCCGCGCCAACCTCCTCGTGCACTCGCTCAACGAAGCGTACGACTCGGCGTCGAGCCAGCGCTCGCGTTACGCCGCCACGCCGTCCATCATGCCGACCAAGGGATGGTTGACGAGCGCATTCGCGCGCGAGCGCGTGCATCCGATTCTGCACCTCGCGCGCCCGCATGAGGGCATCGACGTGTCCGCGCCGATGGGCATGGAGATCGACGCGCCGGCCGCGGGCATCGTGACGGAAGTCTCCTGGGTCGAGGGGTACGGCAACATGCTGGCCATCGATCACGGGTACGGCCTCCGGACGCGCTACGCGCATTGCTCGAAGATTCTCGTGGTGCGCGGTCAACGCGTGAAGCGCGGCCAGGCAATCGCCCGGGTCGGCTCAACGGGACTGTCGACGGGACCGCATCTGCATTACGAGGTGTGGGTGAACGGTCACCCGGTGGATCCGATGAAGTACGTGCTGCCGGACGCCATCGTGGATTGATCGATCGGCCGACATGGCTGCGTCAATGAATGGGACGACGAACCACTGCTGGTTGTCGTCCCATCATCATTTTCGGTATCTCTGCAGCCCCCCGCTCGCCGCATTGCTGCTCGTTCTGTGGCCCTCGCAGCACACTGCGCAGACGCGGAGCCGCATCAAGGGCACCGTAATCAGTCTCGACTCTACACCTTTGGGCGCTGCGTCGGTCCGACTGTTAGGCACTGAGTTCGCGACGTTGACTGACTCCAATGGCCGGTTTGTGATTACGAACGTCCGTTCCGGCGTCCACCTGCTCCAGGTCAAGCGGATTGGGTACCGGAGCATCACCTCGCAGCTCGAGATCGGTGTTGGCGAAACGCTGGAAGTACAGGTGGTGCTGGCGGAGGCCGCGGTACAACTTCCAGAGGTGGAAGTTACTGGCGCCGCGCCGGTGCCGGCCATGCTGCGCGGCTTTTATGCCCGCAAGGCACAAGGCAGCGGATATTTCCTGACGCGAGACGACATCGAACGACTCCAACCTCGTATGTTCACCGATCTGCTCCGCCGTGCGCCGGGTATGCGGCTGCAGCCCGTGCGAGGACCGTCGGGCAACAGCTTTCAGGTAGTGTCGGATCGTGCATCGGGCGCACGCCAGTGCCCGATCCTGTACTACGTCGATGGAGTGCCCGTCCCCGTGAGTGGAGACATTGGCATCAACAATCTGATTCAGCCGAATGACGTTGCCGCGATCGAGGTCTACAGTGGCAGCGCGCGCGTGCCGATCGAGTTCCAGTCCGGTTACGCGTCGAACTGCGGCGTCATCGTAGTCTGGACGCAAAGCGCAGAACGGCCACGGCACACGCTACCCCCTGCACCTCCCCCTCCCCCTCCCCCTCCCGCTCGATGATGCCACGGCTCGCGGCCGCAGCGTTGGGGCTCAGCATCTTCGCGTTCGTCAGTTGTAAAGGCAAAGACCTCACGGCCATCCGTCCCGGCACCCTATTCGTCGCGGTCCGCGACAGTTTTTTTTCGCCCGATACGGTCCGCGTAACCGTGGGCACCCCGGTTCGCTGGACCAACGAAGGCGCGGTCTATCACTCGGTCGTTTCCGACAGTGCTCTCTGGACGAGCAATCTGTTGGCCCCGACGTGGTGGTTCGAGGTGCGTTTCGACAGCGCCGGCACGTTTCCCTACCACTGCTCCCAGCATGCGAGGATGATCGGCACGGTGATCGTGGCGCCGTAGAAAGCCAACAGGGGAAGCGTGTGGACGCTTCCCCTGTGACTGCTTCTCCTAATGTTCGAGCTTATGGATGGAAATTCGGATTGTTGTCGGTCTCCGTTATTGGCAACGGATAGCACGCGTCGGTCCCCACCGGCGCGAAGCCCGGTTTCCAATATGTCGCCCCGGGCACAGGCATCCCGATGATGTTCGCCGGATGGCGGCGGAAGTCCCCGAGGCGCTTGCCTTCGAGATAAAAGTCCAGACCGCGCTGCGTGAAGAATTCCGTCAAGACGGAACTGGAGTCCGTCGCGCCTGCGTACGCCGGTTGGCCGTTGGCGGTCCGCCGTGTGGCAACCAGCGCGAGTTGGGCCGCCGTCCCTTGAGCCTCGGCCTTGATGAAGTCGGCCTCGAGCTTGGACGCGAGCCGGACTGGCGTGCCGTAATCCGGATACTTTTGCTGAATGGCGTACGCAACGCCGCGGTCCGTCGCATAGTTGGCGTCCTGCGGCGCATAGCCGCTGGGCACGACCCACGGCACGCGCGGATCGGCACGCTCGACTGTGTCCTTCCCTAGCTGCGGACCGACCCGCCAGATCGGCGCTACCGCGATGGATCCGCGGTCGCGCACGTAGAACCAC
>Ga0209761_1003756_pt1 | contig 10046 bp, 6 predicted proteins | sample GraSoi013_1_40cm_4_FD_185818 | JGI IMG/M metagenome (GOLD analysis project Ga0209761, IMG submission 185818) | Grasslands soil microbial communities from the Angelo Coastal Reserve, California, USA - Sample 09_25_2013_1_40cm (SPAdes) (version 2) | ecosystem: Environmental > Terrestrial > Soil >... | reverse complement strand
CCCAGGTTCATGTATGCGAGCCACCCGTCCTGGTGACGGTCGTTGTCCCAGTCCACCCAGTTCAGGTCCATCGTGTCGCCGTCCACCTTGGCCGTGGCCGCGTCGGCCATCGCGGCGAACGATGGCTGGTGGCGGTTTGCAGCGTTGGCGCCGAACATCGGCATGATGCGGAAGCCGAGCCGCTGCCCTTCTTTCACCAGACGCCGGAATCCCGCTTCGCCCCCCAGGCGCGCCGCGGCTCGATACTCGGGATAGTCCCAGTAATAGCGCCCGTCCCACGCCGAGATGAACGCAAGCACCTGGTCGGCGGGAATTTGCGTCGCGATCCATTTCAGGATCTCGAGCATCTTGGCGTAATCGTTGAACATGTAGCCCGTGTAATGCATCCCGTGCAGCGTGACGACGAGCGCGGTGCGGCGCAGCCACGCGGGCACGTCAGGACGCGTCTCCCAGCGCGGGAAGTGATACGCGCGCTCGAGGTGGGCGTAGTGCGGGGCGACCGCGGCGTCGAGCGTCGTGGCGCGGCCGATGCGCCAGGTGGGGACCTGGACCCGCAGCTGGTCGAGCCAGCCCTCGACCTCGTGCACCAGCTCGACGCGGTAGCCCTGCTCCCCCGGCTGGAAGTAGAAGCGCTTGGTCCGTACGCGGTCGTCGAGCGAGGAGAGTGCGACGAAGCTTTGCTCACTGCTCTGCACCACGGCCAGTGGCGTCCCCATGCCGCCCGCCGAATTCCCGCCGAACAGATCGCCGCCACCGAAGGGGTAGCCCCACAGGATCTCGTTGTCTTTCGGATCGAACGGCTCGCCACCGCCGCTCGAGAGCTTGCCGCGCGGGATGCCCCGCACGACGGTCGTCACGGCCTTGATCGGCTGGTCCCCCTCGGTCCGGAACCGCGCGGTGACGCGCCCGGGAGCGCGCTCCTGGCCGCCGGCCCACACGAGCCCCCCGGCGCGCAGCTCGACACCCGTGTCCGTCGCCTGTGCGGTCATCTGGCTCGCGTCGAGCGCGTACGCGTTCTCGCGCGTGAAGACGAGCACGCTGAACCGCATCCCGTTGAACTCGACCGATGGCTCGGGGAAATCGAAGCTGAACTTCTGGAATGCGCGCCCGCGCGGGGGCACGTAGACTTCGCTCGTGCAAGTCAACGGGAGCACGGGGACGGCGGGGCGGGCGGGAACGGGAATCATCGCGCCCGCGCCCGCCGCGCCGACCACCTTCAACCAGTCTCGACGCGAGAGGGGATCGCTCACCGTAAAAGACCCTTTCGGAACCGCTGATAGATAGGGTCGTACGCCCGGTGCATCTCCGGATTCGGCGGCGACAAGGCCTGACGCGTCAGCGTGCGTTGCGCGGCAGTCTTGAGATCGGGGAACGCGCCCGCTCCGACGGCGGCGAGCAATGCCGCGCCGTATGCACCGCCCTCCTCGCGGTTCACGGTGGTCACGGGCAGGCCGAAGATGTCGGCCTGCAACTGCCGGATGAACGCGCTCTTCGAACCGCCGCCCGTCAGCAGGAGATGACCTGGGGCGAGCCCAAGCTCCTGGAGAATCGTGAGTGAGTCGCGCAGTGCGAAGCACACACCCTCGAGGACGGCGCGCGTCATATGCGCGCGCGAGTGCGCCAGGCTGAGCCCCGTGAAAGCGGCCCGCAGGGACGCGTCCCGATGCGGCGTCCGCTCTCCCTGAAGGTACGGCAGGAACGTCACGCCGTCCGCTCCAGGCGACACCGTTGTCGCTTCTTCGACCAGCAGGTCGTCGCGCTGATCCTCCGGCAGCTCGCGCGCGCACTGATCGCGATACCAGGCAAACGCGCCGCCGGCTGACAAGACGACGCCTATGAGATACCACACATCGGGCGCGACGTGACAGAACGTGTGCGCTCGCAGTTTGGGATCGACGCGCGGTTGTGCCGTGGGCGCCAACACCGTCCCCGACGTGCCCCAACTCGCTACCGCTTCCCCGGGAGTGATCGCTCCCACGCCGGCGGCGCCGCACGCGTTATCGGCGCCGCCGCCGACGACGGAGGTGCCCGCCGCAAGCCCCGTGACGGCGGCGGCATCCTTGGTGACGCGGCCGAGCACCTGCGCTGATCCGCCCACGTCGGGGAGCAGCGACGGCGGAAGCTCGACCGCCGCGAGCATCTCCCGGCTCCACCGCATGTGGGCGGGATCGAACATCAGCGTACCCGACGCATCGGACGGCTCGGTGGCGACTGTGCCCGTCAGGCGCAGTCGCACGAAATCCTTGGCGAGCACCACGGTGGCAAGTCGCGCGAACGCGGCGGGTTCGTGATTACGCAGCCACAGCACCTTTGGCAGCGTAAAGCCTTCCAGCGCGGGGTTGCACACCCACTCACGCAGGTGCGTCTCGCCGCCGGCGCGCGACTCGATCTCTTGGCACTCGGCCGTCGTTCTGCCGTCGCACCACAGCAGTGCCGGCCTGATAACGGCACCGCGCTTGTCGAGAAAGACGGACGAGTGCATTTGGCCGGAGATACCAATGCCCGCGACACGCGTGCCGGCACGCTGCGCCAGCACATCCCGGATCGCCGCGCGGGCGGCATCCCACCACGCCTCGGGATCCTGCTCCGCCCAGCCGGGCTCTGGCGTATCGAGTGACAGTGGAGCGGTCGCCACAGCTGCGACGCTGCCGTCTAGACTGATGAGAATGGATTTGACGCTGCTCGTACCGATGTCGAGGCCGAGAAAGAGATCAGCCGGCGCCGCCACCTATCGCACTCCCAACAAGAGCTCCATGGTGAGCTGATCGAGTCGCTCGTACGCGTAGCCCCGCGAGCGCAGCGCCGCAAGATCGAACTTCGTGTTGCGAAGCTCACTGAACGGGACGCGCGCGCTGCTCCTACCTCCGTCGCGCTCGGCGAGCAGTTGCTGGATTTCCGGATCCGCATTGAAGCGCGCGACTTTGTCCTTGAGGATCAGATAGGTCCGCATGCTGCCGGCGGCAAAATCCCAGACACCCGATTCATCCTCGGTGCGGTACGCGTGGCTATCGAAATGGCGCATACCGGGCCACTGCGCGTCCTCGAGCAACTTGACCAGGAAAAACGCGCCCTTCGCGTCGTCGCTGCCAAAGCGAAGGTCCTGGTCGAAGCGGCCAACCTGTTGCCCGTTGAGATCGATATGGAACAGCTTGCCGGCTTCGAGCGCCTGGGCGACGGCGTGCGAAAAATCGAGCCCCGCCATGCGCTCGTGCGCGAGTTCGGGGTTGACACCCACCATCTCGGGATGATCGAGCGTATAAATGAACGCGAGCATGTGGCCGGTGGTCGGCAGGAAAATGTCGCCCCGCGGTTCGTTCGGCTTTGCCTCGAGCGCGAAGCGCAGATCGTAGCGCTGTGACCGCACGTATTCGCACAGGTAGTTGATGGCGTCGCGGTACCACGCGAGGGCGGTGCGCGGATCCTTGGCCGCGTTGGTTTCCACGCCTTCGCGTCCACCCCAGCACACATAGGTGGTCGCGCCGAGCTCAACCCCGAGGTCGATGGCCGCCAGCGTTTTTTGCAGCGCATAGGCACGCACGCGTGAGTCACTGCTCGTAAACGCACCGTCTCGAAATGCCGGGTCCGAGAAGAGATTCGTCGTGGTCATCGGCACTTTCGTGCCCGTATCGGCGAGCACCTGTTTGAACTCGCGCACGATCCTATCGCGCTCCGCGGCGCTCGCGCCCGAAGGCACGAGATCGTTGTCGTGCAGATTCACCCCGTAGGCGCCGAGCTCCGCCAGCTTGCGGACGATCGCCGCCGGAGAAATGGACGGCCGCACCGGCTCGCCGAAGGGATCGCGTCCGGGGTTGCCGACGGTCCAGAGCCCGAAGGTGAAATGGTGCTCCGGCGTGGGCTGATAGGCATCCTTGCCGCTTTGTATCATCCCGGCGATACTCGGCTCGCTTTGACGGATTGTCAAACGGAGACACGCATGGTCTGGGAACAGCGTTGGCATCCGCTGCGACGGGAGTGGGTGATCATCTCCTCCCACCGGAACGAACGCCCCTGGCAGGGTGAGCGCGTGGCCGAGGCGGAGCGGTCACTGCCGCCGTATGTCCCCGACTGCTATCTCTGTCCCGGCAACCCGCGCAGCTCGGGGAGACGCAACGAGCGCTACAGCGGCGTGTACGTGTTCGACAATGATCACCCGTGCGTCGGGCCCGAAGCACCAAAAACGACCGCCCCTCCCGCGCCGATTTATCGAACTAGTCCGGCGACCGGTTGCGCTCGCGTCGTGTGCTACACGCCGCGCCACGACCTCACGCTCGCCCAATTGCCGGAGCCCGAAGTCCTCAGTCTCCTGCAAGCACTCCAGGCGCAATATCGCGAGCTCGGCGCCCAGCCGGGCGTGCGCCACGTCCTGGTGTTCGAGAACAAGGGCGAAGTGGTTGGCGTGAGCAATCCGCACCCGCACTGCCAGATCTACGCGACCAACTTCGTATTCAAGACGATCGAGTCGGAGGCGGAGGCTCAAAGCCAGTATGTCGCCGAGCACGGTCGGCCCCTGTTTCAGGACATCATTCAGGCCGAGGAGGCCGACGGCAAGCGACTCCTGGTGCTGCGAGACAAGGCACTGTCGTTCATTCCGTACTTCGCTCGGTACGCCTACGAGACGTTCGTTGCACCACGCGAGACGCGGGCGAGTCTCGCCGATCTCACGGCTCAAGAGCTCGACCACTTCGCGGCGGTGCTCCGCGAGACGCTGATCCGGCTCGACAACCTCTGGCAGATGTCGTTTCCCTACGTGATGGTGCTGCACCAGGCGCCCACAGACAAACCGTACCCCGGTTTCCATTTTCACATCGAGATCCACCCGCCGTTGCGCAAACCCGGACTCCTCAAGTATCTCGCTGGCCCGGAGATCGGTGGTGGAAATTTTCTGAACGACACGGCGCCCGAAGAGAAAGCCGCGGAGCTGCAGGCGGTTTCGAACGTCCACTACACCCAGGGGGGGTGAGGTGACCGGCCCCGAGAGCCTGCTCGAGCCGATTCTGTCGGTCCACGAGTCCATCCGGGATGACGTGGTCGAGGCATGCGCCCGGCAACCAGCCGCGCAGCTCGCGGCGATAGCTGGTGATGAGGGAGACACGATCTATGCCGTAGACCGCGTGGGGGAGGACGCGCTCGTGCGCGGGCTCGCGCAGCTGGCACACCGGGAACCGCTGTGTCTGATCGCCGAAGGCATCCCCGGTGGCTCGCTTGTCCTACCGCACGGTGCGAGTGAGGGTGATTGTCGCTGGCGGCTGCTCGTCGATCCGCTCGACGGCACGCGCGGCCTGATGTACCAGAAGCGCAGCGCCTGGGTGCTCACGGGCGTTGCGCCGAATCGCGGCGCCGAGACGCGCCTATCGGACATCGTCCTCGCCGTGCAGACCGAGATCCCGCTCCTCAAGCAGCATCTTTCGGACCAGCTCTGGACGGTTCGCGGGAAGGGACTACAGGCTCGTCGCTACAATCGGTTGTCGGGCGCAGTCGAGCCCCTCACGGTGCGACCGTCGCGCGCCAACACGCTCGACCATGGCTTTGCGACGGTAGTGCGATTCTTTCCCGGCGCGCGCGAACCGCTCGCGGCCATTGACGATGAGATCGTCCGAAAGCTGGGCGAGGCGGTGCCAAAGCGGGCCGTGAGCTTCGAGGACCAGTATGCGTCGACCGGCGGCGAGCTTTATGAGTTGATGGCGGGTCACGACCGGTTCGTCGCCGATTTGCGTCCGCTGGTCGGGCCGGCAGGGCTGTGCTGCCACCCCTATGATCTGTGCACCGAGCTGATCGCCCGTGAGGCCGGCGTCATCATCACGAACCCCGCCGGCGGGACTCTCGACGCACCGTTCGACGTAACCTCCGACGTGGCGTGGGTCGGGTACGCGAATGAGGCGCTGCGCCGCGCGATCGATCCGGTGCTGCAGGCGGCGTTGCGGCGTCGTGGCCTGCTGAAGTGAATTGGTTTCAGCCGGCGCTGGATCGCCTCGACGCGCTTCCGCGGGATCCCGATCGCCGGCTGCAAACATTCTTCTCTTCCAGCCAACCGGTTTACATCGCGCGAGCCCCGGGACGGCTCGACGTCATGGGCGGGATCGCCGACTACAGCGGCGCGCGCGTGCTGGAGCTGCCGCTCGCGTGCTCGACCAGCGCATTGGTGCAGCCGCAATCCGCGCGGCACTGCGACATCGCAACTCGCCGCGGCGAACGCTGGGATGTCTTCAGCATCGAATTGCCTCTGGGCGAGCCTATGCAGCTCGCGGCATGGTTTCGAGAAAACGCAGCCGACCGCTGGGCGAGCTACATCGTCGGCGTCGTGCAGGCACTGTGGGCGCGCACCGCCGCGGCCGGAGGGGGGGGTGTGCGAATTCTCGTCGACTCCGCGGTCCCGGAGGGGAGAGGCGTCGCCTCTTCCGCCGCTCTCGAGGTCGCCGTTGCGACGGCGGTCGCGGCGAGCAGCGGCATCGAGATCAGCCCAACGGAGCTGGCGGCGCTGTGCCAGCGCGTCGAGAACCAGGTGGTCGGCGCGCCCTGCGGGATCATGGATCAGATGACGAGCGCGTGCGGCAAGCAGGACAGACTGCTCCAGCTCCGCTGCCAGCCGGGCACGATCGAAGGGTACATCGACATCCCGTCCGGCTATCGCTTCTATGGCATCGATTCGGGGCTGAGCCACACGGTTTCGGGAGCCGCCTACGGAACGGTGCGCACCGCGGCATTCATGGGCCTGCGGATTATCACGACGGCAACCGAGTGGCGCGGTGAGTATCTGGCGAATGTGACACCGGCGGAGTTTGCGCGGTTCGCGGCTTTACTGCCGGAAGAAATGACGGGGGCTGAATTCCTCGAGCGCTACGACAGCATCAGCGACACGGCCACGCAGGTAAGTCCCGAGCGCCGCTATCCTGTTCGGCAAGCGGTGCAACATCCCGTCGGCGAGCAGGAGCGCGTGGATCGGTTCGCGACGCTACTGGGCGCGCTGGCTCACGACCCTCGAGTGGGCACGGAGTTGGGACAGCTGATGTATCGCTCGCACCAGAGTTACACCGCGTGCGGGCTCGGCAGCGACGGTACGGATCGCCTGATGGAGCTAGTGCAGGCCGCCGGCCCCGAGCGCGGGCTGTTCGGCGCGAAAATCACCGGGGGGGGAAGCGGCGGAACGGTCGCGGTGCTCGGCACGAACGACGCGGAAGGCGTGATACGGGACCTGGCAGCCCGCTACACGGCCGAAACTGGCCGTGCAGCGAGCGTCTTCACCGGGTCCGGGCCGGGCGCCGCAGAGACTGGTGTGACGAGAACCGGGGCGAGGCGGGTATAAAGGGTGAATGGCGATCAAACGTACAATCTTGCTGTTGACCCCGCTCCTGTTTTCGGCTGGGTGTTCGGTGACGTCGCCGAGCGATCCGAAGGAAGGCGTCGGACCCGTCGTCGCGCGCTACACGCTGACAGCCGAAGATGGCAACCCGCCGCCGTGCTGCGCCATCGACAGCGCCGGCGTGCACATCACCGTTGTCGGTGGAGCGCTCACGTTTCACGGTCCGGCGGGCTATCGGGACACCGTGTTCACCCCGGCTGGCCCGATGTCTGGAGCGTGCGTACACGGCGTCCCCAACGGCGCATTCGTTAACAGCCGCACGTACACCGTTACTCTCACTGACAGCACGCGTTACTTGCTGCTCCCATGCGATCGGGGCGCGTATGCACTGATCGTGATCCGCCGGCTCGACCACGAGGGTGGCTCGTCCACCACCGACAGCATTGTCGTTTCTTCCGGGACCTTCAGCGCAAAGCCCGATACGATAGATCTCGCCGACTCGCGTAGCCCGAGCTCGTTCACGGCGTCTGTCACCGCGCCGACGGTTCTCGTGACAGGACCGGCTCATCAGTACCGCTTCGACCCGGGAAATTGACGTCGCCTTAGCCGCTGCGGCCGAACTGCCGCGTGTACTTCACGATCAACGATCTCGACTGCGGCCGATTCCAGTGGAAGAACCCGTCCGCTTGCTGTCCTTCGTTGTAGACGACGAACAGTCCCGTGCCGGCGGTGCCGAGCCAGCCGAAGCGCGCATTCGCCGTCCACGCGTCCACCTGATTGCTGTATTGCACAAGCGTTTGGAACATGATCCGGGGCGTGAAGAAGTACGCGACGCGCGGCGCGATCACCACGCGGGTGAAGTTGCCCTGGTCCAGGCGCACGTCGTTGTACTCCGTGAGCAGCGAGGCCGATAGTGAGCTCCCGCGACGCGCCGAGAGCGTCACACTGCCGCCGCGACGCGACCCATTGTAGAACCCGCCGACGTCGGCGCGCAGCAACAGCGCAAAGGGAGCACTCGGATTGGTCCCGAAGTCGAACCCCAGCGACGCGTATTCGTACGACCCGACCGGCAATGTCACGTTGCGCGCGATCGCGAAGGGCTGCTGTAAACCCTGGTGCTCGATGTTCACCTCGGGGCCAACCATGGCCCCGCTGGGGAGCGACCATTCGGTGATGTCCAGGTGAATGCGATCTTCCTGCCGAAACCCGTCGAGCCCGTAATAGCCCCGGTAGCCGACATGCGGATGCCATTCCTTGACCAACGTGCTGCCAGGATACCGCTTGATCCACATCACGGTACTCTCATAAAAACGATACCCGCCAGGGCGATTCAAGAACCCGACCTCCGGATCGAAGTCCCGCCCGACCTGGATGAACCGCGCCAGGTTGTTCCACGAGCCGGTCTGGTACGCGAGCCGCGCGCTGTATGCGGACGCGTCTCTGTCGGGACCGGGTGTGGCTGACGCCGCCCCCCACCAGTCGATCGTCCACGCGTCATGAATGCCGATGCGGCCGTCGACGCCGGTGACGCGATTCCAGTCTCCCGATTTCGCGGTGGCCATGCGCTGGATGGCGATCACGCCGATGCGGGAGCGGGCGGCGAGCTCATGCTGGAGACGCAGCACCGAGTACGACATCGCCCCCTGCGTGGTCGCCCGGTCGGTGAAGATCTGCAGCGCGCCCACGGTGACGGTCCCGACCCGACCGGTGACTCGGCCGCCACCAACGATGGGGACCGGCTGCCCCAGGGTGTCGATGCCGATGCGACGAGTGAAGAAGAGATCGACCGCCTGTGGCGTGCCCGACGAGAAGATGCCGGCATTTTCCAGGAAGAAAGGGCGTTTCTCCGGAAAGAACAACGGAAAGCGTGTGAGATTCGTGCGCTGCTCATCGACTTCGACCTGCGCGAAGTCCGTGTTGTAAGTCAGATCGAGGGTCAAGCTGGGCGTCACACCGTATTTAATCTCTCCGCCGACATCGCTCCGGCTTTTTGCCTCGGGGTCCACCGCGAAGTTGCGTTCGACGCCGGTCAGCGCGTATGGCGTGGCAGTCAGGACCCGTCGCGCCGGCACGTGCACCCCCGTGAGCGTTCCCGCGTGCGAGATCTTCATCAGCGAGAACTGGCGCGGCACGAACGACCAGAACGATTCTTCATTCTTGCGGCGGATCGAGCGCACGAGGTTGAGTCCCCACGTCTGTTGCTCACCCGCAGCGTAGCGCAATGTGGTGAAGGGAATGCGGAACTCGGCATACCAGCCAGCCGAGTCCACCGACGTGGCCACGGTCCACGTGCCGTCCCAGTTGAGATTGAAGCCGCCGAGCGACCCGGCGCTGGCGCGCGTCTGACCCGGGAGCTGAATCCCGCCACCCTCGCCTTCGTTCACGACCTGCGCGTCGTATTCGATGGCCGCCGGTGTCGTCGTGAAAACGAATCCGTTCTGCCGGTCGTGATAGGTGTCGAGGAGAATGCCGAAGTAGTCGCTCTTCGAGATATCGCCGTCGCGCACCTTTTCGCCGGGGACGATCCCTGAGGGATCGGTGTCGTACAGCCACGCGCCGACGTACAGCGCCTGGCCGTCGGTGACGATGCGGACTTCGGTGCGTTCGGTGACCGGCTGACCTTCATGCAGCTCGCGCTGCACGAAGCCGGTGACAGGCTCGACCGTCTGCCATACCGGATCGGTCAGGCGCCCATCGATAATCGGCGGCGTGGTGACGACGTGTGCGCGCGCGATGGGATCGGAGGCTC
>Ga0209761_1003755_pt1 | contig 10047 bp, 11 predicted proteins | sample GraSoi013_1_40cm_4_FD_185818 | JGI IMG/M metagenome (GOLD analysis project Ga0209761, IMG submission 185818) | Grasslands soil microbial communities from the Angelo Coastal Reserve, California, USA - Sample 09_25_2013_1_40cm (SPAdes) (version 2) | ecosystem: Environmental > Terrestrial > Soil >... | reverse complement strand
CTTCCTGATACTTCTATCATTTTATTTGTTTTTGCAAAATATGTTGCGCGCATGTTTGAGTACCTGTCAACATTATTACTGTTAAAGACCTCAATTAAATCACAAAGAACAGCTTTTTCACGTAAACCATTATTGAGCCCAAAAGGATGTGGTGCACAAGACACTGCTCCTTGATTTTTTATGATATCAAGTATCTCGGTAATGCTTTTACCGGCCTTTATTGTGTCTGTTAACCCATAGGCAAGAACATGTATTCCTTTGTCAGTGGTTATTTCTTCTCCTGGATATACTTGGATGTGCTGATATTTTTTGTGGTTTTCTTTGTACTCAAGAAGTGACTTGTAGCCGTCCAGAGTGTTATGATTCGTAATAAAGAAAGCGTCAAGACCTATTTTGTAGGCTTGTTCAATTTGTTCCTCAATGGAAATGCCACAATCATATGGAGCTTCCTTTAGGCCAAGTTGAAAATTCGAAAATTCATTGTGACAATGCAGTTCAGTTCTTACAGCATCCAATGTTTATCGGTTCCACCATACTATGAATATAATCTTTGTTTTGAGAATTTAGTTATCTAAATAAATCCGTGGCTTTTGTTCTTAGTAGATCTTTTATTGAACCAACTTTTTCGTCAAAGTTGTAATTTCTTACTATTGCAATTGGAATGTTAAGACTCTTATTCATTACAAGTTCGGTAGATGAGCATATCTCATCTACAATTGCAATGGCAGTTACACGAAGAAGCCTGCCAAAACTGTCTTTTGTACCAATATAATCTGAGATAGGAAAAATTCCTGAAAATCCTATTGCAACATTGGTTTGTCCCTCTCTAAATGGCCTACCAAAGGTATCAGAAATTATAACAGCTGCTTCTATTCCTGTTTTATTCTTAATTTCTTTTCTCAATTTCTGTGCTGACAATTCTGCGTTAACAGGTAGCAATGTTGCGTAGTCTTCTTGTACGTTACTCTCATCAACACCTGCATTTGCACAAACAAAGCCATGTTTTGTTTCAGATATTATTATACCATTTTTCATTCTCACTATGCGTTTAGATTCGTCAAGTATGAGTTGAACTATCCTTGGATCTTTGTTATATTCACTTGCTATTCCTACAGCAAGAAGTGTTGGGCGCACATCAAAGAGATTAACAACCTGCCCTTCTTGTTTAGAAATGATTTTTTGTGTAAAAACTAGTATATCACCATTTTTTAATTGTGGTTTTGATTCTGCAAGCAGCATAATTTCAATTATATCATCACCCAGTTTGATCTCTTTTCCTATCTCGACAGGAATTATTTCTAATGACAATCTAGAAATCTATTCCTTAACTGCTTAAAATTATATCTTGTTTACGCTACAGTCTGCAGCCGTATTTCTAGACCATAGTGCTCGTTGATGAGATCGATTAGTTTTGAAAGGTCTTTTTCTTCAAGTGTTGCTGTTGCCAAATCTTTAACAATATCTTGGGCTCTGAACGCTATTCCCAACCCACATATGTCAAATAATTTGATATCATTTGCGCCGTCAACTACCACTATAGTATTCTTTTTTTCCTCTTTCCATTCTTTCACTTTAATCATGGCCGACTTGGCCTTGTCCGAGTTTACGTGTATTTTGACACCGTCAAGCTTGCCATCTTTAAAAATAAGTTCATTAGCAAAGACATAATCCAAATCAAGTTCGTCCTTCAGCCTATCAGTCATTATTGTAAATCCTCCAGAAACTGCCATCACTTTCCAGCCTGCGTCCTTCAAGGCACGACACGCTTCTTTTGCCCCAGTCATTATTTTTAGTGAGTCTGCAACTTCTTTACATGTATCATAGCTGATTCCTCTGAGAATCTCGATTCTTTTCTTTAGTCCTTCCTCCCAGTTTATTACTCCCTCTATGCCCTTTCTTGTGATATCCCAGATCTCGTCTTGTTTGTTGATTTTTTCTGCAAGTGTTGGAAGGAATTCTGCATCGAGCAATACACCTTCCACATCAAAAATTGCTAACATCGGTTTCTGTTTTCAAACACAAACCAGATTATATTAATCTTAAGCGATCTAGTAGAATTTCACCACTAGTAATATATTCAACGCGCCTTATGAAAAGCATGGGCGAGCTTCCGCACAAATACGAAGTTACTATCAAAGTTGCTACAACTCCGTACAAGTTGTCAGACAAAACCAAAGAAGAACTCAAAGCATCAGGAATGATGGATGACAAAGGAAAATTGAAGTTAAAAGGTGTCAGTCCTAAGATGCTAAAACGTATGAAAGAAGAATCCGTTGATTGCCCTGTCTTAAAAACGGAAGTTGGGTTTGTCCAATGTTTTGTATGCCCTAATTTTCAAAGTAGAATCACTGGCAAAGTGCTTTGCAAGGGCGACCCTCTCTAAAGACCAGAAAGCTCATTAAGACAAATGCCAAAATGATGTGAAATGAGCAAAGAGATAGGAATCACAGTAAAAAAGAACGAAAATTTTAGCGAGTGGTATACACAAGTAGTTCTCAAAGCACAACTTGCTGATTATGCTCCGGTTAAAGGACTAATTGTACTGAGACCGTATGGTTATTCTATCTGGGAGTCTCTCAAATCATCTCTTGATCAAAAACTCAAGACATCTGGTCACGAGAGCGCTTTTCTTCCAGTTCTCATTCCTGAATCTTTACTACGTAAGGAAGCAAGCCACTTTGCTGGGTTTACTCCAGAGGTATTCTGGGTTACTCATTCTGGTGACACTGAAATAGGAGACCGTCTTGCGCTAAGACCAACCTCAGAAACACTTGCGTACTCTATGTATTCCAAATGGATAAAGAGTTGGAGGGACTTGCCGCTCAAAATTAATTTCTGGAATACAGCCTTGCGAGCAGAAATTAAATCTACAAAGCCTTTCTTGAGAACTTCAGAGTTCCTATGGCAGGAAGGTCACACGGTACATACTACAAAGGATGAGGCGGAGGAAGAAGTTATGACCATACTTGACATATATAAAAAAACGATAGAAGAAGAACTCGCCATACCTGTGATTACAGGTAAGAAGAGTGAAAAAGAGAAGTTCGTGGGAGCTGTATACACAACTACTATGGAAGCAATTATGCCCGATGGCAAAGCATTGCAGATGGGAACATCACATTTTCTTGGTCAAAACTTTTCAAAACCATTTGATGTAAAGTTTCTTGATGAGCAAAACGTTGAGACTTTTGCTTGGCAAACTTCGTGGGGAGTCTCTTGGCGACTCATTGGTGCACTCATAATGGTTCACGGTGATGACAAGGGACTTATTTTGCCACCACGTGTTGCACCTATCCAAGTAGTAATTGTACCAATCTATTATTCGGCTTCCGACAAAGAAGTAGTTCTCAATAAAGCGACGCAAATAAAAGACATCCTAGAAAAAAAGAACCTACGTATTAAAATTGATGCAAGAGACGAATTTACTCCTGGTTACAAGTTCCATGATTGGGAAATGAAGGGCGTGCCTCTTAGAATTGAGATCGGTCCAAAAGATCTTGCAAAAGGCAAAATGGTACTAGTGAGACGTGATGATCTAAAGAAGATAGATCTAACTTTTGATATTAACATGGAAGCTGGAATAATCAATGTGTTAAATGAGATACAAAAGACACTATTTGAGAATGCGAAAATACTCCTAAAGGAGAGAACGAAGAAGGTGACGGATTTTGAGGAATTCAAAAAGGAGTTAGAAAAAGGAATGTTCCTGTACTCACCATGGTGCGGGGATCAGAAATGCGAAGAAACTATCAAGGAATCAACTGGTGCAGATATTAGAGTAATTCCTTTTGATGGTAAAAGTACGAACTCACCCTGTATTATCTGCAAAAAACCAAGCCAGTTAGAAGTAATCTTTGCAAGAGGATATTAGCGTTCTAGGATCTAATTATAGAATAATGACAATTAGCGATTATATGGAACAGACTTGATGGAGACGATAAATGTCTGGTTCCAGCTATCGCGATAGAATTTACATTATAAAAGACATCATCTTGATGCTAGTCCAGTATGGTGAGATGAACCAGACTGCCCTTGTGAGTTTTTGTGGATTAAATTTAAAAAAACACAAGCCAATACTTGATGAATTAGAAGCAAATGGTTTGATAATACGTATGGAAAAATCGTTGGGAAAGCGCATTATTACCATTTACAAGTCCACATCAAAAGGAATAGAATTTTGTAAGACGATTTTGGAGCCCTATGAAAATGTATTTCCGCGCAAGAAGAAACTGGACGAAAAAAAAGAGAATCCCTAGTCTTGTTCCAAGCCGTATTCAGATGTTATCTTTCTATTAATCTCGTCTTTTTGTCTGAGGTATTCTTGGTATCTTTTATTCCATGATTTTAGAGCCATGTGTTGTCTAATTCCCGTAACTATCCATACCGCTGAAACAGAGATGATTACTCCAAGTAAAACGCTCAGTATTGCACCAAATTCGTATTCTCTTTCAAGAACACTGAAGAAGCGAGGATGTGTTATTAGGAAAATAGATAGACCTATTGCAAATGGAGCAAGTATAAGAGCGGAAATAGACACCCCAAGAAGTATTCGTCTTATTTCTAATATCCGGTCTATGAAGCTGTCTATTATGTCAAGTACATCAATTCTAGAAAATCTACGTTCTTTGTCATCTATCAAGATGCAGATTTACCTCATTTTCAAGATACGAAAGTTTTCCAAATGTACTGTATTTCATATCTTATGGATCCACCACTATAGTTCCTTTCATCTCTGGATGTATAGTAGAATAGTATGAATAGCTGCCTTCCTTGTCTGCAAGAAAGTTAATAGTCTGAGCTTCAAAGTATCTCAAGTGTTTTGTATGAACATTGAATGCGTCAATGTTCAAATCTTGGTCTGACCCCGTATCCTTGTCTTCGTTTATTACATGAAGTGAGACCAAAGTGCTTTTTGCAATATGGATAGAGGGATCGATGTTTACCCCTGATATGGTTTTCTTGCCACTTCTTGTAGATTGCTCATCAAATGCATATCCTTGGTCTGTATGTATGGCCTTGATGTAGATATTTGAAGGCGTCGCAAATACTGGGCTTGAGCCGTTTACCGGAATTGTCGAAGTCATAAGATAATATCCCCCAGCTACTGCAGCTGCTACGATTATTGCAATCCCTATAATAGTACCACGTGAAATAAACTTGCTTTTAGTCTTGTTTTTCTGCTTCTTTACCACTAGGAGATAATTGGCGTGTGTGTATATTTATGTAATGATGAACAAAGCTTCGTAAAGGATATTATTTTGGTCATAATTTAATTGGATTGGATACACTACGAAAAAACTACAAATCATTCTTATTGGAATAATCATAGCTCTTTCGGCAACCGTTATTGTACAGCTTACTAACAACAAAACCTTTAGCGATATATCCCAGGCAACAGTTCAAGGCCCTGCTGGCCCACAAGGTCCTCCAGGTCCTCAAGGTCCACCAGGTCCTACAGGAACTGTGACTTCATCTTCGATGCAAGACTCTACAATATCAGATATTTACAAAAAAGTTCAAAACTCGATAGTACAGATTACAACCAAAGTTTCCACGGTAGACAATAGTGTCATAATAAATGGTGCACCGCTTCAAAGTCAAACCACCAGACTAGGGTCTGGTTTTGTTTATGACAAGGAAGGCCGAATAATTACCAATAATCATGTTGTAGAGGGATCAAAGACGGTAAATGTGACATTTATCGATGGAAATACATATACTGCAAAAGTGGTGGGAACAGACCCAGACAACGACATTGCAGTAATACAGATAATTGATAATTACTCAGACGAGAATCTCATTCCTCTCACATTAGGTAATTCTACTGATCTACAGGTTGGCCAGCCAGTCATTGCGATAGGAAACCCTTTTGGTCTTAGCGACACGGTGACTACTGGAATAATAAGCGCCATTGGACGCTTGCTTCCCAACGAGAATGTTGGATTTTCCATACCAGATGTGATACAAACAGACGCTGCAATTAACCCAGGCAATTCTGGAGGCCCTCTTTTGGACACACAAGGACAAGTTATAGGAATGAATACAGCTATCAAGACTAGTACAGGTGATTTTGCAGGAGTTGGATTTGCAATTCCCTCAGATTCCATGAAAAGAATAGCTCCTGTTTTAATTAAAGATGGAAATTATTCTCATCCTTATCTTGGAATTGCAGGAGGTAGTATGAATCCTGACATTTCGCTTGCAAATGGTTTACCAAGAAACTTCAAAGGAGTAGTAGTTGAAAAAGTTGTAAAAGATGGACCTGCTGACAAGGCTGGAATTATTGCTGCTACACTGGACGATAACAACATTCCACATGGAGGAGATATCATAACTTCAATAGATGGACATCCTGTGAAGACAATTTATGACATCATAGCGTATCTAGATGAGCAAAAAAATGTTGGTGACAAGGCGGTCTTAACTGTAAATAGACAAGGAAAATCATTGGACCTAACTGCTACTCTTGTAACCAGACCCTCATCCGCTTCATAGATTAATATCACAAAGTGTTCTTTGAAATTCGAAAATTCCACAACTTGTCTGTAGCTTTTCTTATTCCTATTCTTGGTCTGATATCAATATCACTTTTTTTGATTTGCTTGCCTTCTACTATGTAAAGACTAGATTTTCTAGTAAGGTCCTCGCCGTAGAGAGTTTTGGTTATTTGTAACGCCTGTGCTAGTTTTGCCGGTCCGTTTGTAAGGTTAGATTCTACACTCGTATTTCGTTGCCTCTTCATAAAATCAAACCCTTCTTTGGGAACAAGAGCTCGCAGCAGAACTGCTCCTGCCTCTACGTTATTGTCTCTTGCTACTGCATTTACGCAATAATGCATGCCATATGTAAAATAGACATAGACTCTCCCAACTTCCCCAAACATGGCTTTGTTTCTTTCAGTTCTTCCTGCAAAAGAATGGCTTGCTGCGTCGTCTTTGTATCTGTATGCCTCCGTTTCTACAATTGTACCAGACACTATCTTTCCAGATATTTTTCTTACAAGCACTTGACCCAGTAAATCTTTGGCAACATCTATTGTGTTTCTTTCGTAAAATGAGCGAGGAATAATTTTCATCCTGAAATTTCTACTTGCAAACCGTTTTTTATCTTATCAAGTGTTTCTGCTAGAAATTTTAAATCATTTTTTAAAACTTGCCGCAGATCTGGATTATAAATAACAGCAGCTGGATGAACCGTAACGAAATAGAGTTGATCGTTTTTTTTGATTATTTTTCCTCTGTTTTTTGTTATTGAGTTACCTTCAAGCAGTGAACCAAATGCAGTGTTACCCAAAATACAGATCATTTTAGGTTGAATTATCTGTAATTCTTTTAACAAGTGTTCCCTACATGCGTCTTGCTCTTCTTTTAGTGGCTGTCTGTTATTTGGAGGTCGACATTTAACCACGTTAGTGATATAGACATCACTTCTTGTAAAACCTGCATACTCTAATGCCTCAGAAAGAATCTGACCTGCCGTACCAACAAATGGCGCACCCTGAAGATCTTCGTTTCTGCCAGGTGCTTCCCCTATGAAAATGATTTCTGATTTGATGTTTCCTGCACCTGGCACTGCATTTTTTCTTGATTTTGATAGATTGCATTTGACACAGGATGTTACTCTTTTTTTTAGAGTCATAATCTCTTTTGACATTTCAGGCCCCCACACTTTTCACAGTTGCCACCCCACGAATATGAGGACCGCCATTTCCCATCCTCATGATTTGCATCGGATCTCCCTTACCGCAGTTTGTTATAGGCCTGATAGTGAAATCATTTCCTCTTGCGTCAATTGAATTGAAAAATTCAGGTGCAACTCCCATTACTATGACATCTCTTAGCAGTTCTTTGAGCTCACCATTTTCTATTTTCTGAGCATATTGGCAGGATATACTCCAGTTGTATCTCATCATATCTATTGAAGGAACTTTCATGTTATAAATTAGATATCCATTTTTAACATCCTTGAACATCTCTTGCGGATTCCAATCTCCTGGCGCTATGCAAGTGCATGCCATCCTAACAAGAGGCATAAATGCATATCCAGTTGCACGCATAGATGAGTTTGGACTTGAATTGAAAATTGATGCTGTTTCTCTACTTTGCATGTGGCCTGACAAGATGCCGTTTTCAATTAGGGATTTTTTTGTTGCAATTACACCTTCATCGTCATATTTGTACCATCCAAGAGTAGAAGGAATCGTTGGATCATCGATTACGTTAAGCTCAGCCGAGCCTATCTTGCTTCCCAGTTTTCCTGCCCACCATGCCCCTCCTGCCCAAGCCATTTCTTTTCCTAGTACTCTATCTGCTTCAGAAGGATGACCTAGAATTTCATGAGCAAGTAATGCAACAAAATCTGGATTCATTACAACTGTTGCTTTTTCTTCTTTTGCTCCCTTTGCATCAATTAGCTCAGTAGCTTTCTGGGATATGGATTCTGCAACTAGAGCAAGATCATTTTTGCCTGTTATCATTTCCATGCCGCCCCTACCACCCTCAGTTGAACTAACTGATTGCGTAACACCTGATTGATGTGCAGTTGCAGATAGATTAGCTATTACATCATCAAAATTCTGCGATATCTTTGCCCCGTCACTATTTACAAAATATTTGGAAAAACTATCATGATGAATGGATATGGAGGATTTGTTTATTGTTTTTCTACTTCTGATTATTTTATCACACCTAAACGCAATCTCCGTCATTTCCTTAATTGTTGGTTTGATTGCGCATGCAAAGTCTACTTTATCTACAAAAGCACGTGTCTCTGCAAGTTTGATTTTTTGTTTCTTAAGAGCTGCATAGTGTGTCGCGCTTTTTACTGCCTCTTGCGCACTAGCCTTTATTTCGTTCATAGATTGTGGGTCTGATATAGAGTAAAATCCCCACGCACCACTAGCCAAAACCCTGATTCCAAGACCATGGTCGTTTGTAGATGCAAAGTGTTCAATTTCGCCGTTTTCTAAGACAAATCCATCGCTTGTTACTGCCTCTGCTCTTACATCACAATATTGAGCACCATGTTCGAGTGCAAACTGGACAGCCTTGTCAGCATAATCTTGTAGCAATATCTGAACAGCTTAACATGCAACTATTTGTATTTTATATACAGGGTTTTGAGACCTTTACGCCTTTGGAATAGAAAACAAAAAAGTCGAACCTTTGTTTACTTGGCTTTGGACCCAGATTCTTCCACCATGGGCAACTACAATTCCCTTGCAAATTGGCAGACCCAGGCCGCTACCTCCCTTTTCCCTTGTAAGGGAGGTATCCACTTGATAAAACTTTTTGAATACATGTTCGACCGCGTTATCAGGTATCCCCCTTCCATTGTCCTTGACTGAGACTATTACTTCGGTTGGACGCTCTTCGATTGATACTTCGATCTTTCCTTCTTTTGGAATACATGCTTTCAAGCTATTTTTAATCAAGTTCGTGAGAACTTGGCTAATTCTGTTTTCATCGTAGTTTATGTACACATCTTGTGCCACGTTACCCACAAGCGAAATCTGATCTGACACGGCCTGTGGTGACATTTCAATTATTGTTTTCTCTATTGTGTTTTTCAGATTATTGTTTGATTTTTTTATTCTAAGTTGGCCTAGTTCCAATTTTTGCGCATCAAGCAAATCCGAAATAAGCTGCAACAAGTTACCAGCACTTGATCTAATTACTTCCAATCTATCTTTTTGATTTTTGTTCAATGGCCCAAGATGTTCTCCAAGTAGAATATCAGAATATCCTTGGATAGGAACAAGTGGTGTTTTTAATTCATGTGTTATCATTGCTAGAAATTCGTCTTTTGCTATGTCGACTTGCCTAGCTTCTGCTTCTTTATGCTGAATAGTGCTTGACATTGCGTTTATTGTCTGCGCAAGTTCGCCTATTTCGTCCTTTGCGTCATATGCAATTTTTTCACCGTAAAATCCTTCTTTTATCCTAGCAACTGCTTTTACCATAGTATCAAGAGGACTCAAAGATTTCCTAATTGAGATAATGACTAACACAAATACTGCAACGTCCGTAATTAGTAGCGCCTGCACTA
>Ga0209761_1003754_pt1 | contig 10048 bp, 8 predicted proteins | sample GraSoi013_1_40cm_4_FD_185818 | JGI IMG/M metagenome (GOLD analysis project Ga0209761, IMG submission 185818) | Grasslands soil microbial communities from the Angelo Coastal Reserve, California, USA - Sample 09_25_2013_1_40cm (SPAdes) (version 2) | ecosystem: Environmental > Terrestrial > Soil >... | reverse complement strand
ACGAATCCGTGAATGGGGGGCTCTCAAACGCGCTCCCCCCGAAGTCCGGGACGTCCTACCCGCGAACGTCGAGGCAATTCAATCGTTCTTCCTGAATCCTCCTGTCTCGACCGAGTCGGTGACTCGCGCGGCACCGCCCGATGAACCCGGACTCTATCAGTTCCTCTGTGACGAACGCGGTTTCGCTCGAGGCCGAGTGGAGAAGGTGATCGCGCGACTCCATCAGGCCACGGGTCGGCAGACCACCTTGGACATCTGACGAACTGCCAGGCACCTGCGCAAGAAACGCTTAAGTGAGCACACCGAAATACGGTGGAGGACAGGGTTGCGTTAAGGTTGACGCTTGGGGAGGAGTGAAATTGGAACAAGCTCAGCAAGGAGCATCACCGGCTGGCAGGACTTGGAGCAGGAAATTACTGGCTGTAATCACGGTCGTGGTCGTCCTCGTTCTCGTGGGGGGCGCGGCCGCGTACGTTCTCCTGACCGCCCCGCCTCCGCAGAAGGTTCTTGTGGTAGGCACCACCGATGACGAAATCACCTTCGATCCCGCGGACGAGTACGACTACTTTTCAGGAAACATCCTCCAAAACACGATGGGGATGCTCCTGACGTACACGCCGGGGACGACGAACCTCACCCCGGATTTGCTGAGTGAGGTTCCATCCTTGGCAAACGGCGGCATCAGCGCGACCGAACTCGTCTACACGCTCCACCTCCGTGCCAACCTGAAGTTCGAGGACGGAACGGCGATCAACTCCAGCGTGCTCAAGTACTCGCTCGACCGAGCCGTCAAGCTGAACGGCGAGCCCGCGTTCTTGCTTGGTTATATCGTCGGGACCCAGGAGTACTGGAACGCCCTCTCCACACACGATGACACGATTATTGCGAGCGCCTGGGGCAATTACACGGCCCAAGCCGTCCAAGTCGTCGACTCCCTCTCGGTCCGGGTGACGTTGCGCGCGAAGTGGTCTCCGTTCGTCTCCCTGCTGGCGTTTACGATCACGGCCCCAGTGGACCCGAAATCGTTTACGAACAACAAATTCTACCCGAACGTCATCGTCTCCAGCGGCCCCTACCGATTGACGACGTACCTGCCCCACCAGCGGTACGAGCTAACGGCCAACCCGAACTACTACGGGACCCCGCCGAAGATGTCGAGAGTTACAATTGTTCGGTTCACGACGGCTGTGGACCTGAAGCTCGCCATGCAAACCGGTCTTATCGATGTGGCGTACCGGAGTCTCCTCCCCGAAGACTTCGCGGGGTTCCAGACCAACGCGAACGTGAAGACTCTTTCCGGCGAGAGTCCGGTCATCAGGTACCTTGTGTTCAACATGTGCAGCGCGGCAGACGTCACCGCTTCCAAGTGTCCGCGAACGACCGTCTTCTCGGACACGAACGGGGCGATCATTCGGAAGGCCTTGGCATACGCCTCGAACCGGACCGACATTGCGACGAGCGCCTACAAGGGGACTGTCTCACCACTGTACAGCCTGATTCCAGAGGGCATGTTCGGACACGAGGACGTGTTCAAGAGTGTGTATGGGGCTTCCCCGAACCTCGCCTCGGCGCAACAGCTGCTCACGCAGGCCGGATACAGCACGACCAACAAGCTACCGATCACGCTGTGGTACACGCCGAGCCATTACGGCGACCCGGAGATCTTCGTGGCCCAGGCTCTGAAGCGCGCCTGGGAAGCGACCGGCATGGTGACCGTGACCTTGGACCTGAAGGAATGGACTGACTACAAGGCCGCGTGGAGGGCGGGACAGTTCGACGTCTTCCTCCTCGGATGGTTCCCAGACTACTTCGACTCCGACGACTACGTCTTCCCGTTCCTGCATTGGGCCTCCGGTGGCAGCGGGTCCTTCGGGAACTGGTATCACAACACCACCATGGACGGGCTGATCGAGGCGCAAGCGGCCACAGCGAATCCGACGCAGCGTGCGCAGATCTTCGGCCAAATCCAATCTGGGCTGGCGGCGGACGTGCCCTACATCCCGCTCTGGCAGACGAAGCAGACAGTCGTTTTCAAGCCGAGCGTTTCCGGGATCATACTGGATCCGATCCAGTTCTTCCGGTACTTCACGATTAGCGTGTCGTGAGGCGGAATCCCGGAAACCCAAACCTTTTTTCCTTTTCTCCATTTACTTTATTCTAAGTGGAGGCGCACTAGTTGGCAGGATCGTCCGCTTCGCTCCGGGCCTACGTGATCGCGCGAGTGATCCTGATGGTCCCGATGCTCCTGCTGCTGCTGACCTTCACGTTCCTCCTGCTCCGTGTTGCGCCCGGCGATCCGGTGAACGCAATCTATGGGGAACGCGGGAATCCCCAGGTGATCGACCAAATCAAAAGGGAACTGGGCCTGTACGATCCCCTGTACGTCCAGTACTTCACCTATCTCCGGAGCGTGTTCACCGGGAACATGGGTACATCCATCTTGACGAGCAAGCCGGTCATTGAGGAAGTCCAAGACCGGATGCCGGCAACTCTCGAGCTCACGTTTTCCTCGATGATCGTCGCGAGCGTCTTGGGGATTGGACTTGGAACATTTGCGGGTACCCGTCGAGATCGGCCGGCAGATTACGGGACCCGCATCTTCGCAGCGATGGCGTACAACATCCCGATCTTCTGGTTCGGCCTGATCCTGAAACTCATCTTCGGCTTATGGCTGGGGTGGCTCCCCGTCTCCGGCCGGTTCTCCCCTCGGCTTTCTCCCCCGCCGCACGTCACCGGGTTATACACCATCGACAGCCTCTTGGCCCTTGACCTCCGTGCGTTCGTGGATTCGGTCGCGCATCTGATCTTGCCCTCACTCACCCTCGGAATTGTGTTGGCCGGCTTCTTCATCCGAATCACTCGCGTGAACGTGATTCAAGCCATGGGGTCCGATTTTGTGGAAGCGGCCCGAGCCCGTGGCATTCCGGAGCAAGCGGTCTTTTTCCAACATGCGCTGAAGAATGCCCTCGTTCCAGTCATCACGACGATGGGACTCACCTTTGCCTTGTTGTTTAGTGGAGCGATCCTGACGGAGACCGTGTTCTCGTTCGAGGGCATGGGTCGCTTTGTGTTCCTCGCAATCAGCTATCGCGACTATCCCGCGATTCAAGGCGCCGTCGTCTACTATGGGATCCTCATGGTCGTCATCAGCCTCTTCATCGACATTCTGAATGCATTTGTCGACCCGCGGATCCGCTACTAGGTGAGCGATGGCAGGATGGTTTGCGAGGGGAAGGATCTCCGTCGTCGGCCGCTTGATGGGTTCCTTTCTTCAAAAGTCCAGGACAATCGCCGGAGTCATCGTGTGGATCGGAATCGCGATCGTCCTCGCGATCATCCTCATGGCAATGCTCGCGCCATTCATCGCTCCGTTCGATCCGAATACGAAGGTGGCGAATCCGGAGACCGCCCCGGGCGGTCCGTTCCTGATGGGCACGGACCGGTCCGGTCAGGATGTGCTGAGCCGAATCATCTGGGGCGCGCGGGTCCCGCTCGCGATCATTGCGGTCGCGACGACGATGTCCCTTGTAATCGGCTTGCCGATCGGGCTTCTGTCGGGATTTGTCGGCGGGCGATTGGACCGGATCTTGGTCCTCGTGATGGACTCGATCTACGCCTTTCCCGGTCTCTTGCTCGCGATTGTCGTCGCCGCGATCATCGGCCGCGGGATCCTGAACATCTCCTTCGCGATCGCGGTCGTGTACATCCCGACCTACTTCCGCGTGATTCGGAACCACGTCGCGTCAGTGAAGCAGGAGCCCTACGTGGAGGCGGCGATGGCCCTCGGGATGCCTCGGCGCCGAGTCATCGGTCGGTATGTGCTCCCGAACGTCGCTCAAAGCATTCCGGTCATATTCAGCGTGAACGCGGCGGACTCTGTGCTCACGGAGGCGGGGCTCACCTTTCTCGGCCTTGGGCTTCCTCCCGGGATTCCGGATTGGGGCTTCGACATCAGTTTGAATTGGCAGCGTTTCGACGCGGTTTGGTGGGCGACGTTTTACCCCGGGCTCTTCATCCTCATCCTGACGACGGCGCTGACGTTCATTGGTGAAGGTCTGAACGACATCCTGAATCCGCTCCTGCGAAAGAAGGAGTACAAATCGGTGGCGGAGGCGTGACCAGTCTCCTGGAAACCCGAGGGCTATCCGTGACCTTCGAGACGCCGGAAGGCCCGGTTCACGCTGTGAAGGATGTAAGCCTTCGCATCGAGAGGGGGACGACGCTGGGCTTGGTGGGGGAAAGCGGATGCGGGAAAAGCACTCTCGGTCGCGCCATCTTGCGTCTCCTCCCGGAAAACGCGAGAATCTCCGGATCTGTCATCTTCAATGGCCAAGACTTGTCCACGCTCCCGGCAAAGGCGATGCGAGACCTCCGCGGGCGGAACATCGCGATGATCTTCCAGGATCCGATGACCCGGCTCGATCCATTGATGAAGATCCGGGACCATTTCATCGAGACGATCCGCGCCCACGACCCGACCGTCGATGTCGACGGGGCAGTCGAGCGAGCGAAAAAGGTCCTGGCGGATGTCCGCGTCCCCTCCGATCGGCTTGGCATGTATCCGCACGAACTCAGTGGAGGCATGCGTCAGCGGATCATGATTGCCCTCTGTCTGCTCTTCAACCCGGCCCTCCTGATCGCCGACGAACCGACGACGGCGCTCGATGTGATCCTAGAAGCCCAGATTCTCCAGCTCTTGCAGTCGATCATGCACGAGTACAACATGGCCGTGCTCCTGATCACTCACAACCTGGGTCTTGTTGCGGAGTTTGCGGATCAGGTCGCGGTCATGTATGCGGGAATCATCGCGGAAGAGGGCGCGACCGTTCCGCTGTTCCGAGAGCCGCGACACCCTTATACGCAGGGTCTCCTCCGTTCCGTCATCGACTTAGAGACGCAAACGCTCTACTCGGTTCCAGGCTCGCCCCCGAATCTTCTCGGCGAATCGATCGGATGTCCATTCTATGCGCGATGCGAGAAGCGAATGGATGTGTGCAAGAGCGTCTTTCCGGAAATCCGTCTCGTCGGGGAGGACCGGCGCAAAGTCGCGTGCCATCTCTACTAGGTCGGTTCCATGACCCAAGCTCTCTTGGAGGTTCGCGACCTTCGCGTTTACTTCCCCATCTTCAAAGGGTTCGTCCAGCGACTTCTGGGTGGGGGCGACGCCAAGGTCCACGCCGTCGATGGCGTGAGCTTTTCGATCCCCGAGGGGCAGGTCTTCGGCTTGGTGGGGGAAAGCGGGTGCGGAAAGACCACGATTGCGAAGACCCTCGTCGGGCTCGTTCGACCGACCTCGGGACAAATCGTCTTCCGCGGCGGAGATGTCACCCATCCGAATCGCAAAGCGCTCTTTCGGCTGCGCGAGCAAATCCAAATCATCTACCAAGATCCGCACGCCGCCCTGAGCCCTGCGATGACGGTCGGTGAAGCGGTCGCGGATGTCCTTCGAACGCATGGTCTCCCTTCCGAGGGAGGAGTGCGAATTCAGCTGAAGTCGGACGACGAACTCCGCGCGGCTGTGTATCAGGTCTTCGAGGACGTCGGGCTCCGGCCGCCGCCGTTCTTCTACGACAAGTACCCGGACGAGCTCAGCGGTGGTCAGAAGCAACGCGTGGTCGCGGGCCGCGTGCTCGCCCTGCGACCAAAGCTCATCGTCGCGGACGAACCCGTCGCGATGCTTGACATGTCGATTCGAGCGCGGATGCTCGAGTTCCTTCTCGAGTTGAAAGCGAAGCACAACCTCACGTACCTCTTCATCACCCATGACCTCGCGACCGCGAAGTTCGTGTGTGACGGGATTGCGATCATGTACCTGGGCCGGATCGTAGAGATGGGACCCGCCCGAACAATATACGCGGATCCGAAGCACCCGTACACTCGCGCTTTACTCCAGGCAATTCCGATTCCAGACCCGGAGCGCCGAAGCACCAAGGTCCTTCCGAAGGGGGAGGTGCCCAACGCAGTCTGGCCGCCCGCAGGGTGCCGTTTCCATCCGCGATGTCCGGCGGCGTTGCCGACGTGTGGATGGGAAGGTCGAGACGTGATCGCTCTGCTCGAAGAAAGGTGGCTGTCGCCGGAACTCGCCGCTCGTGAGGCCGATGCAGGGCCAGTCGAGGCGTGGGAGGCCAACGGGCTGATCGCCCGCCGAGACGTTGAGAAGGGAGACCCCGCAGCCGTCCAAGCGCTCATCCGCGGAATTTTCGAGGAGGGCGGTGGTCCGATGGCCGAGGCGATTCGTAGTATCCGCGTGGAAGACCGTGCTGTCGCGGTTGAGTTTCGGCCTCCTGACCCGCTCGCCCCGAAAGAAGTCGAAGGCCGCATGGTGGAGTGTCTCCTCTACTGAGGCCAAGTCCTTAAGTTCGCCACGCGTCATCGGGGCGCAATGGAGGATCTTTCGGCATTCGCCATCGCGCATCCCGAGTTCTGCGACCCGAAGGTGGTGCGCGTGCCGGGCTACGGGGCCGTGCCATCCCTCGACGGGGCTCGTCCCTTCGAGCTGACCGCGGATGCGTTGTCCGCGTATCGGGTCGGCGTCCCGAAAGATCCGGCTACGCTCCCGACCATGCTCAAGATGGGCCCGGAAGCGGTGGCGTTCTACGTGAGCTTCCGCCTCACTCCCGACCGATGGGGCATCTATGTCCGCGAGGGGGCGCTCCGGGCGTTGAAGGAGGAATACCACCGGATCATCTGGAGGGACCTCGGGAAGTACGCGGATCGGAACGTCGACGACGTCGCGGAGAAGGTCGAGACGACCCTCGTCCTCGACTACCTCCTCGCGCACAACCGCATTCATTTCCTCGTCGATCGGGCCGCCGCAGAATGGGAGATCCAAGCGGGCGCCGCGAAGTACGCGCCGTACCAGGCGAAATGGTACAACCCTCCGCCGAAGCCGATCCTGAGTCCGGAGGACGTCGGAAACCTGGAGGAGGCCTTGGCCAATCTCGAAGCGTTCCGTCAATACATCAATCCGACCTATGCGGACGGCGTCGCGAAACTCGTGGAGGGCCGCCTCGACGAGCGGAACGTGAACGAATGGAAGGCGTTCTTCATTGGCGGCCGCTTCGCCGTCGAGATGGCGAACGTGCTCTCGCGACAGCCATCAGGATGGAAGGACTTCGGGAAGTTCCTGAACCGCAAGACGTCGGTCGGGGCGACGAACTATGTGCGCATCCAATACTCGTACAACCCGGACATGCTGGCGCGCGGGCAGGTGGAGCTGAGCCGACGCCTCTCGGGCGGATCCGCCGATACGCCGAACCTGTTCAAGGCCGAGGCGCCGGACTTCCCGAACGTGTATTTGTTGTGAATCGTCTGCCGGCCTCGGACGCCGGGCTCATCTTTTTATCGCGCCTGCCACTTCCGCGGATATGGCGCTCCCGGGCCGACCCGAACGGGGGTGGACCCTGCACGCCTCCCTGATTGTCCTGATCCTGTTCTGGGGTCTCGCATTCGTCGCGATCAAGCAGGCCCTTGCCTACATGTCGTGGATCACCCTCACGTTCCTCCGGTTCGCGGTGGCGGACGTGCTCTTCGTCGGCTATCTGGTCGCCACGCGTCAGGTCCGACACCCGCCGGCGAGGAACGACCTTCCGATGCTCGTCATCCTCGCCTTCCTAGGATTCACCGGCTATCATCTCTTCCTGAACCTCGGGGAGACGGATCCGAGCGTCAGTGCGGGCACGGCGGCCCTGATCATCGCCTCCGCCCCGGCGTTCATCGCGATTTTCGCCATCCCCCTCCTGAAGGAGCGCATCGGACGGTTGCAATCCGCGGGGATCGCCGTCGCGTTCGCCGGCCTCGCGGTCATGATCTTCTTCGTCCGCCCGGAGAGCCAGTTCACCTTCCGCGCCTCGGAAGGCGCCCTGACCGTCGTCCCGCCCGCGATCTTTTCCGCGCTGTACGCCGTCCTGGGCAAGGGCTACCTTCGCCGCTATCCTCCCTTCACCTTCGTCGCGTGGACCCTTCTGATCGGCACGGTCCTCCTCATTCCGCTTCTGCTCGCGACGGGACGCAGCATCGTCGCCGACCTTCAGACGATGGGTCTCGCCGGTTGGATTCCCGTGTTGTATCTCGGGATTTTCCCGACGTTCGTCGGGTACGGGATCTGGTTCCGCGCGTTGGAGCGGATCCCCGCGGCGTCGGCCGGCGCGTACATTTACGCGAGCACGCTCGTCGCCGTCGTCGGCGGGATCGTGATCCTCGGAGAGTCGCTGACATTCGGCGCGATCGCGGGAGGTGCGATGGTCATCGCCGGCGTCGTGCTCGCGCAGCAGCTCAGAAGGCGTTCGACCTAACCGGGTTTCGACTCTAGAAGCACCGATCGGAATTAGTTAGGGGCGGCCCACCGTGACAGATCCGCCGTATTATTAAATACCCCGTAGCGGGTGGGCCGATACCTGGCGGAGGCGGGGTGCTGTTCGCAGGCCGGTGGAGAGTCGAGGTTTACTACGATATTCTTCGCGGGATTCATCGCTTGAGCAAGACGGACCGGAGAATCGCGCTTTCGAGCATCGGCCGGGAGGCGCGAGTTCCGAATAATCGAATTAGGGACAGGCTTGCGGAACTCGTTGCGCTCGGGCTCCTAACCAGCGACTTTTCCGTCACACGTGCTGGATACGGCTTCTGCGCGGACTATCTGAATCAGATTGACCGGTTTCTTCGAAAGTATGGTCTGTCGCGCGGCCGTTAGACTGTTGCTCACTCCCACCGTTCGCAGGTGTCGAGCCCGAGACGGGAACGGAGGGTCCCTACCCTGCGTACGGAGCCCCTATGAACTACGCCGATCAATCCGGTGGAAGTAGAAGGTCACCGATGCCGTCTGTTACTCATGCTTCGGGGGACACACCATGAAAAGATTGGCGATCCTGCTGGTTTCTCTGACTTTCGTAGCCACGTTCATCGTTGTCCAGCGAGCCGCGGCTACCCCCCTCCAATGCGACTCCAAGACAATAAGCGTCTCCAAGGGACTTTCCCCCGCCTACGCGAACGCAAACGCTATTGTCACTCGGCGACTCAACAACGACGGGACCGAGTCGGTGACCGTCGTCAAGGACCCCGGGGTTGGACTCACTGCGGGGGGAAATGGGCAGGACCCCTCCACGTTCAATGCAGACACCGATCCACAGGTTTTCTTCAAGCTTTTCGACGCCGGCGACACGGGCACCTTTGCAGTAACCACATCAACAGGCCCCACGCGCGTGGGCGGCTCCGGAGCATTCCAAAGTGATTCGGGTATCGATTATCGGCAGGTGATGTTCACCAGTACCGCCGGTGCCACCGTGGACATGTCGATCACCTGGATCCTTCCAAGCGCCGCCCGGACTCATACCATCACGTTGAGGACGTACATCAACTGGAATCTTGCTGGTACGTCCATATGGCCGTACTCGCTCGCCGCCTGCAATCCTGCCATGACGGTCACCATATTCACATACAATTGCTGGCGTGGCGATACCCCTCCGTGCGGGTCGCCCGTAAACGCGGATGTGTATCGCGACAGCGTGAAAATTGGAACAGCGACCACAGGCGGCTATTTTGTGGACTATCCATCCGTGGGCACACATAGCTACTACGCTGTGTGGTCAGGGTACTCGAGCCGCGCCCAGACCGTGACCGGCAGCACGACTATCTCCCTTTATGTTTTCACTCCGTTCTGAGCGCCGGAGTATTGGGAGATCGGCCGGTTCGTTTCGTTGGTACCGAAATCTGGACCCCGGCAGAATTACGTAGTCGACGCCAGACAGGGTGCCTCATTCGCCAGTCGGCATCAACCGCGTGTCCTTAGGAGGCGGTTCTCGAGCGGCGGGACCAACGCGCGGAACCGTTCCTTGGCACGAATTGAGAGTAATTCCGGATAATCGGGGGTGATTCCGCATTCTTGCGCTTGTAATCGAGGCTGCGGGTACTCGATGCCCATTTTCTCGCTCAACGCCTAGTAGGAACCGGCATCAGCGGATTCGTTCGAGCTGGAACGAGCCAATCATCAGCGCCTTGTTCGTGAACTTGTACGGCACCCAGTCGTGAGTCTGGACTTCGCCGAGGCCGACGA
>Ga0209761_1003753_pt1 | contig 10048 bp, 6 predicted proteins | sample GraSoi013_1_40cm_4_FD_185818 | JGI IMG/M metagenome (GOLD analysis project Ga0209761, IMG submission 185818) | Grasslands soil microbial communities from the Angelo Coastal Reserve, California, USA - Sample 09_25_2013_1_40cm (SPAdes) (version 2) | ecosystem: Environmental > Terrestrial > Soil >... | reverse complement strand
GGCCCCGGGCGACGTCGAATACAACACCAGGAACGCGTCGGGCTACTTCAAGTACTTCGGCCCGGCCGCCGGTCCGAAGAACAAGGGCTACTACAGCTACGACCTCGGCGCCTGGCACATCGTCGTGCTGAACAGCAACATCGACATGAGCGCCGGCTCCGCCCAGGAGGTATGGCTCAAGAACGACCTCGCGGCGAGCACCGCACAGTGCAAGCTCGCCTACTGGCATTATCCCCGCTTCTACTCCGGCGTGAGCACCATCCGCGGCTCTGTGAAACCGCTGTGGGACGACCTGTACGCCGCGGGCGCGGAGCTCGTGATCAACGCCCACACCGGCAACTACGAGCGGTTCGCACCGCAGACCCCGGAGGGCATCGCGGACCCGGACCACGGCATTCGCGAAATCATCGTCGGCACGGGCGGTCTGCGGCACTTCTCATTCGGTAGCATCGCCCAGAACAGCGAAGTGCGGGACAACACCTCCTCCGGCGTGCTCAAGCTCACGCTCAACGACGGCAGCTACACCTGGGAATTCATCCCGGTCGCCGGCGACCCGTTCGTGGATTCGGGCTCGGGAACCTGTCCAGCACCTCCCCCACCCGTGGCGGCGCCGGGTGGACCGTACCAGGGCGAGGCAGGAACCGCCGTCCAGTTCGACGGCAGCGGGTCATCCGATCCGCAGGGGAACACACCGTTGACCTATGCCTGGGATTTCGGTGACGGCGCCACCGGAACGGGCGCAAAGCCGACCCACACCTACGCCGCGAACGGCACCTACACGGTTACGCTCACGGTGACCAACACGAAGGGCGTCGCGAGCCCCCCGGCCACGACCACGGCGACCGTCCAGAACTTCCCGCCGACCGTGGATGCGGGACCGGACCTGACCACGCACGTGGGCGAGGCAGTGAACGTCACGGTCCACTTCCACGATCCCGGGGTCGACGGACCGTGGACCTACGCGGTCACCTGGGGCGACGGCGCACAGGCCAGCGGCAGCGTCGCCACGCAGGACCCATTCATCGTGAGCCACAGCTACACGAGCCTCGGCCGGGACTCGGTGCGCGTCACCGTCACCGACGCCGCCGCAGCCGCGGGCGCGGACTCGCTCGCCGTGACGGTCCAGGAGCTCGGAACGACGGTCGTGCTCGTCGGCGCCGGCGACATCGCGTCGTGCAACACCAATCGCGACGAGCTGACCGCCCAGATCCTCGACACGATTCCGGGTACCGTCTTCACGGCCGGGGACGACGCCTATCCCAACGGTACCGCGGCTGATTACGCCAACTGCTACGACCCCACGTGGGGGCGCCACAAGGCCCGCACCCGGCCGGCGCTGGGAAACCACGAGTACAACACCGGCAACGCGACCGCGTCGTTCGACTACTACGGAGATCTGGTCGGGCCGCGCGACAAGGGCTACTACAGCTACGAGCTGGGAGATTGGCACATCATCGTGCTCAACGACAACAATCAATTCGTGCCGATGACCGCCGGCTCGGTGCAGGAGCTGTGGTTGAAGAGCGATCTGGCTGCCAATACAAAGCAGTGCACGCTCGCGATCTGGCACCAGCCGAAGTACTACTCCTGGGCCACCGACGGCACGGTCGACTTCCCCAGCAGAAAGATCTTCTGGGACGACTTGTACGCCGCGAACGCCGACCTGGTGCTCAACGGCCATAAGCATCAGTACGAGCGCTTCGCCCCGCAGACGCCCACGGGGGCGTCGGATCCAGCGCGTGGCATTCGCGAGATCATCGTGGGAACGGGGGGCGAGAGCAGCGTGACGCCCACGAACCTCGTCGCGCCCAACAGTGAGGTGCGCGCCGCGACGTTCGGCGTCCTGAAGCTGACGCTCAGCCCCGGCGCCTACAGCTGGAAGTTCATCCCGATGTCGGGCCTCACGTTCACCGACTCGGGCTCCGGGACGTGTCACTGACCGGCGCTCGTCACGACGGGACAGCGTAGCTGTGGTAGGTGTGTTACACCCGGTTTTCAGGCACCGCCGCTCACAGGCGTAAGCGGCGGTGCTGCTGGTAGTTAGGAAGGGACCGCCCGAGCACAACTCCTGCTTCACGGAGGTGGAGCCGGCTGATTTCCAAATCCGACACGTGTCATCGACCTAGGGCGCCGTGAGCCAAGACACCCGTAGCCTGACCCAGCGCACCATCGCCGGGATGCTGTGGCTGGCGTCCGGTAAGGCCGCATATGCCGGCCTCCAACTCGTCGTCCTCGCCGTCCTGGCCCGGCTCGTCTCGCCCGCGGACTTCGGAGTGGTGAGTGCCGCCCTGGTAGTGATCGGCTTCTCCGCCATCGTGTCACAGCTCGGGCTCGGGCCCGCGCTGGTGCAGCGCCCCGACCTCGAACCCCGCCACGTGGACACCGCGTTCACGGCGTCAGTGCTGTTCGGCCTGGCGCTCGGCGGTGTCCTTTGGGCGGTGGCTCCGGCGGTCGCCGGATTCTTCCGCACGCCGGGCGTCGCTCCCGTGATGCGAGCCCTCGCCTGGGTTTTCCCGCTGCAGGGGCTCGGCACCACGGCGGAATCGCTGGCGCGCCGCGACCTGCAGTTCCGCTGGTTGGCCCTGCTCGACGCCAAGGCGTACGGCCTGGGGTACGGCGTGGTCGGTGTCGGGCTCGCGCTCGCCGGGTGGGGCGTCTGGGCGCTCGTGGCCGGAGAGGTGGCGGAGGCGGTGTGCCGCTCCGCCATCCTGCTGCGCAGCCGGCCGCCGCGGCTGCGCCCCACGCTGGAGCGGCGTGCCCTCAGGGAGCTGCTGTACTTCGGCAGCGGCTTCACCGTCGCCAAGATCGCGAACTTCTTCGCGGTCAACGGCGACAATCTGGTCGTGGGACGAATGCTGGGCCCGGCGGCCTTGGGCCTGTACGGACGCGCCTACCAGTTGATGTCCGCGCCCGCTGCGAGCTTCGGCACCGTGCTGGACAACGCGCTCTTTCCCGCGATGGCCCGCGTGCAGCGCGACCTTCCCCGCCTGCGCATGGCCTACCGCCACGGGATCGCCCTGGTCGCGGTCGTCGTGCTGCCGGTGACGGTCGCGTTGTTCCTGCTCGCGCCCGAGTTCGTCCACGTGGTGCTCGGACCCCGCTGGACGGACGTGGTGCTGCCGTTCCAGATCCTCGCCGCCGGCATGGTGCTCCACACCACCAGCAAGCTGGGCGACTCGCTCGTCCGGGCGACGGGAGCGGTGTACCGCCGCGCCTGGCGCCAGGCGGTCTTCGCCGTCCTGGTCATCTTCGGCTCCCTGATCGGCCAGCGCTGGGGCATCGCCGGCGTCGCGTGCGGAGCGATGTTCGCGCTGAGCATCAACTTCCTCCTCATGGCCCAGCTCAGCGTCAGCATGGCGGAGATGCCGTGGCGCGACTTCTGGGGCGCGCATCTGCCGGCGCTCCTCGTCGCGGCCGCGTCCGCGCCGATCGCCTGGGTCATGGCGACCGCACTGCGCCACCAGGACCTCCCCGCGCTCGTCGTGCTTGCGGGCGCGGGTGGCCTGGCCCTCGCGGTCGCCTTGGTGCTCGTCTGGCGCTTCCCCCACCTCTTCCTCGGGCGGGACGTCCGCTGGATGCTCGACACGCTGCGCGGCATGGCGGCGCGCCTCACGGGGCCGGCCACGCTACCCGCAGGCCCCGCGCCCGCGCGCTCGGGGGCGGCATCGGGGAGGGGGGGAGAGCCCCGGTGACGACGGTCCGCGCCGTGACGCCGCCACCCCGCCCCGCCACGGACACGCTGGCGGAGCTCACGCGGCTGTTCCAAGGGCTGCACGCCGAATCCATCCCGTACTGCCACTGGAAGAGCAACGAGCATCTGCGGGCTTCGCTGCTCGGCAAGACGGATCTCGACCTGCTGGTGCACCGCCACGCCGCCCAGCCGCTGGCTCGCGTCCTCAGCGAGACCAGTTTCAAACGTTTCCACACGGTTCCCCACGTCGCATACCCCGGGATCGAGAGCTACTTCGGGATCGATCCGCAGAGCGGCGCTTTGCTGCACCTGCATGTCCACTACCAGCTGACCCTCGGCGAGAAGGATCTCAAGGGCTACCGGCTGCCGTGGGAGAACGTCGTGCTCGACACGCGGGTCTTCGACGAGGAGGCCGCGATCTACGTGGCCGACCCGAACATCGAGGTGCTGCTGTTACTGGTTCGTGCCGCGCTCAAGCTTCGCTTGCGAGATCGTCTCACGTCCCTCCTCGGCCGCGCCTACTTCCGCGGCAACGTCCTGCGCGAGCTCCGCTGGCTCGCGGCGCGCGCGCACACGGACCGGCTGGTCGAGCACGCCCGCCCCCTGGTGGGTGAGCAAGCGGCCCGGCAGGCGATCCAACTGATCGGCGGGGCGCCGCCATCGGTGCGGGGGTTGACGGCTTTTGGGCGGAGCATTCGCCCGTCCCTCGCGGAATACCGCATGTACGGCGCCCTCGAGGCGCGGGGGCGGCGCTGGGTGCGGGAGGCCGCCAGAGCGTGGGCCAGGCTGCGGGAGCGCACCCCGCACACCCCGGCACCCACGAAACGGCTGGTGCCGCAAGGAGGGCTGCTGGTCGCCTTCGTGGGCCTCGACGGCTCGGGGAAATCCACGCTCGTCGGGGAGATCACGGCGTGGCTCTCGGCGCTGGTGGATGTAGTCCCGATCTATCTGGGGAGCGGCAAGGGGCCGACGTCCGTGGCGCGCCGCCTGCTCCAGGGGGTCGCCGCGCTGCTGCGCCCGGTTGCGCCGGGAAGTGGGGAGCCGGAAGGGAGGCCCACATCGGACGGTGAGGCTCCGCGCCGCGGTCAGCGCTCCTCGTGGCTGCGGACGTGCGGCGAGCTGTTGTGGGTGGTCGCCCTGGCGCGGGAGCGCCGACGTCGCTTGCGGCAAGCGCGGCGCGCCCGGAATCTCGGCATGGTGGTCGTGTGCGACCGGTTTCTCCAGACCCAGTTCCCCGATTTCAATGATGGCCCCGCGTTCAGCCACTGGCTGGACGAGCGGTTCTGGCCGCTGCGCGCGGCCGCCCGTGAGGAGCTCGCCGCGATCCGTGCCGCGGAGCTCCAGCCGCCCGATCTGGTGATCCGGCTGCATGTGCGGCCCGAGGTCGCGGCCCGCCGCCGGCCCACGATGCCGGTGGAGCGGCTGCAGCAGAGCGCGGAGAAGATCACGAGACTGCGCTACCCGCCCGCCACCCGCGTGGTCGAGATCAACGCGGACGAGCCGCTCGAGCAGGTGCTGCTCGCGGTCAAGCGCGCCATCTGGGAGAGTCTGTGAGCGAGCCACGCCGACCGCTCGTGGTCGAGGTAGTGGGGCCGGCGGGGGCGGGCAAGAGCGCGCTCATCGCCGCCCTGATGCGGCGTGAGCCCAGCATTCAGCCGGTGCTCCGGCTGCGCCAGCTCCGGCACCTCTTGCCGCTCGTCTGGAGCGTGGTGCTGCTCCTGCCGGTGCTGCTCGAAGTCTACTGGGAGTCTCCCCGCTCCCTGCGAACCACGTTGCGCTACCTGGCCCGCTTGCAGGCCTTCCACCAGGTCGTCAAGCGGCACGTGACTCGCCCGTGGAAGGCCGTGATCCTCGACGAGGGTCCCGTCTTCACGCTCGCGATGCTCAGCGGCGTGCCGATGGGAAAGCGCTTTGCGCGGGCCTGGCACGCGGCGCTCGACCAGTGGGCGCTGACCCTGGACGCGGTCGTCTGGCTCGACGCCCCGGTGATCGTGCTGGCGCACCGGATCAAGAACCGCGAGAAGGCCCATGAGGTGAAAGAGCGTGACTTCGAGGCGATCGCCGCGTTCCTGGCGCGCCACCGCCGCCTGTTCGACCAGGTGGTCTCCGAGCTCACGCGCGGCGGCGGCGCGCAGGTCCTCGCCTACAGCACCGAGCGGGCTTCTGCCGAGGAGATCGCGGAGCGGCTCATGGCGGTGCTGGAAGGGCGCGCCAGCGGCGGCCCGGCGGTCAGTGTGCAGGACGCGATGCACGCGAGCGACCCGTGAGCGAGCCCCTGAGTCGCGAAGCCATCGGTCCAGCCGCCCTCCTTCAGGCGGCGTTCTACCTGTTCGTCTTCTCGATCCCGTTCGATCTCCCGAAGAATCCGTTCCCGGTCGAGCTCTCGTCCATCACCGCCTGCGGATTTCTGCTGGCGACGGCTCTGCATCCGTCCCTGTCCTACCGGAAGATCCCGGGCGCCCTGTGGTGGTTGGCGGCGTATGTCTTCGTCTCCGCTCTGGCGTTCGGGTTCAACGGCGGGCGTCACCTGCAAGAGGTGAGGAACCTCCTGCTGTTGCTGGCGCAGCTCGTCTGGATCCTGTGGGCGGCGTACAACCTGCTCCAGCACGAGCGGATCGCCGGGGCCATGGCGTGGACCTACCTCATCGGATGTGTCGTGCGAGCGGTTCTGCAGCTGGGCCACGTCGCGGCGTCGCTGTCCGAAGGCTCGACCGGCGCTCCGCGCGTCACCACGCTGGGGCAAAACCCGGACTTCATCGCCGGATTCCTGGCGCTCGGCATCATCGTCGCCATCGATCTGATGTCCCGCCATGAAGCGAGCTGGGGACGGCGGCTGCTGCTGGGGATGGCGGTGGCGCTGCTGGCCACGGCCATGATGGAGACGGGGTCGCGAGGCGCGCTCGTCGCGCTCGCGGCGGGGGGGCTCGCGTACGGGGGTGCACGGGCGAGCGTCGCCTTCCGGATCCGGGACCTGGTGGTGGGTGTCCTCCTCCTCGGCCTGGTGGGCACGCTTGCCGTCTCCTCCGACACCATGCGCCACCGGTTCGAGTTGTCCGCCGAAGGCAATCTGGCCGGCCGGGAGCGCATCTATCCCGCGCTCCTGAGCATGTTCCTCGAGAAGCCCGTGCTGGGGTGGGGGCCGATCAGGAACAAGTACGAGCTCGCCCTGCGCCTCAACGAACGCGACCGCTGGCGGCAGATCTTCCGGCGCGAGGGCCGGTCCACGAACCTGAGCCAGGACCCGCGTTGGCTGAAGCGGGACGCGCACAACGTGTTTCTCGAGGTCATGACGTCGGCCGGGACCCTGGGCCTGCTCGTCTTCGGCGTGGGCGTGTCCATGTCGCTGTACGCCGCCTGGCGCGCGCGCCGCGGTCCACAGGGGGCGCTCCCGTTCGCCGCCCTGGCGTTCGTGCTCGTGTTCAACCTCAGCGAGGACCGCGTGGTGGGCAAGATCGAGTGGCTCACGATGGCCTACGCGCTGGCGAGCGCGGCCGCGCTGGTCGTTCCCGTCGAGCGGCGGAGCGATCGTCCGAGCGCGCGCGTTTCCGGTGTCACTCCCGCCTGGGCCGCCGAGCGCTAGACCATGCGACCGAGCCAGCGCGCTTTGCGTCTCGCGGTGTTCACGAACCGCTTTCCCGGCAAGGTGTGCACGTTCTTCGCCCGCGACATGCGGGCGCTCGTCGAGGCCGGCGTCGAGGTCGACATCTTCCCGATTTATCCGCTCGAGGACGACCTCTGGCGCTATGTGCCGGAGATCCTGGCCGAGCGCTATCTGCCCCGCGAGCGCGTCCACCATGGAAGCGCCGGGCTCCTGTTGCGCTCGCTCGGTCCCGCGCGCACGAATGGGCTGGGCACGTTCCTCAAGGATGCGCTGGCCATCACGCTGGCCGCGGCGCGCGCGGGACTCGGCCCGCTCGCCAAGAGCGTGTACGTGCTGCCGTTGGGCTGGGCGTGGGCCCGCCTGCTCGAAACCCACTACGACCACGTGCTCGCCTACTGGGGAAACTACGCGGCTACCTGCGCCTACATCTATCACCGCCTCGCGGCGCCGCATGTCCCCTTCTCCCTCTACCTCCACGCCGGAAACGACCTGTTCATCAATCAGGTGTTCCTGCGGGAGAAGCTCCTGTACGCCGACAGCATCGTGACCGAATGCGAGTTCAACCGGCAATACATGTGCGAGCGGTTCCCGGACATCTTCCCCGGCATCGCCCACAAGATCCACGTGAACCTCATGGGTCTCGACTTCGGTGAGTTTCCCTATCAGCCGGACAACCGGAACTCCCGGCGCGTGATCGGGGTCGGCCGGCTCCACCGCGCCAAGGGCTACGACTTCCTCCTGCGGGCCATCGCCGAGCTGTCGCGCCGAGGGATCGACGTGGAGTGCGAGCTGGTGGGAGACGGCGAGGAGGCGGCTGCGCTGCGCAGGCTCGCCGACGAGCTCGGGATCCGCGACCGGGTGATCTTCCGGGGCTGGGTCGTGTTCCGCGAGGTCCGGAGCGCGATGCTCCAGGCAGCGGTCCTCGTGCATCCGTCGAGTGACGTGGGCGACGCGAAACCGAACGTCATCCAGGAGGCGATCGCCCTGGGCACGCCGGTCGTCGCCTCCGACGTCGCCGGTATCCCCGAGCTCCTGGATGGCGGCCGCTGCGGGATCCTGGTCCCGCCGCGTGACGTGTCACGGCTCGCGGACGCGATTCAGACGCTGCTCCAGAACCCCGATCTGCGGCACGGCTACGCCGAGCGCGCCCGGCGGCACGCCGAGGCGACGCTCGACCTGTGGCGCAACGGCGTGCGGCTGGCCGACCACCTGCGCGCCGCCACGCGGCAGGCTCCCTAGATGCTGATCACCGTCTCGGGCCTCGACGGCGCGGGCAAATCCACCCTGATCGAGCGGCTTCAGACCGGTCTCGAGCAGCGCGGCCGCCGTGTGGCCGTGCGCCATATGAACGACGATGTCGGGGTGTACGCCTGCCTGCGGTCGGCCCGGGATGCCCTCCTGCCGGCGGCCGCGCGCCGCAACGGCCGGGCACACCGGCAGGCCACGGGTGCGCCTTCGCTCGCCCGTCGCCTCCGCAACGCGATCATCTGGAACAAAGCGTGGCGGCACATCCTCTATGTCGCGGACCTCTGCCTCTTCCTGGGCTACCGGCTCTACCTCGAGCGAGCCCGCCGGCAGATCCTCATCATGGACCGGTACTTCTACGACACGCTCGTCGACGTCGCCGATGGACGCCACTGGGGGCTGCTCCGCCTCCTGGCACGGGTCACGCCCACCCCGGACCTCCCCGTCTTTCTCGATACGGGCCCCGAGGAGGCGTACCGTCGCAAGGCGGAGTATCCCCTCGCCTACCAGCGGGCGCGGTGGACCGCGTACCAGCGGGTCCGCCCGTGGATCCGCACGGCCGTCACGCTGTCGAACGCGGACCTCCAGAGCGCGAGCGCGACGCTGCACGGCCTGGTGATGGATCGGATCGGCGGCGCATGACCCTCTCGCGGGAGGCCTCCCACGCCGCTCTCGTCGTCCGACTTTTGCTGGAGGATACTCCACCGCGCGCCGCGCTGACCGCGCTCGATTGGCCCACCCTGCTGCAGGTCACCGAGCAGAGCAGCACCCTCATCCGGGCGGTCGAGCGGCTCACCGCGCTTGGCGAGCAAGCTCCGGCGTTCATCGCGGCGGCCGTGGAGCGAGAGCGGCGGCGGGTGAGTGAGGCGCTCGACCTGGCCCGGCGCATCGCGGACGTGTGCGACGCGCGCGGCATCCCCGCCCTGTTTCCCAAAGTGTTCCAGCACTACCCCGACCTGGGCGACGACCTGGACCTGCTGGTCGTGTCGCCGTCCCGAGGCGTCGATGCCGTCATCCTCGAGGGGCTCCGGGCCGCGCGGCGGCCCGGCGATTGGGGAAGCCGGATCGCCGGGAGTGTCACCTATCAGGTCGAGGGATGCAGCACGCCGCTCGATATCCAGCACGGTCGCCTGGGCGTCGCCGGTGAGGACACCGCGTTCCCTGCCATCCTCTGGAGGGAGCGACGTCGGGTCGTCCTCGCGGGACTCGATGCATTCACCGCGTCGCCGGAGCAGCTCCTCGTCCTGCACGGCGTGCAGCGCGTGTATGGCCGGCTCGGCATCGACCTGGCGGACGTGGCCGCCGCGGCCACGTTGATGCGCCGGCCGCTCGACTGGACCGCCGTCCTCGACACGGCCGCACAGCTCGACGTCCTGCCCGGCCTCGGCGCCTTCCTCGGGTACGTGGAGCAGATCCATGGACGTCTGTTCGGTCGCTGGCTCCTGCCGCCGGGACTACGGTCTCGGTTACGGCTCGAGCGCTGGGGCGGTGTCGCGTTCCACAACGGCGTC
>Ga0209761_1003752_pt1 | contig 10048 bp, 11 predicted proteins | sample GraSoi013_1_40cm_4_FD_185818 | JGI IMG/M metagenome (GOLD analysis project Ga0209761, IMG submission 185818) | Grasslands soil microbial communities from the Angelo Coastal Reserve, California, USA - Sample 09_25_2013_1_40cm (SPAdes) (version 2) | ecosystem: Environmental > Terrestrial > Soil >... | reverse complement strand
GGCCAACCCCAGCTTGCCATTGCTGCATATGACGCCCGGGAAAGACGACCGGCCCGCGTTTTGATACGCTCATAGTTCGCGGCGAGCCGGCGAAGGGAGCCGGTGGTTTCCGCGTACGGAAGAATATTGTACGACGGAAGCCTGCTGGGCAAACGGTTGATTCACGGGAGCGTCCCACAAAGAGCATGAGTCGCAAATCGACTGTGGGTCTTGCGGCAGTAGCCGCGTTGGGTTGCGGCGCGGTAGCCTTTTACTGGCTGCACCTGAGCGGGCAACAGCCCCCTCCGGAAGTCGTCTCGGCGGAGCCGCCTGGTTTCCGTGAAGCGCCTCCGGCGGAAAAGCCCGTAGGCGCGCCGGCAGTGAAGTCCGCCGTGCCAGCATCGCTGGCCGATTCGAAAAAGATCCTGCCGCCCGTTGACCCGGGGTTGCCTCTGCGGCCCGGCGAGGTTCTCGAATATTCTGCCAACGTTTCCAAGCTCGAGAATGTGGCCACTCTGAAGCTGCAGGTTGTCGGACGCGGCAATTTTCTGGAAAAGAGCACCTGGCATTTAAAGGCCTTCGCGCACACGGAGAATCCCTTGCGCATGGTTTTCGAACTTGACGATCAGTTCGATTCCTACAGCGATGCCGCCACTCTCGCGAGCATGCAATATGAAATGCATTTGAGCGAGCGCGGCCAGAAAGTGGAGTCCGTCCAGCGCATGACCGCCACGGGCAAGGACCCGGCGGCAACCGACGCCACGCAGACGCGCGTGCTCCCGGGCACCCGCGATCCACTCGGCATGATGCAGTACCTGCGCAATGTTGACTGGACAAAAACGCCCGAAGTGCGCAGCCCGGTCTACGACGGCCACAAGCTATACGACCTCCGCGCCAAACTCGCACCTGGTTCCGAAACAGTAGAAGTGCCTGCTGGGAATTACACCGCCTCAAAAATCACCATTCGTATCTTCGAAGAGGGCGTCGAGAAAAAAGACGCCTCCTTCACGCTGTATCTCGCGAACAACGCAACGCACATACCGGTCGTACTCGAAGCCGTCCTGCCCTTCGCCACCGCCCGCGTCGAACTGTTGAAATTTAAGTAATAAGTTGCCACTCGGCACCCGTCTTGGCTGTGACTCTCAACAGTTCCTAGAATTTGGAGTGGCTCATCACTTTCCGGTGAACCTGTTTCTAGATAGCTTCCGAATTGCCGACAAACCGGACAGAATCGCCGTATCCGCGGCTTGTTCATGAACGCCAACGCCAACGCTAAGAGAAGCAAGGAGCAAATTCGCGGGAACGGGTTCAATTAGGATGCTGGCAAGGGCGATTGTGCCGGTTGCGATTGCGCCTTTTTCCTCAGGACCGCCGCGGAAATCAGCGTGATGGCGAGCCCAATCGGGAAGGGCTCGATGAAAGTCATCAGTGAGTTGAAGAGCGGGTTTTCGTACTGCTCCTTGAGTTTCTTCAGGTGCTGAACTTGCACTTGGACGGCTGCAGGACTCGCACCCGAGGCCTTGAGCTTCTCGATCGTATCAGTGCCGTAGTTGTCCATGAAGTCGTGCATGAAGTTGAAGTAGAGAATTTCCCACGTCGCGACGTAGAAGATGCATGAAATCAAGGTAATGGAGATCCCGACGGCAAAAGCTTTCTTGAACGTGATCTGGCCGTTGCCGACGTTGTCGCGGTACGAGCGGATGCCGAAGAACACCAGCAAGAACGAGAGCACGATGGTGGTGTAACCGACGATCAAGGCCTTGTTAAAGCCTATCCTGTGCGCGAACGGCAGTGTGGCCACCATCATCAACGAGGAAAGAGCGCCGGAAATCAGTCCGAAAGTAAGCACCGTCTTTTTCATCGATTTAAGTCTCCTTTTGCCTCAATTCCGTGAAACCTGGTTTAACGCGCCCGAAATTTAGCGGGGGCCGCCGGCGCTGCGGTCAGTCTTCCTTTGGCTTTGGCGGTTCCCATAACTCAATGCGGTTGCCGTCTGGGTCGGTGATCCAGGCGAACCGGCCGTAGTCGTAGTCTTCCCGGTGGGGATCGATTTCGATTCCCGATTTCTTCAGGTCTTCGAGCAGCGCGTCGAGATTGTCGACGCGGTAGTTGACCATGAAGCTGGCTTTGCTCGCGCCGAAATATTTCGTCGTCTGTGGGAAGATGCACCACGCAGTCAAGGCTTTGGGACCGGGCTCGGTGCCGTCTGCTGCCTGCGGTTCGCGCCAGTGAAACGATGCTCCCTGGCCGTGCGATTCGCGCTGGATGCCGAGATGCTTCTCATACCAGTCATAGAGCTGCGGCGGGCTCTCTGATTTGAAGAAAATTCCACCAATACCGGTTACGCGCTTCATGAGCCTCCTTTACCTGATTTCACGGGCCCGAAGTGTAGCGGGGGACTTAAACGTTGTCGTCACCCTTTTGGGTGATTTTGCATGGGAGCGCGAAAAATCACCTTTTCGGGTGGGGCGCCTCCGGGCAGGCAAACGCCTCACGGGATCAGCCGGGCGGTCTTGCCGATCTGCACGGCCTGCGTCCGCCGCTTGGCGCCGAGCTTATCAAACAGCCGGCTCGAATGGGTCTTCACCGTGTTTTCGCTGACGAACAGCCGCCCGGCAATCTCCCGATTGCTCAACCCGCTGGCTATGAGCCCGAGAATCTCCAGCTCGCGCGCGGTGATGCCGAGCTCGCTCACGCGCATCTCGTCGGCGGCGAACGGACCCGCGGCCGCCGTCGGGACTTCCTTGAGGATCACCGCCGGCTTCTTTCTGGTGAGTGTCTGCCCGAGCCAGATGCCCAGTCCCGCAAACAGCGCCGCGACCAGCGCGCCGTAGATTTCGATGGAATGCTCGATTACCAGGAACCGGTACTCCGTCCACTTCAGCATGGTAATCAGGAGCCCGCCGATTAACCCGTATATCAGCACTTGCCGTTTCATAAGTTCCGGAGGAAAGGATTCAGGCCAAGATTATCGCGCCCATGGTGCCGTCGATCATACTACTGCAGGGGAGCATCAGCGCCTTGACCAATTTTGCTCTAGTGACGGGCAACCCGGAAACAAATCCGGGCCAAGAGTCCCATTTTGGCGAATTGCGAGTTCGCGGACCACTTGGATGTGTACTCGGATAATCGGAAATGGATGACCCATTACTCAAAAGTCCGATACAAATCTCCACTGAGCTAACTTTTGTTTCTCAATCGTCAATCGAAGATCCCGACTCGGTCGGGCCTGTAAACCTCTTCGTTTGCGGGACGGCCTAGCCACAAGCCAGTTTTTCAATCAAGCTGCAGGCGATGTGGCCGATGGTGATGTGACATTCCTGGATGCGCTGCGCGTCATTCGAAGGGACGTTCAACAGAAGATCGACTTTGCTGGCGAGCTGCCCACCCGTGTCTCCCGTAAACGCTACGAGATAGGCCCCGCAGGCGCGCCCGGCTTCCACTCCGCGAATGACATTGGGGCTATTGCCGCTCGTCGAGAGCGCCACAAGAACGTCGTTTTTTGCTACGAGCGATTCAATCTGCCGGGAAAAGATTCGTTCGAATCCGTAATCGTTGCCTGCCGCGGTCAATACCGAAGGGTTTGTAGTAAGCGCCAGAGCCGCCAGGCCCGGGCGCTCCGTTCGGAGTCGCACGACCAGTTCAGCGGCGAGATGCTGAGCGTCCGCAGCGCTGCCGCCATTCCCAAAAAAAACGATCTTGCCCCCCGCCCGCAGAGCGGCCGCGGATTTCTCCGCGAATTGCGCGATTCTGCCGATCAGTTCATTGGAAAAACTCTGCTTAACGCGAGCGCTTTCCTCAAGCTGGCGGCGAATTTCTTCGGCAGACGAAGTCATTGCTGCCTAGTGCCGTTCCAACTTGTTTGAACGATTTATGGGGTGAATGTGCCTATTGGACATCTGCGCCTCTTACCTTCCGTATCTCGCGGCAGCTAGTTGGAACGGCACTAGCAGAGCACGATTTTTTCGCGGTGGCGCACCACGCGGCGCGTGGCGTTGCGCGTATCGATGACCAGCTTTGCGGCATCGGCAATCGCCGCATAGTCATAGTTCGTATGGTCGGTGGCGATAATCACGGCATCGTAGCTTCCCAGCGTCTGCGGATTCAGCGGCACCGATTTCATGCCCTCGTAATTGAAGTGCCGCATCTTGTGCAGTTGCGGGAAATACGGATCGTTGTAATCCAGCAGCGCGCCACGCTGTTGCAAAAGCTGCATGATTTTCAGCGTCGGTGATTCCCGCAGATCATCCACGTCCTTCTTGTAGGCCACGCCCAGCACCAGAATCTTCGAGCCTTTCATGCTCTTCTTGTGTTCGTTCAGTGAATTGGCCACCGCGTCCACGATGTGATACGGCATCGCGGTGTTGACTTCGCCGGCCAGCTCGATGAAGCGCGTCGAGAAGTCATATTCGCGTGCTTTCCACGAAAGATAGTACGGGTCCACCGGGATGCAGTGCCCGCCCAAACCAGGCCCTGGATAAAACGGCATGTAACCAAAAGGCTTCGTCGCGGCCGCGTCGATCACTTCCCAGATGTCGATGTTCATTCGTAAGCTGAGCTGTTTGAGCTCGTTGACCAGTGCGATGTTCACGCACCGGAAAATATTTTCGAGTAGCTTGGCCATTTCGGCGGTGCGTGTCGAGCTGACGGGAACCACGCGGGCAACGACCTGCGTATACAGCGCTTGCGCCGCGCGCCCGCTCGGCGGGTTCAATCCGCCAACAACCTTCGGAATCTGCGCCAGCCCGTACTGCTTGTTTCCCGGATCTTCACGCTCCGGCGAAAACGCCAGGTAGAAATCGCACGCCATATTTTCATTTTCCGGCCCGGACGCTATGGCGCAGCGCAATCCGCTTTTCTCCAGAATCGGCAGAACCAATTCTTCCGTTGTCCCCGGGTAAGTCGTCGATTCGAGAACCACGAGCTGTCCCTTTTGCAGATGCGGATAAATCGAAATCGCGGTCTGCTCGACGTAACTCAAATCCGGTTCGCGCCGCTCATCCAGCGGCGTGGGAACGCAGATGAGAATGGCGTCGACTTCCTTCAGCTTCGCGAAATCATTGGTCGCGCCGAAGTGCCTGCTGTTCACGAACTGCTGAATCTTGTTCTGAGGAATGTGCTCGATGTAGGACTTCCCGGCATTGAGCATCGACACTTTGTGCGGATCAACGTCAAATCCCGTGACTTTGTGTCCCGCTTCGGCAAAACGCAGCGCCAGCGGCAGGCCGACATAGCCGCAGCCAATAATTCCCACTTTGAGCTGGGCACCTTTGAAAAACTCGGGTTTCCGGTCGATTGGCATGAGTTCCGTCGCACTCCTCTTTTTGTCTGACTCCGGCTCGGTCGGGGCCAAGTGATTCACGTTTTCGGGGATACTGTCTTGCGATCGGCCGCACAACCACGAGTTGGCCACAGGCCGACGTGACAAAGACAAGTAAATATAGCAGGTTCCGCGCAAACAAAAAAAGCCGTACATCTCCGAGCGTACAGCTTGTCAACTCAGGTTGCCGCCAGCGGGCCGGAGGGTGGAAGATAGAAAAGGCTGCTTGGAATCATTGAGGCGATACGCTCAGAGCAGTCCGGTCACCATGACATTGATCATTCTTCTGCTGGGCCTCGGCGTTGGTGTGCTGGTGGGCCTCCTCGGCATCGGCGGTGGCGTCGTTCTCGTGCCGGCCATGGTCTATCTTTTGCACATGGATCAGCACATGGCGCAAGGCACCTCACTTTTCATTTTGCTGCCGCCCATCGGGCTCGGCGCATTGCGACAATACTGGAAGCAGGACCAGGTGGACTTGCACGCAGGAATTTTGTGCGCGCTGGGAATGCTTTTCGGCGCTTACGCAGGCAGCTTGATCGCGCTCCCCATGCCATCGCGGCACTTAAAAGGAGCATTTGGCTGTTTCCTGATGCTGGCGGCGTTCTTGCTCTGGAGAAAGACGCAGCGCGATTCGAATGCGGCCCGCAGCGGCCAGGTGAAAGCTCGTGCCTGAAGCGATGGGCCGCAGCGTGGGAATCTTCGTCGTCGCGTGTGTGTGCGGAGTTGCCGCGGGAATGTTTGGCGTTGGCGGCGGCGTGCTTCTGGTGCCGCTCCTCGGGCTGCTTTTTGCATTCGAACAGCATCGTGCGCAGGGGACTTCGTTGATCGCGCTAATTCCCCCCACGGGAGTGCTGGCGCTGCTGGCCTATTCGAAAGAAGGATTCGTCTCCTGGAAAACAGGTTTGCTGCTGATTCCCGGCGTATTTTTAGGTGGCATCGCCGGAGGGAAAGTCGCCAAATGGATCAAGCCGCGGCCGATGCGCCAGATTTTTGCGGGAATTTTATTCGCGCTCGGCGCGATGCAAGCTTTCAGTGCCTGGTGGCACTAAGGACGGTTCATTCGAATGGTCGATCTGCACTGTCACATTCTGCCCGGTCTCGATGATGGCCCCGCCACCATCGAAGAATCTATCTTGATGGCGGAATCGGCGATTGCGGATGGAATTACGCACGTCGTCGCCACGCCACACTCCAACAGCGAATATTTTTTCGATTTTTCACACGTGCGCCAGCTTTGCGATGAGCTGCAAGCAAAAATCGGTGACCGCCTGAAAATTGCCACCGGCTGCGATTTCCATTTGAATCCGGAGAATCTCGAATCATTGCGCAAGGAGCCCCGGCACTTTTGCATCAATCAGCGCGATTTCCTGCTTGTGGAGTTCAACGAATTTTCGATTCCGCCTGCGATGGACCAAGCGTTGCACGAAATTCAGCTTGCCGGCGTGCGGCCGGTAATCACCCACCCGGAACGCAACGGAATTTTGCGCGCACATCCGGAGCGCCTGAAAAAATGGGTGCGCCAGGGCTGCTTCGCGCAGGTCACCGGAGGCGCGCTGACCGGAGGATTCGGCGCCGGTTCGCAGCAGGATGCGCTGCGTTGGATCGGTGAAGGCCTCATTCATTTTGTGTCCAGCGATGCCCACAGCACGCGAAGCCGGCCGCTTCGTTTGCAACCTGCCTACAATGTGGTTGTCGATCGGTTTGGGCAGGAGAAGGCGCGCGCTTTGTTTCAGGACAATCCGCTCGCGGCATTCGAAGGGCGAGAGTTACCGCACGTTCCAGAAGTGGAAGATGAATTGCCGCCGCCGCGCCGCAAGCGTTTTTTCTTTTTTTGAAAATTTCTCTGCATTTGCCATCCAGGAATTTTCAGTTCATCGCGCTGGACGAAGGGGCAGGCCCGCCCAGACATTCAAGAGTCCCAGGAATTCGCGCACCACGTCGAGAGCATCGCTGGTGGTGCGCCACCAGTGCTGGGGATCGAAGGGATCGGCGGAAGCGGCACGCACGATGGCGCGGACCTGGCCCGGAGCGAGCCTGTGCCAGAGCAGGCGAACGCGGCGCGTATGAACTTTTGTCGTGACAAGTATTACGGCAGCGTCCTTTCCGGGCTTAAGAGCGGCCGCGGCGACTTTAATTTCTTCAGCGGTATTTACGATTGGCGGCTCGAGGACGTGAATCGCTTCCGGGGGCACACCTTCGTGAATCAAGACAAGCTTGTTGTAATAGTCCTCGCCAGAGAAGGGAATACCCATCTCTTCTAGAGTTTCGCCAGGCTCTGCGGAATGGGTCAGCCAGATTTCCGGCGAGTACCCTTCGCGGAAGAGCTTCGCTGCTTCGACGGCGCGCAACGGCATCGCGCCGCTGAGCACCACGATCGCCTGGGCTTTCACGAGCGGATCCTCCACTACCAGCCAGCGGCCCAAGCCAAAGAAAATCACTGCGGCGAGGACCAAGCCAGTGGCGCCGCCGATGGAAAAAATGCGCAAAGCGCGGGAACTGGAACGCAAAACCACAGCGGGATTGTCCGCAGTTGCCATTGGGGAACCGGCGCATGCTATCCCGCCCCGCTGCGGTGGTCAATCGGCGGCGCCGGCCACCGATTCATGAAAGGCCTGGGTGAGCTTCGAGAACGGCAGAATTCAAGTCTACAGGGGCAATCCCATTCGGCCCAACAGGTCCGCAAATCTCGGATCATTATGCAGACTATTGAAATCGGGGAGCCATCTCACCAGAGTGATACTCTGTCCTTCCCTGTCTTCGTACGACTTCTCAAGCCACTTAAAAGCATTCTGCTTGTCTCCTGCTCGTGCGTAGGCACCGGCTACGGTTATCGCTTCAAAGTAGCTGGTCCCGGCCTGCTTGTATGCCTTCAGGGTAATTTCGAGATTTTTCTGCCTGTAGCCTCGTGGCCCACCTGACTGCAAGGCTGTCTGAAATTCCGCCGCTTCCGCGGCAGCTTCCTCCGGACTCACGCCCAACAACAATTCGCCTCTCTGGTTCTCCTTGATTGCTTCATCATACCTCCCGAGCTCTTGAAGAAGGCCAGCGAAAAAGAAGTGCACCAGTGGGAATGCGGGATCGAGTCCGATGGTGCGCTGATATTGTTGCAGAGACTTCTCGTAGTCTCCCGCCCAAAGATATGTGCTTCCCATCATATTGTTCAAGGGGAGCGAAAGCGGGTCGAGTTCCAGAGCCTTCTTCAGTTCAACGATGGCGTCCTCATGCCGGCCCATAGGAGTGAGATATGCGCCCGCATATAGCAGGTGGGCGTTGGCATAGTTGGGATTTAGTTCGATTGCCTTCAAGAACTCTCTTTGAGCAGCTGGGAAATCAAAATCGTAATGGGACTTTACGAGTCCAAGCGCTGTGTGGGCTTCTGCCAGTTGGGGATCCAGCATCAGAGCTTTCGTGGCCGCCGCCTTGGCCTCTGGCGAGCTCTCCTTGGGCGGCAAGACTCCGAGGATGTTGGCAAAGTTATAGGCATCGGCGAGTCCGGCGTACGCCAATGCGAAGTCCGGATCCTTTTCCACGGCCTGCTGGAAGAATTCGATACTCTTCCTCTCGGCGGCAGGCGTTCTCTGGCTCCAGTAATAGCGACCCTTCAGGTAGGCTTCGTAGGCGGCAGGATTCGTGGTAACTCTGGCGCTCAGGCGAGTGCGCTGTTCGGGAGTGAGGGTAGCTCGCACTTCGACAGCAATCGCCTGGGCGACCTCACCCTGCAGGGTTACGAGATCACCGACATCACGCTCATAGCTGCGTGCCCACAGATGCTGGTCCGACGGTGCATAGATTAATTGGCTGGTAATGCGTATTCGGCCAGCCGAGCGCATCACAGTGCCCTCAACGATGCCATCTACTCCCAATTCACGGGCAATCTCTGGCAAAGACTTTCGCATGCCTTTGTAACGCATGATGGAGGTCCGCGAAATCACACGCAGGGACCTGATCTGTGCCAGATCGGTGATCAACGCATCAGTCATGCCATCGGCGAAGTATTCCTGGGACGCGTCACCGGTCAGATTTTCCAAAGGGAGCACGGCCAGCGAGCGAATGACCGGAGCGGGACTTGGACTCACCATGCGCCGGAGCGAATCGCGCCAGCTCCATCCAGCCACGGCAGCCGCAAGCATTACACACGCTATGCTGGGCCACAGCCACCAAGGGCGAGGTCCGGACCGGACCATGGAAATGGATCGAGCGGGAGGCGCACCGTCCAGCGGGGCTACGGCGCGCCTCAAAGTGGGCTCGGTCCCCTGAACGCGCTCAGGAGTGATCTGCTCCTGACGGACGACGGTTTCCTCTCTCGGGCCGTCGCTGGAGCGCTCCGTCTCCGCCGATTGCGTCGAAGCAGCTTTTCCCTCCAGCAAGACGGTGATGGGAGCGATAAACCGGTACCCTTTGCCCGAGACGGTCTTGATGAAAGCAGGGTTTTCGGGGTCGTCTCTAAGGGCTACCCTGATTTTGGAGATGGCGGTATTGATGCTGTTGTCTACGTCGAGAAAAACGTCTCTGCCCCACAGTCTTTCCAAGATGTCGTCGCGTGCCACGAGTTGTCCACTGCGATCCACCAGCAACAGCAGCAACTCCATGGGGATGCGCTCCAGTTTGATGGAGCGGCCGTCGCGGCTGAGTTCGTAGCCAGCGACATCCAGCTCAAAGTCGCCGAACTTCAGTTTCCCGGGGTTCATGACTTAAGGACCTTGTGCGGCATCATTGTATATCTGAAACCACGGCCGTAAGCCGAGGCGA
>Ga0209761_1003750_pt1 | contig 10049 bp, 7 predicted proteins | sample GraSoi013_1_40cm_4_FD_185818 | JGI IMG/M metagenome (GOLD analysis project Ga0209761, IMG submission 185818) | Grasslands soil microbial communities from the Angelo Coastal Reserve, California, USA - Sample 09_25_2013_1_40cm (SPAdes) (version 2) | ecosystem: Environmental > Terrestrial > Soil >... | reverse complement strand
CGTGAAGGAGTCGGGGCTCCGGGGCCGGGGCGGCGCAGGGTTCCCCACGGGCCTCAAGTGGACGTTCATGCCCAAGGAGAAGGACAAGAAGAAGCCGCACTACCTGTGTGTGAACGCCGACGAGTCAGAGCCCGGGACGTTCAAGGACCGCGAGATCATGCGCTGGACACCGCACGCGCTGCTCGAGGGCACGCTCATCACGATGCACGCGATCCAGGCGGACGTCGCCTACATCTATATCCGCGGGGAGTTCACCGAGCCGTTCGCCGTCATGGAGCAAGCCCTCGCCGAGGCGACCGCCGCCAAGACGCTGGGAACGTTCCAGATCTACCTGCACAAGGGCGCGGGAGCGTACATCTGCGGCGAAGAAACGGCGCTCATGAGCTCGATCGAGGGCAAGCGCGGTAACCCCCGCATCAAGCCGCCGTTCCCCGCCGCCTTCGGCGTCTTCGGTATGCCGACGACGATCAACAATGTGGAGACACTCGCCGTCGTGCCGCACATCATCACGCATGGGGCGGCGTGGCACAAGGCGATGTCTCTCTCCAGCCCCAAGAGCACCGGGACAAAGCTGTTCTCGGTCTGCGGGCACATCCAGAAGCCGGGGAACTACGAAGTGACGATGGGCTTCCCGCTGAAGGACCTCGTGTACGAGCTCGCTTGCGGGATGCGGCCCGGGCGCACGCTCAAGGCGTGCATCCCGGGAGGCTCGTCTGTCCCGATCCTGAACCGCGAGGAGACGGAGCGCTGCCTGCTCGACTACGAAGGCTGCGTCGCGGAAGGGACGCTGCTCGGCTCGGGCGGCGTGATCGTGTTCGACGACTCCGCCGACATGGTCTACCAGATCATGCGGCTGGCGCGCTTCTATGCGCACGAGTCGTGCGCTCAGTGCACGCAGTGCCGTGAAGGGACGGCCTGGACCACGAAGATCCTGGAGCGGATCCTCGCGGGGCAGGGGAAGATGCAGGACCTCGACCTGCTGCTCGATCTGGCGGAGAACATGACGGGCAAGACGATCTGCGTGCTGTCCGATTCGTGCGCTGCGCCGGTCGTGAGCGGGATCAAGAAGTTTCGGGGCGAGTTCGAGGATTACATCGCGGGGCGGCGCAGGGCTATGGTGGCGTGATGCCCGATCGCAACGGTCTCGTCAATCTGACCATCGACGGCGCGCCCGTGAGCGTCCCCAAGGGCACGCTCGTCATCGAGGCTGCGAAGCAGGTGGGGATCCTCGTGCCGCACTACTGCTACCATCCCGGCCTCCCCGTGGCCGGCGTGTGCCGCATGTGTCTCGTCGAGATCGAGAAGGCTCCCAAGCTCCAGATTGCCTGCGCGACGCCGGTGACGGACGGCATGGTGGTGCACACGCAGTCGCGCCAGGCGCGGGACGGGCGCATGGGCGTGCTCGAGCTGCTGCTGATCAATCACCCGCTCGACTGCCCCATCTGCGACCAGGCGGGCGAGTGCGAGCTCCAGGACTTCACGTTCCAGGAGGGCCGCCCCGCCACGCGCTACAGCCCCGCCTACGCCAAGCGCTTCAATCCGGTGGAGGACTTCGGGCCCGACGTGCTGTTTGTGCCGAACCGCTGCATCCTGTGCACGCGCTGCGTGCGCTTCATGGAGGACGTGGCGCAGGAGCCGGTCCTCAACGTCTCGGAGCGCGGCGACCGGGCCTACATCGGGATCCACCCTGACGCGCGACTCGATCATCCCTGGGCCGGCAACGTGGTGGACCTCTGCCCCGTCGGGTCGCTCCTGTCGAAGGATTTCCTCCACAAGGCGCGCGCCTGGGAGCTGGACAAGACCGCGTCGATCTGCACGGGGTGCTCTCAGGGCTGCAACATCACGCTCGACACGCGGGACGACGTGGTAGTGCGGATCCGGCCGCGCCCCAATCTCGCCGTCAACCGCTACTTCATCTGTGACCACGGGCGCATGAACTACCGCTGGATGAACCGCGGTGATCGGAGCGAGGCACCGCTCGTCCGCCAGCCGGACGGCACCGCACGCGCCGTGGATTGGGACGAGGCGCTCGAGCGCGCGGCCGCCATCCTGCGCGGAGCCGGGGGCGCGGCCGTGGCCCTCGTCTCCCCCCGCGTATCCACCGAGGCCCTGTTTCTCGCACGCGAGCTGCTCGCAAGCTTCGAGTGGACGGGAGCGTATCAATTAGTGATGGGGGAGGAAGCGCCGCTCGCCGGCGTGCCGGACCTGGCGCTCCGCGCGGAGCGGGCACCCAACGCGCGCGGCGCGGATCTCCTGGGGTACGGCCCCGACTACGCCGCCGCGCTCCGGGCTGCCGAGCAGGCGGCCGTCGTGCTGGTGCTCGACGATCCCCAGGCCGCTGTGCGACCCGCGGGGGCGCTGATCTACCTCGGCACGGTTCCGCCCGAGGATGGGAGCGACCCGGGGGCAGGCGGCACGCTGCGGAGCGCGGAACTCGTGCTCCCGATCGCGAACGTGGCGGAGGAAGAAGGGACGTTCGTGAACCGCGACGGGCGTGTGCAGCGCTACGTCCAGGCGAAGCCGGCGCCGGGAATGGCACAACCGGCGTGGTGGGTGCTGGGCGCCCTCGGCCCGCGCCTCGGCCGCGGCACCGCGCCCGCGAGCGCAGCCGAGGTATTCGACCGCCTGGCGGCGTCGGTGCCGGCGTTTGCCGGACTGAGCTACGCCAACCTCGGGCTCGGCGGCCGGGTGATCGGCGCGGATGCGGGGGTGCCGGCGTGACCTTCTTCCTCGTCGCTTCGATCGTGAAGATCCTCGTGGTGTTCACGGTCATCATGGTCGGCGTGGCGCTGCTCACGCTCGCCGAGCGGCGCATCTGCGCCTGGATACAAGACCGGCTCGGGCCCAACCGCGTCGGCCCCGAGGGCCTGCTCCAGCCCGCCGCCGACGGCCTCAAGAGCCTGCTGAAGGAAGAGACGCTGCCCGGGCAAGCCGACCGGCTGCTGTTCGTGCTGGCGCCCGCGCTCGCCTTCGTCCCGGCGCTGCTCGCCATCGCGGTGGTGCCGTTCGGCGCCCCGCTGCCGACCCCGTGGGGCGATGTGCCGCTCGTGGTGGCCGACCTGCCGGTCGGGTTCCTCTACATTCTCGCGATCGGCTCGCTCGGGGTGTACGGAGTCGTGCTCGCGGGGTGGTCATCCAACAACAAGTACGCGCTGCTCGGGGGCCTGCGCTCCTCAGCCCAGATGATCTCGTACGAGATCGCGCTCGGGATGAGCACGGTCGCCGTGCTGCTCCTGGCCGGCAACGTCACGCTCTCGGACGTCGTCGCGCGCCAGCAGCAGTCGCTCTTCACGTGGAACGTGTTCCCGCTCGGACTCGCGTACTTCATCTTCACGGTGGCGGCGTTCGCGGAGACCAACCGCTTGCCCTTCGACCTGCCGGAGGCCGAAGGCGAGCTGATCGCGGGCTACCACACCGAGTACAGCGCGATGAAGTTCTCGATGTTCTACATCGCGGAATACGCCAACATGGTGACGGCGTCCGCGCTCATGGCCACGCTGTTCTTCGGCGGCTGGGACATTCCGTTCACCCACTGGGACGACGCGCCGCCCTGGACAGTCGCGAAGACCCTCGCCACGCTGGGCGTCTTCGCGCTCAAGGTGTGCTGCTTCCTTTTCCTCTATATCTGGGTGCGCTGGACGTTGCCCCGCTTCCGCTACGACCAGCTCATGGCGCTCGGTTGGAAGGTGATGCTGCCGCTCGCGCTGGTGTACATCGCGCTGCTCGCCACCGCGATCTGGGTGCTGCATGACCGGCTCGGGTGGACGTACGACAGCCGGTTCGCCCTCGCGCTGTGCGGGTTGAACGTCCTGCTCGCCATCCCGCTGTTCTTCGTGCTGGATCGCGGACACCTGATCGCGGGCTCGGTCGCCGAGGGAGGCGCCTGATGGCCATCGGCGTGAAGGTCCTCAAGCGGCCGGTCGCCCAGACCTCGTACCTGCGCGCGACCCTCAAGGGGATGGCGCTCACCCTGAGCCATCTGCTCCGGCCCAAGGTCACGATGCAGTACCCCGAGGAGAAGAGCAGCACGGACTGGACGATCTCCCCGCGGTGGCGCGGCACGCATCGCATGCTCACCGACGAGCAGGGCCGCGCCAAGTGCGTGGCCTGCGGGCTGTGCCCTCAGATCTGTCCCGCCAATTGCATCAAGCTGGTGGCCGGGGAAGACGAGGAAGGGAACCGCTATCCGCTCATCTACGAGATCGACGAGTTTCGCTGCATTTTCTGCGGCTACTGCCAGGAGGTCTGCCCCGAGGAGGCGATCCACGTCGGGGTACACTACGAGAACTCCGAATACTCGCGTGACCGCTTCGTGTACGACCTCGAGCGGCTGTGCGCGCAGACGCACCCGGTGTCGACCCTGTGGGATCCGTCGGATCCCAGCGGTGAGTAGCCGATGCCGGTGACGCTGGTGCTCTTCTGGACCTTCGCCGCGATCGCGGTGGGCAGCGCCCTGCTGTGCATCACCCGCAGGAGTGCCGTGGCGAGCGCGCTGTGGCTTGTCGTGACGCTGTTCCAGATCGCGGCGCTGTTCGTCTTGCTGGACGCGCAGTTCCTGGCGGTGCTGCAGATCCTGGTGTACGCCGGCGCCATCATGGTGCTGTTCCTGTTCGTGATCATGCTGCTGAACCTGGGGCGCGCGACTTCGTCGGATATCAAGGGCCCCACGGGCCTGGCGATCGCCACGCTCCTCGCCGGCGTCATGGGCCTCCAGCTCTTCGTCCTGGCGCGGGCGGCGCCCCCGAGGGACCTGGCGCTTCCGGCCGGCGGACTGGAGGCGGCCCAGCGGGCGCAGGGGATGATCGCCATGGTGGCTCGCCCCCTGTTCGACGTCTACCTCGTGCCGTTCGAGATCACGAGCGTGCTCCTGCTGGCGGCGATCGTCGGCGCCGTCGTTCTCGCCAAGCGGCACCTCTGATGCTGCTCGGTCCCTCGCTGTTCGTGTCCGCCGTGCTGTTCACGCTCGGCGTCGCGGGCGTGCTGCTGCGGCGTAACGCGATCGTGATCTTCATGTGCGTGGAGCTGATGCTCAACGCCGTGAACCTGACGTTCATCGCGCTCGCCCAAACGCTCGGCGTCGCGGGCCAGATCATCGTGTTCTTCGTCATGGCCGTCGCCGCCGCCGAGGCGGCCGTGGGTCTCGCGATCATCCTCGCCATCTTTCGCCACCGCGCGACGCTCAATCTCGAGCGCATCAACCTCCTCAAGGGCTGATGCCCGGCTCCATCCTCGCCTCCGTGTGGCTCGTGCCGGCGCTGCCCCTCGCCGGCTTCGTCATGAACGGCGCGCTCGCGTTGCTGCGTCCCGGGAGCAAACGGGCAGTGTCCGTCATCGGCGTCGGCGTACTCGCCGCAGCGTTCGCGCTCGCCGTCGCGGTCGTGCTCGAGCTCGCCCGGCGCCACCCGGAAGCCCCGCTCGTGTTTCACTACTGGCCCTGGCTGCCGGTCGGGCCGCTGCGCGTGGACTACGCGCTCCAGCTCGACCCGCTGTCGGGCGTGATGCTCCTCGTGGTGACAGGGATCAGCGCCCTGATCCACCTGTACAGCGTCGGCTACATGCACGACGACCCGGGATACGCCCGCTACTTCGCGGAGCTGAACCTGTTCGTCTTCTTCATGCTGACGCTCGTCCTGGGCGCCAGCTTCCCCGTGATGTTCGTCGGGTGGGAAGGCGTAGGGTTGTGCTCCTACCTCCTCATCGCCTTCTGGTTCAACGAGAAGATCAACGCCGACGCGGGGCTCAAGGCGTTCATCGTCAACCGGATCGGGGACTTTGGGTTCCTGGTGGCGATGCTCCTCATCTTCCGCCACACCGGGTCCCTCGACTTCACGGACGTCTTCGCCAGGGCGCCCACGGCGTTCACGGCGGGCGACCGGACGATCACGGCGATCACGCTGCTCCTGTTCCTCGGGTGCACCGGCAAGTCCGCGCAGATCCCCCTGTACACGTGGCTCCCGGACGCCATGCAGGGCCCGACCCCCGTCTCGGCGCTGATCCACGCGGCCACCATGGTGACGGCAGGCGTCTACCTGGTGGCTCGCTGCGCCGTGCTGTTCGCCCTGTCCCCCGTTGCGAGCGCGGTCGTGGCCGGTGTCGGGGCGCTCACGGCGCTGTTCGCCGCCACGATCGGCCTCAAGCAGTGGGACATCAAGAAGGTGCTTGCGTATTCCACCATCTCCCAGCTCGGCTACATGTTCCTCGGCGTGGGCAGCGGCGCGTACGCCGCCGGGATCTTCCACCTCACGACCCACGCGTTCTTCAAGGCGCTCTTGTTCCTGGGCGCCGGGAGCGTGATCCACGCGATGCACCGCGCCTATCACGCCACGCACTCGCACGAGGACGCGCAGGACATGCGCAACATGGGCGGGCTCAAGGCGCACCTGCCCTGGACGTGTGGGCTGATGTGGATCGCGACGCTCGCCATCGCGGGAGTGCCGCCGCTGTCGGGGTTCTTCTCGAAAGACGAGATCCTGGGCGCGGCGTTCGCGCGGGGCGCCGCCCAGCCCGCGTGGTATGTCTTCTGGGGCTTAGGCCTCGTGGCTGCGTTGTGCACGGCGTTCTACATGACGCGGCTGATGCTCTACACCTTCCACGGGCTGAACCGCACCGGCGACGCCGAGCGCGCCCAGCTGCACGAGGCCCCGTGGGTCATGACCGGCCCGCTCCTCGTCCTCGGCGTGCTCACGACGCTGGGCGGCGTGCTGAACCTGCCGCCGCTCCTGGGCGGGGGCGAGCGTCTCGAGCACTGGCTCGAGCCGGTGACGGAGGGTGCGGCGCGTCTTGCACCGGTGCTGTCGCCCGCACCGGGTATTGAAGGACTGCTGATCGGGGTCGCGGTGGCCGTCGCGCTCGCCGGGTTGGTTGGCGCGTGGCGGCTGCTCGACCTCGAGCGGCTCGTACCCGCGCGGCTGGCGCCGCCCGAGCGCGGCCTCGGCCGGCTCCTGTGGAAGAAGTACTACATCGACGAGCTGTACGCCGCCCTGATCGTCCGCCCTGTCGTGTGGATGTCGCGCGAGGTGCTGTGGCGGCTCGTGGACCAGCGCCTCGTGGACGGGGTGGGTGTGAACGGGGCCGCGCGCGTGTCCCGCGCCCTGGGCTGGGTCGGGAGCCAGATGCAGACGGGCGAGCTGGGGTTCTACGTGATGCTGTTCGTCGCCGGCGTCGTGGTCGTGCTCGGCGCGGCGGTGCGATAGGCGAATGTACGAGCCCTGGGTCCTCACGGCGTTGCTCGCGTGGCCCGCGGTGGGCGCGCTCGCCGTCCTCCTCGCGCCGGCCCGCTGGGCCAAGCACCTAGCCCTCGGCGTGGCGCTCATCGAGTTCGCGATCTCCGTCCCCATGTGGTGGACCTTCGTCCCGCAGGCGGGGATGCAGTTCCGGCTCGACGCGCCCTGGATGCCGACGTGGGGCATCCACTACACCGTAGGCGTGGACGGCATTTCGCTGTTTCTCGTGCTCCTGACGACCTTCCTCGTGCCACTCTCGGTGCTGGGCAGCTACAGCGCCATCGCGACGCGGGAGCGCGGCTATTACGCACTGCTGCTCCTGCTCACGTCGGGCATGATCGGCGTGTTCGTCGCCCTTGACCTGTTCCTGTTCTACGTGATGTGGGAGGTGATGCTGATCCCGATGTACTTCATCATCGGGGTCTGGGGCGGGGAAGGGCGGCTGTACGCCGCCATCAAGTTTTTCATCTACACGATGCTCGGCTCGCTGCTCATGCTGGTGGCGATCCTCGCCCTCGTGCTCGTCGTCGGCCGGCGCACCGGCATCTACACCTTCTCCTACGAGCAGCTCATGGCCGGGCTGGGCAATCTCGGGCCGCTCGCCTACTGGCTGTTCGCTGCGTTCTTCCTCGCGTTCGCGATCAAGGTGCCAGTGTTCCCGTTCCACACCTGGCTCCCGGACGCGCACACCGAGGCGCCGACGGCGGGCTCCGTGATCCTCGCGGGCGTGCTGCTCAAGATGGGCACCTACGGCTTCCTGCGGTTCGCCTTCCCGTTCTTCCCGGCCGTGGCCCTCCACCCAGCGATCCAGGCGGGAATCGTGGTGCTGTCGTTGGTCGGGATCATCTATGGCGGGCTCGTGGCGATGGTGCAGCCCGACTTCAAGCGGCTGATCGCCTACTCCTCGGTGGCGCACCTGGGGTTCGTGATGCTCGGGATCTGGGCCCTCACGCTCCAGAGCGTCCAGGGTGCGCTGCTCGTGATGATCAACCACGGCATTTCGACGGGCGCGCTGTTCTTCCTGGTGGGAATGATCTACGAGCGCCGCCACAGCCGTCTGATCGAAGCGTACGGCGGCATCGCGCGCGTGGTGCCGATGTTCGCCGCGGTCCTCACGGTCGTGTCGCTGTCGGCGATCGGGCTGCCCGGCACCAACGGCTTCGTCGGCGAGCTGCTAGTGCTGCTGGGTGCCTTCCAGACCCATCCGGTCGCCGCCATCGTGGCGGCGTCCGGCGTGATCGTCGCTGCCGCCTATCTCCTATGGGCGCTGCAGCGCGTGATCTACAATCCGCTCGACAAGAAAGAGAACGAGACGCTGCTCGACCTGACGCCGCGCGAGCTCGCCGTGCTGGTGCCGCTGCTCGCATGCATCGTCTGGCTGGGGGTGTACCCGAAGCCCTTCCTCGAGCGCATGGAGCCGGCGGCGCAGCACTTCATCGATACGGTGAAGCGATGAGCCTCGACCTGTCGCAGTACCGCGACCTCATGACGGCGCTGCTCCCCGAGCTGGTGCTGACGGCGTGGGCGCTGGTGCTGCTACTGGTCGTGGCCGTGCGCCACCGTACGGCAGGCGATCTGCGGCTCGCCGGCTGGCTCGCGCTCGTCGCCCTCGTCTCGACGGGAGGAGCGGTGTGCTGGCTCTGGTGGAGCGGCGCGCGGCCCGCCGGGCTCGCCACGATGATCGCCCTGGATGGATTCCGCTTCGTCACCGATCTGCTGTTCCTCGCGACGGCCGTCCTCACCGTGATGCTCTCGTTCGACTACCTCGAGCGGGAGCAGCTGCTCGCGCCCGAGTACTACGTGCTGCTCCTGCTCGCGACGTTGGGGATGATGCTGCTCGGCGGCGGCGAGGACCTGACGGTCGTGTTTCTCGGACTGGAGCTCATGTCGCTGTGCGTGTACGTGCTCTCGGGGATCAACCGCCGCAGCCCGAAGGCCGCCGAGGCCGCGCTCAAGTATTTCCTGCTCGGCGCGTTCGCCTCGGCGTTCCTGCTGTACGGCATAGCGCTCACCTACGGGGCCACCGGGACGACCAACCTGACGCTTATCGGCGTGCAGGTCCGCATGCTGGGGCTCGCCCACAACACGATGCTGCTGCTCGGCCTCGGGCTCCTGCTCATCGGGTTCGGCTTCAAGGTCGCGGCCGTCCCGTTCCACATGTGGGCGCCCGACGTGTATGACGGCGCGCCCACGCCCGTCACCGCCTATATGGCGGCGGCAGTGAAAGCCGCCGGATTCGCGGCGCTGTTCCGCGTGCTGGCCGAAGCGTTCTCGGGCGTCAGCGCCTGGCACCAGATCGTGTGGTGGCTCGCGGCGGTCACCATGCTCGTCGGTAACCTGATCGCCCTGGCGCAGCGCACGCTGAAGCGCATGCTCGCGTACTCGTCGGTCGCCCACGCGGGCTACCTCCTCGTGGCGGTCACGAGCGGAAGCACGCTCGGCGCGGCGTCGTTCGTGTTCTACCTCGTGGCGTACACGCTGACGACCCTGGTCGCGTTCGCGCTGCTCGCCGCGAAGGGCCGGAACGGCGAGCAAGACGTGCTCATCGACGATCTCGCCGGCCTGAGCCAGCGTCACCCCGCTCTCGCCTTCGCCCTCGCGGTGTCGATGCTCTCCCTGCTAGGCTTCCCGGGCACGGCCGGCTTCATCGGGAAGTGGTACATCCTGATCGCCGCGGCCAACGCCGGGCAGGCCGTGCTGGCCACGCTCCTCGTCGTCGCCAGCGTAATCTCGGCGGGTTACTATCTCCCCGTCATCATGGCTATGTACATGCAGGCCGAGCCGTCGGAGCAAGCACACGCGGGAGTGCGCCTTGGGCGCTTCTCC
>Ga0209761_1003747_pt1 | contig 10054 bp, 8 predicted proteins | sample GraSoi013_1_40cm_4_FD_185818 | JGI IMG/M metagenome (GOLD analysis project Ga0209761, IMG submission 185818) | Grasslands soil microbial communities from the Angelo Coastal Reserve, California, USA - Sample 09_25_2013_1_40cm (SPAdes) (version 2) | ecosystem: Environmental > Terrestrial > Soil >... | reverse complement strand
GGGTGGCGCCGGGACGCACGCTCGGCCGCGAATGGCCGCGGGGAACGGCACCCGACCTGCCCGGCACGAGCGTGGCGCCGCCCGCCGAGCGCGTGCTCGACAGCCTGCTCCGGACGGAGCCGGTGCCGCGCGTGTCGCCGGACGGACGCCGAGTGGCCTACGTCCGGGACGACGGGAAGGGGGCGAGCGTCTTGCGCGTCCTGGACGCCGCGACCGAGCGCCCCCTCGCCGCGCACCGCGTCAACGGGGGCGTGGATTACGACTGGCTGGGAGATACCCTCGTGATCACGCAGCTCGATTTCACGAGCCGCTGGCGGATCCGGAGCGATCTCTACCGCTGGGTCCCGGGACGGGCATGGCGGCGCGCGACGCGCGGCGCCCGGCTGGTCGCCCCCGCCGGGGGCGGCGGACGGCTGGGGGCGATCGTGCTCGAGCCCGCCTCGAGCCGCCCGACGATGCCGGCGCCGGCGCTCCCGCGCGGCGCGGTGTGGCAGGATGTGACGCCGTCACCCGCGTGGCCGGGAGCCGGAGTGTGGACGGCCGTTGGGCGCTGGTGCGCTGGCCGGCCGACTCGCCCGATGCGGCCGCGGTCCTCCTCGAGACCGGCGGCAGCATCGCCGACGTGGTGTGGACGCCTGGCGGCGAGCTCTGGTTCGTCGCCGACCCGACGGGGGTTCCGCAGGTGTACCGCTGGCGCCAGTCGGGTGGCGCGCAGCCGCTCACGCACGAGTCGCTCGGGGCTCGCGCACCCGCGCCGCTCGCCGACGGCACGCTCCTCTACGCGGCGCTCAGGGCGCGCGGCTGGGAGCTGCGCCGCACCAGCGCGCTCGAGGAAGCTGCGCCCGTCACGTTTCCGGAGCCCCTGGCATTCGACCCGGCGCCGGCCGTCGCGCTGTCCGAGACCGGCTACACCATATGGCCGTCGCTGCGCCCCCAGTTCTGGATTCCGGTGTTCGAGAACGCGGGACCGACCGGACGGTTTGGCGGCGCTCTCACGGCGGGGACCGATGCCCTGGGCCGCTTCGCGTACGCCGCGGACCTGTTCGTCTCTCCGGAGCCGTTCCGCGCCGAAGGCGACTTCGCGCTGGTCTGCTCCGCGTTGGGCAACCCGACGCTCGACGTTTCGGGCTGGGCGTCCTGGACGGACCTGGGACGGCCGCCGAGCGCACCGACGGTGGCGGTATCGGAACTCGACCACTATGCGGCGCTCGGCGCGTCCTTCGTGACGCGCCGCTGGCGCAGCCTGGCGAGCTTGCGCGTCGCCGCGGAGCTCGAGCGCACCCGCTACGCCGCGATCCCCGACACCGCCCTCGCCGCCGTCTGCCCGGGGTGTGTCACGCAGAATCTCGTCGGCGGCTCGGTCACACTCACGTTGTCGCGCCTCGTGACCGGCGCTCTTTCGATCTCACCGGAGAACGGGGTCGCGTGGTCCGCGACCTACCGCCGGCGGGAAGAGCAGGGCAGCGCCCGCTGGTCGAATGAGCTCCGCTCCCGGCTGGCCCTGTATGCACGGGTACCCGGTCCGGGTGCCTTCGCTCACCACGTGCTGGCGCTGCGGCTCCTCGCCGGCGCCACCAACGGTCCGCTCGGCACGCTGTTCCGCGTGGGGGGCGTGGCGCCGCAAGGCGTGAATGTCTTCTTCGCGCCGACGCTGAGCGCGACGCGCGCGTTTCCGCTCCGCGGGTACGCGTCCGGCGAGCTGCGCGGCCAGCGCGCGGCCGCGGGCAGCGTCGAGTATCGCGTGCCGCTCGCGCTGGTGGGTCGCGCCCTCGGTCACCTTCCCGTGGGCGTTGACAGGGTGTGGCTCAACCTGTTTGCCGACGCCGGTGACGCCTGGGCGCCCGGCGCGTCCCCGCGCCTCACCCGACTTCGCTCCGCCGGAGTCGAGCTCGCGGGTCGGATGACGGTGAGCTACGACTTTCCGCTCTCGGTGCGACTCGGCGTCGCGCAGCCGCTCGCCGCTCCGCCGTCCGGCGCCGCGCGGCGGCCGCAGTGGTACGCGGCACTCGCTTCCGACTTTTGAGCACGCCGGGCACTGTCGCGAGTTGACACGTCGTCCGATAAATCCCTAAGTTTCCGCGACCCATCGGAGAATTGATGTACTGCTCCCGTTGTGGCACCCAGAACGACGACGCCAGCAAGTTCTGCCGGTCCTGCGGACTGGATCTGTCGCACACGGCTCCGGTCGCCGCGGTGCGCGACCAGCCGGTCGACGCGACGGAGCAGGACCTGGTGCGGGAGCAGCTGAAGGACGAGTACGAGATCATCGAGGAGCTGGGTCGCGGCGGGATGGCCATCGTCTTCAAGGCGCGCGAGAAGCAGCTCGAGCGTGACGTGGCGATCAAAGTCCTGCCGTTCTCCCTCGCGTTCGACAAGGAGTTCGTCGAGCGGTTCCAGCGCGAAGCCCGTACGTCCGCCAAGCTCGAGCACCCCAGCATCATTCCGATCTATCGCGTCGGCAAATCCGGCCGGGTGATCTATTTCGTGATGAAGTTCCTGCGCGGCAAGCCGCTGTCGTCCGTCCTGGCCGCGCGCGGCACACTCCCCCCGGCGGAGATCCGTCAGATCCTGGTCCAGGTGGCGCGCGCCCTTGCGTACGCGCACAAGAGCGGCATCGTGCACCGCGACATCAAGCCCGACAACATCATGTTCGACGAGCACGGCCTGGCCGTGGTCACGGATTTCGGGATCGCCAAGGCGGCGTCGGGCGGCAAACTCACCGGCACCGGAATGTCCATCGGTACGCCGCATTACATGAGCCCGGAGCAGGCCCGCGCCCAGGCGCTCGACGGGCGGTCCGACATCTATTCCCTCGGCGTCGTCGCGTATCAAAGCCTCACTGGCCGCGTGCCATTCGACGGCGAGGACTCGTTCTCGATCGGTTACAAGCACATCATGGAGGAAGTCCCCACCCCGCCGCTCGAGACCTACGATCAACGCACCGTGTTCGAGCTCGTCAGGAAGATGATGGCGAAGTCGCCCGACGAGCGGTTTCAGAGCGCCGACGATCTGGTGCAGGCGCTCGAAGCGGGCGGCGGGTTCGCCGCGGTCGGGCTGGCAACGGCCGCCACCAAGGCGATCCCCTCCCTGGCGGGGGTCCGCATGGCCTCCGCCCCCACTACGCCGCTGCCGCGCGTCGCCGGAGCGCCGGGCCCCGCCGACCACCACAAGCGCTCGGTCGCGGCAGGGATCGCCCTGTGGGTGGTGGTCGTGGCGATCGGCCTTGGCGCCCCCGGGTTGTACGCCTACAAGAAGGGACTGCTGTTCTTCGCCCGGGGCGCCCCCGCGGACTCCGCGTCCGGCGTCCCCCGCGACACGCTCGCCCAGCGCCTCCTGTCCGACACCGGCGTCCCTTCAGGGATCGACACGGCGGCCCGGACCGCGGCCGCGACCCCTCACGCCGACACCGCCCGCGCCCGCGCGGTCCCTCCGGGGACGCTCGGGCACCTGACGCTCCAGGGCCTGCCGCGGGGCGCTCGCGTCACGCTCAACCGGATGCCGTTCCGGGGCTCGCAGGCAGACGTGCCTCCCGGTACCTACAGCCTGGCCGTGCGGGCCGACGGGTTCGAGCCGTACGACCGCCAGGTGGTCATCACGCCGGGTGCGCCATCCACGGTCAGGGTCGAGTTACAGCCCGCGTCGGGGGACGAAGGCTCGAACGCCGGACCGTGCGACCAGTACGGGCCCGCCTACAACCAGGACAATCTCTGTTTCGACACCCGTCCGTTGCCGCTGTCGTTGACGCGCATCCCCGTGCCCGCCGACGCAACCATATTCCCGCGCCAGGCGATCCTGCTGATCCATGTGTCGAAGGACGGGTCGACACTCGAGGCGCGGGTGTTCGGATCCTCCAACCTCGACACGTTCAACAACGAGGCGCTGGACATGGCGAAGGCGCTGCGGTGGAACCCCGCTCAGAAAAACGGCGAGCCGGTAGACGCGTGGGTCCAGTGGATATTCCAGCCGGTGAGGCAGTAACATCAACATCCATCCGACGGCGTTCATCGCTCCCGGCGCGGTCGTGCTGGGGGACGTGACGCTGGGCGCGCACGCGAGCGTGTGGTACGGCGCGGTGCTGCGCGGGGACATGGCCGCGATCGTGGTCGGTGAGAACACCAATCTCCAGGACGGCACGATCGTGCACGTGGATGAACGGCTCCCGGCGCAAATCGGGGCGCGGGTCGGGGTGGGGCACCGCGCCATTCTGCACGGGTGCACCGTCGAGGACGACTGCCTGATCGGCATGGGGAGCGTGCTGCTCAACGGCGTCCACATCGGAACGGGCAGTGTCGTCGCCGCGGGCGCGGTCGTGCCGGAAGACGCCCGCGTACCTCCAGGCTCGCTGGTGGTGGGGGTGCCGGCACGCGTCACACGACCGGTGGACGACGCCCTGCGGGAGCGCATCCGAGGCACCTGGGAGCACTACGTGGCCGAGGCGCAGCGGCACCGCGCCGGGGCGTTCCCGATCGCTGGAACAAGTTTGTGATGTGAATTGTTGGATGTCCCGTGGGGCTGGCACTCCCGCGAGGTGTTGCCCGGGCGTGCCCTTTCGTCTACCTTGCCCCTCCGCGCCTTTTTTGATCTGCGCGCAGTAAATTTCACACAGACCACACGTTTGGTGGGGACGCTCACCTCCGCGAGGGACGAGCCCGCATGACTGCTTCCAGCCGCACCGGCACACTCGATCTGAGCCCCAACGCCGTCACCGTGCTCGAGCGGCGCTACCTGGTCAAGGACGACCACGGCCACCCCGTCGAGCTGCCCGAGGACCTGTTCTGGCGGGTCGCGCGCACCATCGCCGAGCCGGATCGACGCTACGGGGCCTCGGACAAGGCCGTGGAAGGCCTGGCGGAGACGTTCTTCGAGCTCATGGCCACGCGGGTCTGGATGCCGAATTCGCCCACCCTGATGAACGCCGGTCGACCCCTCGGCCAGCTCTCGGCGTGCTTCGTGCTCCCGATCGACGACGCTCTGTCGAACCAGCGGAGCGGGATCTACGACACCCTCCGGGCGATGGCCCTGGTTCACCAATCGGGTGGGGGAACCGGGTTCTCCTTCTCGCGCCTGCGCCCGAAGAACGACGTGGTGCGCTCCACCATGGGCGTGGCGTCGGGCCCCGTGTCGTTCATGAAGCTGTACGACGCCTCGACCGACGTCGTGAAGCAGGGCGGGACGCGGCGCGGCGCGAACATGGGCATCCTGCGGGTCGACCACCCCGACATCCTGGAGTTCATCGCCTGTAAGGACGACCTGACGCAGGTGACGAACTTCAACATTTCGGTGGCGGTGACGGACGCCTTCATGCGGGCGGTGGAGGAGGGGACGGGTTACGACTTGATCCACCCGCGTACGGGCGCGGTGGTGGCCCAGCTCGACGCCCGCGAGGTATTCCGGAAAGTGGTGCACGGCGCCTGGAAGACCGGTGAGCCGGGCGTGTACTTCATCGATCGCGCCAACTACTACAACCCCGTGCCGCAGCTCGGCAGCTACGAGGCGACCAACCCGTGCGGTGAGCAGCCGTTGCTTCCGTACGATGTCTGCAACCTCGGCTCCATCAACGTCGGACTGTTCGTGAAGGACGACGACGTCGATTGGGATCGTTTGCGGACTGCCGTGCACCTCTGCACGCATTTCCTCGACAACGTGATCGACGCGAACAAGTACCCGCTCGCGGAGATCGACGACCTCGCCAAGCGCATTCGTCGCATCGGTCTCGGGGTCATGGGCTGGGCGGACCTGCTGGTGCGTCTCGGCATCCCCTACAACTCGGACGAGGGCGTGGCGCTGGGCCGCCGCGTGATGGAGTTCGTGGACGAGGAGGCGAAGGTCGCCTCGGAGAAGCTCGCGGAGCAGCGCGGCGTGTTCGCCGAGTGGGAGCGGTCGATCTGGGGGCCGGACGCGACGTGCGCCCGCGGGCCCCGGGGTGAGCGCGTGCGTCCCATGCGGCGGCTGCGCAACTGCAACCTCACCACCGTGGCGCCCACGGGCACGATCTCGATCATCGCGGGGTGCTCCTCGGGCATCGAGCCGCTGTTCGCGGTCGCGTTCATGCGGAATCAGGCGGGCGTGCTCATGCCCGACGTCAACGAGGACTTCGTGGCGATCGCGAAACGGGAGGGGTGGTATTCGGACGCGCTGATGCAGCAGATCGCCGAAGCCGGGCACATTCACTTCGATCAGGTGCCGGCGAGGTGGCAGCGCGTGTTCGTCACGGCGCACGACGTGACGCCGGAGTGGCACATTCAGATGCAGGCTACGTTCCAGGAGTTCACCGATTCGGCGATCTCCAAGACCTGCAACTTCTCGAACGACGCGACCGAGGAGTACGTCGAGAAGATCTACCGATACGCGTACAAGCTGGGCTGCAAGGGCGTGACCGTGTACCGCGACGGGGCGCGCGAGATGCAGGTGCTCTCCACCGGGTCGACGGCCAAAAAGGTGCAGGAGCAGGCCGCGGGGCTGGGCAAGGACGCGCTGGCGGAGGCGCTGGGGCGGATCGCCGAGCTTGACGCCGAGCTCGCCCGCACGCGCGACAAGCTGCACGATGCGGAGGCCGAGAACCTGCAGCGGCGGGCCAAGCGGTCGCGTCCCGACCTGCTCAAGGGTGCGACCCGGCGCGTCGAGACGCCGCTCGGCACCATGTACGTGAACATCACCGAGGACGACAAAGGCCAGCCCTTCGAGGTCTTCATCTCGCTCGGCAAGGCCGGCGGCGCGCTCATGGCCGACGTCGAGGCGATCGGACGGCTCATTTCACTGGCGCTGCGCTCGGGCATCCCGTTGCGCGAGGTGTACCGCCAGCTGCGGGGCATCTCGTCCGATCGGGTCGTTGGGCTGGGGCCGAACAAGGTGCTCTCGGTTCCCGATGCGATCGGAATCGCGATCGAGAAATGGATGCAGGAGAAGCAGGGCATCCAGCAGGATCTGCTGGGCGGCGCGGTGCCATCTGCTCCTGCTCCCGTCCAGGCGACCATCCCCGGACCGGAAGGGACGGCCGGCGAGCGGGGCGGGCCCGGGGGGGCCGGCGCCGCACAGGACTTCATCGGCGCCTGCCCCGATTGCGGATCGCAGCTCGCGTTCATCGAGGGCTGCGCCAAGTGCCACGTGTGCGGGTTCTCGGAGTGTGGGTGAGGTGGTAGGATCGGTCGTCAGCGCGCCATCTTGAGGCGGGGGCGGGGGACGCGCGTGTCATGCGTCACATTTTTCCGCAGGCGGTAAGTGTGACCCGTGTCACGACTTCCATCACGCGACCTAAGTATGCTTGCAGCGTGAGCATGCCCTTTCGCCCCATGACTCCCACGCGCCTCCAGGCCAAGGGATGGGCGCGGGTCGGACGGCCCGGCGCGCATCTGCTGCGCCGCGGCGCGTGGTACCCCGTCGTCCGCATCTCCTCGAGTCACATCGTGGTGTTGGACGTCAATCGGCGGAACGTGCCGGTCGACCGGCGCTTCCTCGAGATCCGCTATCATCCCCCCGAGCGCTGGAGCGTCGTGCGGTGCGAGCCGCGCGAGATTCAGCGGGTGGGGCGCCTGTTCCCCCTCACGTACGCCGTGTGTCCCGCCTGCCGCCACCGGCAGGGGTTCGAGTCGGACGTGAAGGAGCTGATCTGCGAGCGGTGCAAGAAGGTGGGAGCGCTGGCGTGGGACGAGATGAGCTAGACGGGAAACGGGAAACGAGAAACGGGAAACGCGAAGGCATCCGGCCTTTACGTTTCCCGTTTCCCGTTTCTCGTTTCCCGATTAGAGGACCGCTACCCGATCGCCCAGCGCGACGATCCCCGTACCCACTCCGACGCAGTAGTACCCCCGCGTTCCGCCCTCCAAAAACTGCAGCGCCTCCTTCAGCACACGGCTCTCGACGACGCCGCCCAGCGCCCAGCCGGTGAACGGCCGGCACGGTTCGGCGACCTGCAGCACTTCCAGCCGGGCGAGCTCCGGACCGTCGGGTGCCAGCAGCACGACGCCGCGCGCCAGGTCCTCGAATGCAATCCGATGCTCGGTCTCGACGATGATGTTCTCACCGGCGCAGCCGAGTGTGATGCGCTCCCCGAAGCGGTCGCGCATCAGCGCATAGTGGGCCGTGAAGCCGAGCGACACGCCGTGTGCGCCGTCCTCGTTCTTGGTGCGGGGATGCGCGCGGTGATGCACATCCACGAGCCACGATCCGTCTGGCCCCTCACCCAACGCACCGTCCGGTCCCAGCGCCAGACGGTCCACGGCGACGAGGGGCATGGGGTCGTACACGCGCGTGGGCTTCTCACCGGTCTTGAGCGAGGAGCGTTGGATTTGCAGTCGGACGATACGGCCGAGCTCGCGCATAACGGAATCTATCAAAACGTGGTATCATGTGGGTCGGTTATTCTCCCATGCGCGTCACTCTCGGCTGGGCCCGCTGTGCGGACAACGTGGCGGACATTCTCCGCCGCGGCGCTTGGTATCCCATCGTCGAGGAGTCGGCGGACGGCCACGTCGTCGTCGAGGTGCGACAGCAGCGGGTGCGCCTTCCCCGTCGCGACGTGACGATTCGCACCGAGGTCCCCGACCATTGGAGCATCGTGGCCCGGACCGGGGTGCTCCGACCCACCCTGGGCGCGGGGCGGGGGAGTGACGTCGTCACCACCTACGCGGTCTGTCCCCTGTGCCATTATCGGCAGGACTTTGCCGGCAAGCCCGACAGCCTGAAGTGCGTCCGCTGCGGCGCGAGCTCACCGGTGGACTGGAGCGAGACCTGTTAGGTGGTCGCTTGCAGAGTGGGATGTGGTTAGTATATTAACCGTCAACATATTAACTACTGACCCCATGACGGACCGTTCCGAGCTGGCCCTGCAGCTGACCGACGCCATCGTCGCCGCCAAGACGGCAGCGGAGCGAGCCGGTGACCGCGCGTTCCGCGCCTACGGCCTGTCGCACCGCGCCCAGGCAGCGCTGGTGGCCGTCGACCTGGGGGGGCCGGACGGCGCCCGCCCCAAGGAAATCGCCGCCCAGCTGCGCGTGTCCCGCGCGGCCGCCACCACCTTCATCCAGCGACTCGAGACCAAGGGGCTGGTCGAGACCACGCCGGACCCGGAAGACGACCGCGGTGTGCGCGTGACCCTCACCCGGCGGGGCCTCGAAGTGTTGCTGCGCGCCGGGCAGCTCGAGCGCCGCCTCGCGGCCCGCGCGATCGAGGGACTGCCCGCGTCGAGCATCGCCCGGGCGGTTCATCTGCTCGAGGAGTTCAAACAGCGGCTCGAACAGAAGCAGATCGGGGTCGTGCACTAGGGGTTACACGTGTGCGTATCTTTATGCATGACCCCTGCGCCCCGCCCTTGCCGCTCGTGCGAGCGAGAGACCACTTGAAGTGCATCGTCTCATTCGGCCGGTCGACATCCACTTAACTCATCTCCCCCGGTCAGTCTCGGACCCAAGCTCCGGCCTGTTGCCGGATGATTCCGGCGACTGAGTTTTCCACACTCAGGCCAGACGCTCGGAATGTTGAAAACTGACGAGGGACAAGAAAGGGGGAACGGCTCTGATCCGTCGCACGAAGATCGTCGCCACGCTCGGTCCCGCCACGGGGACGCCCGAGGGTATTGCCGGGTTGATCGGCGCCGGCGCCAACGTCATTCGCGTGAACTCATCGCATGGAACCCCGGAGCTCCGCGCCAGCTGGATCGCCGCGGTGCGAAAGGCGGCGGAGGTGGCCGACGTCGCGGTGGCGGTCCTCGTGGACCTGCAGGGGCCGCGCATCCGGGTCGGCAAGCTCGCCGCTCCGCGTGTCCTGCGCGCCGGGGAGACCGTCGTGTTCGCGCCGGAGGAGGTGGCGCGCGGCGATGAGTTGCCGACGACGTACGCCGATCTCGCCGCCGACGTCCGGCCGGGCGCCCGCATCCTGCTGGACGATGGCCTCTTGTCGCTCGAGGTGACGCGCATCGTCGCACCGCGCGTGGAAGGCCGGGTGGTGGACGGCGGGACCCTCACGGCTCACAAGGGCATGAACCTCCCGGGGCTGCACGTGTCCGCCCCAGCCCTGACGGAGAAGGATCGTGAGGATGCGGCCCACGCGGTGGCCGCCG
>Ga0209761_1003745_pt1 | contig 10058 bp, 9 predicted proteins | sample GraSoi013_1_40cm_4_FD_185818 | JGI IMG/M metagenome (GOLD analysis project Ga0209761, IMG submission 185818) | Grasslands soil microbial communities from the Angelo Coastal Reserve, California, USA - Sample 09_25_2013_1_40cm (SPAdes) (version 2) | ecosystem: Environmental > Terrestrial > Soil >... | reverse complement strand
GCCGTCTCCGTGACGCCGAGCGGGCCCTCGTCGAGCTTCTGGTCGAGCGTCTCGCCCTCGATGTACTTCGACGCGAGGAAGCGGCGGCCCTCGGCCTGGCCCGCCTCCAGCACCGGCACGAGGCCGTCCAGCAGGAGCGCAAGGAGCGCATGGCCGCCGAAGCCGCAGCCAAGATGCCCTCCAAGCCGTCCGCGCCGCAAGCCGCTGCCAAGCAGGAAGCGCCGCAACCCCTCGCCGCGTTCAAGAACCTGGTCGGCTTGCTTGCCGAAAATGCCGTGATGTATGCAGGCGCGTACGCCGACCCGCAGACCGGCCAGCCCATTGTTGAGCCGGAAGCGCTGCGAAACATTATTGATATGCTGGACGCCTTGCGTGAGAAGACCCAGGGAAATCTGGCTCCGGAGGAAGACGCCATGATCCTGGATTTGTCCGGAAAACTGAAAATGACTTACCTCGAGCTTTCCAAGGCTGCCGCGCAACCGGTTCGTGGAAAAGCCAAGGCGCGGCCCTGAGCGATACTCCCGTGAAACAATCGCAGGAAGGTGAACGGCGGACCGAGACGCTTCGCCTGACCGTTCTCGGTTCAGGCACCTCGATGGGAGTTCCTTCGCTCGGCTGCCGCTGCCGCGTCTGCCAATCAACGGACCCGCACGACAATCGCACCCGGCCCTCGGTGCTGCTCTCGCGCAACGGGCGCCACGCGGTGATTGACACCACGCCGGATTTCCGGCAGCAGGCTTTGCGCACGGGACTCGACCGGCTGGACGCTGTCCTGCTTACGCACGGCCACGCCGACCACATCCTCGGGTTCGACGACATCCGGCCGTTTAACTTGCGCCAGAAGTGCGCCCTGCCGGTGTATGCGTCGGAGGAGACGTTCGACATTCTGCGCCGGACCTTCGCCTACGTGTTTGATGAATCGCCGGCGCTGAGCGCCATCCCGCAAGTCACGCTGCATGAGGTGAAGGGGCCGTTTCGCGTGCTGGATACCGAAGTGGCGCCCGTTCCGGCGCGTCATGGCGAAATCGGCGTGCTGGGATTCCGTTTCGGCAGCGCCGCGTACCTTACGGATTTCAGCGAATTGCCCGCGAGTTCGCGCCATTTATTGATGGGCCTGGACGACCTGATCCTGGATGCGCTGCGCGATGAACCCCATCCCATGCACCAAACAGTCGAACAGGCGCTGGCGCTGGTTGCCGAGTTGCGGCCACGGCGCGCCTGGTTCACGCACATTGCGCACGATCTCCCCCATCACGAAACCAACGAAAGGCTGCGCAAGGCGGGCCACTCCCACGTGCAGCTTGCCTACGACGGTTTAACCCTTGAGGTGCACATCTGATGCCGTTCGAAGTGCTGCATTCGCCGGGGGAATGGATGGCGCGCTTCGGCGCGAGCGGAGCCGGAAGCGTGCTCACCGTCGGGAATTTCGACGGCCTCCATCTCGGCCATCAAAAAATTCTCCGCGATGTGGTGGAGCGGGCCAGGGCGGCCAGCGCCGTGGCAACCGTGTTGACGTTTGATCCGCCGCCGCTCAAGGTTCTGCGTCCGGAGGTTGCGCCGCCGAGGATTTCCACCCTCGCGCAAAGGCTGGAAGGTTTCGGCCACGCCGGGCTGGATGCGGCCCTGGTTCTGCATTTCGATCTGGAGTTTGCGAAGATCTCGGCGGAGGACTTTGTCCGGAAAATTCTTCTCGAGCAGGTGGCCATGCGTTTGATTCTCGTCGGCGAAAATTTCCGCTTTGGAAACAAGCACGCCGGCAATTCGCGGCTGCTCTCGGAGCTCGCCCGCTTGCATGGTTTTGCGGTGCAGATTGTGCCCCCGGTTCTGTGCCGTGGCGAGATTGTTTCCAGCACGGCGATCCGCCGGGAAATGGCGGAAGGAAACGTAAGTCACGCCGCGCGCCTGCTGGGACGGCCGTTCGTGTTGACGGGCGAAATCCGCCGCGGGACCGGCACGGGACGCAAATTCGTCTTCCCCACGTTGAACCTGGCGCCCGAGCAGGAACTGCTTCCCGCACAGGGCGTTTATGTGACGGAGACGAATGTCGAAGGGCGCTTGTGGCATTCGGTGACCAACGTCGGCCGGCGGCCGACGTTCAACGGTGCCGAGCTTTCCATCGAAAGCCATTTGCTCGGATTTACTCGGACGCTGACGCAGGGGCGTATGGAAATCCACTTTTGGAAACGGCTGCGCGAGGAAAAAAAATTCAGCGGCCCGGAAGAGCTCCGCAGGCAAATCACCAAAGATATCGCGCGCGCAAATAACTTTTTCAGCCGCCTCGATCGCGCTCGCCGCGCGCGCCAATCTGCTTAGCCACGATCTCTACGGTTTGGAAGAGCCGGGAAGATTATTTCCGGCAGCTTTCGCAGTAGCCGCCAATTTCCGTGCGCGTCACCGTGATTTTCAGATTGCAATCGCGTTCGATCTGCGCCTTCATCTGCTCAAACAGACTGCTTTCGAATTCGCGCACCTTTCCGCAACGGAGGCAGGCAACGTGGATATGATCGCGCGGACCGTGGCTTTCATAGTAATGCTGATCTCCGCGGAGATGCAGCAGGTCCAGCTCGTCGATCAGGCCATATCGTTTGAGCAGGTCAATCGTGCGGTAAACGGTGACGCGGTGCACGCGCGAGTCAATCTTCTGCGCGCGATCCAGAATGGCTCCGGCGTCGAGATGGCGCTCGGCGCTGTCCATCACTTGCAGGATAGCGCGGCGCTGGCGGGTCAATCGCACACGCCGGTTTTCCAGGGCCTTCTGCAGGCGGCCCGGTTTTGCGTCCGCGTTGATCCGTTCGCCGGTCGAGACGCGATGTGCGGAGGTAGCGGCCATCGGTACACCTGCGGCCGGAAATCTCAAATCTTACCGGCCGGCAAGGCGCGTAACGTCGAAGTACATCACGATTGACAAAAACACTACTAGAAAGACGAACCCCACTTGCACAAATCGTTCCTTGAACGCCAGACTCAAGTCGCGGCGCATCGAGCCTTCGATGGCCAGAAGAAGAATGTGACCGCCATCGAGAATGGGGATCGGCAGAAGGTTCAAGATTCCCAGGTTGATGCTCAGCAGCGCCATCAGCGAAATCACCTGGAATGAGCCCTCTTTCACGGCAAGCCCGGACTCGTGCGCGATGCCGACGACGCTCTGCAACTGGCGGATGGAAAGCTTGCCGGTGAATAACTTCTCGACCACACCGAGAGTCTGGCGAGTGATGTTCACTGTGGCGGAGAGCGCAAAGTCCAACGAGTGCGAAACGCCCTCGCGGCGGTAGGCAGTGTCTTCTTTCACCAGAACGCCGACCTGGTAAGTCGCTTCGCCCCGTTCGTTGACGCCGCGTTGCGGCGTAACCTGAAGGCTCAGGTCCTGGTTCTCACGGCGGATGCCCAGAGCAACCGGCTTCCCGTCCGAGTGCCGGATGACGTCAACAAACTGCGACCAACTCACAATGGGCTGGCCATTGACGGAGGTCACGACGTCGTTTTGCCTGAGGCCGGCGCGGTAAGCGGGCATCCCCGGTTCCACTCGATCAATGACCGGAGGGATCGGCCAATAGCCAAACGGCCAGTCGCTTTCCGGGGAATTCGTCACCGGCAGGGTAAGCGAGCGCCGCGCTCCATCTTTTTCGGCAACGACGTGTAATTCGCTCCCGGGCGGAAGCTCGCTGACCAGACTGAGCGCCTTCCCCCAGGTGGGGTTTTTCAGCCCGTTGAGCTCCGTGATGCGGTCTCCGAGTTTCAATCCTTCGGTTGCGGTTCGCGAGTTCTTCGCAAAGGCGACGACTTCCACCGAGTGGTCTTCGAAGGAGTGATACGGCACACCGACGGCAATAAAGTATCCGCCGAGCAGGACCAGCGGCATGACCAAATTCACGGCCGGACCCGCAAAGGCGATAATGGCGCGCTGCCACCGGGGCTTGCTCAAAAACTCGTCGGGAGCGCCGCTCCGCTCCTCAGAAATGTTGTCGCCGGCCATCTTTACGTAACCGCCCAGAGGGATCGCGCTGATGCGGTAATCGGTGTCGCCCCGGCGAATCCCCCAAAGGCGCGGGGGGAAGCCCACAGAAAAAACCTCGACGCGCACGCCGAACAACTTAGCGGCGATAAAATGGCCGATCTCGTGTACCAGGATCATGGTCCCCAGCACGAGTATGATCCCGATGAGAGTGCTCATAAGGCGGTTCTTCCCTTCTAAGAGTATCTCAAGACGCCGCGGCCATCTTGATGGAGATGCGGTCCGCTTCTTCCCGGGCCATCCGGCGCGCTTCGGTATCCGCAGCCAGGACGTCTTCCATTTTATTGAATCTGACGCTCTGCGTGCGCTCCAGAACCCGCTCAATTACCTGCGCGATGCCGGTGAAGGGTATGCGCCGGTCAAGAAAAGAAGCAATGGCGACTTCATCCGCAGCATTCAAAGCACAGGGCCAAGCACCGCCCTTGCGCAGCGCCTCGCGGGCCAGGCGCAAGCACGGGAAACGCCGGGCAGAAACTTTTTCAAAATCGAGGCGGCGCAACCGAGACCAGTCGACCTGGCACTCGTTGGATGCGACGCGCTCCGGATAGGTTAGCGCATATTGAATGGGCATGCGCATATCCGTTGGGCCGAGTTGCGCCAGAATCGAACCGTCCACGTATTCCACCATGGAGTGAACGGTGGACTGCGGGTGGATGACCACTTCGATTTGCGCGGGCCTCATGGAAAACAGCCAGCGCGCCTCAATCACTTCAAACCCTTTGTTCATCAACGTCGCGGAATCTATGGTGATGCGATTTCCCATGCGCCAGTTGGGATGCGCCAGCGCCTGCTCGGGCGTGACGCGCGCCAGCGCATGAATCGGCGTCTTGCGGAAGGGGCCGCCCGAGGCGCTTGACTTCCCCGTGTTCGCCCGCGCGCAAACATTGATGAATGGCGTTGTGCTCGCTATCCACCGGCAGAAGGTCGACCCCGGCAGCTTGTGCCGCAGCCATCACCAGTTCCCCCGCGGCCACCAGAACCTCTTTATTGGAAAGGGCAATCTGCTTGCCTTGCTGGATTGCGGCGTACGTGGCCTCGAGGCCCACTACGCCCACTGCCGCGGAGACCAGGAGTTCGACGTCGGGATGCGTTCCCACCGCCAGCAAGCCTTCCCTCCCCCACTGGATGTCGGGCAAGGGAGCCAGGCCCTGGGCGCGAAGCCGCCCGGCCAGCTCATCGGCGCGCGCGGCGTTTGCCACAGAAACCAGTTGCGGGCGATGGCGGGCGATCTGCGAAGCTATGAGGTCAATGTTCTCGCCCGCGGCGAGGGCCTCAACACAAAAACGCGACGGCAGCGACTCGACAACGCTGAGGCATTGCCGTCCGATTGACCCTGTTGATCCGAGGATGGCCAGACGCTTCAAGGCTTGCCTTTTCTCAATTCCCTGTCTACCACACGGTTCCACGCGGCCCGGTATGAATGGGGCCGGGTTCCCGGCAGGAGTCGAGCGCGGAAGAATTGTAGTCCGGACTTTGCTCGATTTCCTGGGCCTCTGCACCCGGGGTTCTGCTGGGGGGCTACAGCACCAACTTGAAATAATACCAGACCACGGGCACGGCGAAAACAAGAGCGTCTACCCGGTCGAGCATTCCGCCATGCCCCGGCAGCAGTCCGCCGGAATCTTTGGCCCCCGCGCTGCGTTTATAGGCGGACTCGGCCAGATCGCCCAGTTGGCCGGCAACATTGGCCAGGGCTGCGCCGGGGAGCAGGGAGCGCAGGCCGATCCCGGTCCAGCGCGCAAAGAAAACGCCGACGGCAAGCGAAGCGAGCAGATTTGCCGCCGCACCTTCCCAGGTTTTGTTGGGGCTGAGGTTCGGCGCCATTTTCCACCGGCCAATGGACCGCCCGACGAAATAGGCTGCCGTATCGCCTGCCCAAACCAGGACCAGCGCGAAAAGCAGGAGTTTCGGTCCGACACGCGCCATTCCCTCAAGCGGAACGCCGAAGCTCAGGGGCAAAGCGACGAAGAGCAGGCCGGAGGCGCTGATGCCCAGCGCGGGCAGGGTTTCGGCGAGGGACCGGCGAGTCGCGAGCACGATTACGGCTGCACCGATAACGAACACGAAAAAAAGAAACGGAAACAGGGTGAGGCTTGCGGCCGAAGAGTAACGTTCCAGAAGGAGGCCGCCGGCGAGCGGGAACGTCTCCGCGCGAGTGGTCAAGAATTGTACGAAGACCAGGGCCAGGGCGCAGGCGCAGGTCCAAACCCGGTATCCCCGATGACCAATCCGTTCGCCGAGGGAAAAGTATTCGAGCAGCGCTAAGACGATCACCAGGCCGAAGGCGATGGCCACCCAGGGCAACGGCGCCAACAGGACCAAAGCCACTACGACAGGGATGAGCACGGCGGCGGTGAGAACGCGTTGCAGGGTCATCGCGGGTCAGCCGCGCGCGACCCGAGAGGCACGGTCATGAGAGGGATGTGCATCGCTCAAGCCGCCGTAGCGGCGCTCACGCTTCTGGAATTCAACCAGCGCTTCGAGAAGGCACGCCCGGGAGAAGTCCGGCCAGAGGGTCTCGGTGACGTAGATTTCGGCGTAGGCAATCTGCCAAAGCAAAAAATTGCTGATGCGCATCTCGCCGCTCGTGCGGATGAGCAAATCCGGATCCGGCAATCCCGCCGTATAGAGGTGCCGCGAAACGGTCTCCTCGTCAATGGGATGTGAAACGCTGCCGTTGCTGCGAAGCTCCTTGAGGATGGCGTTGAAGGCGTCCACCAGTTCGCCGCGGCCGCCGTAGTTCAAGGCCACGGCCAAGCGCATTCCCGTATTCCCGGCAGTAACCCGCGAGGCTTCTTCTACGTCCTGCTGGACTCCGGCGGGCAGTTGCTCCGGCCTTCCGATGAACACCATGCGGATGTTGTTCCTGTGGAGCATGGGCAATTCCTTGCGCAGGTACTCGCGCAACAGGCGCATCAGGAAATCAATTTCCGCTTTGGGACGGCGCCAGTTTTCCAGGGAAAAGGCGTAAAGCGTCAGGGCGGAAATGTCCAACCGGGCACAGGTTTCGATCACCGTGCGTGCCGAGCTGACTCCTGCCCGGTGTCCGGCCACGCGCGGCAGATGGCGCCGCTGGGCCCACCGCCCGTTGCCATCCATGATGACGGCAATGTGCTTGGGCAGCCGCCTCAGGTCGAGTTGCTCCAGGAGCCGCGCTTCCTCACGCTTGAGCAAGGGAAGCGATTCGGAAGATTTCACGTTGCGAGTCCTGGGGCCCACGGAATCAGGCACGGGATGTTGCGGGCAATCATCTTTACCCCGCAAAGTTACCACAGTGTCCGGCAAAGACGCAACGAAACGACTCGGGTTCCCGTCTGCAAACGTCAAGTACCGGGAACGCCGCCGGGCACGAATATGGCCGTGTACACCAGGACCAGGGTGAGGACAATCATGGCGGCCGCGGTGACCCAGGCTACCCAGTTGAAGGCAGGGCTGTTGACCTGGTCCCCCATGAGATCGCGCCGATTAATCAGCAACAACATGAAGATGAGCACGATGGGCAGCCAGACTCCGTTGGCCACCTGCGAAAGGATCAGGATTTTGAACAAAGGCGCCCCGGGAATCAGGATGAAGCCGGCGCCAATGCCAATGAGCGCCGTATACAGCCAGTAGAAAATGGGCGCTTCCTTGAATTTATGGTCAATGCCGCCTTCAAAGCCCAGCCCTTCGCAAATCACGTGTGCCGTGGAAAGCGGAAGAATACAAGCGGCAAACAGCGACGCGTTCAACAGGCCAAAGGCAAAGAGCGTGCCGGCCCATTTGCCGGCGAGCGGCGCCAGAGCTTTGGCGGCGTCGGCGGCGCCGGAAATATTGCGCTGTCCGTGGACCCACAGAGTGGCCGCTGTGCTCACGATGATGAAAAACACGATGACCATGCAACTGATGCTGCCGATCATCACGTCGGCGCGCGCCTGCTTATACTGCCTTGGCCCCACGCGTTTTTCGACGAACGCCGCCTGCATGTAGAAGAACTGCCAGGGCGCGATGGTCGTGCCGACCAGCGCCGTCAACGTGAGGAGATACCCGGAATTGAACTGGATGCTGGGGATCACGGTGTACTTCGCAGCGATCAGCCAATCGGGCTTGGCCAGGATGGCGGAGAAAAGATAAGAGAGATAGAAAAGGCAAGCCACTAAGAAGATTTTCTCCACCTGCCGGTAAGTTCCCCGCATGACCAGGATCCACACAAGGACCGCGGCAATGGGAACGGCGAAGTATCTGCTGACACCGAAAATCTCCATCGCTGCGGCGACACCGGCAAACTCCGCCACGACGTTTCCCAAGTCCACCAGGAAGCCCGCAACCATCATGAAAAAGGTGGGCCGAAACCCAAACTCTTCACGAATCAAGTCGGAAAGACCCTTGCCGGTGGCCACGGCCATGCGCGCGCACATTTCTTCGGTGACATAGAGCGCGATGGTCATGGGGATCAGCGCCCAAAGCAGGGCGTAACCGTATTGCGCTCCGGACTGGGAATACACGGAGATGCCGCCGGCATCGTTGTCCACGTTGGAGGTGATCAACCCGGGGCCAAGCACCGCCAAGAGAAGAGCGATCCGCCGCCGGAAATTGCGCGCGCGAAGCTGGGCGGAGTCGGCGCGCTGCCGCAAGCCGTTCCAACGTTCGATGATCGTTCCCCAGTTCACAGCGTCCGTTCCCTTCTTGCCGATCCTCCGATTTCCATTCGCAAATCAGACGATTTTCATCAGCCGCGTCACGACGTCATCCACCGTGATCGTTCCCAGGGGCCGGCGATTCTCACCCACGACGGTGAGGCTGCGCAGGTTGTACTTGTCAAACAGCTCGAACACCTCTTTTTCCCGTGCATCGGGCGGAACTGAAAGCAAAGGCTCGTACTTCATCTGGCCGACGGGCTGGTCCGGCAACCCGAGCAGGAGGCGGCCCAGGGGAACGCTCCCGGAAAATCCAGCGGCGTTGTCAATCAGAACAACCGCGTCAAGCTGGTCCAGGTTCAGGTCCTTCGAGCGGATCCATTCGACGACTTCATCCCGCGCCGCTGATTCGCCGACAAAGACGAAGTCGGGATTCATCATTCCGCCGGCTGTGTTTTCCTCGAACTGCAGCAGCTCGCGCACTTCTTTGGCTTCTTTGCCGGGCATTTCCTCGAGAAGTTCTTGATACGTTTCGGGCGAGAGATCGGCGAGGACGTCGGCAGCGGCGTCCGGCGCCATCTCCTCCAGGATTTCCGCGGCCTTTTCGGGATCGAGCTTCTCGACGATTTGCGTGGTCAGGCGCGCGTCGAGTTCTGCCAGCACGGCCGCCGCGGTCTCTTCATCGAGCGAGGCGATGATGGACTGGCGCTCGGAAGCGGAAATGTCTTCCATGATGTCCGCGAGGTCCGCGGGGTGGAGGTTCTCGAGCTTCTCGTGAGTGATGCGCAGCTTGATGCGGCGCAAGGGGTCCGGCTCGATCAAGTTGACGAATTCCCAGCGAATCAGCCTGGCGGGCAGTTTTTCCTGGAGACGCCGGATGGCCGCTGACGACACAAGCCCCTGCAGAAGCCGTCGGGCCGCGCCGGTCAGTCCCACATCCACTTGCGTGATGCGCAGCTCGACGGTTCCATTCATGCGCTGCTCGGCTAAATCAACATCGTTCACGCGGACGACCTTGCGTCCGCTGGTGTCAATAATCTGCTGGTCGAGCAAGTCCTTGCGTACCGCCAGCCAACCCTCATTCGGCGAGTAGGTTTCCAGCGCGCGCTCCCCGCAATTCAGGCGCACCGTCCCGGGCGCGACGAAAGCAACCTGGTCATAGCGCGCCACCAGGGGCTGGAATTTCCCGCGGCCCAGCAACAGGCGGCCGATGCGGTTGGGCTGCTCGGCCGGGTCAATGAATAGCTCCGTCAGCCGGCCGAGGAAGTTCCCGTGGGCGTCGTAGGTTTCCGCACCCATCAGCTCAGTTGCGTGCAGCATATGTGCGCCTCCTTCCCGGGATTCGCGCCGGAAGTCTTCTAAGTACGCAAAAAAATACCCGCGACCCTGAAAAACTTGGCGGCCGCGGGTAAACTCCGCAAAATCTTGGGCTT
>Ga0209761_1003741_pt1 | contig 10062 bp, 7 predicted proteins | sample GraSoi013_1_40cm_4_FD_185818 | JGI IMG/M metagenome (GOLD analysis project Ga0209761, IMG submission 185818) | Grasslands soil microbial communities from the Angelo Coastal Reserve, California, USA - Sample 09_25_2013_1_40cm (SPAdes) (version 2) | ecosystem: Environmental > Terrestrial > Soil >... | reverse complement strand
TCCTTTGATTTGTTTGCCTTCTAGTAGAGCGCCAACTCTTTGGAGAAATTTTTGTGGGACGTCGCCAAAGTCATGATTTTTAAAATATTTCTTGTTACTTGAAAGGAATTTCAGAGCAGGAATCTGACCGCATACTATTTTTCCGTATGTAGTTATGCTGTAATCCCCGTCTGCTTCCTTTGTGATTAAATCAGCCTTTCCTAAGCGCTCAAAGTTCCTGTAAACTTCTGGAACTGTAGCATCTAGTTCTTTTGCCAGAATAGATACTTTTGATTTTTGTTCATATAACCTCAACAGAATGGCAAGTCTTTGTTCGCTTGCAAGCTCCAAAAATTCATTGGCGGAGCTGTCAAAATCTTGTTTCACGTCATCCCTTTGCATCATAAGCATCTAAAAACCTTATTGCCTAATTTATGATTCGGGCCAATTTGAACCGCAATCAGGGCATTGACCTCTAAGGCCATGATACTTTGATACAAAGTTGATGACAGCTTTTGGCGAGCCACATCCCTGGCACTCTGTAAATCCATGCGAATTCATGCAAATGTTATTGATTTGTTCAATATTATGCCTACTCGACAACACAGCTAATCAGTTGTGGATCAAGCTAAGTATCCGTTATCAGCTTATACACATACAGTAAAGCATGACGTTTACGTCAGAGTCATTTCGACGCATCAACCAGGAAGACCTTCTTGTAACTCTCAAAAAGAAGATTACCAATGAAATACTATTCTCGGGGGACACCAAGGCTTGCTGCGTCGGCATTGTAGATATAGTTGATTCGACTGCAATTACTGCAAAGCTAGTAAATGGTCAAATGTGTGAATACTATACCATCTTCCTCAACGCAATGTCAATAATAGCCAAAGAGTACGATGCCGTAGTTGTAAAAAATCTAGGAGATAGTCTATTGTACTACTTCCCAAAGACCGTAGACGGCAAAGAAAAAGATGCCTTTGGTGAAGTTCTCGAATGCGGCCTTGCTATGACAGAGTCTCATGATACCATTAATAGATTAATGTCAGAGTACAAGCTGCCTCCAGTAGATTATAGGATAAGTTATGACTATGGCCCTCTAAGCATAGCTCACACATCAGGTTTACCAGTAGACGATATTTTTGGTCCAACAGTTAACATGTGTTCCAAGATCAAGATCGCAGCGCAACCAAATGGTCTAGTCATAGGAGGGGATCTGCACCAGATAGTAAAATCATTTAAGAATTTCGAGTATGGCTTCATCGGTGCATACTATCTTGGACTCAAGCATGACTATCCAGTTTATTCCGTTTCTCGATCTCAACCAAGGAAATGGTTTTGGCAAAAGTAAGCTAAAATCACAAGTAATCAGCTAACTTTGATAGTATGCCCAATATACCATTGTTACTATACAATGTCATGGAAAAGTCTTCTGTGACATATGCACCGCCCGAAGCAGCCTTTATTATGATAAATTGTGAAATGGGGTATGAATTGTCTGTAGAAGAGGAACTAAGAAACATCACGGGGATCACGGAAATAGAGCGAACCATAGGAAATTACGATATTGTGGCAAAAGTTGAGGTTCAATCAGTTAAAACCTTACGAGACATAATAACATTCAAGATAAGACGGATAAAGGAGGTGCGTTCTACGACCACGCTCATGTGTATAGATTCAACACTTCCAATGATTGCTCAATGAGTTCTTTTTTATTTTATCTTGCCGCTACCAACAATTCTAATTGAGACAGATTCTGGCTTTAAGATAACGCAGACCTCTCCTTTTTCATATGCCGCTGGTTTTCCTAAAGCAAGTTTCATGGGATCAAGTGAAGTTATCTTTGCTGGGCGTATCTGAAGCCCAATGCTTACCAAAAAGGTCTGGTTTTCTGCTATTTTGTCTTTAAAAAATTTGTTAGCTGTGTAGTCTAGCTCAATTTCCTGCGATACCATGATACAGTCTGGCATACATAGAATGTCACCACGTTGTACGTCATCTGGAACTATTCCTTTTACCGCTAGTCCTACCCTGGCTGGACAAACTGCTTCTTCAACTGTATCGTCATGCATTTGAATTGACTTTACCACCACATCTATTCCCCTTGGCATTATCTTTAGATTTTCATAAGCTCGAATCTTTCCTTGTGTCACTTTACCTAAAATTACAGTTCCTACACCTTTAACATCAAAACAATGGTCTATTGTTATCTTGAGTCTTCCCTCTTTGGAAATTGGCTGCAACAAGTCCATCTCTTTTTTTAGATTTTCAAGTTCAACTATCTTGTATTGTTCTACAACAGTTCCTTTGATCATGGCATGCAGTGTGTTTCTGTCCACATCATAAGAGTGCGACAAGAGTCCAGATGTCTTGTTTAGTATGTCTAGTGCAACAATTTGCTCACCTGTAAATTTGTCAAGTTTCGTGATATAAAATATTACGTACTCTGCCATGTTCAATGCCTGAAATAATGGCTGGATCTTGTCTGGAAATGTAGAAGGTGCCGTCCAGGTTCGCAAGACTTCGGCCTCTTTTCTGTCGTATACAGTAAGGTCGGTGGCAGTGCCCTTTTTGGCAAAATCTTTGGCAATTGATTCATCACCAAGTAAAGCGAAATTAACTGATTTCATTTGCATGAGAAAAATCAGAACCAGTATAATATCTTCTGAAATTTAAGTTAGTGAATTGGGAAATCTAGCAGGTCTTGGGTCCATATGGTTGATTTATACAGTTTGCATTATTTCTAGTTTTAAGTCCCATTGTCATGTTCCCGCCCATCCTTTTTTTAATGTAGACGATTCACTTGTCATACAATTGTGGGGAAAAATCCACGCGTTCTGCATCGTACAATCTAGCCACTATTCCATCAATAAATTTCGTTGTTGATTTTTGAGCGACTGTATCAATTAGCCAGTCATCGGCTAGTTTTCCTCCAACATAGCCGTCCATATGTGACCTTATCTTTTGTAGGCCGTCAATTGCAAAGTTGAAGTGGTCGCCGTTAATATTAGCTTCCACTTGTTTAAACAGTGGAATAAAGTAAAGTTTCCCATCGGTTGTAAAATTCGAATCTGGGAAGTTCTGAATAGTCTGATTGAGCAGGTGTAAACGATCTACACGAATATTCCTTATTATGTCTGCCGCAACATCTGGTTCAGTTTTATACTGAGCTGCGTCTGCAGCGTTACAATATATCCTGTTAATATTCCCAAACTTATCACGTGAATCCAGATATAACGAGTCCACCTTGTTAACATGAGAAAATGTTAAAAAGATACTCGAATAATAACATGGGTTCCATAATCTGACAGCGCCATTGGTACTTGGCGTCCACAAAGGTTTCATTCCTGCTATGCAGACTTTGTCTCCACAGACTAATTTGAATCCACCCGGAAAGCTTGCCGTCATATGATTTCTGAAAAAGGATGTCTTTGGAGTCAACGCATATGCTTGTTCCATTACAGTTCCCCCCAATAACATCGTAAACGTCAAAGCTGTTACTATAATTGCTAGATGATACACCTTATAATTCAATTTACGTAAATGACCTCTGGCAAGTTCCGTGTTTTTGTTTCGCAAATTTTTTTATTTTCATCATCTCAATCCCCCCAGTTGGTGCTTGTAGTCATATCATATTGTAGATTATTCCAGTCGTTCCACTGATGAAGAAGCGCCGCTGGCGTATCTGTTGGGCATATTACATTTGTAGGGTTGGAAGGAGCACCTGGAGTGGCTATCAGAACGCTTTCCCAGTGCAAAACTTTTCCATTAGCGACATTATCATTTTCACTAGCTGGTTCCGTAAGTATTCCTCCCACAATGTTATTCTCGTTATCAAAGTCCGGATTAGTGGCAATTGTCGGAGCAGACAATCCAGTGCCCCCGTTGATCCCAAATACGGTATACTTGCTTCCATCTGTACTAACACCACTTTCATCCATAATGGCAGTGGCTCTTTCATCTACATCGTGTTGTGGGAAGCCGGTGTCGCTGGAATAATCCAGCTGCCTTCCGCCTGGATTCGTAAAGGCGTCAGAAAACTGTCTTGCCCAACTCATAACGCTTAGGTAGTTTGGTTTGCAATTTACATTTGGATCAGTCGCAGTGTGATATGGTCCCCCGTGGCCTAGGCCAAGCCCATGACCTAGCTCATGCATTATGGTTCCTGATTGCTGATCTATACTTCCAATTCTCCAAGAAAAAAGACCGAGACTGGTGAGAACATCATTGCTTGCACCAAATGGAGTTCCTGAGACATATTCCGATACACCTGATGATTGCGGATAGTTGGTCTGGCTATGACCCATTATCATATAATGAAAGGCCTGTCTTTTTGCAGTTAGAATTTCGCTTACACATGTAGTACTATCTCCCACTGGACAGTCGTCAAGTGCAGAATTTCTTTCTGTCAAAGTACCAAAGTGAACTCGCTTTATTCTATTAAAATCATCTGCTGTATATTGGGTCGCAGCACCATTTAGAGGACCTGTTATGGAGGCATAATGAGGAAGTTCCTCATCAATTAGCCAATGCAGTTGTACTGGAGTACTTTGTGACTTGAACACATTTGAGATATCAAGTAATGCCTTTTGGCTTGGACGGTGGTTTTGCATGTAGTCTATTTCCACATAAACATCTTTCTTCTCTACAGCTGGACAGGGATTAAGAGGATCAGATCCATTACCGCACGACCATTTGTAGTAAGTCGTGCCTCCGCTGGCAGCTGGAATCGGTATGCAAAGCCCAGACCAACTGCTAGAAGCGCCACAGTTTCCGTTGGTAACCTTCCAGTTATCACAAATGTAGTCTCCATGTGAACCGCCCCTAGGTCCGGAGCTACAATTTATTATTGTGCTAAAGTATGGCTGGTTTGCCTGGGCCCAAGACGGCACGGTGTTAGTATCGGTAACTACAAGTTGTGGAACGGAAGTGATTTTATTATTATTTGTGTCAGTATAATTTACCGTGAAGTATTTCATAGTAGGAACTACTAAAGTTGGAGGGTCACAGTTTTTGTTATCACAGTTACTTCCAGATGGTATCAGCATCAGATATGTCGGGAATCTGGGAGAGGAACCTGTGGTAGAAGCAAGATAATAGTGATTAGTCTGGAAATCAAGTTGTAATGTGAGGGGGTTAGCACCAGCACTAAGACAACCGTTGCTTTCCGATTGGTACGCGATAATTGTTTGACCGGCCTTTTGTGTACTGTCGGTAACATTGATTCTTGCTCCGTGATTAGTCACGTAACCAGTAGAAGAATCGTCAAAGATTATACGACCTGATTGAGCCGGACCAGTGCACGCTCCAAGGGCTTCATTTGTACTTCCAAGGAAAATTAGAAGGGAAAACAAGACGCCACACAAAACAATTGAGAGCGTAGATCTGGACGTTAACAAGTTTACCCTATATTGTACAACAAACATTCTACTAGTAACCAACCCGATGTTATCTCGTACTTGAATTATATAATGATTTCCATGATGTTTTTACTTTTGCCACATATTATTATAATTTGGAAGAGAATCTTAAAAAAATATATTTTGGTATTCAGCTGCATTGGGATTTTTTTAATGGCCACACTTTCAGTTTAACTTGCATTATATCCAAGTTCAATTCCCATACTAGTATGTCTACCAGTTTCGCCAAGAAACTAGGCCCTTTTCTAATGCCGAAAACGTTGCCTTTGCTGCTTCCATTCCCATGGCATTTTGCATTTGTTGTTCGTTCCATCTGTTTAGTTGTTGTACCGTAAAGTGCATGAACTTGTAGTCTCCCTTTTTCTCAATTTCATATTGTTGAAGTGATGCCTGCTGTGACGATATCTCCTTGTCGTTTTTATCTGCAATAACTAAAGTTACTGTATGATTTATGGTGTCATACAACCAATAGACGCGACCCCCATCAGATGTCATAAAAACATCAGCTGTACTGTGAATGTGAGACATTAACTGGGGCTTGTAGAATTGGTCTTTCTCTAGCGCTGCTTGCAAATCATCAAAGTTGTCATATTGTATCACACCAGCAGGTAAGGTCTTGGAAGCTGGTGGTGTGTAGATTTCATCATGGACTCGAATATCAGTCGAATACAGGTGATCGTTCCACGCTCTTACAAGAAATGACATCTTATCATATGATTTTTCCGGAACAAATGAAAATTGCGTATACTGGAACTTGCCGTCAGAATTAGAGGGTGCTGTGGCACCAGATAGTATGTGATTTGGATCATTGATTTCTAAAGGTTTGTCCTTTTCCCATACTATTGATCCAATACTGTTGTCAGTTGTCATGTCTTGGCCTCTTGGTATAAAATACAATCCCATGTGAACTACACCAGTTGGGTTGTAGCTCTCAAATGTTTTGAATGTCATATTGACTTTCTCTCCCGCCGTCATTACTTGTTTTGGAATCTCCTGATTGTATAGTGATGTGTCAAATGTTGTCTTGCTATCACCTTGAGTAATTGTCAGGCCATCAGAATAATGATAGTAACCACCTCCAAAAGATGGAGGCGAAACAACGTATGGACTTCCGCCGATTGCTGCCAACAAATCAAGTACAAACCCAGGATGTGCTGTGAATACTGGTCCTCCACCACCTCCCCCACAACCACAACCTGTGTCATCATTTATTGTCGTATTATCAATAAGTCCATTGTAATGTGCCGAAACTGTATCAAATATTCTTGCAAAAATTAGTCCAAAACCAGGATCACTATTTGGTGTTATTATGGTATTTGTAAATAAACCGTCGACTGTATCCACAATCGTAATTTCATCGCCTGGAGCCACATGCAGAAAGCTTGTAGAGTTCGAAGTTGGACCTGTACCGAAGGTATCTTTGGCCGTAAATATTCCGGTGTCTGCTGCAGTTTCAGAAAAAACAGGATTTATTCCAACTGTATCATTGCTTGACACAAGTATAACATGAAGGTTATCAATAGCTGTTGAGTTTGTATTGGCCACGGCGTCATGATCCATAATCGTGATTGTACGACCTATTGGAATGGTAGTACCACTATCTGAAAAAAGGATATTTGTATTTTGAAAAATTGCCGTGTTCTTTCCTGTTTCAGTAAGGGTTAGTACGATACCGGTCGGGTCAGATGTTGATGTTACAGTTATCTGGATTGTATCTCTCTTGTTTGGATCCAAATTCGCAGACGCATCTGTTACCGTAATTACATTTGGTGCGCCACCAATAGATCCGTCTGACAAAAAGTGCCCAGCAACGTCCCATTGAATAGTAGCGGCAGCGACTGTTTGTATTGGAAAAGCAAGGACTAAAAATGCGAAAACAGCGATAATTAGAATTGATGTTTTTACCATAAAGTCCGAAGACTGCATTCTTGCTTCGATTGTTATGATTATTCCCTCTGATTCTGCTGGCAAGAGTTACTTTATTTCCTTTACTTGCATCTTCTAGCAAATTGTTTCAAAATGTGCAAGTACTAGCACAATCGCTTAATATACTTACCATTCAAACCTGTAAGAATCGTAAGCTCGTAGGTTTGATTTATTCCATCGCATCTCTGTTACATCTTTGTAGTATTTTATTTCTGCTGGCGGCGAAGCATATCTCTTTTCCCTTGTTGCTGGGTCTATTCGCAGCACTCTCTGTTTGACTTCCAGTCCCTTAGGGGCCAAAAGAAGAAATTTAAATTTCTTACAATCGGTAGCTAGATTGTAAACGAAGTTCCTCTCTGGCTCTTCCCAATCATATTCTAGTTTAAGAAACCTTCCTTTTTGACCAAGTTTGAGCGGCTTTGCGAGGTTTACATGAAACTCTTTGCTGTACGGTTTTCCATGGGTGCTAAGTACCTGGAGTCTTCTATTTTGCTCGTCTCTTATTGCTACATTCAAGTCAGCAAAATCTTTTGGCACATCTCCTTCCAAGTAATAAGAAACCTGCTCGATAGGTTCTTCCGTAATATTCAGTATATACCAAATCCATGTATGATGAGTCCTCATTGTCTTGACATCTTTTATTTCAAGTTCAACTTCCACCCTTGGAAACAAAAACTTAGTCCTATTTGGTCCTTCCATAATTTTTTTTGAATCTAATTTCCCCTCAGGAGACAGTTTATTCCCCCAACCTTCACCGTAGATATTGTAGAGAGATAATTTTTCGCCATGTTTTATTTTGTAATCTCCTATATAATGCATGATAGACTTGTAATCAGATGAAAGTTTGCTAATATCTTTTGCAATGCGTGCTGATGCAAGTATTTGCATTGGTCTTGCCAAGTCCATTACACGTCTTGCCATGATTATACCTGGGCCCCAAAAGTTATCCTTCCCAGTCAAATCTTTGATAAAATACACCGGACCGGTGTCAATACCAATTCGAATACTAAGCTTATTCTTTCCTTTCCTTGATTGGTTGTATCTTGAGATTATTTTGTGTAGCTCTATGGCTAGTCGTAGAGGTTTTTCCGGACTATCGCTAAAACCAATTATCATACCGTCTCCTGTAATGTCCATCACATCAGATTTTGTGTCTCGATTTCTGAAAGTTTCTGTCCTGCCGATTAGTTCATTTAAGGCCCAAACTTTTTGTGCTTGATCTTTAGTCAACACAGTAGGATTAGCGCTGCCAACTATGTCGGTGTAGAACCATTGGTACGTTTTCGTTAGAGTCTTTATATCGTGGAAATCAGCCAAGCCTTCATTTTTCAGAGCCTGTAAAAGATGAGAGACAAAAATATCAGGAGATGTCTTTAGTATCTCAACGCTGTTCATATCTGATTTTATTCTGATTCCAATTTTGTGTTTTTTTATTTCTTGGACAATCCAGTCTCTACCTTTTCCGGCTTCTTCAAGCAAGCCAAGAATTTCTGCAATCGCTTCTATCTTTTTTATATTCTTGCCATTTTTTAGAGCGTCGCCCCGTTTACGTACTAGCAACCTGCAATGAAATAGTAATTCGTCTATTCAAGCTTATTGATGTGCAGCACGGTGACCTAACTCCTAGAATACTTGCCTACAAGAGTTACTTGTTCTATAATGTGATCTTTCATAGCCTGCTCAAGATCTGCTTTCTTTGAGCTCTCATTTAGGTCAAGTAATGTATCAAGTGAGTAAATCTTGAAAAAGTATCGATGAGTTCCAGATGGAGGGCATGGTCCTCCATATCCTGTCTTTCCAAAACTTGTCTTTCCTTGTGGGAAGCTTATCTTTTCTCCTTTTGCAAACTGAGATTTATCTGCAGGAATATTCCACACAGTCCAGTGCGTAAAAGTTCCAGACGGTGCGTCAGGGTCATCTACTATCAATGCGAGGCTCTTTGCACTTTTGGGAACGCCTGATATCGATAATGGTGGAGAGAGATCTGCGCCATCACAGGTGAACTCTTTAGGAATTGTTCTGTTGTTTTCAAAAGCGGTACTTGAGAGTATCATGTTTGTATAGTTAATGTGAATAATATTTACTTGTATCAGATACTGGATTCCCTTGACAAAATCAGAGTCTCCTATGCTACCGTCTGCCCACCAACCTGCGCTATTTTTAATCCATGGAGGGATGTGATTTTCAGCATTTGTTGTAGCAGGTGTTTTGGGAATTTTGATAATATCTTGCTGTATTAGATACTCTATACCCTTGACAAAATCAGAGTCACTTATCTCGCCTTGCGCCCACCACTTTGCAATATTTTTTACCCATAATGGTATCTGAATTTTGGAATCATATGACGACTTGGTTCCAGCCAAAGAAGAAAGGTCAGCAAGATACTGGTTAAAATATAATGGAAATACAGCATATGGGTTTGGCTCTGTCTGGTCTGTGATGTAGACCCACTTCAAGTATTTTGTTGCCATATGAAGCCAAGCTGAATCGTATGTCGGTGCGTCATGGATTGTTGCACCAAAGCCAACTACATCCTTGGAATACTGAGGATGGTACGTTCTCGATAATAACTTTGACTCACTTGGGTAGCCTCCTGACTCCACTATTGCTATATGGTCGAAAAGTGGCACATCAGCTTGGCATATCGAGGTTCCCGGGTTTGCACGAATGTAAGAATAACCAAGTGACCTTGCATAGTTTGAGATTGTCTGGTAGAATGTGAATTCTGAGCAAGAGT
>Ga0209761_1003738_pt1 | contig 10064 bp, 8 predicted proteins | sample GraSoi013_1_40cm_4_FD_185818 | JGI IMG/M metagenome (GOLD analysis project Ga0209761, IMG submission 185818) | Grasslands soil microbial communities from the Angelo Coastal Reserve, California, USA - Sample 09_25_2013_1_40cm (SPAdes) (version 2) | ecosystem: Environmental > Terrestrial > Soil >... | reverse complement strand
CTGAGCGTTCTGGCCCCCGAGCACGTGCGAGCTCTGAAGCAAGACGTCCCCGCCGGCGAGCCAGCTTCCGCTCGCGCCCGTGGGATCACCCGCGGTGCCGATGAATCCCACGGACGATTCCCCGAGAACGTTCTGCTTGACCCGCACGACGGCCATGTCGGTCCCGGGCACGAGACCAGCGACGGCGCCCGTGCGCGCGGCGAGCACGCCGAAGCTCGTGCCGCCCACGCGGCCGCTCTCCTTTGTGCCCGCCACGAGCGGTACGGTGACATCATTGTACAGGCCGATGCGCCTGGACCAGAACGGGACGACGTCGGGGGCGATCCCTGGACCAAAGTCGAAGATGTCCGTGCCCTCGAGAAAGAATGATCGCTTTTCCGGAAAGAACAGGCTGAAGCGGCTCACGTTGGTGCGCCGCTGATCGACTTCCGTCTCCGCGAAGTCGGTGTTCACTGTCACGAAGGCGAGCGTGTTCGAGCCCAGGCGTTGGGTGGCATCGAGGCTTCCCGTGATGGCGCCGGGGATGCTGCCGTTCGCCGTGACGAGCGCGGGGCGCAGGCTCAAGCCGCGATCGAGCCTGAAGCGCGGCAGGTCCACGAGCAGACCCGCGCGACTCATCTGGGTAATGCGCCAGTTGCGGCTGGGATACGCCCAGCGCTGAGTCTCGAGCTTGCGCTGCACGGTGCGCTGGACGTTGAAGCCCCACTCGGTAAGGCCGGGCTTGTAGAGCAGACTCTTGACCGGGATGCGAATCTCGACCGACCACCCCTGCGAAGACCTGGCGGCGACCGCTTCCCACATGGTATCCCAGTTGGGATTCTCGCGTCCGCCGAGGCGCTGCGCCTGCTCGCTGATGAGGGCGTCGTAGCGCGCCCCGCTCGGATTCACCGCGAACACGTAACCCGCCTGCCCGGTCATGAACGGGTCGAGCACGATGCGCACGTGGTCCTCGGCCGACAGATCGCTATCCCGTGCCCGGAAGAAGCTCGTGATCCGGCTCGGCTCGGGATCGTCGCAGCGAATCCCGATCACCAGCATGTCGGCGTTGGCCAGCACTTTGACGACGGTACGCTCAGCCGGGACGGCGTTGCGAGCGGGCTCGAATTCGGTCAACACGGCGGAATCGGCGCTGGTCCATGCCGGCTCGCGCATGCGCCCATCGAGCACGAGGGCTCCGGCAAGCGCACCCACCGAGAGCCGCGGCCGGTCGAGCGCTTGGGCCGCAGCAGCCCCGCCCCTCGCCGCCGTGACTGCCAGCACGACAAGCGTCGCATACGGTAGCTTCACCCAACATTAGTCCCTGCTGGACCACGTTTCTTACGGCGTCACTAAGTCCCTGTAAGGAAACGCGGCGTCGCGGAGACTAATTGAGGGATCGCGGAGGGCGATGCCGGAGTCCACACACAGAGCCGCTGACGCCGACTTCGACGCTGTGATCCGCGCCCACGGGGATGCACTCGAGCGTGTCGCGTGGGGCTACGTCGACAACGCCTCCGACCGCGACGATCTCGTGCAGGAGATCCTGATGGCGCTGTGGCGCGCGCTGCCCCGGTTTCGCGGGGAGTCGTCCGTGCGCACGTTCGTGCTGCGCGTGGCGCACAACCGTGGCATCACGTTCGCGCTGCGGCGGCGCCGGTTTGAGGACCTGCCGGAGGACGGTCGTCTCGCCGACCCTGCGCCCCTCGCCGAAGAGCGGCTGATCGAAGAGCAGCATCGGGACCGGTTGCTCCGCGCCATTCGTCACCTCCCGGCGGCGCAACGCCAGGCCGTCATGATGCATCTCGAAGGGCTCTCGCAGCGGGAAATCGCGGAACTCCAGGACACGAGCGAGGGCAACGTCGGCGTGCGGCTCACGCGGGCACGCAAGGCGCTCCGCGCCCTGCTGGCCGAGAAAGAACGATGAGCGAGCGATCGTCTCCGGGTGATTGGGAACAGTGGCAGGCGGAATGGCAACGCGCCGGAAAGGCGGATGCCGCGGCGCAGGATGCGCCTCGCCAGATCGCGCGGGCGCGGCGTGCGCTTGCCGGGACGCGACTGATCGAGAGCGTGGTGGCTGGGGTCGCCATCCTTGTCACCGCGGCCGCGCTGCGGCACGCCGGCAATGCGTTCGAGGCCGCGCTCGGACTCGTGGTCGGCGCGGGCATCGCCGCGCTCTGGATCCAGCGGATCCGGCTGCGCGAGCGGGAGGACGCGGCGGTGGCGACGAGCAGCCCGCAACACCTCGCCGTTCTCGGCAGCGTGCGGCGCCAGGAGGTGCGCCTAGCGCACTCTATCTGGATCGTGCTCGCGCTCGAGCTCACGTTTCTCACGCCGTGGTGGATAGTCGGCACGCGCGTGCATCACCGGACGCTCACGGACCCCGGGTCGTGGATGACCGTCTGGCTGCCGATCCTCGGCATGGTGGCGCTGTTCGTGTGGTCACTGCGACTCCGCCGCCGCGCGCGCGCGGAGCTTCGAGCTATCGAGCGGTTGCGCGCACAGTTTCGGGACCCCGACGCAACTGGTGTAACCAAGTGAGAATCCGCTCTAAGGCGGCAACCGTTCCCCTTCGCGCTGTCTCGCAAGGAGGCGCTCGGCAAAGTCGACACGCTCTTCCAACTCACCGACTCGCCGTTTCAGCTCATCGAGCTCCGCGAGCCTCGCCTGCAGGTCGTCTGTCTCAGGAGGAAGTGTCTCGCCCCTCCACGAGCGCTGCCGGTAGCCGGGCGGCATGAGCCGCGCCGTCACCACCTTCAGGACGGACACGACCGCGAGGATCGCGGTGACACCGAGCGCCCACTCCGGGATTCCGAGCATCGTCACGCCCTACTCACGGGCGGATCTTGAAGTTTCGGGCTCATATCCGCAGAGCTTGGTGCTATAGATGATCGCGTGCGCACCCGTGATTTTCATGGAAGGGGCATGTGACGAATACTCACCTCAGGAGGGTACACAGTAAGGAACGCCGTGAGACCCTTATGAGCTCGAAACCCGCCATCATCACACTGACGTTCGTGGCCCTGCTCGCCTGTGGCGCACCCACCGGCGGTTGCTCGTGTTCTCCACGCCCACCCCACACCGATTTTGTCGGGTTCGTCACTGGAAGCAATGGGCCCGTCAACGGCGCCCGGGTTACGGAGTCGGTTTTTACTCGCGACTGCCAATTCCCCGCGCCAGCCGATGTCTACGTCCAATCGAGTGGTTCGGTGGTCGACGCGACAGGTTATTACCGGCTCGCGCTGGCCACATCCAGGCCTGATACCCTGTGCGCCCGATTGGTCGCTCAAACCAGTACGGACAGCGTCGTGCGCGACAGCATTATGGTGCGTGTCAGCATGCAAGACAGCCTTCGCGTCGACTTCCACTTTCCTTAGGGCTACTTCACTCGCCGGTAGCTTCCGCCGTCCACGAACCGCAGTTCCCCGACCGATCCGTCGGTATCGATCGCAAACGCCACATACGCGGGATCCCAGAACGGATCGGCCCAGGTCACGCGAAAGACGTCGTACTGCCAATGCTCCAGCTGGCCCTTCGCACTGCCCGACTGCAAGGTCAATCGCCCGTCGCTCATTCCCACGGTCGCCGTCCCGAACAGACTGTCGGCGTACGTGCCGGTATAGCGATCGAGCGGCAGGGTGGGATGCGTGCCGGTGATGCGCTTGCTCTCCTGCACCTGCCGCGCCGCGCGCGTGCTATCCGCGAGCCGCTTGTACATCACGCGCATCTCGGCGCTCCAGTCGTGGCCCCCGCCCGGTGGTGACGCACCGATGAAGCGGTCGAACACCGTGTACATCAGCGCGTGGCGCAGCTCGGAGTGGTCGAGATTCGTGAAGATCGCGAGCCCCAGGCGTCGATCCGGAATCAGGCCAACCAGGCCGTACGCCTGGAACTGCAGGTGGGTCAACGTGGCGGTCGGATAGAACGGGCGCTGCACGATCTGCTGCGGCCGAAACAGCTGCGCGAAGTTCTGCGCGCTGACGAGCCGCCGGCCGGCGACTCGCCCGCTGTCGAGCAGAAACCGCAACCATTTCGCCATGTCGGTCGCGGTCGAGAGGATCGCGCCGGCCGGCGCGATAGCATCGATGCCTTCGAGCGGCGCGGGGAGCACGCGCACCGTATCTCGTACGATGCCGTGCGGCGCGGTCACGTCGGCGAGGCTGGCCGCGCGCAGCTCGCTCGCGTCGGCCACGGTTTCCGTCATGCCGAGTGGACCGAGGATCCGCGCGTGGAGGAGTGCCTGCCAGGTCGTGCCGGCGGCGCGCGCGGCGACATCGCCGGCGAGCGCGTAGGTGACGTTGTTATACTGGAAACGCGACCGGAAGCTCGTCTGCGTGGGCACGAAGCGCAGTCGATGCGCGATCGTCGCGAAATCGAGCCCGCTCGTACCCCAGAGATAATCGGGATCGCCGAACCCCACGCGATGCGTCAGCAGGTCGCGGACCGTGATCTCGCGCGTGACGTACGGATCGGCGAACTGCACCGCCGGCTCGTATTTCGTGACGGGATCGTCGAAGGACACGCGGCCCGAGTCGGCGAGCATCGCCACCAGCATGGCGGTGAACGCCTTGGTGGTCGACATATTGCCGAAGCGCGTGTGCACGGTCACCGGATCGGGTTTGCCCAGCTCGCGGACGCCGTAGCCTTTGATGAAGACGACCGAGTCGCCTTTGACGACGACGATGGCGAGCCCGGGCACGCGCCAGTCCTTCATCGCCTGCGTGATGTAGGGATCGAGGCCGGTCAGGGGCTGTTGCTGCGCCAGGATCAGCAGCAGGGGTAGGATGTTCATGGCGCCAAAAGTCGCCTGGATTGTGACTCACCGCCATCTTCGCGGGGTAGATTCTGAGGGACTATCCATGCGTGCCATAGCCTTGATCATCTGTCTGTCGAGTTGCGACCTCCTTGGTCCGGCGCCGAGCCTGTCGCACGCGGCTGCGACGTCGGGATGCGGTCCCGCCGGCGGACCCACAATCGTGATTCTCCTCTCTCACGATCCGATACGATCCGTGCCGCCGTCATTCCCCTACGTCAGCGTGACGATTTGGCAGCCCGTTACCGCGGCTTCGCTCGCGGGACACACCTGGAGCGTCGACAGCACTGGCGCAGCCTCCGCCTTCTATGTCACGTGGCCCGGGAGATCGCAGTCGGGGTCGAGCGGCAGCATCACCATCACCAGCGTCGACAGCACCAATGCCCTCGCGGGCGTCCTCGATCTCCAGTTCCCGTCCCGCGGTGTCGCGACGCAATTCAAGGCCTCCTGGATCGCTTACAGCGGCGGCTACTGTAACTGAGGGTTCGCGATGCTCACCAAAGCCGTAGTGCTACTCGCTGCCGCGACCGCGTTGCTCGGCCCGTGCGATCCGACGGGGGTTCGGCCTCCCAAGGATCTCGCCGGCACGTGGGGTGGTGAGAACGCGGGCCTCATTGCGGACGACACGAGCGCGCACGTGCACATCGGCTGCACCTACGGCAACATCCATCAGCAGATCGTTCCAACCGCGGACGGCCGGTTCGACGTGCCCGGCGAGCACAACATCACCGCGCATCCCGTCGACCGCGGAGTCTTTCATCCGGCGCGGTTCAAGGGTCGCATCATCGGCGGCAGCATGACGTTGACAATCCAGCTCACAGACACGACTGTGACGCTGGGGCCTGTGCTGCTCACGTTTGGGAAAGAGCCGAGGATGGGACCATGTCCGATTTGCCGTCGCCCGCGCAGGTAGTTCGTAGCACCCTCGTCGTCTCCACTTTCTGTATTGGATCGCTCGCCGCGCAGGAGCCGGCTCACCCGCCGGTGGTCGGGCGCTGGGATCTGACGGTGATCGGCACCGAAGGCCGTCACTTGCCCTCCTGGCTCGATGTCCGCTGGTCCGGCGATCGCGTGCTGGTGGGCCGGTTCGTCGGCGTCGTCGGCAGTGTCCGGCCGATCTCGCGGCTCGATTTCGCGCACGACACGTTGCGCTGGTCGCTCCCGCCGCAGTGGGAGGCGGGCATTGGGGATTTCCAGTTTACGGGCGTGTTCGCGGGCGACTCGCTCGCGGGCTCGCTGACCACGTCGGACGGGCGCCAGCTCGCGTGGAGCGGTCATCGCGCGCCGGCGCTCGAGCATAAAGGCGTGGTACAGTGGGGCGCGCCGCGGCGGCTGTTCAACGGGCGCGACGTTACTGGTTGGCATGTGGTCGGCGGCGAGAATCAGTGGAAGGCGGTCGCCGGCGTGCTGACGAATACGCAGCGCGGCGGCAATCTCGTCACGGATGCGACGTATGGCGATTTCAAGCTGCACGTCGAGTTCCGCTATCCGAAGGAGGGCAACAGCGGCGTGTATCTCCGTGGCCGCTACGAGGCGCAGATCGAAGACTCCGTCGTGAGCAGCGCGAGCGGGGAGGCCACGGGCGGCCTCGGCGCGATTTACGGCTTTCTCATTCCCAATGAGAATGCGGCGAAGGGTGCGAGCGAGTGGCAGACCTACGACATCACGTTAGTCGGGAGGATGGTGACTGTGGTGCTCAACCGGCGTCAGGTGATTTGTCGCGCGAACATTCCAGGGCCCACGGGTGGGGCGCTCGATAGTAATGAAGAGAAGCCGGGGCCGATCATGCTGCAGGGGGATCATGGGCCGGTCGAGTATCGCAACTTGGTGATTACAACCGCTCGCTAGTTAGTTGTTCTTTGGCCGCACCCCGTGCTCGGCCGCTTCGATCATGTCGGCCAGCACGGTAAATCCTTCCCGGCGCGCGCGCCCGTCAACGCGATTGTGAATCGCTGCCCAATTCAGGGCCCGACGCCCATTTTGATTCGTGCGAAAATCGAGGTGGGAGGAGAATCGCGAGGTAGCTGATCTTCACACGAAAGACCCTAGGTTGGTTGCGGCCATCAGATAGAGCGTGCGAAGAATAGGTTGGCAACGCCGTAAGTACGCTGTTGATCCGGGGTTGTAATAGCCCTCTGTAGGGACTCCAACACCTAGTAAATCAACGTGTTGACACGTCGTTGATTCGCACGCTTAATCTTGAAACGAATCAATAAAACGCCTGCTGGTATGTGACTCATCATTTCGTGTTGCACAGCCTGGGTTGTCCTGCCTTGTTCACCGTTGCCGGCGACCAAGTGCGGTTTCGTACACGCAAGCACCTCGCGCTCCTCGTACGTCTCGCATTGGAACCTGCCAAGCGATTCACGCGAGACTACCTCGCCGATCTGTTGTGGCCGGACGCGCCTCCGCGGCACGCGAACCACTCGCTCGCGCAGGGTCTGTCGGTGATCAAGGCCAAGATCGCGCGTGAGGCCGTCGTGATTCAGCGCGCCACCGTAGGACTGGCGGCTGGGTGGATCGACGTCGATGCCACGCACCTGGCGGCCGGCGACGTGGCTATCGAAGGACCATTTCTCGACGGCTTCGAGATTGCGGACGCGCGACCGTTCGAAGAATGGAAAGACGAGTTTCGCGCCCGCCTCGCCCCCCAAGTCCGCGATTGTCTCGTGCGGCAGATGGACGCCGCGCGTCGCATCGGCGATTTCCCGACGGTCGAGCGTCATGCCGCGCGCCTCCAGGATCTCGATCCGCTCGCCGAGGAGGGGATTCGCGGGATCATGGAGGCGCGGGCGTGGGCCAGTGATCGCACCAGTGCGCTCAAGGCCTTCGCGCGGTACGAAGCCCAGCTCGCGGAGGAATTGGGTGCCAAGCCTGGGCCTGAGTTGGTTCGCATGGCCGATCTGTTGCGGGATGGTCGTCGCGCGCCGAGTCGGCCGGCCACGTCGGGCTATCCAGCCGAGCGCGCGGATCGTCGGTTTGAGCCGGAGACCCTGATTGGGCGCGAGCGCGAGTTCAGCGTGCTGTATGACGCGTGGCTCGAGGCCAGGCGCAAGTCGCCGCGCATCGTCGTGGTCACGAGCGATCCGGGCGTCGGGAAGACGACTCTGGTCAATGCGTTCGCATCGAGTTGTCAGATGGACGGAGCCGTGGTCGCACGGGCGCAGGCGTATGACGCCGAACGAGAGTTGCCCTTTGCGGTATTGGGGGAGCTCGTCAAACAGTTAGCCACGCAACGGGCGATCGGGAGTGCGGATCCGGAGGCGTTGAGTGAGTTGACGCGGATTAGTTCGGAGATTCTGAAGGCATTTCCAGGGGTGCCGAGGCCGGTAGAGTGGTCGCCTGAGTTGATGCCGCTCAGGATTGCAGATGCGCTCTTGAAGACCGTTACCGCGGCAGCGGCAGACAGTCCTGTCATGCTCGTCGTAGACGATATCCATGCCGCAGATAACGCTAGTACGGCAATACTCCATTCGGTAGCGCGAAAACTCAGCGATACACGCGTCTTGCTCGTCCTGACTGGCCGTACGAGCGAGCTCCGGCTATCTGGCGCACCGTGGACACTCACTTCTGACGTAAGCATCGAGCGCATGCGTACGCTCGAACTCGAAGTACTCTCCGCGGAGGCAGCCGAGCAATTGATCCGCCGACTCACAACATCGGCGGAAAAGGCAGATCCCCCAGTTGATAGAATCCTTCGTGCGAGCGGTGGCAATCCGCTAGCAATCGAGTTACTTGCCCGTGAATGGGCCGAGCACGGGGCCGCATCGTTGCTTCGAGATCTTGAGACCCTCGACACACAGCCGGTGCCGATGATCGGAATACCTCGGGCGATCGCCGCCGTCTTCGAGCGACAAAGCCGAAGATTGGAGCCTTCGTTTAGAGCTGCGCTTGACCTCGCCGCTCTGCTTGGCCGTCGCCTGACCGAGGTCTCGCTCTACGCCGCTGTCGAATTATCACCCGGGCAGGCGGCGGAAGCTCTGTCTCGATTACGGGACGAGGGATATCTCCGTGAGGTGCGGGGGGATCTCGAATTCAGAAACGAGTTGATAAGAGCGCAAGCGTATTATGCCGTGGCCGCTGCCACCCGCCAGCACTTACACCAGCGGGTTGCCGAACTATTAATGCGGCTCGACTCAAGGGACGACAAAGCAGTAAACCTCGAGATTGCCTGGCATCTCCTGCGAGGCGGCGACGTACTCAAGGCAGTCCCCTTTGCGATTGAGGGTTCTGAAGCCGTCCTGACAGTGGGCGCCCCCCATGGAGCGGAAGAGATTCTCCGTGCGATCACTGATCTCAATCGAGAGCTCAATGAGGGGAAACGGATTCGGTTGCTTTTAGCAAAGGCTCTTATGGGACAGTCAAAAGCAGCTCCTGCGGTTCCCATAATTGAGAGCCTTGCTGAAGAAAGGGATCTGACGCTCCGTGAAAAGGCGGAAGTCGCAATGCTGCGAGCATCGGCGGAGTTTGCATTGAACCGCGAGCACGGAGCGCAATACAGTGAAGTGGCGAAAGCTGCGTTAGAAGCGGCCGAGAATACAGGGGATGCAGAACTGGTTGCTCAGGCACTGTTTGAGTGTGCAAGGGCGGGCACTGAAGAGGGCCTCACGGACTTGGTGCGAACCACCGAGGAGGGAATTCACCAACTCGCAGGGTCAATAGACATATCCGCAATGCCAATGGCGATCATGACAAAGGCGTTTTGCCGTTTCTTTTTTCGGGATCCGAGCGAAGCCCTTAGGCATCTACATGGTTTAAAGCGAATTAGTGATGACGCCAACGCGGCGCAACTAGCTTTCATCCACACTGGTATCGGAATCTCAAGTCATTTCTTGGGACGCTTTGAAGATGCGTACATCTCGAATTCCCTCGCCTTGGATCTCTTAAGGAAGGTGGGGGACGACGCCCGCATCTCCTCGGTCGCAGCCAACCTCTGCACATTACAAATGAATCGTGGAGAGTATCAGGATTCAGTCAGGTACGGCCGACTGAGCATCCAGCACGGCGAGTCTTCGTCGAGCAGTACCCTTCTTATCGCGTACACGAACCTGATGGATCCCTATATGCTCCTAGGCCAAGAGGCGGCAGCCATGGATTGCCTCGATCGAGCTCGGAAATGGCTTGTCCCCGAGCGCAGATGGAAGCTGCGACTAACATTTCTGCTTGAGGCTGCTTCCTTCGCACTAATGCAGCGAAACGTTGGGCTCGGGCTCGACCTGATAACACAACTCGAAGGAGTCAGTCGTGGTAGGGAAGACGCTGTCCCTATGCCCGG
>Ga0209761_1003734_pt1 | contig 10068 bp, 9 predicted proteins | sample GraSoi013_1_40cm_4_FD_185818 | JGI IMG/M metagenome (GOLD analysis project Ga0209761, IMG submission 185818) | Grasslands soil microbial communities from the Angelo Coastal Reserve, California, USA - Sample 09_25_2013_1_40cm (SPAdes) (version 2) | ecosystem: Environmental > Terrestrial > Soil >... | reverse complement strand
TGTCTCGTAAGTCCGCGTGCCCCCGTAGCTCAGGTGGATAGAGCAGCAGTTTCCTAAACTGCGTGCCGGGTGTTCGAGTCACCCCGGGGGCACCAATTTCACGCGTAGTTAGTGGTCACCCGTCCCAGCTGCGGCGGTCGTGCGGCGGTACTTGCTTGACACTCCCTGCGGATCGGGCATCAATTGAGAGGAGCGGTAAGTCCGTTGCAGCTTCCTCCGGTGTTCCCATCCGTAGGTTGGCCAAGCCGGAGGGTGCTAAACCTGCACGGCACGCTCATTCCTTTTTCCCGTCCCACGGATAGCGGCCGTCGTATCGGACCTCTGACCGGGCCCCTGCGTAGGTGGCGTACAGCCCGTCATCCAGCCCGTGGTCCGATATCAGTTGGACGGGGGGTGGCGTTGCCACCCCCCTCGACTCTCCGTGAACTCTTCGTGTTTCTGATCCAGGTCGTTACCCCAAATCGTGACGATGGATAGCCGCGGGAACCGGTCAGGACGTGCAGCAGGCGCTGCCCTTGGCCAGTTGGAGCCCTTCGAACGGCTGCGACAGACCGCCCTCGTCCTCGAGGTCGTAGTTGAGGTGGTAGACCTCCCACTCCACGCCGTCCGGATCCTGCACCCAGAACTTATCTTGGTTGGCGTGGCAGCAGTTGACACCCATCTCCTCGCGCACGGCTACGCCCGCCGCTTTCACACGCTGAAGCTGAACCATCACAGTCTCCGGCGCGTCCACCTGGATGCCCATGTGATCAACCGTCCCCTCTCCACCGGCGCGGCCTTGAGACAGCCCGAGATTCACGGACGCCCAGTCCGGCAGGAACTTGACGTAGCCGGGTTTCATCTTCACCGGGGCGCCGCCGGAGAACCGCTCGTAAAACTCACGACTCTTGGTCAGATCCGAGACCTGCATGTGGACATGGACCTTCGAGCCCATAGACTCCTCCTCAGCAGCACGCGGTGAGCAGGCGCACCAACGCGGTCACCGTTTCGCGCTGCACCGAATAGTAGATGTACCGCTCGTGCCTGCGGCTCTCGACGAGACCCGCGCGTCGCAGCACGTCAAGATGGTGCGAGAGCGTCGGGCCTGGCACTTCCACCGCTTCCTGGATCTCGCTCACTGAGACTTCACGTTTGGCTCGGGCGAGAAAGAAGAAGACCTGCAGCCGAGTCAAATGGGCGAGAGCGTTGAGGGCTTCGACATGGCTCTCGTTGGCCTCTAGCTTGGCGAGTGGGAGCGTGGGAGCGCCGTCCTCACAAGCATCGTCGCGTTCCCGCTCTTCTGGGCGCTTGAGACGTCGCTGGTCGGATGGGTCGCCGGTCTCCGCTGGGCGCTCGCCTTCCTCCTCTCGCTCCCGCTCGGGGGTCTGATCGCCTATCGGTATCTGGTCGGCACGGGGCGCTTGCGCCACCAACTCAGGTTTGGCGCGCTCCTCCTCACGCGCGCTCAGGAAGCGAGGCGCCTTCTCGCTGAACGCCGCGAGATCGTCGAGGAACTCGAGCGCGCCAAGCGCGACTACCTGGGGAGGCGCGCAAGGACCGAGCGTTTGAAGTAGACGCTGGCTGCCGTCAAATCATGCCGAAATGCCGAAGCGCCTCCTCGATCGCCTCACGCTTTTCGGGCGGGCATGGCTCGATATCACGATTCCGACGGGCTCGGTTCGCCCCACGCAGCGTCGGTATGCCGTGAATCTCCTTGACATGAGCGATCCACCCCGTTTTCGGGATGAAGCCGTGGTGATGCTGCACGAACTTCTGAATCTCGGCGTCCGTGGCCATTTCATGCCCTCCACGATCGTACCTTCCTGCCTGAGAGGACCTATGATGCTGGCGTGACTGATTTCGCCTCAAGTGTTGCGGGGGCCCGTCCCGAGCAGTTTGCGCATCAGTCGCCGTTTGACCATCTCGACGAGGACGAGATAGGTCATGGTGACTCCGCCGAGAAACACGAAGTACGCGCCCGGGAGTGGCACGAAGCCGAGCGTAGCGGCCAGCGGGGTGAAGGGCAAGATCACGCCGATCAGCACCACGAGCACCGTGGTCACCGCCAGCGGGAGGCTCGGCCGACTGCGCAAGGGATTGCCGGCGGTCCGGATGACGAAGAGCACGAGCGTCTGGGTCGCGAGCGACTCGACGAACCAACCTGTCTGGAACAGCGCTTCGGAGGCGCGAAAGACCCACAGCAGCACCCCAAACGTGAGGAAGTCGTAGATCGAGCTGATGGGCCCGATCACCACCATGAACCTCTGGATGATCCCGATGTCCCACCGCTGCGGGGTCCGGATGAATTCTTCGTCGACATTGTCGGTGGGGATGGTGACCTGGGCGAGATCGTAGAGGAAGTTGTTGAGCAGGATCTGGGTCGGCAGCATCGGCAGGAAGGGCAGGAAGAGGAACGCGCCCGCCATGCTGAACATGTTGCCGAAGTTCGAGCTGGTCCCCATCAGCAGGTACTTCATCACGTTGCCGAAGGCCCGGCGGCCCTCGAGAATTCCGGCGTGGAGGACGTCCAGGTCGCGTTCAAGCAGGATGATGTCGGCAGCGTCCTTGGCGACGTCGACGGCGGTCGCGACGGACACGCCGACGTCCGCCGTGTGGATGGAAGGCGCGTCGTTGATGCCGTCGCCCAGGAAGCCGACGACGTGGTTGCGACTCTTGAGCGCGAGGATGATGCGGTTTTTCTGCGCGGGGGAGACGCGGGCGAAGACGGTCGTTTGCTCAGCTACCGCGGCGAGAGCGCTGTCGGTCATGCGCTCGATCTGGTCGCCACCGACGATGCGGGCACTGTCGAGGCCGACCTGACCGCAGACGTGTTGGGCGACAAGCTCGTTGTCGCCGGTGAGGATCTTCACCACGACGCCGTCGCGGCGGAGCGCGCGGAGCGTCTCGGCGACGCCTTTCATCGGCGGATCGAAGAAGGTCACGAAACCGGCGAGCACGAGCTCACGCTCGCCGCGAGCAGAATACGCGGCCTGGAGCGGCGCCACCGCGTAGGCGACGGCCAAGACCCGTGATCCTTGAGCGCTCAGCTCGCGGTACGTTGTTTCGCAGCGCCCCCGCATCGCCTCATCGAGCGGGGTCCGGCGGTCGTCGATCTCGTATTCCGTGCAGCAGGCGATGACGCCCTCCGGAGCCCCCTTCGTGATCATCAGGCGCCCGCCGCTGTTTTCGACGACGACGGAGAGGCGTCGGCGCTGGAAGTCGAACGGGATCTCGTCGATCTTGCGGTAACCGTTGCTAGCGACCCCGCCGCGCTTGAGAATCGCCTCGTCCAGCGGACTCTTGATGCCAGTCTGGTGCGCGCTGTTGATGTAGGCGAGGGTGAGCGGTCGCTCCGATACCTGCCCGAACGGGTCGAGGTGCCGGTCAAGCACCATGTCTCCGCTCGTGAGCGTTCCGGTCTTGTCGCTGCAGAGGACGTCCATGCTGCCGAAGTTCTCGATCGCCTCGAGATGTTTGACGATCACCTTCTGGCGCGCCATGTGCGCGGCCCCGCGAGAGAGGGTGACGGCGCTGATCATGGGCAGGAATTCAGGCGTCAGGCCCACCGCGAGCGCGACCGCGAAGAGCAAGGACTCGAGAAACGCGTGGTGCAGGAGCGCGCCGGCTAGGAGCACGAAGAGAACGAGGAAGAACACCGTGCGCATGATGAGGAGCGCGAACTGCCGGGTGCCGCGCTCGAACTCCGTCTCGGGCGGGCGGGTCGACAGGCGCGCGGCAATGTCGCCGAACGCAGTCGCCGGCCCAGTCGCGACGACCAGCGCCGTCGCCGTACCGCTCACGACCGACGTGCCGAGGAAAACGACGTTGCGTGCATCCGCCGGCTGACGCGGCGCGATGTCGAGATCGCCCGCGTCCTTCTCGGCCGGCATCGACTCGCCCGTGAGTGCTGCCTGCTGGACGTGGAGGTCTCGCGCCTCGAAGAGGCGCGCGTCGGCAGGAACGCGATCGCCGGCCGCGAGTCGGACGATGTCACCGGGGACCAGGTCGCGCCGTCGAATCTCGGTCCAGGTGCCATCGCGCAGGGCGGTCGCCGTCGGCGCCACGGCGTCGCGCAGTCGCTCGGCGACGCGATGGGAGCGATAGGTCTGCACGAAGTTGAGTACCACACTCAGTGCCACCATGAGAACGATGATGGAGGCGTTGACCCGCTCGCCGAGGATCGCGGAGGCGGCGCTCGCGATCAGCAGAATGATGACCAGCGGATTCGCCAGGAGCAGGAGGATCTGAAGGAGACCGGCCGTGCGCGGCGCCCGCGCGGGCTCGTTCGGGCCGACCTCGCCGAGCCTCCGGCGCGCGTCGTCGGTAGTCAAGCCTCCGCGTGATGCGTGGAGCTCCGCGAGGAGCGTGTCGAGGGCGTGTGGCGCCGTCACGGCGAACGGCGCTCCTGCACTGTCATCACTCCAATGTCCAGTCGCGCACCTCCACATGTCGTAGCGGTGTCTGGCGATGTTACTCCTTGTGCTTGATGAGCGCGCCGAGGAGCATCTGCGTGACGTACGCCATCCACACGCCAAGACCGGGCACGCGGTCGATCACGTCGCCGGCTTGGTTCCGTTTGAGCGGGTTCGTCAGGACCCAAGCGGAAATCGACAAGGCCGACGCCCTCGCGCGTGGGATCGCGGGTCAAGTCCGTCAAGAACGAGAATCCGGATAAAATGCGCGGAGGAGCGCGATGCGCACCAAGTCGAACGGGGGCGAATGGGCTTGACGGGCAAGGGTCGAAGTTTTCTGCTTCGACCTCGCGGGCGTTGAGGGTGTCGTCGCGCTGGTCACCGCGATGACTAGCCGCCGCACGTCCGGCGATGCGCGACGGACTTCGCTGAACTGCTAGAAGCCATCCTCGCGGGGCATCGTCAGGTCGGTCACTGCGAGGTCGGCGACGATAGTGGCGATTACGAGGCTCTTTTGGGGCACGGCACCACTGTCAACACCGGTTCGAATCCCACCCTGGACCCTAGCGCCCGCCCGCTTCCCGCAGTCGCCGCAACAACTCGTCCAAGCGGCGCAGCTCTTCGTTGGCGCGCGTGAGCGCGGAGGCCGCGTCATCCAGCAGCGCTTTCACCGAGCCCGCGGCTCCCACCGGCGCACTCGGCGCTACCTCCGCCCCCGCCTGCGGCAACGGTCCCCCAAATACCCGAGCGATCGCGCCGTCCAGTGTCTCCTCCATCGCGATCCGGTCCCCGAAGCCGACGATCACGCGCTTGAGCTCCGGGAGTTGCCCCTTCTCGGCGGCGATGTACAGCGGCTCGACATACACGAGGGAGCGCTCGATGGGGATGACCAGGAGATTCCCACGGATCACCTGAGAGCCCCGCTGGTTCCAGAGGGAGAGCTGCTGGGAGATGAACGAGTCCTGGTCGATGCGGGCCTCGATCTGCCGCGGTCCGTAGATCAGTTTCTGCTTCGGGAAGTTGTAGACGACGAGCTTCCCATAGTGGGGCGGATCGCTTCGGGCCGCCAGCCACGCGGACAGGTTGTCCTTCTTACTGGGATTGAAGGGGATTAGGAGAACGAACTCCTCCTTCGGTTCGCCGGGCAGGCGCAAGATGAGGTAGTAAGGCTCCATGGCCCGCTCCCGCCCATCCACGGAGCGGACCGGCACGCTCCAGAGGTCCTCCTTGTTGTAGAACACCTGGGTGTCGCGCATGTGGTAGACGGCGTACATCCCCGCCTGGACCCGAAACAGCCCCTCGGGGTAGCGGATATGGGCGCGGAGGTCGGCCGGCATGGCGTCAAGCGGCTGGAGCAGCCCGGGGAAGATCCGCGCGATCGTGCGGATCAGGGGATCAGTCGGATCTGCGACATAGAAGCGCACCGCCCCGTCGTAGGCGTCCACGGTCACTTTGACGGCGTTGCGCACGTAGTTGCCCAGCCCCCGCGTCGGCGCCGAGTACGGGAACCGGTCGGTGACCGTGTAGCCATCCAGGAGCCAGACGATGCGCCCCGCCGCCGAGATCACCATGTAGGGATCGTCGTCGTACCGGAAAAACGGGGCGATCCGCTGGACCCGCTCCCGGATGTTCCGATAGAGCAGCACCCGGCTTCCGAGGGTCAGGTCGTTGGAGAGGAGGAGCTTGAGGTCCCCCAGCCGCGCCGCGAACAGCGTCTTGCGCCAGAAGGACCCCAGCGGGATGCCCCCCTGCCCCGCGTAGGTGGTGTAGACGTTCTGGTCCCCCGAAGGGTAGTCGAATTCCTTGGCTTGGGTCTTCACGAAGACATAGTCAGTGGCGAGCTCGCTGAAGTAGAGCTCCGGGCGGGAGATCCGGAGATCGCTGGAAGCCGCGGGGGGGATGTCCTTGATCCAGAACTCGGGGAGCCCCTCGCGTGTTACCCGGTTCACTGGACTCACGACGGCGCCGTAGCCGTGCGTATATGTCAACCGCTCGTTGATCCAGATCCGGCTCGGCAGATCCTTCGCGGAGAGCTCCCGCGCCGACAGGGTCACCTGGCGGTACTCCCCGTTGATGCGGTACCGATCGATATCGATATCCGTGAACTTGTAATACGTCCGGATCTCCTGGAGCTGGCTGTAGGTGGCGAGCAGGGGCCGGGTGTCCCACAAGCGGATATTTTTGAGGGTCGCCTCGTTCTTGCGCAGATCCTGAAGCGTCAGCGTCTGCTCCGCCGGGAACTCCCGCTCCTCGATGTTCTCGAGACCATAGGCCAGGCGAGTGTAGCGAATGTTGAAGTCGATGTACGGCTTCTCCTTGACGATCTCGTTCGGGGACACCTGGTACCGCTGAATCCCGCCAGGGTAGACGACCCCGCCGAGGATCGCCACGCCTACTAGGACGGCGACGCTCCACAGGAGAGGGCGCCAGCTCCGGAGGCGGATCGTGACCAGGCACAGGACAGCGACCAGACCGGCCAGGACCAGCTGGGCCTTCAGGACGGGGAGCTGGGCGTGGACGTCGGAATACCCGGCGCCGAAGGCCACACCCCGCTCGGAGAAGAGGAGGTCGAACATGGCCAACCGGTACCCGGCGGCCTTCAGGAGGAGCAGGAGGGCGGCCAGGCCCAATAGGTGACCGCGAGCGCGTCGGGAGATCGAGACGGCCCCCGGGGAGACCTGAATGCCCCGGGTGCAGAAGTACACGGCGATGACGGCGAGACCTGAGACAACCAGGACCCCCATCAGCCAGCCATAGAGCGAGCTCCAGAGCGGGAGCCGGAACACGTAGAAGGCCACATCCTGGTCGAAGAGCGGGTCCCGGATGCCGAACGGCGTGGGATTCAGAGCCTTCAGGATCAGCTCCCATCGGTTCGTCCCCAGCCAGCCGGCAAAGAGGGCCAGCGTCACGCTCACTGGTAAAGTCAGACGGCCGAGGTACGGTTTCAGGATCTCTGGACTTGGCAGTCCGGGGAGGTCGTCCGCGACCACGAGGGCCTCGCGCGTAGCGAGCCGCCGAGCAAGAGTGACGTTGCCGTACAGGATCAGGAAGAACGCGGCGCCGGTGACTACCCCGAGGAGGAGCTGCGTCTGGAGCACGGTGACGAAGACCGACGTGAACTGCACCTCGCGGAACCAGAGCCAGTCCGTGTAGACCCCCACGATCTGGCCGGCCGTACTCAGAAGGGCCAGGGTGGCCAGGGCGAGGATCAGCCACGTGAGACCAGAGACCCGCACGGGACGGCCCGCCCCCCAGGGGTTCACTGGCACGCTGTGGATGCTGCCCGACGGGGCAGGACCGAATCGTAAATCACGGTCGCCACGATGGCCGCCTGCCGATGACTCTCGCGTGCTCCCGCAGTAGCTTCGGATGCTTCACCGCGTCGCCGCCGCACTCGGTCACGATGCCGATGAGGTGGCCTTCCCACACCCACGACCACCATCGATGCCCTCCGGTTGGCCGCTCTTTCCATGGTTGCTTCGTGGACCATCGCCTCGGCCAGGAGCGCTACATGCCTGAACCGAGCGGACTAGACCTGCGACCCAGTCAGGCCGTGTCTTTGGCTAGGCGATTGAGCTCCTCCAGATACGCTTGGACGCCGAAAAAGAGCCCGGTCACTTTCCCTCGAAGGGTACGGTCGCCAGGATTCATCCCAGCTGCCTCGGAGACCTGTTCGCTGAGGTCCATTACCCGAGACTGAAGCCGGAGGACCTCGTCGAGACCGTCAGCAATCTCGCGGAGGTGGTGGTCCATGGCCTTCTCCTTAACTCCTGGTCCTCGTGGCTAGACCATCGTCTTCACTGGTCCGCTCAGCCCGAGATCGGGAGAAAGACGCCGACCTTCCCCGCTTCGCCCCCTCCAGGCTCCCGATGGGCTTGTGCTCCCTTGTCTCGCTATGTCTCCCGCGCGGCGTGGGCCGCTCCGATAGCTTGATTGTTCTTCTCGATCGCCTCAGACAAGAAGGTGGTGGTGATGTTGCGCTCCGAGGCGACCTCTCGCATGGTCTGGAGATACCGGAGGTGCACGGCGATAGGGTAGCGGGCCAGGACCTCCGCGGCCTCCCCCAGCTTGGCCGCCCCTCGAACTCGCCCTCCGCGTTTTGTCGAGCATAAGCCGCCCTGTCGATTCGTCGCCTCAGATCCGCCCATAGTACGGCGGCCCCTCGCCGCTAATGCGCACCATCACGCCGCATGTCACAGGCGGCGACGCGCCGCTGCGCCGCCTCCTAACCACTCGCGAGGCGATGGCGCATCCGGTCGAGCTGCCCCTCGAGGCTTCCGTCCAGCACCACGCTGCCGCTTTCGACGATGAAGCCGCCCAGCATCGCGCGGTCGACGACCTCTTCTAGCACTACCTGGCGGTCCCCCAGGGCCTGCGCGAGCTTCACGGACAGCGTCCGTCGCCCGTCGTCGGTGAGCGGGACGGCAGTGCGCACGCGCGCGCGCACCCGCCCAAGGTCCTTGTCCACCAGCTCCCGGTACTTCTGGGCGATCGCCTGGAGATGGTCCGCACGGCCGCGCGCAGCCACGAGGGCCAGGAAGTCGCTGGTGAGCTTTGAGAAGCCCGATCGCTGAGCAATCTCCGCCGCCACCGTCCGCCTTGCCGTCGCCTGAATCCACGGCCGGGCGAAGAAGTGGCGCAGTTCCGCAACGCCCGCGAATGTCGTCGCGGCATCGCCGAGCTCGCGGCCGATGGGCTCGGCCTGGTTGCGCTCCTTCGCGAGCGCGAAGAGCGCCTTCGCGTACGGCGCGGCCGCCCCCCGTTGCTTCACTGGCTAGGCCCGCGGGCGCCCGGATTCAGCGCGTGCGCGAGGCGTCCTTCGGAGCGGCCGGCCCGCTGGTACCTGGTCACCTCGACAACGCGAGAACTCCCACCGTGCGTGATGGATGGGTCAGCCTTCCCGGCTTCGGGGCTGTCCGTGAATCATCGACAACACAACATTGAGAATGCAGCACACAACTCGACATGAGGAAACCCTCCCTCGTGCCGCGGGCCGTGCTCGCGGCCAGCCTGGCGTCCCCGGCCCTCCCGTCCCCGGAACATCCGGTCGGCCGGGCTCCGGACGCCGACAGGACCCTGGTTTTCAGGACGTGGGTGTAGATCATTGTCGTGCTTGATGTGACCAGGCTGGAAGATCAGCGCCGCACGAAGCGCGGGTCGGGCCGAGACGGGTTCTACAGCCGATACAGAAGTTCGACTCAGGCGGATCCTCCTCCTGGCACCGGGAACACTTCACGTTGGGCCTCCCGCAAGCCCCGCCGGTCCGGACCTTGCGGAGAACAGTAGCGCCAAGCGGGTAGACGGTCAACGCGACCGGTACGGTGATTGGCGCGCGTGATCTCCACACTACTGTCGGAGAACTGTCCGAGGGCCCCTACGATTTCTTTGGTGGACGATACTGGACTCGAACCAGTGACCTCTGGCATAAGCAAAGGCTGGCTATGCTGTCGCCCGAGCATGCGCCGATGGGCTTGAACTTCCTATCAAGAAATGAGATTGGTACGTGCGCTTGAGCTTTGCCATCATCGAGACGAGCGACGATCGCTCCCGCTGCGCTGTTCCTTTTTCAGATCAGCTTCGCGGCGGCGGCGCGCGAGACGTCGGAGTCGTTGAACCGCGCGATTGGTTTTCGAGTGTGAGCCCATAAAGACGGCCTCCTCCTGTAGAGTTGAGACGC
>Ga0209761_1003729_pt1 | contig 10080 bp, 10 predicted proteins | sample GraSoi013_1_40cm_4_FD_185818 | JGI IMG/M metagenome (GOLD analysis project Ga0209761, IMG submission 185818) | Grasslands soil microbial communities from the Angelo Coastal Reserve, California, USA - Sample 09_25_2013_1_40cm (SPAdes) (version 2) | ecosystem: Environmental > Terrestrial > Soil >... | reverse complement strand
GGGCGCGCTCACCAGGGGCAGCAGCCAGAGGACAGTCAGCGTCATGAGCCCACCCTCGCCAGGAGGAGGAACGCGACCACGACGGCCCCCGCGACGAAGACGAGCACATAGTTGCGGAAGTAGCCACTCTGGGTGAGGCTGAGGTTGTGGGCGGCGCCCTCGGCGAACACCCCGGTGCCCTCCACCACACCGTCGATGATCGGCAGCTCGACGTTGCGAAGCCCGACGCGTGCGAGCCCGTCCATGGTGCGCACGAACACCGCGTCGTAGATCTCGTCGAAGTAGTACTTGCGCTCGAGCAGCCGCTGCGCCCAGGGCACGACGGCGCTCCATGGCTTCCAGGCGTGCTGGATGTAGATTCGATAAGCGGCGATGAAGAGAACGGTCGCGACGATCATCGTCACGAGCGTGGCGATCACCTCGGACGCGCCGCCTTCCCACGACTGCTTGCCGGCGGCGGCCTGCAGGAAGTCATCGACGAGGTGAGGCCCGAAACCAAGCGCGCGGGTCTGGATGAACCCGCCGATGGTCGCCAGCACGGCGAGGATGAGAACCGGAACCAGCATCACCGGCGGCGCCTCGTGAGGGTGTTCGACGGGACGCTGGGGCGACGGCTTGCCGGCGAATGACATCCACCACATGCGCCCGGTGTAGAAGCCGGTCACGAGCGCTGTGACGAAGCCGAAGACCCACACCGCCAGCGCGAGGGACGCGTCGGGCTTCGAGAAGGCAGAGCCGAGGATCTGTTCCTTGGAGAAGAAGCCGACGAATGGAATCACGCCCACCAGCGAAAGCGAGCCGATCAGGAACGACCACGACGTGCGCGGCAGCTGCGTGAGCAGGCCTCCGTACTTGCGCATGTCCTGCTCGTCGTGCATCGCGTGGATGACGTTGCCGGCGGCCATGAAGAGCAGGGCCTTGAAGAAGGCGTGCGACAGGAGGTGGAAGAAACCCGCCGTGTAGGCGCCGATGCCGACCGCCAGGAACATGTAGCCGATCTGGCTCATCGTCGAGTACGCGAGCACGCGCTTGATGTCGGTCTGGACGATGGCGATGGTGGCGGCGAACAGGGCGGTGACCGCGCCGACGATCGCGACCGCGCCGTGCGCGTAGACCGCGAGGTCGTAGATCGGGTGCATGCGGCCCACGAGATAAACGCCGGCCGTGACCATGGTCGCGGCATGGATCAGGGCACTGACCGGCGTGGGGCCTTCCATGGCGTCGGGGAGCCACGTATGGAGCGGGATCTGCGCGGACTTCGCGACCGCACCGACCAGCAGTAGGAACGCCGCGAGCTCCAGCGATGTCGTGTCCCCGTGAATTCCGAGAAACACTCCTTTGTACGTCGTGGCGTGGAAGGTCACGAAAAGGACGAAGGTGCCGAGGATCATGCCCACGTCGCCGATGACGTTCATCACGAACGCTTTCCGTGCTGCGAGCACCGCAGAGCGGCGGTGATACCAGAAGCCGATGAGGAAGTACGAGCTCAGGCCGACGAGCGCCCAGCCGATGATCAAGAAGATGAAGTTGCCGGCCAGGACGAGCAGCAGCATCGAGAACACGAACACGTCCATGTACGTGAAGAAGCGGGCGTAGCTGGGGTCGTCCTCCTTCTCCATGTAGCCGACCGCGTAGGTGACGATCAGCCCGCCAACCCCGGTGATCACCAGGCACATGAAGATCGAGAGGTTGTCGACCAGGAGGTTGAACGGAACTTCGAACGAGCCGCTCTTGATCCAGGTCCAGTACGTGAAGTCGCCGGACGCCTTGTTCGAGAACAGAACCAGCGTGGCCACGAACGACCCCCACACCACGGCTGGACCCACGATCACGGTCACGATCCGGGGCAGCCTCCACCCGCGGCCTGCGAGCAGGATCGCGCCGGCGGCGGGGAAGAGGAGGATCAGGAGAGCAACAGTGCTCGCGCTCATCCTTTGAGCTCGCTCAGGTCATCGATGTCCTCAGCGTCGCGGTGCCGGAAGATGTCGACAAGGATCGCCAGCCCCACCACGGCCTCCGCCGCGGCCACGGTCATGGACATGAGCGCGAAAAGCTGGCCTTCGTAGTTCTGAAGCTGTCGCGAGAACGCGACCAGCGTGAGGTTGGCCGCATTGAGCATCAGCTCGATGCAGATGAGAATCACCAGCGGGTTTCGGCGGACGAGCACGCCGATCGTGCCGAGAATGAACAGGACCGCGGCCAGGAGCAGGAACCAGGACGTGTCCAGCTGCGAGCCGCCGGCGCTAAAGCCGCTCACCTCTCGTCGCCTTCTTTGCGGCTGAGGTAGATCGCTCCGATCGCGGCCACCAGCAGCAGGATCGACGTCAGCTCGAACGGATAGAGGTAGTTCGTGAAGAGATAGACGCCGATCCACTGCACGGTTCCGAACGCGTTGAGATCCGTCTGCTCCGGCTGCCGGTACTGGACGCCCTGCAGCATCGCCCAGAGCAGTCCGAACAGCGCGAGCACGAACAGCGCCGAAAGCGACGTCTGGAACCGAAGGCGGCTGCGGCCGATCTCCTTCGCCGGGCCCATCAAAGCGATGACGAAGAGGAACAGGACCATCACCGCCCCCGCGTAGACGATGACCTGGGCGACGAAGACAAACTGCGCGCTGAGCAGAAGGAACAGAACGGACAGCGCCACCATGACCTACGCCGATGCCTCCCGCCACGGCCATGGCGGCGGCGATGAAGAAGATGACGATCGCCAAATTTAGATAGTCACTTCCCCGCTCGCGGGGAAGTACCCGGCGAAGCCGGGGGATGGGGAGGTGCGCCGTGCAGCCTCGCCTCAACGTCCGGAGGAAGCGGCTCCAGCAGCTTCTCCTTGGTGTAGATGAACTTCTCCCGACTAGTGTCCGACAGCTCGTACTCGGGACCCAGCACGATCGCCTGCACCGGGCACGCATCCTCGCAGTAGCCGCAGAAGATGCAGCGCAGCATGTTGATCTCGTACGTCTTTGCGTAGCGCTCGCCCGGAGAGACGCGATCCTCGTCGGTGTTCTCCGCGGCGATGACCAGGATGCAGCCGACCGGGCACGCTGCCGCGCAGAGCTCGCAGCCGATGCAGCGCTCGAGCCCATTCTCATAGCGGCGGAGGTAGTGGCGGCCTCGATAGCGCTCCGACCGAGGCGACTTGTCCTCTGGGTACTCGGTGGTGACCATGGGCGAGAAGAACTCGCCAAGGGTCGTCTTCAACCCGGTGGCGAGGGCACCGATGTCGGCGGCCACGCTGGATCGCGGGCCCTCGGGGTTGGGCGGAACGCCTTCGTCGGGCCCCCGCAAAGGCGCCGGGTGCTCGGGCTTGCCGTTCGCGGTCGGTTCTTCGTCAGCCATCAACTACCCCTGCGCCGCCACCACGATGGTCCCGGTGACGATCACGTTGACGATCGCCAGCGGCAGCAGCACCTTCCAGCCCAGGCGCATGAGCATGTCGTATCGAAGCCTCGGGAACGTGCCGCGGAGCCAAATGTATAGGAAGAGGAGCAGGATCACTTTGAGAAGGAAGGCGAGCACCGGCGGCACGAACCACAGGTACCAACCACCGAAGAACAAGAGGGCCGCCAGGGCCGATACGGTGATCATGTTCACGTACTCCGCCAGGTAGTACATGACGAACTTCAGGCCCGAGTATTCGGTGAGGAAACCGCCGATCAGCTCCTGCTCGGCCTCGGGCAGGTCGAACGGCGCGCGGTTCGTCTCGGCGACCGCCGCAATGAGATAGATGACGAATCCGATCGGCGTCAACAGGATGAGCGGGATCGGCCCGTGGTACGGACCCCAGGTGACGGTGTAGTCGACTATGTCCCTCAGCCGCAGCGAGCCGACGATTATGAAAGTCGGCACCAACGAGAGGCCGAGAGCCATCTCGTAGCTGATGAGCTGCGCCGCGGACCGCAGGCCGCCGAGCAGCGAGTACTTGTTGTTGGACGCCCAACCGCCGATGACGATCGCGTAGACGTTGAGCGAGCTGAACGCGAACACGAGCAGGATGCCGATGTTCACGTCGGCGATCCAGTACTGGACGTTGTACCAGAGCCCTATCGGGATCACGGCCCAGGACAGGAACGCGGCACCCACCGCGATGGCGGGCGCGAAGACGAACAGCGCTCGCTCGGTCCGGGCGGGGAGGAAGCTCTCCTTGAACGCGAGCTTGATCCCGTCCGCCGCCAGCTGCATCAGGCCGTAGGGACCGACACGGTTGGGGCCGGGCCGGCGCTGTATGTGGCCGAGGGCGACTCGCTCGAACCAGACCGTGTACGCGGTCGCGGTGAGCACGACAAAGACCAGGGCCAGGATCGCCACCGCCACGATGACCCAGTGGCCGATGGCGTTGTTGTAGAAGTCGCTCACGGGTGGGCGGGTCCCACGAGAACCGGCTGGGGCTCCGGCTCCGCTGATGGCGGCTGTGCAAGCGCCGCCATCGCCGGAATTGTCGCCGCCGCCTCGCGCTGAATTGCGAATATGCCGGCGTAGTCGAGGTTCATGCCGAGGGCGACGCCCAGCTCGGTGAGCACCTCCCACGAGTCTTTCAGGGGCTGGTCCACCTCGATCGGCGGCCGGAGGAACTGCACCGTTCCCTCGAGATTCGTGTAGCTGCCCTGCCGCTGCGCGAAGGTGGTCGCGGACAGTACTACGGCCGCCTTCTCGTTCTGCGGGCGCGGCAGGTGGTCCCAGACCGCGAGGAATTTGACGCTCTTGGGGATGCCCGCGGTCGGGGGTGGGCCCCAGCTGAGCAGTGCCTCGACTCCGTCTAGCGAATCCCAACCCGCGACGCCCGCCGCGAGCGCACCGCGCTCGTTGGTGGCCCGATACAGAGGCATGACCTTGCCACCGACCGCCTCTGCAAGCTCCCGGCAAGACTTGGCGAGGTCGACGATCTCCTCGCTTCCCAGGCCATCGCCGTACAGGATCGCAACCAGCCCCCCGGCGGACTTCAACAGCTCGTTCGACGCCAGCTTGCGCACTTCGGCGGCGGCCGAGCCGGGGGCGTTGCGGATATGCACGGTGCGAGGGTCGCGGTCGAGATCGACGCCATCGGGGTGGATGACGATCAGCCTGGCTCCGCGCTTCGAAACTGCCTTCTTGATGCGCAGATTCACGATCGGCACTTCGTTCTCGGTGTCCGAGGCGACGACGACGAGCACGCGCGCGTCATCTATCTCCTTGATGCGAAGCGTCTCTCCCAAAGGCAGCGGCAAGGCGGTGCGGCCATGCATCTTCACCCGCGCGCCACGAAGCGGACCATCCAGCAGGCTGCGGAACAGGAACGCCTCCTCATTGGTGATGTCCGCCGGCAGCGAGATCCCGAGCTTTACCTTTTTGCCTTTGATTCCTTCCGCCACCGCCTGCAACGCATCCGCCCAGGTGGCTTTGGCGCCGCGGATGCGAGGAGTGCGCAGTCGTGTCGGGTCGTTGACATCGGTGTAGTCGAACCGGCCTCGGTCGCAGATCCAACCCTCGTCGATGTCGTCGTTCTCGCGCGCTGTGACGCGCACCAGCTGCCCGCGCCGCTGCCACAGGTTCACGTTGCAGCCGACCGCGCACTTCGAGCAGATGCTGGCCGTGTGCGTCATGTCCCACGGCCGCGACTCGAAGCGCCAGACGCGCGACGTGAGGGCGCCGACCGGGCAGAGGTCGATGATGTTGCCGCTGAAGATCGACTGCAGAGGCTGGTCGAACTGGCTGGTGATGAAGGACTGCACTCCGCGCTGCCCAACGGTGAGCTCCTGCTCCCAGGCGACCTCGTCGTAGTAGCGCGTGCAGCGGTAGCACAGGACGCAGCGCTCGCGATCGAGGGCGATAGTCTCGGAGAGCGGGATCGGCTTCTTGAAGTGCAGGCGCGGGCCGTCGATGCGGCTCGTTGGATAGCCGTGGCGGAAGGTGAAATCCTGCAGCGGGCATTCGCCGCCCTTGTCGCAGACCGGGCAGTCGAGCGGATGGTTGACGAGCTCGAACTCGAGGATGTCGGCGCGCGCCTGCACCGCCATCGGGCTGAGCGTCTTCACCACCATGCCTTCGGCGACCGGCGTGGTGCATCCGGTCTGCGGGCGCGGTGGCCCCGGTGAGAGCTCGACCAGGCACAGACGGCAGGCGCCGACAGGGTCGAGCTTGTGGTGGTAGCAGAACACCGGGATTTCTATGCCGACGAGCTTGGCCGCCTCGACCACGAGCATGCCCGCCGGCACCGCGAGCTTGTGGCCGTCGATCGTGACGTTTACGTCAGGCATGGGCCAGCGCCGCCTCCACGGAGCAGACGTTGTGGAGGCTGTGCTCCTCGTACTCGTTGTGGAAGTGCCGCATGGTCGATTCGATCACCCAGCCCGCGGCGTCGCCGAGCCCACACAGGCAGCGGCCGTTCTGCAGGCCGTCGGACACGCGTTCGAGGATGCCGAGCTCAATCTGCGAGCCCTCACCGGCAAGGATCCGCTCGTACGTGCGCACCGCCCAGTTGCCGCCCACGCGACACGGCGTGCACTTGCCGCATGACTCAAAGGCGTAAAAGCGAAGCAGCCGTGCAGCGGCCTTGACGACGCAATGCGAGTCGTCCATAACGATGATCCCGCCCGATCCGCCCATCGTGCCGATCGACTTCAGGTAGTCGAGGTCGGTCGAGGTGTCGAGCATCGAACCGGGGAGCACCTTGGCTGACGAGCCGCCTGGCCAGAACACCTTGATCTTGCGTCCCGGCAGGGCGCCGCCGGCCAGCTCCTCGATGACGTGGCGGTAGGTGACGCCGATTTCGATCTCGTAGTTGCCCGGCTTCTGGACGTCACCGCTGACGGTGACCATGCGCGTGCCCTTCGCTCTCTCCGTGCCGCGCTTGGCGTACTCGGCGCCGCCATGGCGCATGATCCACGGCACGGTTGACAGCGTTTCGACGTTGTTGACGGCAGTGGGCATGCCCCAGGCGCCCTTGACAGCCGGGAAGGGAGGTCGGGAGCGCGGCTGGGCTCGTTTGCCCTCGAGAGACTCGAGCAGCGCAGTCTCCTCACCGCAGATGTACGCGCCGTGGCCGCGATACAGCCGCACGTCCATCGGATAGTCGGTGCCAAAGGAATGCTCGCCCAGATAGCCCTTGGCGTGGGCCTCGGCGATGGCGTCGCGAAGCATCTCGTAGGGAAGGTCGTACTCGCCCCGGATGTAGATCCAGGCCTGATGACCGCTAATGGCGAAGCTTGCGATCGCTGCTCCCTCGATGAGCATGTGCGGCGAGTTTTCCATCAGGTAGCGGTCTTTGGCGCTGCCCGGCTCCGATTCGTCGGCGTTGACCACGATGTATTTGGGACCGGGATGGTCCTTGGGCACGAACGACCACTTGGTCGCGGTTGGGAAGTCAGCGCCGCCTCGCCCTCGCAGCCCCGAGATCTTGACCTCGTCGATCACCTGCGCCGCGGTCATCTCTTTGAGGACCTTGCGCAGGGCTGTGTAGCCGCCGAGCGATTCGTAGACGTCGAGCTTGTGCAGGTCCCGCGTCGCGAACCACTCGGTGAGCACGGGACCGCCAACGGTCCCTCTCTGCTCAGCCACTCTTCTTGGTCCGTTTTTTGGGGGGCTTTACCTCCCCGCTGCGCGGGGAGGTCGGCTGCGCCAGAGGCGCAGCCGGGTGGGGAGGTTGAACAACCGGATTCCGTCGCTCGGCGATCAAGGCATCGACCTTTTGATTAGTCAGGTCGACCTGGTAGCGGCGGTCGAGCCGCGCCACCGGCGCGTACTCGCATGCGCCGAGGCACTCGACCTCCTCGTACGAGAACAGCCCGTCCTTCGACACCTCACCGGCCTCATGGACGCCGATCGCGCCCCTCACGTGCTTGACGATCTCGTTCGCCCCGCGCAACGTGCAGCTGAGATTGGTGCAGAGGTAGAACCGGTGCTTTCCAATCGGCTCCAGATGGAACAGCGTGTAGAACGTGGCCACGCCTTCGACATAGCCCGGGTCGAGCTGCAGCGCCACCGCGACCTCGCTCATCGCCTCCGGAGTCAGGTAGCCGAGCTCCTCCTGGGCAAGGTCGAGCGCAGGCATCACCGCCGAGCGTTGCTGCGGATACTTCGCCGGCAGCTCGCGAATCTCGTCCAGCACGTGCGCCGGCAAGGTGCTCACCGGTCGACGTCCCCGAGCACCGCGTCGGCGGTGCCGATGATCGCGATCATGTCCGCCACCATGTGGTTGAGCGCCATCCGCTCTAGCGCCTGGAGGTTGACGAACGAGGCAGATCGGAACTTCACGCGCCTGGGCTTGTGGGTGCCGTCGCTGACGATGTAGCAGCCGTTCTCGCCGCGGCCCGATTCGACTGCGACATACGCATCGCCAGGTGGCACCGTGTAGCCCTCCGTGAAGAGCTTGAAGTGATGGATGACGGCCTCCATCGATGTCTCGAGCTCTTCGCGAGGCGGCGGCAGAATCTTGCGGTCGTCGACGTTGACCGGCCCGTCCGGCAGCTTGTCCAGGGCCTGCCGCAGGATCTTCACCGCTTCGCGCATCTCCTTGATGCGGACCAGGTAGCGCCCATAACAGTCGCAGTCGGCGGAGACGGCGACCTCGAAGTCGTAGTTCTCATATCCCGAGTACGGAATCGACTTCCGAAGGTCCCACGCCACGCCCGACCCGCGGATCATCGGCCCACTCGCGCCCAGCACCTTCGCGTCCTCGGCTGTGAGCCGGCCGATGCCGATCGTGCGCGCGCGCCAGATCGGATTCATCGTCAGCAGGTCTTCGTACTCGTCGATGTGGGCCGGCATTTCTCGGACGAACTTGTCGAGCATCTCGAGGAACCTGGGCGTGGAGTCCGCGAACACACCTCCGGGGCGGATGTAAGAGGTGTGCATCCTGAAGCCGGAGATCTCCTCGTTCAGGTCCATGATCAATTCGCGCTCGCGAAAGCAGTACATCAGCATCGACATCGCGCCCAGCTCGAGCCCGCTCGTGCCCATCCACACGAGATGCGAAGACAGGCGCGTGAGCTCGGACATGATCACGCGCAGCGCCTGCGCCCGAGGCGGCACTTCGATGCCCATCAGCTTCTCGACCGCCAGCGCGTAGGCGAGGTTGTTGATGGGCGGGGACAGGTAGTCGTGGCGGTCGGTGACGACCACGCCCTGCTGCCACCGCAGCGCCTCCATCTGCTTCTCGATGCCGGTGTGCAGATAGCCGATCACGGGCTGGACGCGCTTGATCTGCTCGCCGTCGAGATCCACGATCAGCCGCAGGACCCCATGAGTCGACGGGTGGTGAGGCCCGAAGTTGACAGTGAGAAGCTCGCCGCCGAAGGCGCCCTTCTCGCCAGTCCTGGTAACGGTTACGCCGGGGGACTCGATCATGCCTCGTCTGGCGCGGTCTGCCAGGTCTCATGTTCCTCGGAGAATTCCACGACCTCGCCGCCCACCGGATAGTCACGGCGCAGCGGGTGTCCGACCCAGTCGTCGGGCATCAGGATTCGAGTCAGCCCTGGATGGCCCGTGAAGACGATGCCGAACATGTCGTACGTCTCACGCTCCTCCCAGTTGGCGGGCGGAAAGATGTCGTGAACTGAGTCGATGTGCGGCGAGTCGCCGCCGACGAAGGTGCGCACACGGAGGTCCGCGGGCTTCTCGAGGTCGCGAAGCTGGTACACGATCTCGAACCGTTGCGGGAACTCGCCGGAGGAGTCGACCAGGTGGTCCACGCAGGTCAGGAAAACGAGCAGCCGGTACCCGTCCGACTTGAGGGCCGACAGCGCGTCGCGGATGCGATCAGCGGGCACGGTGATCCACTGGTCACGCGCCGTGACCCCTTTCTCGACGATGAGGTCTGCGTCGATCACGGGAGTTGGACGATCCCCTGGGCCTTGATCCTCTCCTGCAGGATCATCAGCGCATTCAGCAGGTCTTCCGGCCGTGGAGGGCAGCCGGGGATGTAGACGTCCACAGGGACGATCTTGTCGACGCCCTGGAGCAGCGCGTAGTTGTTGAATACGCCCCCCGTGGAAGCGCAAGCACCCATCGAGATCACCCATTTCGGCTCTGGCATCTGGTCGTAGACCGTGCGCAGGACCGGCGCCATCTTCTGCGAGACTCGACCCGAGACGATCATCAGGTCCGC